>LFCJ01001938.1_pt1 | contig 14781 bp, 17 predicted proteins | sample 643141 | NCBI WGS metagenome assembly LFCJ01 (sample SAMN03766243, study PRJNA286221) | soda lake metagenome | biome: soda lake; feature: Kulunda steppe; material: water; isolation source: sample B1-Br-g2 brine of Lake Bitter-1 | place: Russia: Kulunda steppe | collected 2010-07 | reverse complement strand
GGTTTTTGAGGCCTTGATTTAGCCTTTTTGAACCATTTTTTAGCATAATAGGTGTATGTTTGATAGGGTTTGCCCGAATTTGTTAATATTTCTTCTTTTTCGAACATTACCAAATCCTTAAAACTTTCAACATTGATATTTAGATCTCTAACGTTATTATCTCTCTGTCTAGAGTAATTGGAGTAATCTCTATTAAAATAAATCGAATCTGCATCTGTATCATCAATAACCTTTTGAATTTCCTCCAAAGGCTTGCCTTTTCTTATTACTAAATCTTTTCCATCTTCTCTCAACGCCTGCTTTAAATTATTCAGAGAATCATTCCAAAACTTTACCCTAGCATAACCAAGAGAAGCATTCTCAAAGTATTTGTCATCTACAACATAAAATGGAATAACCGTATTGTGTTCCTTTGAGGCCTCTACCAAAGCAGTATTATCATATTCTCTCATCGACCTCCGTAGCCAAACTATCGCAGTCATTAGTTTACTAAGAGGCCTATGTTTTCTTTACCTTTACTGGTTTTGGAAGAAGTTGTCAAGAATCTCCTTGTCTTCAGAAGGCCCTATTAGAATAATTTCGTCCTCTTCTTCAAGTATAGGGTCTTTAGCAGCATCAACGGTTTCACTAGGTTTAAGTACTGCGGAAATTGTGAAACTACTAGGGAAGTTACTATTGTTTTTTATTCGATCAACAGTTGATTCAATGAGTTTTGAGTCTTCTCTTACCGAGGCCTTCAATATTTCTCGATCTTCTGAAAGGTTGGCCAGTTTTACTAGGTAAGGGTGTTCTACCGCTGATAAAAATTCTGAAAGCAATAAATCAGTGTGGCCTATTGTTTGTGTATCTATTATTTGGAATGCATCAAAGTACTCATCGTCTTCCATCCTAGAAATTACTTTAGGGACTCCGTATTTTTTGGCTAAAGAGCTAACAACCATATTTTCATTGTCGTCTTTCATGGTAGATATGAGAACATCTGCTTCAGTGATTCCTGCGTCTTCAAGAGCTGAAAGAGTGGAAGGGGATTTATTGATTACTGTGGCGCCTGAAGAGGAATAAAGTCTTTTACATTTATCCTCGTTTTTCTCGACTACAACCACATCATGACGACCTTCTAGCCTTTCGACTAGTCGGCGGGCTAGAATGTTTATCCCGGTTATTACTATGTACATAGATTAACCTGTGAGAAACCTCCTATTAAAGATTGCCAGCAAGGGGAGCATCTCGAGTCTTCCTGCAAGCATTAAGAACATTAAAATTGCTTTAGTAGCAATGTTGAGACCTACCACTTCTTCATCTTCCATCAGTATAGGACCCATATTGCCTGATGCTGAAACAGTGCTTGATAAAGCCTCTGACATTTCTACGTCCTCTATTGCCACTATTGCTGCTGCCGAGACAAAAACAATTGTCACCCATATAAAGAATAGTACTGCAACTGTGCGCACCGTGGAATTATCTAGTATTTCTCCATCAATTTTCACTTCGTTTATGGCAGTCTCAGGGAGAGAGTAGGCTCTTAGCCGAGTTTTTGAGAGCTCTATCATTGTTTTAATTCTGAAAATTTTTACTCCTCCTGCAGTAGAACCTAAAGAGCCTCCTATGAACATTATCCCAATTACCAGCATCTGTATAACTGTTGAAAGCGCCATTAAGCTAGTAGTACTGTGTCCTGTGGAAGAAAGAAGAGCGGCAGACTGAAATAAGCCGTCAACAATATTTTGGATTCCAAAACCATCTCTCATTAAATCTAGGGTTATAAGCAATCCAAAGGCCGCAAAAATTTTCAGATAAAGTTTTAACTCGGAGTTTTTGAAAGCTGAGAAGTCTCTATTCAGCAATTTATATGCTAGTACAAAGTTCATACCTCCTAAAAGCATCACTACAATGGTTACAAGTTGTATGTTCATATCGTATCCTGCAAAACTGTCTGCGTTGGTAGAGTATCCTCCGGTTGATATGCCTGAAAAGGCGTGGATTACAGAGTCAAAAATGGGCATGCCTAATGCAAAGTAAACAATAGTTATTAGGGCTGTAATGAATATGTAGACCTTCCAGAGCTCAATTATTGACTTCTTAAGAGAGGGCCTAATGCTTCCGGGATCTGTTTTGTGGGTTTCAGCAGAGAAGAGTTTTCTTGAAATCCCTCCTGACTCTCTTATAACTGCAATAAAGAATGTTAGGACTCCAAGGCCTCCAATCCACTGCATTAAAGAACGCCAAAAAAGCAGTGAATTAGGCATTTGTTCGGGGGTTAAAACCATGGAAATGCCTGTGGTAGTCAAACCTGCTGTTGATTCAAAAACCGAATTTGTGAAATTCAGTTCAACAAGTAACGGTATTGCGCCAAGAACTATTGCTAATAACCAGCCTAGAATTGTCGATGTCAAAGCTTCAGAAACAGTAGGTTCTCGGTAACTTCCTAGTCTGATTAATAATATTCCTAGTATGAGGCACGCGACTGATGCGTACACAAAACCGTTTAGAGTGAGTAAACTTTCTCCGTAATATAGGCCGACAGGAATAGGAGCAGCTATGACAAGCGAAAACACTTTGAGGAACTTTCCTATTATAGATGCGATTACTTGGCCTCTCATATCTTTCTCTGAGAAAACATTGAATATAATATGCATTGTCTAGTTGTCGTTGTTAAAAAAGTTTAGACTCAATAAGTTACTTGTTCGGCTAATAACTGAGCACAAGGTGAAAAATTACTAATGCAAATTAACATTGGAACTGGAGATGGAGAAATCTATAAAACAGAGGCAGAGCCCGAGAATTTTGTAGGGAAAAAAGTAGGAGATACTTTCGATGGCGAAATTCTAGGCCTCGATGATTATGAACTCAAAATAACGGGTGGAAGCGATAAATCAGGATTCCCTATGAGAAAGAGTATAGAAGGATCTGAGAGAAAAAGAGTCTTAATAGAAGAAGGCTCAGGGATTAGGCCTGAAGAAAAAGGAGTTAAGAAAAGAAAATCTGTGCGCGGGAACACTGTCAGTACAGATATTCAGCAACTTAACACTAGAGTTGTAGAAGAAGGCTCCAAATCTATAGAAGAACTTCTCGGTGACGAGGACGAAGAATGAGCAAAGTACCGGAAGTTAACATAGGTCTTGTTGGTCACGTAGACCACGGTAAAACTACTTTAACTCAGGCCTTGTCTGGTCAATGGACAGATCGTCATAGTGAAGAGCTCAGAAAAGGAATAACTATTAGATTAGGCTATGCTGACGTAACATATTATGATGGGGATGAAGGCCTCAATGTCGACGGCGAAGGCGAAGAAAAAAGAACAGTCTCGCTTGTAGATGCTCCGGGTCACGAGACGTTAATGGCTAATGTTCTTTCCGGTTCTGCTATTATGGATGGGGCATTGCTGATGGTGGCAGCTAATGAAGATTGTCCTCAGCCGCAGACGCACGAACATCTTGCAGTTTTGGACATTGCAGGAATTGAAAATATTGTTATAGTACAGAACAAAATAGATTTGGTTGATGAAGAGGAAGCTCGGAATAATTACGGCCAAATAAAGGAGTTTGTTAAAGGCACCGTGGCTGAAGATGCTCCTGTAGTACCTATTTCGGCCCAGCACGGGATAAATATTGATTTGCTTCTCCAAACCATAGACGAAGAAATCCCTACTCCTGAAAGAGATGAAGATGCTAATCCTAAGATGCTTGTTGCTAGATCCTTTGACACTAACAAACCTGGTCAAGGGCCAGAAGATATGAGCGGCGGTGTGCTAGGAGGTAGCTTAGTCAAAGGTAAGCTTAGTAAAGGGGATGAAATTGAACTTAAACCTGGTATTAGGAAAGATGGCAAAAAGTGGAGCACAGTAACTACTAAAATAACTAATATTATTCAGGGGAATGGTTCGGTAGATGAAGCACAACCTGGAGGATTATTGGGGATAGAAACAAATCTTGATCCATCATTGGTGAAATCTGACGGGTTAGCAGGCAATGTTTTAGGATTAAAAGATGATTTGCCAGAAATAACTGAGAGTATAGAGCTAGAAGTTAATTTAATGGATTCTCTAATCGGTTCAGGCTCCGAAATGCAGATTGAAAACATCAAAGAACACGAGGCGCTAATGGTGAACGTTGGAACGACTAAATCGGCAGGCATAGTTACTCAGGCTGGCAAAGATGTCCGACTGGATCTTAAAATGCCTGTATGCGCTGAAGTCGGAGATAGAGTTGCTATAAGTCGCCAAATTGATTCTAGATGGCGTTTAATAGGTCATGGAAAAATCAAAGGTTTATAAAAACTGGAGCTAAGTATTTTTCTAGAAGGTGTATAAACACCCGATGTCCGAAATTCTCTCTCAAATAGTAAGTTTTGTAGTATCTGATAGCTTAGCCGCAAGGCTGATTTTGACAGCACTTATCCTAATTTTTGGTCATATGCTTGTGAGAAGCTTCAGAAAACTTGCCTTGAGAGTTCTTATTGATACAGGAGACGAAGCAAATAAGAAGAAAACGGAAGAAGCACGAGAAAAAGTAACGTATGCAGCATACTTTTTAGATATTGCTGTAATTGGTTTAGCCTTATTTTACCTAAATGCAGACATAAGCAGAGAATTATATTCGGCTTCAGTAGCAGCATTACCTAATATTATTTCCGTAATCCTCGTAGCAATATTAGGAATAATAGGAGTTAACATATTTGTAAAAGTAATAGTGGACTTTTTCAGTACTTTAGGGTTTAGTAAACACCTTAGAAGAGCAGGAATGACAAAGGAAATCTCAAAAGTTTCTGAAACAGTGTTCAAAATCTTTCTGTATCTTTTACTACTACAATTTGTATTAGTAGAGGCTAGTTTAGCAGAAAGCACAGTTCAGGAACTCGTCACTGCAACCACATGGGCTCTAGCACTATTAGTCGCAGCATTGATGTTTTACGGGTTCAAAGACTTGTTTAAGAACTTCGCAGCAGGAGTGTATTTGAAAAACTCTCGATCAGTAAAAGCTAACGAGAAAATTTATTTAGACGGAGAGAGAGGAGAATTAATTGACGTATCTCTTTTCAGCACCACTGTAGACACTAATGATGGCTATACTATGGTGGCTCCAAACAGTCAAGTAATGGACTCCAATGTCAAGTTTAAGAGGACTAGGAGCGATATAAAAACTCTTGAAGATATGAAAAGATACTTCACAGCCCAAGACCCATCTTATTGCGGTCCTGCATCAGCCGAAATGGCTCTAAATATATTTGGCTTTGCTCATAAACAGGAAGAAATTGGAAATCTTGCTGAGAGCGAAGTAGGCAAAGGCACAATGCCCCAAGATTTAATCGAGGCTGTAGAGACATTAACAGAGGGAGAAGTAAGAGGCGCGTACGTAGATTATAATAAAATCGGTAATTTATCCGATGAACTAAAGACGTGGTTCGATAACGGTGCTCTAGTCATACCTAACTTTGCAAAACCAGTGCTATTCCCGGGATCAGAAAAAGCCCACTACAGTTTATGTGTTGGAGTAGAAGGAGATGAGCTTATAATAGTAGATCCTAGCATAGAAACCGTATCAGGAGGAGTGTACTATGCTGATGGCCCTGAAATGCGACAAGCTATGGCAGAGTTCGAAGGAAGAGAAAGAGGATACGTTGTTCTAGCGCCAGAAGGCACCACAGCACACTGGAGAATAGAGAACGGTCTTATTTACTCTGATTCTAACTTCTACGATCAACTGAGCAAAAATATGGAGCTAAGACTGAAGAAGATAATGAGACAGGGAAGATTGCTTAAAACAGCATTACCAGAACCAGTGAACACATATATCGAGAAATGGAACAGAGAAGAAAAAGTCAACAGACTTTGGAAACCAGAGGGCAAAAAGGAGGAGGGAAACAATGACGAAGACACTGATAATAGCAAATAATTTTGAATCAGAAACAGAAAATTTCCGTAAACATTTTGAAAACTTAGAAAAGAAGTCGTTAGCAGACATTAGAATGCATTCTGGGAAAAATCCAGATGTCTATGTGCAAGATGAAAAAATAGGTCCAGAACACATATTATATGTTAACCCTAGAGCTGAGGCATTCAACTATACTAGAGTTTTGGCCGAAATTATTACGCAGACACAAGCGTCAGCAAATCTAAATCCCTCATCGATTTTTATTCTGATGAAGAAGCCATATATGATAAAGGTATTACAGGAAAAAGAGATACCTGTCCCTAAACAAGCATCAATCTCATCTAAAAGAGGTTTAACAGGTTTGGAAAAGGATTTAGAACCTCCTTTAATTCTTAAGAAATACTCTGATTTCAAATTAGATCGTGTTGAGAAAGTAGAGAGTTTCGATGAGTTGGAAGATTTAGGAGACTTGGATCCTGAGAGTAATTTTGTATTATTACAGGAAATTCCTGAAGGCGGTTTTTTCGATGTACTGTACATAGATGGAGAAAAAATTTCGCTTAAAGTAGAAGGAGATATTTGGGAAGACGACGTAGTCAGAAAATATCATGGCCTATCTGATACTCAGAAAGAGATTGTAGATAAGGCTGCTAAAGCAGTAGGTACTGACATATGTAGAGTGAGTTTGAAAGGAGAAAAAGTGATGGATATGGATGTAAGACCTCAGCTAGAGATGTTTGAAAAACATAGTGGAAAAAACGTTTATGGAAGAATAGTAGAGGTGCTGAAGAGCGATGAAGAATAGAGGCATTTCTTGCAGGAGGAGTAAAAAATGAAATGTGCAGTAGTTTACGGTGAAAAGTCATCACAGCATCATCATTTTATTGAAGCTGGTAAAGAATATTTTGAGAATGTTATAGGGGTGCCTTTAGAAGGTATTAGAACTGTTTCAACAGAAGAAGGAACTAAACTCAAATATCGGGATATCAATTTGTGTGATCTAGACGCGGTTTATCTTAGATTACTTGGCGCTGATATGATGAATGCGGAACACTACGCGGAAGTCTTACAGGACAATAATGTTTATACCCAGATGGATTCCGATTCGTTACCCATCGCATCAAATAAATTCCATATGATAAAAGTTTTACACGAAGCCGGGTTACCTGTACCTTCATCTGCCTACACATTATCTACAGATGAGACAATTCTTGCAGCAGAAAAAATAGGTTATCCTGCGGTCATAAAAATAATATCGGGTTACGGTGGTAAAGGCGTGATGAAGGCCTCAACAGAAACTGATATTGCACCGATAACTGATACTTTGACATTATTCGAGCAAGAAATTTGTTTACAGGAATACATAGAAAATCCTGGAGAAGACATTCGAATAATCGTAGTTGGAGACCAAACTTATTCGTATAAACGAGTAGGCGAAGAAGAATTCAGATCTAACATTTCAACAGGAGGACAAAGAGAAAAAGTAGAACCATCAGAAGAAATGGTGGAGTCTGCAGTAAAAGCATCTAGATTATGCGGTTTAGATATTGCAGGTATAGATATACTTGAATCAGATAATGGGGAATTCTATATTGGAGAAGTTAATGCGTCCCCCGGAGTGGAAGGGGTAGAAGAAGTACTTGAGATTAATATGGCGGATGAGATAATGAGTTTCATTGCCTCAAGCGCATCACAGCATTAAAAGTTCTCTGAGACTATTCTTGACGCACGCACTACGTCATTGTCGTTAAATGCGTTCAATGCTGGTACTCCAACGTAATCCTGTATGGTTTCTTTACCCACGTCTGTATCAGTGATTGGTCCTGAAATAAAATCGAGTTCATAACCTAGGTCATCTAAAACTTCTTTAAGTCCATAAGCTCCCACTACATCAAGGGTTGCTGCACCTATACCAAATACTTTGTTTTTAATCTCTAAGTCTCTAAGAACTTCTCTTACGCAGTACTTACTGATAAGGCCTGCGCCAAACTCGACTACTACAAAATCAATATCGTCTTCAAAAGCCTCGTTAATCAAGCCTTTAGCTGCTCTTTCAACATCGCGAGGATTATCAACAGTAGAAGGAAGTCCTGCATCCACAAAGTCTAGTGAAACTTTAGATCCTGAATCAAGCATCTTCAATCTATCTCTTTCGCGTGCAGAACCAGTTAGCTTTAGAGAACCAACTTTGTAGTCTTGACTCAATTGTTCTATTAGTTTAGCGGTTAAAGTAGTTTTTCCGGCATCCATCCTTGAAGAAGTTACTGCAAATACTTTAGCATCATCTCTTAACTCATCAGAAGTTTCAATACCATAGTCCTTCATATTAATTATTTCATCAGTTTTACCGACATAACCTAAGAACTCTGCAGAACAAGGTTTATCTAGCTCTTTAGTTGATCCCTTAAACTCTCCGAAAAGACCTCCTGCTCCGAGAAAAGAAAGTTCATCGCCTTCGGAAATATTAGAAGGAACTTCGCCAACATAGCCTTTTACGCCTGCTCTGTTACCAAGTACTCCCACCACTACATCTCCTTTAGATAACTCTACTAGTTCTCCTCCCTGAAGATCAAGTGATCTATAACTATCATTAACATTGGTGATCTTCACAGCTACTAAATCTCCTGTTTGAGGTCTATGACCGCTTGAGACTATTTCGCATTCGGAATTTAAGTCAATTCGTCTAAGACACGAGGCCTTGTAGTCAAAATCCATAGTACACCTTCAGACATAAAGCAATTAAATAAATAGGCCTCCATTTTTCAAAAAGGAAGAAGTATGAAAAAAATCTTGCTTGACACCAACTTTCTAGTTGCTCCGTTTCAGATGAATATTTCAATTTTCAGAGAGTTGGATGAAAAATTCCCGGGAAATAGACTGTATACTTTAGATGACGTGATAGAAGAGGCAAAAAGTATAGAGTCTGGTCGATATGGAGGGCTTGTTCAAAAGCTTGTTGAGAGCCAAGATGTAGAAGTGTTAGAAACGGAGGGCGAAGGTTTAGTTGATGACTTAATATATGAGCTTTCAGATGAATTTTTAATTGCTACAAATGATCGCGAACTAAAAAACAGAATTTTAGATGAGGGTAATCCGGTCGTTTATATTAGGGGTTCGAGTCATTTGCAGACTGAGAATCTGGGATTGTGAGCATACCACTATTAAAACTTTGTTCCAAAGTCGATTTTAGTTCCGTAGAGGTAGAGAGATAAATGTACAAACGAATTACAATTGAGGACTCTGTAAGGGTTCCTCCCCAACACCTTGGGGAAAACCTCGAAGAAAGCGTCCAGAATGGTTTAATCGCAGAAAAAGAAGGAAGAATTGATTCAGAACTAGGAGTAGTAATATCTGTTGAAGAAGTTGAAGAAATTGAAGGTGGAGAGATAGAGCCAGAGGATGCAGGAATCCATTATACTGCAAAATACAAAGCAATAGTATTTCAGCCTGAACTTCATGAAGTAATCAACGGAGAAGTAGTAGATCTCACAGAATTCGGAGCATTTATTCGTATTGGTCCATTTGATGGACTATGCCATATTTCACAAGTCACAGACGATTACATGAATCTTGATGAAGAAAATGCGATGTTAACGAGTGACGAACAAGAAAAAAGCCTAGGCGTCAATGATATTGTAACTACTAGAATAATTGCTGTAAGTCTAGGTAATCAAGAATCAAATAAGATTAATTTGACAATGAGGCAGCCAGGTCTAGGAAGACAGGAATGGATCGAAGAGTTTGAAGAAGAAAAAGAAGAACAAGAACAGGACGAGGAGGAGTGAAGCTATGGCAAGAGCATGCACAGATTGTAAAAGAATAGTTGAAAACTCTGACGAATGCCCTGTATGCAAAAATAATGTGTTATCAAGTTCATGGAGCGGCCTTGTAGTTGTATATGATGCTGAATCAGAAATAGCAGAGGAAGCAGGCATTCAAACTCCTGGAAGATATGCGGTAAGAGTAAAATAAAAGGTGAAAAAATAATATGGAAGTCGAAATAACATCAGTAAAAGAAAATCCTCTCATGGAGAGAAGAGAGGTAGAAGCAACAGTAAAACACGGTGGAGAACCAACTCCAAGCAAAGAAGATGTACTAACGAGGTTAACTGCTGATAAGGGCCTAGAAAAAGAAAATGTTCAAATTAAAAACATTTACGGTCTTTATGGGAGTAAAAAAGCTAGAGCAGTCATTCATGTCTTTGAAGAGTTTGAATATGATGAAAAACTCGAAGAAGAGACTGTTGAAAAGGATGATGAAACTTCTGAACTTGCATCAGAGTATGAAGATATAGTCTCAGGAACAATTACGGATGCAAAGCAGACATTATCTGATATGGAAGATCCCGACTTTGCCGCAGCAATTGCAGCAGAAGAAGAGGGCAAAAACCGTAAAACTTTCATCGAATGGATGGAAGAAAGGGCTTAAATGAGGAGGATATAATATGTCTAAACACGCTGAGTCTCCACTATATGAGAAGTACGATGAAGAGGGAAACTATGAAGGAGAAAAGTGTCCTAGATGCGGATCGTTCCTAGCTGAACACGATGATCGTAAAAGCTGCGGAAAATGCCAATACACTAAACACCAATAAACCCTCTTTCTATTCTTTTTTCGTATACAAATCATTTTCTGGAGACGTATCCTTAACCTTAAGCCAAGAACTCTGCTACATCTTCTAATGAGGACACTGTTTTAGTGTCTTTACACTTAATCATTCTCATATATCTAACGCCTGATTCTGTTTCACAGCCCTGAAGACCCATACCATATTCAATCGATAATTCTTCTAACTCATCTAGCTGAACCTTCAGTGCACGTTGTTTTTTATGAGAAACAAAACAGGAGGTTTCAATATCTACTTCGGGCACTTCTTTTTCATAAAAACTAGTGTGGTTCTCCACGTAATCTAAAACCTCTTCATACAGATTTTCGCTCATCAATTCAGCGACAAAGTATTAGAACCATAACTTAATCAAATTTGGCTTTTTCACGCAAAGCCAATTAAACTTTTACGATATCAAAACATTAACAGATGAAAATTCTAGGCATAGAGTCCACCGCCCACACATTTGCAGCCTCAACGGTTGATGAAGAACAAATTTATACTAATGAAAAGTCGATGTATCAGCCTGAGAAAGGAGGGATACATCCGAGGAAAGCGGCAGAGCATCATTATCAAAAAGCGGAAGAAGTAATATCTAAGGGTCTTGAAGGCTCTGTCGATGCGGTGGCATTCTCACAAGGTCCAGGAATACCACAATGCTTAGATATAGGGGCGGTTGCAGCTAGAACTCTAGCCCAAAAATATGGCATACCCCTAATAGGTGTTAATCACTGTGTTGCTCACATAGAAATTGGTAAGCGTACGACAGATGCTCACAGACCAGTAACTCTTTACCTTTCTGGAGGTAATTCTCAGGTTATCGCAGAGAAAAATGAAAGATATAGTATTATAGGCGAGACATTGGATATTGCGTTAGGAAATGCTGTTGATAAGCTGGCGCGTAAAATGGGTCATCCTCATCCAGGAGGTCCTGAAGTTGAGAAGTTGGCTGAAAAAACGGATGAAATAATTGAAATTGCTTATCCTGTGAAAGGTATGGATTTTTCGTTTTCGGGTATTGTGACAGAGCTAGAGAAAAAGGTTGGTTCTGTGCCTGATGAGGTGATTGCCAATACGTTCCAAGAACATGCATACCCAGCGACAGTGGAAGCATTAGAAAGAGCGATGGCACAGTCAAACAGTGATGAAGCACTACTCACAGGAGGAGTAGCTATGAACAACCGGCTTAGAGAGATGGTGGAAGCTATGTGTCGGCAGCGAAATGCCAACGCATATTTCCCTCCAAAAGAATATTGTATGGATAACGCAGCAATGATTGCAGAAAGAGGTTTGAAAAAAGCTAAAAGAAACCAATTCACAAGCTTAAGCAACTCTGAAATCAAACAAAACTGGAGACCTGAAGGAATCAAAGTATGAAAAATTTAGATAAAGCCCTACAGACGATTAAAGAAGGAGATCTTGTAGTATATCCGACAGAGACGGCTTATGGATTAGGTGCAGATGCGTTAAACAATGCGGCAGTAGAAAAAGTTTATAATGCAAAACAGAGGCCTAAGAGTAAAGGTCTAACTGTTATTGTAAGCTCGCTGGAGATGGCAGAGAAATATGCAGAACTCTCTCATAATGAAAAGATTTTGATTGAAGAGTTTATGCCCGGGCCATTGACGCTTGTTGCTGATAAAAAAGATAATGTTCCGGATAACCTAAATGATAAGTTTGTATTTCGAGTTTCATCAAGTCCTTTAGCTCAAGAACTAGCTTCTGAAGGGCCAATAGTGGCTACAAGCGCTAATATTTCGGGCGGTGAAACAAGTTATGATGTAGAGGATATTTCTAAAGATTTGCTTGAAAAAACAAGTTTCGTGCTGGATAAAGGACGCTTACCAGCAGGTCCAACATCAACAATCGCTGAACTGAGGAATGGTGAGATTTATATTCACAGAGAGGGGCCTATACTACAGAAGGAGTTAGAGGACACACTATATGATTGAAGCATTCACAACCGACTTTGCAGTACTTCTGATAGCAGCGACATTGCTAGGATTTATTGCAAGAAAGACGAAGCAGCCGACAATCGTTGCATATATTGTGACAGGCCTGTTAATGGGGCCGATAGGGTACGCTCTGTTAACTCATGGTGCGCTGCCTTTTGATTTATCTGGTTTTATTGATGGCCCTATAGTATCTGAAGATCAGCTCATAGATATAGTAGCAGAGCTAGGCCTAGGCTTTCTACTGTTCCTGCTAGGTATGGAAATGAGTTTCGGCAAGGTCAAAGAGATCTTAAGGCCTGTAGGGTTTATTGCCGTAGGCCAAGCAACTTTACAGGGAGTTGCATCTACTCTTGTAGCGTTACTGCTAGGATTTGATCTTTTCACTTCTCTAATGATTGCTCTAGCAACCACTTTCGGAGCCACACCGATTATTGTCAAGGTTTTAGGCGATAAAGACGAGTTGAACGAGCTCTACGGCAGAGTTGATGTGGGAATACTGATTTTTCAAGACCTTTATCTTGTTGTGGCGTTAGCTATTTTGGCTGTAGGCACTATGAGCGGGATTAACGAGATAACCTTCCAAATCTCTAGAGTATTCTTCATGATGTTCCTAATAGGCGTCGCAGCATATCTCACGAGTAAATACGTTCTGCCAACACTACTTAGACTAAGCGCATCAAACTCCACAACGCTGCTAACAGTAGGCCTAGCATGGGCGTTCATATTCATATTTGTATCAGATTACTACGACGTTTCGGTAGAAATCGGCGCATTCCTTGCAGGCCTAGCGCTCGCACAGTCAGCATACAGTACAGAACTGAAAGAACGCATGGCTCCAGTAACAAACTTCTTCATAGTAATATTCTTCGCCAGTATAGGCCTGACAATCGATATGAGCTCGCTACTCGTATACTGGAAAGAGGCGGTAATCGCTTCAGTACTGCTTTTGGCAATCAATTTCTGTATAGTTTTCGGACTTTACTTGAGCCAAAACTTTGACCTAGAAACGTCTTTCCTCGGCACTATTTCAATGCTGCAAGTCAGCGAGTTTTCACTGGTTTTAGGCGCTTTAGCAGTTCAACAAGAGTTCGTTGAGCCTGGAATATTAGGTTTCCTGAGTTTAATGGCGATAATCACAATGCCTATCTCTACTTACTACGTAATGTATAATAGAGAAATTTTTGCACGCGTAGAACCATACCTAAAAAGATTCGAACCTGAAGACCCAATCAAGACTCAGGACATTAAACATAAAGACCATGCAGTAGTTATAGGGTATGATGAGTCTACAAGAGAACTAGTGCCGCTTCTTGAAGAAATTTATGAAGATGTAATAGTTGTAGAAAAGAATCCTAGAATCGTAGACGAAATAAGCAAAGAACAGGATATAGAAAACAGAGACATATCTCACGAGCTGCTTTACGGAGACTTGATACATGACGAAATACGCAAACAGTCAAGCCTGAGAAACGCTGCAGCGGTAATCTCTATGGCGCCTGACCAACAACTGAACAAGAAGATTCTCGACGAACTCGACTGTCTGATGATCTTAAAGGCCAAAACGTTTGAACAGGCTGTAGAACTTTATGATTTAGGAGCCGACTACGTTATCTTGAAAGAACACCTAGCAGGCCAGAAAGCAAGCGATTTAATCAGGCTGTATATAGAAGATAAAGAACTTTTCAAAGCAGAAATCAATGAAGAAAAACAGAAACTTAAGGAGGCCTCAGAAAAATGGAGATAGTAGCAGATTTGACAATAATATTCGTGGCAGCTGCCACAATGTTAATTATAATGGATAGATTTAATCATCCATCCCTGCCCGGATACATAATCGCAGGAATAATATCGGGAACGCTAATATCAAGTCAAGACCTCTTAAATCTGGCGCAGATAGGTATAGCATTCCTAATATTTATATTTGGCCTCAAGTACAATCCTATAAGTTTAAAATCAACAGCAAAAACAGCAATCAACACGTCCCTACTCCAAATGCTTATAACAGGAGGTTTGGCATATCTTTTAGCTAGTCTGATAGGTTTCGATTCTAATAACTCATTTTACTTCGCAGCAGCAGCGGCATTAAGTTCAAGTCTAGTAGGCCTACAGCTAACAGAAAGAGAAATTCATACAAACCTTCTGCATGGGCGATTATCAGAATCAATACACTTTGTTCAAGATATGGTGGCGTTTGCGCTTATTGCAGTGATACTATCTGCCACAACAAACTCTGCTGTAACTGCTTTGATAGTCACGGGTTTAATGATTGGAGGAGCAATACTGTTTAGAGATCACGTTTTTGAGGTAATCGCAGAACAAGCAGACGGCAATCAAGAACTAATTACCATG
>LFCJ01001937.1_pt1 | contig 14783 bp, 15 predicted proteins | sample 643141 | NCBI WGS metagenome assembly LFCJ01 (sample SAMN03766243, study PRJNA286221) | soda lake metagenome | biome: soda lake; feature: Kulunda steppe; material: water; isolation source: sample B1-Br-g2 brine of Lake Bitter-1 | place: Russia: Kulunda steppe | collected 2010-07 | reverse complement strand
GTGCGCGTGTGTGTGCGCGCGTGTGAGCTCGCGCACACCTACCAACCGCCTGCAATCAGGCCTGTGTACTATCTCACAAGGCATCAAGTCGATGTCCGCCAGCGCAATGGCCGGCGCCGCGATTGCGGGGGCAGGAGTGCAATTGCCCTGCTCCCGCGCGCTTGCATTCTTTTACTTCAGCACCTACCCCCGGCCATCCGCGGCTCGTTTGCATTGCTGCAAAATGATCATTGCCGCAAAAATGTTATTATTGCGGCCCCATTGTCCGCTGCCCCAGTCGATGCACCGTTGGTCGTTCCTGGCTCCCCATGCTGCCAGCACTGCTCAGCTCAACTCAACTCAGGGCCCTCGTCGGTGTCTGCCAGCGCCGCCGCCCATCCCCCTCACCCGCAAACCATTTCCGTTTCTATTGCCTGTCGCACGCCATGTGGGGGCGCAGATCGTGCAACTGCCGGGGGGCCGCACATGCCCCTGGAAGGCGTCCCATCACACCTCGTGCAAGCACGCGCGGAGGAATGCCACGCCCGTCCTCTCCCGCCCCCTCCCGCACCCACTTGTGCTGCCAAAGCACCACAGCGGGCTACATTGGCACCAAATCACGCGCGGGGCGCCAGCGGGGACCCGACGCTTGCCCGCAGGTGCACTGCTCGGCAAGCCGTGACCACCAGCAGAGTCCCCGCAAACTGCGCTCCCCAGCCAAGATTGATTTATGCTCCAATGGCTTTCACATAAATTTGGCAACCCCAGAAACGTGCGAATCACATGTGCCAATTGGCTCTGGCAGGGGGGCAGGCAGGGTGCAAACAAGGCAGGGTACAAATAAAAGCATGAGGAATCCAAGTGTTTAAGGAAATGACACCATGCTTTGAAAGAGGAATAATGAATTCTAAAGCGAGGCAAGTGGCCCGTGCAGAGGGACTGCAAAGATCCTCCCGGTCTTAGGCATCAGCAAATCCCTGTGTTGGGCTGCGGAAGGAGGGTGCAGGGAGAGGATCTCATGGCTGTCCCAAAGGTAGTGGTCATGGTCACTGCAAAAGGGCTTGTGCCTACAGCTTCTTTCGCTATCCACCCACCATTTTCTTCCTCCTCCTCCTCCTCCACCTCTGCCAGCGCCTCGAGCTCTTGCATGAATCTACACAGAGTAGCCACACACAGCGTGCGAGCATAGGAAGGAGGGGTAATGCACGCATTCACACAGGGCCAACCCCACATGATGCAGATCATGCTCTCGGATGCTGAGCAGATTGTGGCATCGGGCCCAGCTTTCAAGTGGGCTTTAAGTGCATGCACATAAAGCTTTCAGATGGGCTTAAAGTGCATGCACATACAGACTGTCAATACCTTATGGCACACCATGACTGAGCAGCGAAAAAAGCTGACGCAGGTGCACCACGTGCCACAGTGTTGCACATCAGGGAGCAGCCGAAGCCCATCTGCACCTGCTCTTGGGTGCAGCATCTGTGCGATGCACCTCAACTCCGCCTCCCCAGGTGCTGATACCAGCACCGTCACTAATGGTGCTAGCAGCAGCAGCAGGCGCGCTGCTGCCATCTTCAGTGAAGCGAACGCCTGGCGCCAAAGAACAAGGAAAAGGGACACACTCCTTGGACGTTTCGGCTGAGCCTGAGCAATTTGCAGGCACGTTGGTGGTGAAAAGATGCCAGGCTCTGGCTGCTACGAGTGTGAGCCTCAGATGCACTTCGTGTGCCTGTTGCAAGAGTGGCAGCCATGAGAAACTGATGAATCAACGCACGCGTGGGTCACAGGCTATGCAGGCGCTGTGTTGGTACTGTGAGCAAGCATAGACAGCAGTGAGGCCGGAATGGGCTGAAGAAAGCGATGCTTGACCTGATTGCCTAGCTTGCAGGGTGATGACAACAGGCTTGCTCTTGAGTCTTGTACCCACTTCCAAGGCTGCCAGATAGATCTACAAAAAGTGCCCTTGGTCGGTACGTGGCCCGCCCCTGAAAGAAAGACGAGCATGGATCTGGGTCTGGTGGTGCCATTGCATGGGCTGGCTGTTCATCTGCTGGAAGGGCACAGGAGGGGCCACCCACCTGAGCATCCTCGCCTGCGGCGTACAGAGCATCTTTATCCAGAGCAGCTGTGTATCCGCTCCACTCCTCTCTCCCAGAAAAACCAATCAGCTCATCCTGTGCAGGCAAATCACCGGAGGTGCCTGTCTCGAAGCGCTCTTTTGCCTCTTTCTGTCTGTCAGGGGATATATTTCCCTATAGGAGATAGAAAAAGCAACCCAGATCATAACACGCACAAACTCACTTGGAAGTTCCAGAAGTGCGAGCCCACGTAGTTTGCAAAGCTGCCGAGCTGAAGGGTGATGATTTCATGAGGCATTCCTTGGCCTTGTTAAAATTTTAAATTTATGATAGTCCTCTCTCACTTCCTGTCAGCCGGGCTCTGTCAAGAATGTAGGGATTGCTTAGACACTCAGACACATGATTTCAAATGTAAGGATGGCGTGTACATAGGGACCAGAATTCAGAAGTAGCTCATAAACATGGAGCTGGAGCTGCAGAAGCATGACATTCTGAGCACTGGCGTGTCCGCCAAGGGCACATTGGAGGTGCGGGCATCAAAGTGTGTTCACAATCACCAGTGTCAACAGTTAACTATTTCATTTGGTGATGGCATGATTGTTTGAGTCAAAAGCAGTCCAACATGTCTCATGTGCAAGCACAGTTTCAAGAAAGAATCTTGTTGAGAAGCTGCAAGCACAGGTTTTTCCTTGCATTTGCTCAGACATTCCGAACACACCAAAAATCAGTCAATTAAGCAGGCCTGGGGAATCACGTGAGATGTGTTGCCTACTTGGCTTGTTTGTGCACCTGCCTGGGTCACTGGGCAATCAATGTTCCTATTGCTGACTTTAGTGGGTTTGAAAGTTTACCTACTTTCCAATGGCCCTGAGCCTCTGCCTCCTTACTTGTGTGCTGACCATAATTTGTTGCCTTCGCAAAACACCTGACCTTTGTTCTAGGCCAGACCTTTGCATCCTCCGCCTATGAAAGTCCTCCTGCGGTTTTTCCTTGCAAGCCTGCAAAAGATAGCAAAGCCCACGTAAGGCTAGGCAAAAGTAGAGTACGGGGCCACACAGTCATGCTGTATTGCATAAGGAGTGAGTTTTGTTTAGCTTGCTCGCCCAAGCTTTGGCACATCCTGCCGCCCGGCAGCACCGCCAAGAATGTGGTTGCTTCTGGAGAGCTGCAGCTGTATGCCAAGCATGCACTTAAGGAAGGCATAGGCGCCACAGAAGCAGAAATGGGGGACACACACACGTACCCACATGCATGCTCAAACAGACACGCGCACACCCAAACACACGTACCCACACGAATGCACAAATACACACTGCGTTCACAGGTGCTGCCCCTGGAGGATGACCGCAAAAGCCAGCGCGTGGCATGTGGTGACTTGTCGGGCGTGGTGCAGTGCTTCTCTGTAAAGCGGGGCGAGATCAGCATGGCGTTCAAGACACTGCCCGCCCCATCCCAAAAGGTAAAGTTCGTGGTGGCACCTGGAAGGGGAAACCACCACAACCCTATCTTTGCACCAGCATGCCAGATAACTAGTCTGAGATTCTTGGTACTGGCAGGACCTGGTACTTCCGCCGCCTTGCGTCCCCCACCTCTGCCACTCTGTCATCGCGCCATTGTGTCAGACTGACATGCTCCCCTCACAGCAGCATGATCATGCATTGCATTCGAGGTCGGGCCAGACGCTCGTGCACATGCAGGCATGTCCTGTTCACGCCGTGCTTCATTGTGTGCTGCTGTGCATCTCTGGTAACAGCCGCACATACTGATTGCGCACTGAGATGAAGTGCTGTTCTGGTCCTTTGTTGGATGCACTGCAGCTGATTTGTGGGAAATCACGTGGGGGCTTGATGGTTTTGGAGGGGTACACAATCCGCTCTTAATCAGAAACAAAATGTGTCGCGCAGCGATCTGTCATGCAGTGCAAGATTCTGCCTATCAATGACACGGCGCATGCATGTAGCGCTAGGTGCAACCAGACACAGGCAATGGGACGGCTGGCGCCGTGCAAAGTATTCAAACCGAGGAACATCTGGCGCAGTGCCATTTAAACACACTGTGGGAAGCTGGTGCTGCGTGGTTTACACAAACCGTGGGATAGCTGGTGCTGCATGCGTTACACTATCCATGGTACAGCTGGTGCTGCGTGCTTCACACAATCCGTGGGATAGCTGTGCGGCGTGCTTTAAATCGACAGTGAGATAGCCAGTGCCGCGCATTTTGAACAGGCTGTGAGACAGCTGGTGTCGCGCATTTGAGGAAGCTGTGGATGGGCCTGTAGGATGGGCTAATGCTTGTGCGGGCGCACCCCCTGTAATACAGTTCGTTCAAGTGTCAGCGTTCGCGCATTGCTGTGAAGGAACAGCAAAATGATGGTGCATGCGCAGCATGAGGAGCAGTTGTCAAGAGTGAGCAAAGAAGCCTGGACGCTTGTGTGAGCTAGGATGTGGCCCTCAAAGTTGCATGTTGTGCCGCCTGCCTCGTGCTGCAGGTCACCTCTTTATCACTGGGCAAGGGCCGACAGCAGCGCGACCGCATCTTCTATGCCGCAGGGAATATGGTGAGCGTAGTGCTTGCTTGAGTGGGCAAGCTCATGCTTGCTTACATCTGCATGGACACACCTGGGTGCATGCACCATAGAGCTGTTGGTGCTGTAGGGGTGGAGGTGAGCGTGAGACTTGGAAGAATGCATCAGGTTGCTGTTGGTATTGCTAATAGGTGGGAGATTTGGATACATTTATCAAGCAGCTGTTGGTGCGGCAGGGGTGAAAGTGAGTAGGAGGTGTGGATGCATGTATTATGTAGATGTTGGTGCAGCAGGGGTGATGGTGTTTGGAAGGTACATGCAGTCTGGGACGGTGGAGGCGTGTGAAAGGTGGCTAACGTCTGAGAGTGCCTGTGACATTCTTGGAGAGCCAGCATGCATGCTTGACAGCATGCGTCTTTCAATAAGCTGTCATGCCTGGCATTTGGCTGCTCTAGATGAGGGCAAGGGCGTGATGCTAGCATGCACAGACGGGCTCCCATAAATGGCAGGGTCTAAATCCCGTGCTCTGACCTGCCGCCCAAAACCCTTTGTCGATCATCAAACCCGCATGATCTACTTGCTCAATCTGTTTCATAAGATCATGTTTCATGGAAACAACACTTTCTAAATTGAGCAACCTCAAGCCTTCAAGACCATTAAAATTGTGTACCCTGCTCTTTGTCAAGTTCTTGGCTGCAAGCCACCTTATGTCGAGGAAGTACAAATCATTCACAAACACACAAACCAGCTGTAAGAATTGCAGCGCCAGCACTGTGCCTGCAAGCCTCCTGGCATGACTGTGGGACAATGCAGGGACAATGCAATTGACAGTGTGGGTACAATGCAGGGACAATGCAGGGACAATGCAGTTGACAGTGTGGGGAAGGGGGCTCTGTGGGCACACACTGCCTGGCCCAAAAGAGCTGCAGGCAGCTATTCCTGGTCTCAGGCGAAACCTGCACCAGCCCATCTCTGGCTGCGCTGTCTGCACTGCAAGCTGTGGGCATCTGTTATCAAGGTGGCCACAGTCCGGCTCTGATTGCCAGCTCTTCTCTCTCAGGGCATGCCAGTCCTGCCTCCTGGGCTCATGCCAGATCTGCTCCCTCCACTGCAGATAGTGGGCGTCAGCAAGAAGGGCAGCCAGTTCTTCAAGTTCAACACACAGATCACGGAAGCCATCAGCAAGGTACGCGCCTTGCAACAGGAGGGTAAGGGCATAGGTATGGATGCTCCCACTTACCAGCATGCCCAGACCCAGAGTGGCTTGTGTGCCAGTGCATGCACGGGTGTCTGCTCAACAAAGCAAGCACTAACAAAAGCCAGAGCGGCTCTCTACTGCCTGCCATGTTGAAAGCACAGCAGCCTCGCTGCGTGTGAGTGCATGCTGAGTGCCTACCCCTCCTTGCCCCGTTACTCCTCCTGCAAGGCCCATAGGCCCAAGCAGACCTATGGTGAATGCACAGCCGCCACACGTGCTGCTAGCGCTTGTATGGGGCTGCTCCCTTGCAGCTTTGCCTGCTTGCCTTGCCAGGCATACCCTAGGGCGTGCCTGGGAGCAAGTGCGCCTGCTTTGGCACCCAGCCGGGAACTGACCTGCAATGTGAGCTGCAGGTCAGTGTGTTCAACAGCGACCTGTGGACAGCTGGGGAGTATGTGTACAACCATTTTGTGGAGGGCCTGGACAAAGAATGCTTCCTAGCGCCTGACCGCATCAATGCCGCCCAGGTGAGCAGAGGGTTTTGGCAAGGGGCGCCACAGAGCGCCTGAGGCATATTGCTTCAGCTCAGGTGGACAGAGAGAAGGAGTGGCTATGCACCTGCCTCCCTTCCAAAGTAGACTAAACAGCTCATGCAGTGCATGACACTTCAGCCGATCAACCGGTGCTGCCCCTGCGTTGGCTTTGTAGCCCAGGCGTACCAATAGTCCCCTATCTGCTGCCCAGTCCATGCTCTGCATCACATCTTCCTGTCCAGGCCGTGCTCACTCCCCCAAATTGCAGCACTGCACGTGCCCTCTGTTTTTGTGGTCGTGCTTTGCTCACTCAATGCCCAGCCTTGCTACCTGCTCCCCAGATTGTGCCAATTGTGGACCCAAGCAACGTATTCCCCATTTTAGCGTGCCAGGACCGCAGCATACGTGTGCTGTCAAATGGCCAGATCATGCTTCAGGTATGCATGGCTTATGCCTTGGTTTTATTCAATCTACTGCTAGATACAGACAACAGGAAAAGCATTTGATGTTCGTACTGGGGCTGCAGCAGCGTAGAATGTGGTTGCAAGTTTGCTGGAGAGTGCCATGAGTTACATATGTGATGTCTTGATACTGAATTTCCATGGGGCTTCCCTTGATTGCTCTTGTTTTTTCCGCTGGCTCAAAAATCGCTCACATGAGATTGGGAAGCATGTGGGACTGAGGAGACAATCAAAAGTTATCTTTTTGTTGTACAGTGCTGCACACTCAATGCTACAATGAAGCATGCTGTGCGCTAATGCATCCTGGTCCTGATCCTGTCCGCGTTCTTATCTCCTTCTGCTTGCTTGCGTAATTGCATGGACTTGCAGAGCCAGTACGTGGAGTCAAGCTTTTTGAGTAACTACATGGAGCAATTGGTGGTGTTTGTCTGCAGGCAAGCACGCCTGCAGCCCCTGTGAGCCTTCATTACGCCATTGACTCCCATGACCTTCACAATCGCTACCCCAACGCAAAGGAAATTCTGTATGGCACTGACGTTGGTAGGTTAGGTCCCGAAAACCTGCACTGCAGAGTGGTGTGGTAAACCCTTTTTTGACGCAAGTTCCTCGTACATTACAGTGCAGTGTTGAAGTGTAAGCAGAACTTGATAGTGTATGAACTAATCTCTAGTGCCTTGGGGTGATGGGTATTAATCAGGTTCCCTAACAGTGAATGGTGCTGCAAAGCTATGGACGATTGCTGCTTAGTTTTGTAACACTGGTTCATTTTCGTCCGTTATGAATTAAGTTGCAGCCCAATTGTGTCGCACATATGTAACATGGAATGGTTGCTCATTGATATTCTTGTCGATTTGGAGATTGGTTGAAGAAAACAAAACCTCCAGCAAAGTAGCAAATTCTGCATGGATTTAAAAAGAGGCAAGTGCTATTAAATGAATCCTTGTTTTTCCATTGCCAAGAACCAGATCAAGGAACCCGTGATATGCCACAATAGCCAGCTGCTCTGAGTTTTCTATTAACATATATATCTCTGCATTTATCATGCAATGCTTGTTTCAATGCTTAAAGGGACCTTGAACCAGCTCATGGTGAATCACGATAAGACAACGAACGGCTTTGTGCTGCCCAACACCAAAAAGCTGGGGGCCATCCGTGCCATATACTCAGGTGAGGTTGTGCAACTTCCCATTTGGGGTGATTCATCCATTAGCACTCTCGTTAACAGAATTGTGTATCTGCCGCACAAAGCTGGGGCTGTAGGGGGCTCAAAATTGTGATCAATGCGCTTGGAAAACACACATAACAACAGACATGGGTTTTAATTCAAGTTCATGTACTATTTAAAGTTGCCCACGCATTTATAAAGCCTTGCATCACCATCAAGTACCTTCATCTTTTCTGAATTCAAAGCCTACAGCAGTCGAAACTGCTTATTGCTGTGCTCAACCTCGTGTCCAGGAAGTGATTTCACCAAGACAGGAGTGAATGACATCGCTGTTGCCCGTGATGATGGATCATTAGAAATTTACGATCTCAATGAACATGGAGGCTTGCAGCAGGTAGAGGAATACATGCTGTGAAGCATCAAGTGTAACGCACATGAAATGATTAAAGTTTGGAGGTATCTGAAGTTGCAGCAATGTACTGCCTGCTTGCTTTGGCCCAGTGACCTAATCATATTTCTATGGGATAGGTCTCTGACACGGGAAACTACAAGCACCATTGATGCCTGCCTAACTTATCAGATTAAAAGGCTGAAGATGTTTTATTTCATGTCGTATAGGATCCATCTGGTAAGTAAACCTGCACACTGGCTGGAGACCTACCACACAGCGCGCCACTTCAACAATGCATCAACTGCCAACTATCACCCATGCCCACTGTTCCTGCTCAGACGCACAGATAATGCTCCACTCTTTTGACAGCCCAAATTTCACAAACTGTTCCTGGGTCTTGCGCAAGATGTGTGCCATTCCAGTTGTTATTGTTCATGGCAAGCTGGGCACGTGCTCACATACGCGCCAATCCAATCCACGTGCTTGTATTTGTGCCATTTCAGGTGTTCAGCACAAGCCTGAACGAGTCAATCAACTCGCTTGATGGCGGCATGATTACTTCCAGTATGCCCGAGCTCATCATGCAAACTTTTTCTGGCAAGGTATGCGGCTTTGCATCATCTGCATCAAAACTTGCTCACTGCCAGCAGTCGGTCTGCCCGTGGATAGGCAGGCTGTGCATACGAGAGCAATATGACTGGGCTCATATTGCAACCCAAATTCATCTTGGGCGCATGTTTCTCAGGTGTGCACACCTTCATTTTGTTACATTTCCACATTACAAAGTTTGTACATGCCATGGTAGGCACGCCGCGCAAGAAAGGTGCATTTCATTCTTCTTCTGTATCCTAGTGGCAGCTTCATGTGTGCCCCCAATATATTACCTCTCAACAATGTGCTTCTGAGTATTTAAAGGCGAGGAGCCCTTATACTTCGCTAAGATTGTGACCTCACATGTTGGAAGTCTGGTGGCGTCTGTGCTCCTCTAATTCGTTCCTTACCAGGAACATGGTCACAGAACCTTGTGGAAAGGCTTCTATGCCCCACTTTCTCTTCATCGTAAGTGTATGCCGGGCTCACGCTTTGCCTGTAGGTGATAGCGTACACGCCACCAGGTGGAGGTTTCTCATTGCCAGAGAGTGACCGGCGGCTCCGTGGAGTGACCACTGATGAGGGCGCAAAGAAGATAGCAAATGAGCTGCAGGTCAGGAGCGGGTGGTATGGCAAGTGCTTTTGCAGCAAGGGCGCCGAGGTGCCTGGCAACAATACTTTGATTCAAGACAGCACTATAATTGAGCAGAAGACAATATGCAAGCTGGTTATCTTGTAAGGTAGCATGCAGATCTGTACTTGATCTAATGTCGGGAAGTTGGATGTTTTTGCTTGCTTCCCATTTGTCAACAGCGTGTTCTGGGGTGTACATCATGCATGCAGTGTAAGGCCCTTGCATACTTTGATTACTGCACGGACAAAGGTTGGAAGGCCTTTGAAGAATTTGACAGAAAACGTTCTGCTTCCTGGTTTGCATTCTCTCCATGAATATTGCAGATGCCACATGCTTTGTCTGCAGATGCCACAATTGATTTGCAAACGCCAATTGCCTTTGTCTGCAGCCAGTGTAAGCATAAGAATTGTGGCCTGCTTACCTCATCTGCCTGTCTTGTTGGACCTCAATCTTGAAGGGTAGCCAGAAGCCAATAGCATTTCCTGTGCTCCATGGTCTACATAAAACCCAAGCAATTCTGTCACCTTGTCACTCATCAAAGGAGATGGGTCAAGCAAAATGTGTTCGTGGAATCGGACTTCAATCCTCATTTGAATGTAATATTATTTAAGACAACATCAAATGGCTGTAGTGCTTCTTGACGTGTACTTAGATTTTCTTTGCTAACACCAATGCTCTGGTGGAAATGGGCATGCTGCAGATCGCTAGGTTACGGGAAGAAATCGACGAGCTGCGGCTCAACTTGGGAATTGAGAAGACCAAGTAAGTTTCTGTTTATTGTCTGTGCTTCAGAAACAAAGAATCGCTTAATAGCTATCGCAAAATAAAATGCAGCTGCATGGACTGTTGGCTTAGGGTATGTATGTCTGGGTGACATAATTTATTGATGTGTCTGCTTATTTTAATCAAATAGCAATGCACTTCCATTTATCCTACATGACTTTCTTGCTTTATATGTGCAGGCTAGCAGTCGCAATTCTTGACTTATCCCTGTAATCCTGGGTGCTACCATACATAAGCACACATGCACACATGCATGGCCTAATGCTGTGGCCTCTTAGATTTTTGAACGTTATGCAGATGTGTGTTCAATCATGCAAACTCAATGTCCAACGCAAGTATGGCGGTGAAGGACTAAGAGACACATCATCTGTGCAAGTTTGTCGGACTATGCCTGGGACGTCACAGGCAATTGTCCTAAGAATAATGTTTCCACCATAAATTTATCACGGTGAAGGTTATGTCTGAACGAGCTTCTACACACAATAATTTAGCGGGCATCCATTTCCTTGTGCAAGATGTGGACTTGAACATTTTTGTACTTTTGCGATCGGTTTACTTCCATGGCCGAGCAGGTTTCAAAGCACCGGAGGCAACCATGCAATGCTGGCCTTAGGCGCACCATTTGAGCTTGCTTACACCTGCAAGCTGGAGGCAGATGAAGCTTGCTACGTGAGTTCAAAAGGGTTACAAAGGTTTCATTCTTGCTAGCATGCAGCAACTTTAAGTGCTTGCGCTAAAGATTATGGACTTACAATGCCAGGGGATGGCCAGGGTTATGTGTGCAATTAGTGCGTTCAAGCTCCTATTGTGGCATGAACAGGTATTAAGATTACCAAAACCATTGCTATTAAGTATTGCTTTTCCTTATGCACACCCATGCACACACACGCAGATTTTAAACTTGGAAAGCAGTGTGCCAATTTTTACAGTCGCAATTCAGAGCTCCATTGCCCTCCAGGTACGTGTGCAATGTGTGATTATTGCATGGCACGCAAGCGAGTGAAGGGGATGTGGACATGTCTGCATGCATGCATGGACTGAGTTGGACTGGCTGGTGCAGTGTTTGGTAGTGTGCAACACATGTCCCACCAGCAATGCACTGGAGGCAAATCCAAGCAAACAAGCAACAGCTTACACAATGCACAACCATAAAAGCAAACAAGTGGGGCCTTGTATACTTTATGAAAGCATACAGATGAGCTCTGTGGGCAGCTTTAAGATTGGGTATCTTAGGTTTGTGTGCTGTTTCTACACAACTCTGGGCATAGCTTAAGGTGCAAGAACCCTTAATTTGGGTAGCTTAGGCTTGTTTGCTTTTGCTATACAACACTATGACACTGGGAATAGCGTCAGACGCAAGAGTGCTTTCTTGATCCTGGGTGTTGCCGCACTGCAGCTCCTTGATGTCCCCTCAAATGTTGCCATTCTCAGCCGCTCCCCGGTCGACCCAGCCTCTGGGAGCAGCACCCTTGCAACGTACAGGTGCGGATGAGTGTTCGGGTAGCATTGTGCTGTATGTGTCGACTGGGAGCAGCACCCTAGCTGATTAGGAATGTGCAGTTGCGGATGAGCGTACAGGCAGGTTTGCGTTGTGAGTGTTGGCTGGATGCAGCACACTTGTGTCTTACTGTTGCGGATGATCGTGCAGCCGAGTGTGTGCAAGAACTGGCTCACAATTGAGAGATAGACTGGGGCTGATGAGCATGTAACTTTTGATGCGCAATGAGAGGGGCGTAGGTGGTCCTGGGCCATTGCTCCCAAATGCACCATTGCAGATTTCCAGAAAGATACCTGGAAAGATACAGCAAGCACCAGCAGTGCTTGCAGGATGCTAGAGGGATGGCTGCAGTGGTTGCAGAGTATCAGAAAGATGGCTGCAGTGGTTGCAGAATGCCAGAAAGGTGGCTGCAGTGGTTGCAGATTGCCAGAAAGATATCCTACAAGCATTAGCAGCACTTATGCATCCTGACTTGGAGTGCAAATGTGGTGCCTTTAATTGAGCTTTACCAGAAAGAATTGAGGGAATTATATCAGGTGTTTGTACATGTGTGATGCTTGCACGTGTGCTGAAACAAAGGATCTGCCTGGCCATCCCTTTTAGGCAGCTGTGTGCTCCAAGCGTTTATTGCAAGCATATTTGTCATGCAGTCAGGTAGCGAAAAGGCGCTACCCGACTCATTCCTGACCCTTGTGTGCTGCATGTGCACACCAGGTGCAACACACAGCCCCTTGTGCTTTCTGGATGCTGCATTCTTGCACGCAGGTGCCAGGAGGCTACCTCACGGCTGGCAATCAAGTTCAAACTGCAGGAGGGCAAGATTGGCATGCTGCAAGCGTTTGTGATTCCCAACCTCTCGCCCAAGACCTGTATGTCCATCAACCACAGGGTATGTCTGTGCATCACTTCGCAGGTTGTCCACTCATTTGCACCAGCTGCAGGGCGTGGGCAACAAACCTGCCCAGTCCTGTCTGCGTTCATTGCACCAGCCACAGGGCAAAGGCGTACTTTGCACTAGCGTAAAAGCGAGGGCAACAATCTGCCCTATGCATTTGCTGGATTGCACCAGATAGAAAGCTAGGATGTGAAACTTGTCCGCTACTTGCAGCAAGTACAGATCAGCTCTCACGAGTTGGCAAAAGCTTGGTTACATGAGGCACGCCTGACAAGCCACCGATTCAATTGTGTGCACAGAATGTACAGATCAGGTGGCTCGAAAGGGAGGGCAAGGGATGTGCGAGTTGGGGAACCTGTGAATATAGAAGAATTTCTATGTAGGCAGTGAAGATACTCATCATTACATCAATTTAGAGATGGGGTCGCCTAGGCTCAAAGGCACCATGTGACCCCTCCACCAGAGGAATGATAAATGTGCTTGTGTGGCATTTATAAACAGAGCTCAACTACATTATTTGGCTTTTGGATGCTCAAAGAGAGACGCATGCTTCAGCAGTGACTTTCATGAGTTATTAAATACTCAGATCTGACTTCCCACATGGTGTTGGCTTCTAAGATAAATGCAAAGCCAGGGATTGCAAAGCCAGGGATTTGTTATGAGCATCCCACATCCTGTTGCTGGGTCTGATAAGTATGGCTGGTACAAATTGCTGCATACAGCGGATACGCTTATGTACCCCAGGAACGCAAGCGCACGCTGGTGTTTGGTCGCACATGTGTCATATTGAAAGAAAATACTTGCAAGGCTGATCAGACCCTGTTGTAAAGTCAGAGGATTGATTGAGCAGTTCAATGGTTCTTCAAGCAACAGAGGGAGGTTAGATGGTGCGCAAACAGGCCAGATACCGATGTGTTTCATAGGTTGTCCACCCAGTCTGCATTGGTGTGCAGTCTCTGTCCTTGAAAAATCACAAACGCAAATGGATGGCCACATCTTGCTGCCGCAGATCCCATCGCTGTGTCTGCACAGCCGTATTGCTGAGACCGACACGAGCCGCCCTACCAATGAGCTGTCATTCATAGGTATTTTGGCTGTCCATTGGTGTAAACATGTGTGGGTGTGCCCGTGCCCAGTTGCTGCACAATTGTATTGCACTTCAGCGCTTGCTTTACTGAAGCACGCTCATGGTTGACTCATACATGCATTGAGGGTGTGCTGTTCATGTGCATGTGCCTGCAAAGGTGGTATCCTTAAAGAAAGCCCTTTTTGCGTGTGAAATGGACACCCCATACGACCTGAGTTTAATACCTGTGCACCATTTCTTCTGTACAGCTCTCTTTTGCATGGTCAGGCGCCATTCTCGGCATCCAAGTGCCTCCATTGCAACCTTGCTTGTTGGATGACCACTCCACCAGCCTCTCTTGATCTCAGATGCTGCTTGCAACCATGTCAAAGAATTGCGATGGCCGTACTTTTGTAGGCACCTTTGGTTTGTCCGACATGCATGGTTGGATCTCCAAGCTGCTACCCGATGTACCCCCCTCTGTGCATGACAGCGATGAAGTCAGCCTGGCATTCTCACATGCCGTGCTTGGCACCCAGCTGTCTTGCAGGTAAAAGTGCCGTGCTTGGCACCCAGCTGTCTTGCAGGTTAAAGGAGACATGATTTGCAACGCTATTCTGGCACACTTCTTCTCGATCACTCTCTCCCAGGCTCTTCAATTTCAGTGCATCCACCCTCAAAGATGATGTCTACAGCATGCTTGCCAAGGCACTGATGCTATGATTTTTTTACCCTATTTGTCAAGCTTCTACTTCATAGGTTTGATAGTTGCATTACCTTTGCAAAAATACCTCTTGCACGTATTGTTGCTTAACAAAGAAAGACACAAACATGCAGCAGTGTGCAAGTGAGTGCGCATTTGTATGAGTGTGTGTATGTGGGCGGGTGTGGGTGTAGGTGTGGGTGTAGGTGTGTGTGAGAGAGGTGTGGGTGTGGGTGAGAGTGAGAGAGAGAGAGAGAGAGAGAGAGAGAGAGAGAGAGAAGAGG
>LFCJ01001936.1_pt1 | contig 14793 bp, 12 predicted proteins | sample 643141 | NCBI WGS metagenome assembly LFCJ01 (sample SAMN03766243, study PRJNA286221) | soda lake metagenome | biome: soda lake; feature: Kulunda steppe; material: water; isolation source: sample B1-Br-g2 brine of Lake Bitter-1 | place: Russia: Kulunda steppe | collected 2010-07 | reverse complement strand
ATTCGAACTCGGTGATGTTCTCGATCGCCGCGTACTGGAAGGAGTAGATGCTCTGTTTCCAGTCACCGACGACACAGAAGTTGTCCGTTCCCGAGAGAAGCAACGCGAGCTTGAACTGGACCTCACTTGAGTCCTGGAACTCGTCGATCATCACGTATTCGTACGCCAGCGATTCGCGGAGATCGTCGTCCTCACAGCACAGGACGAACGCAAATAGCTGCAGAAACGAGAAGTTCAGGTAATTCCGCCCGAGCGAGAACTCGAGATACTCGATGTAGACGTCGTGGACGAATTCGATGAGCTGGTCGCGGTCTTCGATGAAGACCTGTTCGGCGACGTCTTCGGGGACGGCTTTCGAGCCGTACCCCCCGCGGAGCTCACTCCGTTCCGGCGCGTCGGGAAGATAGCACTTGTTCCGCCCGTATCGGCCGAGACTCGAGCGGAGTTTCGACTGCTTGCTACCACCATTTCGCGGTTGATTCACCTCGTCGAAGGCTGCTTTGAACGCGTCGAACTCGCCATCGAGAGCGTCTCTGGAGTCGCGATACCAGCCCTCCGTAGTCGGAAAGATGCCTTTCGAAGCGAGATTGTTGATACAGTCGAGTAGCTCCGTCGGGTCCGAAAGGCAACGGAACAAGTCGCCGTATTCGGGGTGCTCGTCACTAAATCGGGTGATGAACTCGCGAAAGTACTCGCGTTCGATCGTTTCGTTCTCGAGGATCTGTGTCGATCCGGTGATCGCATCGTCGATCCCGAGATACGTTGGCGCGTGAAAGCCGTGCTGATCGAGGATGTCGTTACACAGGCTATGGAACGTCTGAATGGGAGCATCGTTCAACGCTCGCATATCGTAGTCACAGTTGGCGACGATCCGGTCTTTCATCTCCGTCGCCGCATTTCGCGTGAACGTGATCAGCAGGACGTCGTCGGGTTCGATATCGTCCTGGTCGACGATGTTCGCGTACCGCCGGGTGATCGTGAACGTCTTTCCGGTCCCGGCACCGGCGTCGGCGAGGTACAGGCCGTCCGTGTTCTCGATAAGCTCCCGTTGGCCCTCGTTCGGTGTCGGCGCCACGGTAGACGACTCGTCGGTCGGCGGCGTCATCGATTCACCTCCGAGTCTGCTGCATCTGCTTCAGACGTCTCTTCGGTCTGAACGCTCTGAGAGTTGTCTCGAGTCGACTGAGATTCAGTGAGTAGCATATCGCGGTTATCCACGTAGCGGTAGTTCGGTTCGCCAGCGCGGCCGTCGATCGGGAAGCGGCCCTCGCCGCGGCGGTAGCGGTTCAACTCCTCGAGTTGCTCGTCGACGAAGCGCTCGAACGCGTCGAGATCCTCCACAAAGTAGCCTTCTTTGCGGTAGCCACACAGGTGTCTGAACGCTTGCATGCAGCCCTTTCTGACGTACTTGTAGTCGCCGACGTCGTCGACGAGGCGTTCGACCAGTGCCTCGCCGAACGGTGAGCCAGCCATTTCGTCCGCGTCTCGCGTTCTGGGTACATTGTAGGCGTCAAACACCGCCAGATACGTCTCGTAGTCGGTTTTCGAGAACGTCTTGTTACAATTGTTAGCTGCGTCTTCACGGAGCTCTTCGAAGACCGACCGGGACTGCACGAACTCATCGAACGCGATCGGGTGATAGGTTATCGTCGTCAAACAGTCCTCGAGGGAGGCGTCCCCGGTGACGACGTCGTCGAGGGTCTCGAGAAAGTGGAAGAACGTGAACTCGAGGGACTCGTCGGGCTGTTGGCGACGCCAGTAGGTGAGATAGAGGAGTGCCTGGAAGTTCGGCTTGTCGCTCGGGTTGCCGATCGATGCGTGTTTTGTCACCTGCGACGCAGAGTTTCTGCTCCCGCTCTTGAAATCGACGAGCCGTGTCGGCGACTGCACGAGGTCGATTTTTCCCTTCAGTCGAAGGTCGTCGTCTTCGAACCACCGCTCAGTCGCCGGCGAGTCGATGTCGAGATCGAAGTACTCTGCGAAGAAATTCGTTCCCCAGCCGCTCGACGGCGTTAGGAACGTTGTGTCGGACGGTGCGTGTTCCTCGAGATACTCACAAATCGTCTCGAGACCGACCCGGTATCGCGTTCGGCGAGTCTCTATATCGACGTCCCGGTGGAATGCACGTGTCTCTTCGATCATGAGGTCGACAACCTCCGCGATACGATCGTCGTCGACGAACTGCGGGTGGTTGACGACGAACTCGGCGAAGTCGTGGAAGAGATTCCCTTCGGCGAAATAGTGTTTGTCCGGCGTCTCGACGACCCGTCCAAAAAAGTAGTCTCGTGGGGAGTTCGCGTACGCGTTGAGACTCGACTGACTGACCGTCTCGACGTGTTCGGGTTCGACATCCGTATTCAACGGTTCTTTTTCGAATCCGCCGCCAGTCGTTCGGCGCGTTCGTGCGTGGCGGATCGATTCAAGATCACTGAACTGCTCGAAGTCGGTTTCGAGGAGTTCTTCGAAGTACAGACACGGCGTAACCGGCGAGCCACCGGCCGTATCCTGAACCAGATAGCACCGCTCGATGCCGCTCTGGAGGAGTGACTGGAAGCCATCGATGTTTCGATCGTACTCTTCGTCACGATCGACCCACGGGCGTTTCGGCGAATCGTGTGTCCAGCTCTCGTCGAGTCCCAGGTAGAAAACGACCGGCCGATCGACGAAGGAGGCCGACTTCGCATCGGCCAACAGGACGCCCTCGTTGTCCCGATCGAGAGGCACCTCGTACGTCTCGAGGTAGAAGGTGAGTCGATCGATTGTCTCCGAAGTGATCGGTTCACTGAGGAGGTTTAGTTCTCCAAGTTCTTCGCGGAACGTCTCGAGCGTTCGTCCTGCCCGATTTTCGTACGCGTTTAGTGCCTTTTCGAACGTGAGCGTGTCCGCACGATCGGCAAACTCACGAAGCCAATCGATTTCGGGATCGTCGACGTCGGAGAGGCATTTTTCGTCGTGTTCGACGGGGACTGTCGAACCGAGACATGAGAGCAACGGTTTCACGGACCGGACTCGGGTATCCGAGCCAGCGGTCGTACAGCGAAGCAGCTGGACGAACGCCCGATGATCCCGGTCATCCATGAAGCCAGGACCGCCATAGTATGGGATGTTCGCGGTTTCGAGCGCCGACTCGATGAGCGGTGAGTACTCGCTGCTTGCATCGAGAACGATGCCAATATCGCCCGCGTTTTCGGGTGTAACGGTGTCGAGAATCGCGTCGACGATCGCCGCCGGCGACTCGAAGATTCGAAACGGCGGCAACTCGAAGGCGTCTTCCGTGAACCGGTCGATCGAATCGTACTCGTCGGGGAGGATCGAGCGCTCGAGGTTGGTCAGTTGGCGTTCACCGACGACTGCGACTGATTCGTTTGGGCCGATATCGATCTGATACTCGGCCAGGAGACGCGACGACGTCTGCAGTTTCCCGATGACGTCGACGACGGTTCTGGTCGCCGGCGTATCGAACCCGTCGTACTCGAGGATCGAATCGACGGACCCCTGATACTCCCAGCACTGGAGTACGTTTCCGACAGTATAGGAGACCTGCTTCCAGCTCAACTCGGTCTCCTTGATTACCTCGAGGAACGCGGTCCTGTCCTCTGCGGTTTCTCGACGCCGTGTCGCGAGGCGTCGTGGTGTGATCGCGAACGGACCGAAGTGTGGTCGCTCGAGGCGCCGATTGAGGGCATCTGCGAGTGGCGAATCAGGGACGATGACGAGATCGTATTCGGAGACGTCTTGGTACAGTCGATCGATCGGTTTCGACTGTTTGAGTGACACAATGCATACCGGTTGGAGTGTCGGACAATAAGTTTGTATATCATATTGTTGTTTACGAAATTCGTCTTACTCATATTTTTCATCCCTCACGATGTACTTAACACTCTTCTCATCGTCTTCGTCACTCGATTCTTTCTCCGTGATCAGCACCTTCACCTTCCCCAGTCTCGATACCTGCAGCTTCTTCGTCCAGATGTGGTAGATCTCGCCATCGACAATACGTGACTGCGTGTCGATGCGCTTGGCCAGCGCATCGATGAGCATCCGTTCACCTGCGTAGACGACGTTTCGGTCGCTTTTTATCGCAGAGACCCATTCTTTGTCGTATCCTTCGAGATGCTCGATGAACTCACCCGAGCAGTACGGGATATCGAAGAGATTGGTGTCCGCTGGGACACCTATCTCGATGCATTCACCGATGAGTTCTTTCGCTACAGTAGACATTAGAAGTATTTGCCCACTTTTGGAAGCGAGAGTTGATCAAGAGTGGTATCGATCGCTGTTGTGAGTTCAAGAACCGGTTACTAAGTGCTAATTGGAGTTGTCTCCAGCACTCCTTGACCGGGTTTAGTTCGGGTGAATACGCCGATAACCTCACGAAGGCGAGGTCGTCACGGGCTGCTAGGTCCGTGACGGCCGACCCCTGAAGATACGGCGCTCCATCGAGCAGGATGATCAGATATCTTTGAACTCTTGGCATAATGAGAGAATGAAATGTTTTTCATGGGCGGCGGTAACGTACTCTTCGAATCGAGAGAAAAAGCGATCACCGTCCTCGGTGATCACGCCCAACAGACACGTCCAGTCGCGTTGCCCAGACAGTTCGACGGACGGCCGCGTGCCGCGCGGAAACCACGCGGCACGCGGCTCAAGTTGGACTGATTTCTTGGTTTGATCGATACAAACTACTGTGGCGTCCATCTCCCGCCGCTTTTTTGAGTTCCTCGCGGAACGTGTCTTGCTCTTCAGCATCTGATTCGGCGGCTGTTGGGCGTGGTTTTAGATAGCTCAATCCCGCTTCTTTGAGCAACCGCCGGCAGCTCGGGATTGAATACTTGACATCGTAGGTTTCGTCGAGATACTGCTGGACGAACGCCGGCGTCCACGCCGGTGCGTCTACCCCGACTTCTTCGGGGGATTTGTGGACAACTTCTCTGAACTCCTATTATCTATTTTCTGATATTTTTCTGTTTCTCCCAGATAGGTGATCATAAGTAACAGCCTGCTTAAGTGGCTCGCCAGTGTCGAGTCGCTTGAGCCAACTATAGATCGTTCGTCGGCCGATATCGTGCCACTCGGCAAGTTCAGTCTGTGTGGCGCTGTTCTTGTACGCAATTGCTGCCAACAGTCGTTATGTTGGCTTTTTTCCCTCGACAACGTCGAGTGCATCCTGAAGATCTTCGACGGAGATTTCGTCGAGATGGTCCATTACAAACAGCAACAACTGATGGGCAGATAATTCTAACGGCTACTATATCTCGATGAGTTCATTAACGAGATCAATGGCTAGCTCGACCCGTCGCTTAGTATCTTTTTCATAGAGGCGGAGTCCAAGTGGATAGGTGGTTTTCTCGTCAGCGTAAAGTGCGTAGATAAGACTCTGTCCCCAGACGTAGCCAGGAACAGTGTGATCGTTGAATTTTCCCACGTTCGGGATCTGTTCGCCCGTCTTGTGCATGAAGGTGTCGTCATCATCGACAACACCTTCACTGCCCCATTTCGTGTCGTTGGCCCGTTGAAGAAGTTCCAAGCGTTCCCTGTTGAGATTATCTTCGTTCCAGTCATAATCAGTGAGGAACTTGTTTAGAGCACGCTCATTTTTTGGCTGGAAGAATGTGATTCGAGATTCCCTGAACGGCTTGTTGCTGGCCGCAACTAGACCTATCACGTAGGTTATGGCGTGGTGTTTCTGCCTCGCTGAGAAACACGATAACTGGTCAATTGGCTCTGTATATGACTGGAACGACGTGACTGGGAACATCGCGTTTAATGCTGTCTCTACGCGCTCTATCAGCATAAGGTGCGAAGTCAAGTATAGTACACACAATCGAATGATTCTATCATCTCATTTTAGATTCCGGAGGTGAGTGATGCTCTATTGACAATAAATACCGTAAGAATTGAATACACAGGGGCCTATTAGCAAGACAAGAATGACCGACCACTGCTGTAAAATAGGCGCTACTATCGCCAAATATGATCTTCAAGAGAGTGTGTTAGGAGGCAATACGAATGAGTATCTGCGAGCTAGTTGGGTTGGCGAAAACGAATTTCCGGAAACAGCTATACGACCACTATGCCATTGGCTAAATTTAAAAATTATGAAGGGTACCTACTCCAAAAACAATCGGAAGACCATCGAGACATATCTTGAATCGGACTATGAAGCCTTAAGATCTGACGATGAGGTTACGAAAGGCGAAATCATCGACGATCTCAAAGAAGATGGAATTGACGGTGAACAGCTGATTGAAGATTTTGTATCGTCATCGACTCTCTACCGGCACCTCACCAACTGTCTCGGGGCCGATAAGAAGAAAAACAATTCGAAATCTGACTCCCACTGGGAAGACAACAAAATCAAGTACGTCCAATCAACCATGCAGAAAAACGTTGAAGACGTACTGCGATCGCTCGAGAAAAAGGGCGAACTACCTCAAGGGACAGAAGCAAAAATCAACACACCGATCATCCTAGGCTGTCCAGAATGCTCTACACAGGTTAGATTCAAAAGAGCAGTCAGCCGCGGATACATCTGTCCCGATCACATGGGTCCCAAAGACCACTTCGAAGATGACATCAAAAACAGCGAAGAGAATAAATCGGACGACCTGAAACAAGCGCAGTTCCCCTGAACGTAACGCTTCGATCGTTAGAGTTCTCCAATCCAGGCGAATTAAGGTTCAAAGTCTTTATTGCCCGCTAGCTTAATAGCCATATACAATGTGGCACCTTGAAATCGAAAATATTGGTGGGATTCGGTCTGGTGAAGCGAGCTTGAACCGTGGATCCAATATCGTCCAGGCTTCCAATTTTCAGGGGAAGACAAGCCTTCTTTCCGCGATACGTACCGTAATGGGTACTACTGGAGAGATAAGTGAACCCCATCCCCTGACTGAAGGAACAGAAAAGGGTCATGTCACCCTCGAAACTGAAGACCAGACCTTCGAAACACAATTAAAGCGTACCGACGGTTCGTCCGGTAATGTTATCAATCGCAGTGGAGATACATACCTCACAGATGAACAAGATATCATTTGCGCCCGTTTATTCGCGTTCCTAGGTGAGGACAACCCAGTTCGATCCGCAGTCCGTAACAAAGACGAAGAAAAACTAACCGAATTGTTGAAAAAGCCTCTCGACATCGAAGACATCGACGCGCGTATCGAACAACTTCAGCGACAGGTCGTCAAAATTGAAGAGGAACTGTCTAAAGCCGAAGATGCAGCAGACCAATTAGTCTCCACCCAAGAGGAAGTTACACGGCTGCAGAAGAGTCTCAAAGAACTCCGCTCTCGACGTGATGAACTGGAAGAGAAAGTCGATGAAGATGCCGAGCAAAAAGAACTTCGCGACAAACTCGCGAACAGAAAGTCCAGACTTGACTCCAAACAGAGTGAGCTAGACCGACTCCAGAACCAGATCGAACGAAAGGAAGCCAAGCTCGACAGGAAAAAAGCAGAATTGGAGGACCTCGAAATTCCTTCCGAGCCAGAACTCAAAACTAACCTTAGCGACAAAGAAGATCGGATCAATGACCTGACTCTAAAAATCGATCTTTGCAACGATCTCTACAGAGCTAACAAAGCTGTCCTCGATGAAGATGAGATCGACCTGGTGACGGAGATGAACCGAAGCATTGCCGGCGATACCTTTTCCTGTTGGGTATGTGGTGAAGAATCTACTCGGGAAGCCATCGAGGAACGGTTAGAGCAATTGAAGAACAAGGAAAAGCAACTTCGACAAGAAAAATCCTCGCTCCAAACTGAAGTCAGGGATATCAAAGAAAAGAAAAAAACTATCAGGAGAAATAGACAAAAAGAAGATAGATTAGAGGTTGAAATTAAAGAGATAAAATTTGACATCCAAGAAGATAACACTAATGTCAAATCTGTGAAGAAAGAGATAGAAGAAGTACAGGCAGAAATTGAAGAACTTGAATACGAATACGAAGATATCAAGCAGGACGAAGAAGAATATAGTTCTGAACTCAAATCTATCCAGGAAAAGATTGGTGGAAAGAAGGGGCAACTTGAGCGTGCCGAAAACAAACTCGAACGGCTTAAAGAAGAGGCAGACAAGCGAGGCAGACTTCAGGATGAGAAAGACGAAAAGAAAGAGATGCTCGAGGAACTCAGAGGTCGTCGGAAAGCCAAAATGGAGGAAATTGTCAATCATTTTGACACTGCACTTGACGATATCATAAACAGATTCGCGCCGGGATTCGATGGGGGACGTCTGGATAAGAAGACAGTATCAGGTGACACGATAAAATTCGAAATTGTCGTTGCTCGAGAAGGTCGAGAAACCCGTCTCCACAGGCTTAGCGAAGGCGAACTTGAACTCGTTGGTATTGTCGCAGCCTTAGCAGGATACCGTACATTCAACGTCGATGAACGGGTCCCGTGTATCCTGCTAGACGGTATTGGTCAACTTGCTGCAGAGCACATCCGTAACATGACTGAATACCTTGAAGACGCTGCTGAGATCGTGGTAACAACTGCCTACCCCGAAGCTGGCGAATTTCAAGGGACAACCCTCACCCCAGACAAGTGGGACATTGTTACAGGTAGGGGAACCCCACCAGCATAATCATTAACCCTGTTACTTTTTACCATCTAAATAAGATCAAGCTAATGTCAAACGTAGCTACTATATAGCTTGATTATATTCTTATCTGTTATATCGGGGTAGGTGGTTTAGAAGAGAACTCACTATTAAGATCCATGAGCCAAATGTTTTCCTAACCAGTGAACAGAAATCTGGCACAATCGCAGCAGGGCTGAACGAAGAAACGCGAAAACTCTGTGCCATCTTCAAAAACTAGACAACTCCGTAATAGTTAAGAGCGAAAAACAAATACGCTCTTACCTTGACTCTGAAACAAACTTACCGCATCCCAAGATCGTAGACCATCCGCGACTTTGTGATTTCTCGGATGCCCGGGTATCTGGAAGTCTGCCACTTCACTATCGGCGAGGGCTCAAAGTGGGTCCGGGACATCTTCGAGGTAGTGGCGCTGTTCAGATTAGAGTTTGAAGGAGTGAGGCGGTGGAATCCGTGGTGTCCATGCCCGAATTCAGCCGCCTCACGCTGCCTAGTAGCGACATTCAGTTAGAATTTGTGGAGCGCGAGCAGACACCGCGCGAGCTAATGCGGCTCAGTATCCATCTTCATCTCGCCGGTCTCTCGCTTTCGGATACTGTTCATGTCTTAGAGAGATTCGGTGTCAACCGTGCTCGATCAACCGTCCATAACTGGGTACAAAAAGCAGAGTTACAGCCCGAAGACGACAAATCACCGGATCACGTTGCGGTTGATGAGACTGTGATCCAACTCACTGACGACCGGTACTGGCTGTTCGCAGCGGTTGATCCAGAGACGAACGAATTCCTCCACGTTCGGCTGTTTCCGACGAGAAACACGGGGCTTACGGGGATCTTCCTTGACGAACTAAGCGAGAAACACGACGTCGACGACTCCGTGTTTCTCGTCGATTCTGCAGACTGGCTGAAAGCCGTGCTCCACCGCCGTGGCTACGAGTTTCGGTACGAACGCCACGGCCAACGTAATGGCGTCGAACGTCTTTTCAAAGAAGTAAAACGGCGAACCTACCAACTTGGAAATTACTTTAGAAACGCCGATCCAGAAACGGCCAAAACATGGCTGCAGAGCCTCGCGTACTACTGGAACAGGCTAATCTGAACAATGTCTAGTGCGTGAGAAGGTACCTTTATGCTCTTCATCGACGAAATCGACGCGATCACCACCGAACGCTCGGAAGCAAAGATCTCTGGAGTTGCTAATGTTCATCGAACGATAATAAATATTCACTCCAAAATGGACGGCTTCGATAGCCGAGGCAATGTTCGGATCATCGCAGCGACGAACCGTTTCGACATACTTGGCGAGGGGATCCTCCGGCCTGGACGGTATGACCGATTCATCGGAGTCCTGAAGTCTCACTCAGAGGATGGTTGTAACATCTTCCAGATCCACACCCGAGATGTGAACACCGATGAGAATTTCGACTTCGACCATCTTGCAACCACACCAAAGATGTGTCCGGTGCAGATATCGAAGCAATTTGTACTGAAACGTGGCTGTTCGCGATCCGCAATGGTGGAATCATGATTTAGATGTTAGTCTTTTTCGACACCTTCGAAAACATTCGAGGCGACGAAAAACTGTCCCTCTGTCTCGCAGATTCCGAGAGCGTTCGCGTAACCACCTGATCATTCTCCTTTTAGAGATTAAGATAGCCGCGTGATCCCCAGTGAGGAGAAGAAGGTTGGGACACGCTTACCCTGTTTCAATAACCCTTCCACGGGTGGGTCGCTTGCGTCCGGTACCGTGGGACACGCTTACCCTGTTTCAATAATTCCTTCTCCTGTGGCTTTAGGCTGGAGTAGTGGACCTAATTTATTCACACAATTTCAACCATGACGTACTGTATAGTTATGTGTTTCTGGCGTAAAGCGGTGTTTCAGAGTCTTTCGCGGCATCAGGGAATCCATGAAAATCCCGCAGCTAAGAGCCTAGGTCGTGAACGAGGACTAGGGCTGGCTGAGACCGCAATTCACCCAGTGCGACAAGCACGTTACCAGAGAATGATCCGAGCCCGTGATAAGACGCGGAATCTTGTGCCATCGAGCACGTATAGCAGGATCTCTCGTTCACGCCACAGTCCCTATGGAGGCGTCCCATGTACTACGGAATAGACACGTACACACGATATTTACAATTCACAAGTTGCCGTCGTTGTCCAAGACGGCAAATTGTACGACGAGATTCGCTTACCAAACGACGGCCTCGATGAACTCGCCGAACAGTACGCCGGTGGCGAAGCTGCGATCGAAGCATTTGGCCACTACTGCCCGATGTACGAGCTGTTCGACGAGCATCTCGACGTTACACTCGTTAACCCATCAAAGAACATGGTAATCGCCGATGCGACGGTCAAGCCCGATCGCATCGACGCACGCACATGCTTCGGGCGGGCATACTCGCAGAAAGTTATGTGCCGTCGGATGAGAAAGGCGCTCGTCGAAGAACGGACAGCGGAGAAAAACCGCGTCGAGCCGTCCTCAAACGTCCCGACAACGCCTACGACAGCGAGTTATTCGACCCGAACGGACGAGGCGGAACTCTCGCTCAGTGATGCTGATAGAACGATTGTTGAGACACACTTCTCCGTGATCGACGAGCACAACACAAAGATCGAGCAGAGGGCACTGGAATCGCCAGTATCCCAGCGGCTGCTGTCGATTCTGGGGGTTGGCAAGTCCACGGCTGCATTACCCGTTGCCGAAATCGGAGAGATTGATTGGTTTGACCGGCACGAAGAACTGATAATTTACGCCAGACTCAATCCGATGGTTCACCAATCAGGCGACATGGAAGCATCAGTAAAGAGGGCTCAGCGCGAGTGTGCTGGTTTCTCGTTCAGTACGCCCCTGTTTCCGTCCGGTATGACGACTACCTTGGGAGCTTCTACACACGGTGAGCGTGTCATAGAACGATTCGCAGGGGTTTTGTTCCAACACTCTCTGATTGAATCAGCCAAGACGTAGGTCTGCGAGTTGACCGATTCCCTTGATCCAGAAGGTTCGTTGGTTTCGTCGTGAGGTCGACGGTGAACGTGTTACTCACACTGGCGGCGAGGATTGCCTCACCCTCCCCAGACGACTTGCTCACTCCGTTCGCTCGCCCCTTACGCGGCTTCGAGCCGCGTCTCACTTGGGTTCACGGCGGAGCCGTTCGCCGTTTCGAGGGGTGGAGCCGCCTCGCGTTCGTTCGCCGCGGCTCAGCGTGCGCCACCGTGCGGTGGCTGTCAAATCGGCGTGAGACGTGGATAACCTGTACCTCTCACTTCAACAGGCACGAGAAGCGTTCTATGACACACTGCACGGTTGAAACGGCGAAAGAACCACCAGATAGCGATTTTCCATCGTTTAAACAACCTGTCTGACGCTGTATAAGTAGGTCAGGAGTTGAAGGCATTGATACCGATAACCGTCGCTACGTGCTGAACTTTTTCGGGAATCTCTTGACGGAATCGGTCACCTTTGAGACGCGTCGATGGTGCTGACACACTCACCCCGCCCAGGAGGTTGTCTTCGTTGTCGGTGATTGGAGCGGCGACACAGCGAATCCCCTCTACACGCTCTTCGCCGTCGAACGCGACACCGTGTTCGCGAATCTCGTCTAGTTCTTCGAGCAGTTTTTCCTCGCTCGTAACGGTATTAGGGGTTTCGGCCGGGAGACCATGCCGATCGATGACTCGCTTGAACTGTTCATCGTCTAATTTCGAGAGTATCGATTTCCCGACCGCAGACGTGTGGAGGTACTGGCGCGTCCCCACGTGTGTATCGAGGTTGACGGCGTTCTCCCCCTTCGAAATGCAAATGTAGATACCGCGGCCGTGCTCCTCTATCATCAGGTTCGCAATCTCACCGGTCTCTTGAGCTAGGTCGTCTACCTCCGACTTTGCAACCTCCAAGAGCTTCGTCTGTTGTCTCGTGTACTCCCCGAATTCCAAGAAACGAAGGCTTAGGCGGTACGTCGAGTCCTCTTTTACGACGTATTCGTGATCTTGTAACGTACTCAGGTGGTTGTGTACTGTTCCTTTCGACATGTCTAGAGCGTCAGCTAGTTCCGTAACCCCGGCCCTGTTGCGACGTTTTAGCTCTTCTATAATTCTGAGCGTCTTGTTGGTCGCCCCGATCGTGTTTTTGGCACTTTTGGACCCTACCATAGCGTCTCGTTTGACATATATCTTGATAAACCTTGTTCACAATCAACAAACATGTTTTCGTCTTGTTGTGGCATTTGATACACTTCCGGCCGTTGTTGATTCAAATATGGATTTGGAGGAGGGGAGGAGGAGGGACCTACAAGGTGTTTTCCACTTTTGAATTTTCGCATTGCTAAATAACTCTTGTCTCTGTTTGGGCATGCTAAACACCCACTTACGTGTTATATGACCCATTCATATTGAACGTCTATATGATTCATTGATGCCGAACTCTGTACAGAATTCCGGTATACTATTCAGTACTCTCCTGCGCTGGCTGTAAATAATAATATAGAACGCTATACTAACTATTATTATATTGATGCTGGTGGTCTCCCCTACTCTGCAAGTTGTGTAACAATAGCTAACACATCGGTGTTTAGCTATAGTGAAAATGTTGGATGAGGTAGGGATCAGCATGTCATCCCTTCGCTGTCCGCGGCTGGTTTACTTCTCGCGGTCGGTCCAGAAATCGAACGACCAATCTGGGGCGAACACGTTGAGGCTGACTGCCACCTCGTTACTCTCGTTGGCGCCGCGATGTGTTTAAACGTCGAGCCAAACAGAATCGTACTGTTCAAGCCTCGTCGACTCATCAACCTCGTTGTACACCGCCAGTTCACCTTTGAGGCAGAGACAGAAGCAGGTCTGTTCGTTCTTATGATCGTGTATCGGTGAAGTGGGTGTGGTGGTTCTCGAACCATTCAAACGTGAATTTTCACTTCCTGCTAGTGACACGCGTCGACATCCGTCTTCCGGTTTGTACACTTCGGCGTCACATCCAGGAAGTAGTAATGGTTTCGGATGGAGTTCGGGAGGGACCGTCTGGTTCAACACTTCGATAGGTGGGTAACCGTCTAGCGTTTGAGCTGCCAAGCCTAGTTGTAGCTGGACCTGAACAGTTGCAACTCTCTCACGACATCTTATTGATGTTGATATGTTATTTTGCAAACTAGAAAAAATTCCACTGTTCAACAGAAGTCGCCGCTATTTGTGATTGTCACTGACAACCAAGCGTTTTTTAGAATAGGAAAAATAAAGGCCGATGTTTTTCTATTAGTGAACGGTGGTATCGTGCACGAACGTTATGTATTCGATACCCGCTCAGGTATCCTCGCAGCTGAGGACATATTCGTCGCCTCGCCAGTGATGATTTTTTCTGGGTGTTAGACCACCTACGGCTGTTCTCCCGTTTAATGAGACCATGTTCCAATCTCTGGTAAGATCTCTTACCGCCCCTCTGTCAGCAAACGAAATCTGAGATATGTTGTTCACCAGGAGTGAACAAAAAATGTAGTGTGGTCACAAAACACACAGACGTGAAAGTGTATGTGATTTGTGAATAATGTCTTTATAGATCTGTTTCGAATTGGACTTACCGAAAGATTAGATGACTTCATGTAGAGAGCCAATGGCACCGATTGAGAAGGCACGGGAAGCGATCCAGACTGAGCAAGATGCCTCGAAAGCGGAAATAGAAGCACTCCTTGACTTTCAGGAGCAGGTATCAGATATTTTGATGGATCCGAACAGTTCTACGAATCAATCATTACGAACGTCCGGACCAGCCTCGCTCGTCAGTACACCGATTAACGTTTCGACGAGGAAAGAAAATCCTCGAACGCGAATACTGTCTGCCTATCGCGAAACGGTCATGGCAGCACCGCTTGCCGACGAACTTGAAGGAGATGTCCGCGAGCACATGACGGCTGAACTTGGAACCGGTGTTGCTGATGCGGTATTCGCTCGTTCGGGGCCAACACCCAACATCATTCCCATCATCGATAAGCAAATTGAAGATGCTATCGGATCCCGTCAACTTCTGCTCAAGCATTGTCAGGCGGAAGCCGAAACACTTGATAACTTCGTTAATAGAGCGTGTCATAGAAAGCGTCACGTACGAAGCAGCAGGGTGCGGAAAGTGTGTCCAGCACCAGCGCAACCCTGCAAGACGTAGCTTCGGTAGACGACTTCTTGAATGTCGCGGCTACCGAGACAGT
>LFCJ01001934.1_pt1 | contig 14794 bp, 13 predicted proteins | sample 643141 | NCBI WGS metagenome assembly LFCJ01 (sample SAMN03766243, study PRJNA286221) | soda lake metagenome | biome: soda lake; feature: Kulunda steppe; material: water; isolation source: sample B1-Br-g2 brine of Lake Bitter-1 | place: Russia: Kulunda steppe | collected 2010-07 | reverse complement strand
TGAAACACGCCCTTGCACAGCAATGCCACAAAGTAAGCCTACATACCATCCTGATTGGAGTGATGGGAACCATCTATAAATGTCATACTGAACTACCCCTCAGTAAGCTTGGCCTAGACCGGTGTAGGGTAAGAAAACGTATTCTCAATCTTAACACTCATTCTATTCAATACGCAACAAAGATCATAAATACAAGTAGGAGGTTGAAAAACATCAAGGAAAGAACAAATGGCTCTTTTCAGAACCCTCCCCCCGACCCCCACTTATGACCTTCTTTCTCGTTTGATGGTGGAGGTTTGCCTGGTGCTTGCACCAGATGTAAACTCCTTCCTTAATTCACGCAAACAGGGGTTACCTTGCTAGCTTAGTCTTTTCTTTTCTTTTCATATGTGTGTACAGTGCCAGTTCTGTCTTGCGGTGTGACTCGAGGTTGGTTGAGTTGGTTGGTTGGCGGAGTACTTTATCCTGTTGTCATTTCAGCTATAGCTGAATTTGAGCAATGGTGGTCACACACGGTGTGTGGACTGGCTGTTATGGCCATGCTGCGAGTCTGGTTTGGATTCAGCAGTCTCTCAGCGTGACGGCATCAATAGGCCTTACACATAGTATGTAATACGCACATTATATGCATTCATATTACATATTACATATATATATGTAAGGGTTTTGCAGTTTTGCAAGGGGTTAACAAGAAAAGGCCTTCAGTCGAGAAGTGTGACTGTTATAACAACTAATTAGCCTGCTTGTAAAAAGCAAAGCTTTTCTCTTAAGACTCAGAGTGTATGAAGAAAGAATATAGCTTTTTGTTGAAAGCCATCTCAGAAAAGCAGACACGTCAAGGGTGCTCGTTGCCATGGCAATTGTCTTAAGATCTTGGCTAATTAGCTAATTATACTATAGTCCCTATCCACCGATCTTCTGTATTTGCGAGGATCTCTGATCAGAATCATGATTGGAAGCTTTGTCATGGAGCCTATGCATTGAACCTGATCAGTCCTGGAAATCGATCAAGAAGTCCTGCGGCGCCACACCTAGGCTTTACACAAGGTCTAATGGGGCCTTCAGGCCTAAGGCAAGCTTGCAAGGCCTGAGAAGCTTCTTAAGGCATGCTGCGCAGCAAGCTGCTAGGAAGCGTCCTTTTTTCCAGTGATATAACCTGTAAAACATCTCAAGAAATGTTCCATTGTGTTGGGATCTGAACAGTGTGGCGGGAAAAAGTGTGTGGTTCAGGGCAGGTTAAAAAGGGCACGCACCCGTTTCTGGCCTATAAATTCCGCAACCTCTCCCCACCACTTAAATCTGTTAAACGTGAACTTACCAGCAGGTGAGAAGCTCCCGGAAATGGACGATTACGCACAGCTGCCTACACAGACATTACTGTGTCACAGTCGACTGACGTCTGTCGAGCTCAGTCGCTGGCAGCCCCATCGATCCTGCTCTCCCTTTTGCCCTTCCTGCCGCGCAGGCCTCACATATTCACGAACAGCAGGTGCACAGCCTACCTGGGTGGCGCCACAGTGCTGGTGAGCGAAATTTCAGGCCCTAGGGACGTTTTTTCTCAGGAAGGAACCCGCGGCCGCGGCTTCCTCAGGGCCAGCCTCCAGGATATATCGACCTGTGTGTATTTTCTAGTGCCAGTGAATCAATGAATGCGTGCTGCTCTGAGCTCGCGTTGGGGGAAGACTTCACCCACCCACACGCTTGCCCGTTTCTGGTGTCCTCTTTGCTCTCGCTCCATTACTCAATCAATCCAAGTGGATCCAGCACCACTAGGCTAAGCGCAGACTGGGTCGGGCTGTCTCGATGCATACACATAACGGCGTCGACGGCCTATCCAGCTGCAGCATAACTGTACTGCCTCAAATGGCGGTTGGGTCGACCCACAGACGTCTGTGGACCTTGCTGTTGGATGCCATTATCCAATCGCTGCGCCCTCCTGTTCTTGTTTGCAAGCAGTTGAGAGCCGAAACACATGGAGTGCCAAAAAGCCATTAACGTTCCTTCGTGCAGTAAGTGCAGAATGCGCGGTGCTTGACTTGCCTTGCCTGCACTGGCATGCTGATAATACTTCTGCGTCCAGCTCTTGCAGCTTCCTCAGAGTCTGCAAAAGAAAATGCATGCACGTACGGGCACTCAAGTGCGAACACGCGCGCGAGCTCACACACAAACACACGCCCGCGCGCGCGCACACACACACACACACACACACACACACACACACACACACACACACGCACAAACACACGTGCGCGCGCACACACACACACACGCGCGCACACACACACACACATACACACACACACTCACACATGCATGCACACATAGGCACGCACGCATGCGCACGCATGCGCATGCCCATGCATATGCATCCACACACACGCACACGCACACGTATGCATACATACACACGCACATATGTGTGTACGCACAGCATGTACAAACATGCACACCTCCTGCACTGCAGTGATGCTGATTGGCATGCTGTTGCTGGGGACAGCGAGTGCACGCCAGATGCCTGCACATGGTGCAACGGCAGGTGAGCCCTTGGCCTTTTGGTTGTGTAGAGAAGCTTGCCCTTGACCAGAGCCCTGAGAGCAAACTACGTGCAGCCGATTGCCTCCTTGGATCTACATGCTTCAGCCCAAGCTGTGAATCTAGGCATGGGTGTAGCTTTCAGCATTTGCTCACAGCAGGCTCATGAGATCACCTCAGCCAAGATTGGTAAATGATGTTTCCTGCTGGCACCCTAGAGGTAGAGTGCCGCCTCTCCCCACAACCAAGCCTCAAACAACCAAACGCACATGTCACATGCACGTGTCTGTACCTGGAGTACTCACCAATGTGCTGATTGTCTACCGTTGGCACTCGCAGGGCGCAATCTGCTGCAAGTGGCAGGTGAGCTACGACTTTCGAGGCTTCCAGAAACAGTGTCAGCTTGCAACTAGCTGGATGTACCTGCAAGCGGCTTCTCTTACCAGACATGGTCCTTGTTCGCATTTCTGCTTGGCAGGGAACACTTGCTCTGAGACCGTGCCGCTCTTCCCCTTTGCTAATCTGCCAGCAAGCTCCAGCTCGTTCACCACCACTTTTGAGCACCAAGCTGGATCCTCGAACGAGGTGAGGCGATTCAGCCCACATCTGTAGTCCTCCCATGCCCCTTCTGTGAGGCAGTAGGGGCAATACAATGTATGGAATAACAGAAGAGAATAAAGTTCAGGTCGCCTGTCTGCGCGCAGGTCCTGAACTTCCGCCTGGACTGGGGCGCCAACTTCTCCCCTGGTAGGCAACACTTCTGAGTTGGATTTGGTAGGGCAGGATTGTGGATCGTGCGTGCAGCGCACATAGAGGCAGTGGGCGAGTTGCTCCTGCCTGAGCAACAGCGGCCACTAGCACCCTGATATAAGTGATGCTTGCACAGTCTTCACCTAGTGTGCAGCAAGAGGATGTGCTTGCTCTTGGCACCCCTTTACGCCTGCGCTCAATAACGCCTGCATGCTCATACCTTGACCTTGCAGAGAACCCGGATGCCCCCCACAACCTCCTTGTGACCATTGAGCTGAACAGCACGTCCCAGTCGGGCACTGAGGACTTGGTGGCCATTGCGTTTGGTGGCATCAGCGAGGATCGAATTCCACTGGGTAGGTGTAACTCAGGATAGGGGAGGATGTGCACATGAACAGAAGCACATGGAGGCGGTGGCTGACACACTTGCCAGCAGCACATGTCTGCCAGCCTTGGGGCACTTGGGAGATGTCTGTGAAGCTGGCGCATTTGCAGGGTGCAGCTGATGCACTTGCAGGCCAGCATGTAAAGCATGCCATGGATTCATGCACTCCCACTTGCAGGTGAGTTTGCCATCACTTACATCCAGACCGGTGTCCTGCCTGGTGCCACCACGCGCGCTTCCCCCACCAAGCCTGTGGCCTTCATCAACCCTGGGCAGGTGCGTGGTACCATGCCTCACTTTGCATCAGACAGGATGCGCCGTCCTCTGACCACCCAGCCTGTTGCAAGGCAACATGTCCCTATCGCAAGGATATCAGAGCCAGTAACACTTTAACACCCCCAGCACAGTTCAGCCAACATACACGCCATGCCCAAGCCTGCAGCTGCCGTGTGTTGCACCAAGCGTGGTGGATGTGGTCTCCAACATGCTCTGTGCCTTGGATACATGTGCCTTTGGACAGATCAGCAAGAGCCCGCGGGTATCTCCAAAGCTCCCCATCAACATCCCCTTTGGAGGAACTGAGACACCCTATGATGCCGTGATTGGCACCAACCAAGGAGGTGAGCGTGACTGCTCCCGCACGCTGCTTGCCTAGCATGCCCAGCACCTAGGACATTACCTCGACAATGGTTGGCCCCCGGAAAGACGATGTGCAAGAGTCCCCTCACCCGCTCGTAAAGTAGACTGACTGTTGGTGCCCCTTCCCCTGCATTGCAGGTATGAGCGATGGCATCGTGCAGAAGGTGTCCTTCCTGATCACAGCGCTTGAGCCACTCGACCAGACACTGCTGGAGGGCACCCGGTGGTAAGGAGCTGTGTGCCCCCTTTGCCATGCCTACCTGTCAGCTACATTTGGTGCGCTCCCTCTCCCTCAAACAGTTGCGTCATTGATGCTGCAAACCAAATGGCCATGCTCTGTGCACAGGTATTTGAGGCTACAGAGCACTGATGGTGGGGAGGACTCGGCCAAGACTTTTGGAGCTCTGCCAGAGAGCATTGCCTGCAGCTGCCACTGTAAGTGTGCGGTTCAAATGACAGTACAGTTTCCTGCTTGTATTTCTCCAATCTTTGACCAAGGTGCTTGAAAGGTGCTGGCAGTGAAATCTTGCATGTGTCCCCCCTCGGGCGTTTGACTGGGTAGTAAAAATCTGTGTGCCCCTGGGTTTTGTAGGCCCACCCGTTATTGAGTGCGACAATATTTGCCTGACCCAACACAATGCTGTGTTTGACACACATGACGGATCAACTGAGGAGGTGAGCCGGGATGCACAAGGAAATGATTGAAGGGTTGGTTATGTTGTGGATGCAACCAGGAAGTATTTCAGGGGTTCATCCTGGTCCTGGCAGCTGTATGCCATCAGCCCTGGACGCCAGCAGTACATTTGGGCATGCAGGAATTTAATGATGGTCTGTGATGGTGCGCATGCTCCAACTCATTGCGCAGGAGCACGGGCCATCAGCTTTGCGTTGCTCATGCACAAGCCAAGTTAAGCGCCTCCTTTCTGCTGTGTGCCCAAACCGCAGGTGATCAACTTCCGCATGGACTGGGATGCCAACTTTCTGGCTGACCAACCCAATGCTCCTCACAACCTCCTTGTCTGCCTGAGCCTTGATCAAGGCTCACAGTCAGGCCAAGAGAACATCATAGCCGTTGCCTTTGGCGACCTGACCTCCCCAGTTCCACAGAACCTGCGCATAGAGAACATCGTGACCTCCGTGCTTACCAATGCAACATTGGAGACTTCTGACTTTAACCCAATCAGCTTGATCAGTCCAGGCCAGGTGCGGCAACACAGCAACATAGAGACAAGTATATGGTGCACTGCAAATATGTGGTGCTGGTCTTGTCATACATTTTTGAACTTGTCGCAGACAGCCTTCGAGCACCAGCATATGCCTACCATTACCATACCTCAAAGCAATGTGATGTTAATGCTTCCTTGCAGATTGACTCATCTCCGGGCGTTTGCAATGGAGTTGGTGTGCTGAGAGGAAGCCCTTACGATGCATTCATCTGCCTCAACTCAGCAGGTGAGCAATATTGTCCTCTGCTCATCTTGCATCTAGGCTGGCTTTTCTTTGCTTTGCTCGGCCTCCTGTTTTGCAGGCTTCTTGCCTGATCAGGGTAACCAGCAGCTCTCTGCCCACCCATCATCTCCTGTAACTGATCTCATGTGTGACACAGGTGCTGGCAACGGCATTGTGCAAAAGGCCTGCTTTGTGCTGGCAGCAGACACTCCAATTGACCAGACGCTCATGCAGGGCTCCAAATGGTGAGTGTACCAATTGAGCTGTGCATGCCTCCACGGAAAAGAGACCTCTCCATCTGTGTTCATGCACACGGGCAGTGGCTGCCTTGTGGTCCAGAGCTGACTGACTGTGCTGGGTGCCTGGCCTGGCCAGCGCCGTACTTAGTCAGCAAAGAAGCTCACTAGCCTTAGTTTCTCTGATTGCTCACAGGCTTGTCCGGCTGCAGAGCACAGATGGAGGCACTGGCTCTGCCAGGACACTTGGCGCGGTGGCCAACCCCATCCCCTCAGACTGTAGGTGCTCCTGCTTCCAAGCGCGAGTGGCAGACAAGGTTCTGTGATGCGTGTTTGCAATCCTTAGGTCTGGCAAGCATGGATTTGTGCATCTTTTTAAAGCCCTTTTTGGAAAGGAGTCACAATGATGTGTGAGCATACCCGTATATCTGATGCAGCAATCAAATGTGTGCATGCTGCAGGCTGATTTTGAGACTGTACGGATATGAGCGTCTGCGCATGCCCAGGACGGTACGCGCCTGGAATATGAAGTCATGATATCAGGATAAGTGGCGACTTTCGTTGTCTCTTTCTCAAGCAAAGTGCAGCAGGTACATGAGGAAACCTGCATTCTCATCCCTCCTTTTCATCGCTCGGCAATGATGTGCGCACTGCATGCACCACCATCTAAGGTGTTATGTTATGAGTGCCTGCGGACGACTTAGTCATTTACCCCCCACTTCGAAACTTACCAGTCCTAACGTGGCACTGGTTCTGCGCGCTCCGCTGAAGGTACAACATGAATGATCATGCCAGTTCGAACACAACAGCCTTAGCATGTGAACTTGGGCCATACAAGGCGATAGTATTTCACACACTGCAATTATTATATCATCATGGCCTTGCATGACCTTATTACGCCTTGCATGATTGTTACAAGTAGGCTATCTCTGCCTAGACTTGTGTTGTACTGGACCATTATCTCAAGACGTCTCTTGAGTATAAGCTTATGCTGGTCGTGCTGGTCGTTCTTTGTCAAGTTGATCATTATCTGGGTCTTAGATGTGAACATGCGAAAATGCTGAATTAAAGTTGCGTTTGCAGCATTGGGATACCTACAACTGCACTTATTTGTCATTTTACTTTCATTGGCTTGTGTTTTCAAGGGGAAGAAATGTCAAGTTTTCCCGGTGCAATGTTGGTTTATTTCTTACTGCTGGCAGACTAAATGCACGGTCAATGTCATGTACCCTAACATGATTGTGAAGTCTGTGTCTTGTAAGACCCGTTTCCAGCTGGAGGAGAAGGATGTCGAATATGAAGAAGATGCATGCACCTTCTTCTGATATCATGCAATAGTCAGTCAATATGTAAGCATTATTAAAGCCAGGTGCCACCTACTGAAATTGAATGATACCTTTGAGTAGAACTTAAGCCCATACATCTCTAGTGTACCTTTGAATGGGTTGTAGACCGTTAGCCAGGTGGGTTGACTGATGGGCTTCCTGATCAGCGCCAGCCTGACAAAATCTGAGCCCTCAGATATAAAAACAAGTCATTTGTACATGTGCTTCAAGAGAAACAAGGCCACATCCTCAGCACTGATGTTTATGTTGTCAGTACAAAAAGTCGAATGTCAACAATGTAAATTCTGTTATGCACGCTCAGACAGAAGATGTACCACCCATTCAAACAGTGCCTCCACCACAGCCTCGCTCTACCACCCACTACAGACATGAAAATACTGGGCGCTATATCCCAAGTACTTCGACTCCTCCATTACATCTGCTATTTACCATGGCAACACAGAATCAATGCAGGAAGACCATACAGGAGAACAGTACTCAAGCCAACCTGGAACTTAGCCCAGCACGCAAGAAGTCCACCCAAAACCCACAGACGCGGCAGAAGTATTGCCCACAGCAATCAACAAACACCCCAAACTTCCGATCCAAACAGAGCAAAATGGCAATTGGACACCACGAAGATGGACCCCCAGCAATAGGACTAGTTTCAAGACATCCCTGAAGATCCTCCTCCTGGTGTAAACCATCTGGGTGCGACTGTACCCTTGGCTCACACTTGAGACCGTGGTAACCTCTAGACCTGACATCCATGGCTCATGCCCTTTCGAACTATAAGACAAGCAAAGCTTGCTCAATTAGTGCCTCAGATGCTGTTGTCAGGTGGCTTCCGACGAAAAACAAACTTTTGAAATGCTCACTCGGCCTTGGTTTGGAGCAGGGGGCTGCCAGCTACCCTCCAAATCCCCACTACTAGTGCTACTTGTAGTACTTATCTTTCCATTGGTGAAGGAAATACTTATCTTTTCCATTGGTGAAGGACTCACGGCACTTTGGGCCAATGCGTCTCCTTCTCCTTAATTGATGCAGGGAGCGTCTTGCTGCCTGCATAGTTGTTCTTTTCTCTTCTCTTCTTTTATTTTCTTATCTTGGCTGGAGAGTTGTTTCAGCCAAACCTAATGACAATCTTAGTCGGGAACCCCACCAACAGAAGCAATACCACCATGATCATAGAAAATTGGACATTTCCTATTTTCATGGCTTCACACCTTAGAAAATTGATCCTATAGCCCACTCTGCCATTGAGTGCGCATCCTGCGAAATTTGCTTCTAGCCGGTCTTCAACCCAAAACAAACGTGCCCCCCTTCAATGACATATACATTTATGGGGTCTGAAGCCAGACCTACCCAGGGTATGCCTTGTGATTCTTAATTAAGAACACAGGCTGCTACACCGAGAGGCAGAGAGAGGAGGTCGACAAGATTGACAACTGGGCTAGCCCAGGCTGTGTTCACCTTAATGATGAACAAAGACAGAAAAAAGACTCTGAATCCACTGATTAAGAAAAAAACTCATACAGGTCACTTGGAAACACACCTGGGAATCAAAAAGGTCACTTCATCGAAAAGGTCACCTGGGAACACACCTGGGAACACACCTGGGAATCAAAAGAGTTTCCTCAAAGAAAAACTCAGATATGTCACCAAAAAAACACATAGAAAAACCCTGCTCTAGCGCGTTGGTGCCTCTGTAGAAAGTTCCTAGTCTCGGTGCCCTTAGGAGGTCCCTTCTCTTTGCCTTCTTTTGTGCGAGCTCTTAGCCGTAGTGGTAGCTGAGCCTGAGCCGGCCTGCCCAAGGGCCAAAATGGTAGCCCTAGCCTGAGCTGCCCTCGCAGCCTTGGTGGCAAACTCTAGCAGTTCTCCTTTTCCTAGCGTTTTTCAGCTCTTCTGCCTTTCCTGCCTTAAGGACATTGCTGTGTTCGCTCGCGTCGTGTAACAAACAAACCCACACGTTCACGAATTAACGCATTTTGGAGCATGCCTGATCTCTCCCTCCAAATGGAACGCTATGCCTTTCCATATGCCTCTAGCAAACAAGACAACATTGTACAGGCGCTCGAAAACCAATAAGGTTTCACTTAACGCCATCCTTCTTGGTGTAGGAGCTTCAATCTACACCTCAAACACTTTGCATGCTAACTCCGTGCATTACGCACACAAACTGACTACAACAAGACACGCAGTTGAAAAATTAAATTGCTCTCAAGGCCTTAGTCTGGAGCAGGGTGCTGCCAGATCCCCACTGGTTTTCTTTTCCGTCGCATTGCAGCACTGGCCCAATGTGCTTTTCTTTTCCTTATTCGATGCACTGCATCTCCCTGGCAGGGAGTGTCTTGCTGCCAGCATTCCTTTACTTTTTTCCTTGTCTTTTTGAACAGGTTCTGGCATCTTCTAATTTGAGGTCGTCTTCTCATTTGAGGTTCTCACGTGTTCTCATTTTGAAGAGGCTTCCACCAAATTTCTTTGCTAGTAGCACTTCAAGGCTGACAGTTAACCTAACTGGTACTTCTATTAGAACACACTAGTACTATACTAAAATATACTGGTTCCGGGCGGCAGTGTGGCTGTACGATGCTTTGACTCAAAGAAATAACTCCACTGCAAGAAAGATCTAACAAGCTGGCATGCAATTGAGCTCATGAAGTGATTATTGGTGGTCATCACACATCCTGTCTGCAATGAATTGTCTCACACAATCTTAATTGTTCAAGGAAAGTTTGCTCAAGTGTGAGCCCATTGGTCTCGGTCGTTTTGTCGTGGACCTCAAGGAAAGACACTTGGTTAACTGGACACCTTATTCTGATGGCATGCACGAGAGCGCAACAGCAAACGCTCCACTTACCAACAATGGTGCGCCCTCAGGAGGCTCCCTAACAAGAGGGCCCTGGTCGTACATTCGCCATACACCCTTCCTAGATACATGCTCCTTGATCTTTCTCATGACGTTTTTGGCAGCGTGGCTCGCTTCAGACTTTGTGCCCACCCTCTACAAATTAAAGCTGTGACCTGGACTCACAATACCTCCTCTACTTATGACTTGTGTAATGCTCATGATGTACTGGATGAGCAACACGTCCTTTTCCATTGCACCCATCCACACGTGGTCTCTTTCCGAAGGACTTATGATTCCCTATTTTCTTCCGCAGGCTTAAACAATGTGTCTGCTTTTCTGGGCCAGGAAAACAATAAGGTATATTTCTTCTTCCTTGTAAACCTTGTAAACCTTGTATATTTCTTCCTTCATGCACTGATAGTTTTTAATGAGCAGGCTAGCAGTCGCACCTCTTGACTGAAGGCCTTTTTCTTGTAACCCTTTTTATCATGTCGAACAGGTTTTGTCTACCACCAACTTTCTTTGCTAGTGGCACTTCAAGGCTGACAGTTAAACCTAACTTATAGTTCTGCTAGAACATCATGATGCTACTAGTAGTACTGTACCAAAAGATACTACCGAGCAAAGAGCAGCCCATACTAGGCTCCAGGTTATAAGTTCTGGCTTCTTGGCCTTCTCATCGTTTCTCAGACACACCAGTATGCCTGGGCTCGGAGGTATAATTATTTGCATGGGTGCTCTAGTCAATGTTAAGTTTGCAGGCCTGTTGGGCTTCAGCTTTGCTGTTTATGGCAATGGAGAAGATGAAGCAATGTCTTTAAAGTAACTCAGGCTGACATCTCTGCAGAGGGGTTGGACACTAAATCCTGCATCCCAAGAGCAAGCTCCGGACACTCGAGCAAGCAGCGGGGCACCTGCGATAGGAAGTCAAATGTCCACCCTCGCAACCTGTGGGTTCAGGGTTCAAACCTCGGTAGGTTTGAGGGTTTAAGCCTCGGTGAGGCCTCTACCCTTTCCTTCAGCTAAGCTACCCTCGTTCGGCAGATACAGCTCTGAGCTTAAGACCTAAATCTTAACCTACATCCTGCATGGAAGAGCGCTTTTTTAAATTTTGCATGCACGGTCAACTCTTGCCAATACAGGCCTTAAACAGTTGAAGCGGTTAGACTATCAACCAAACTAGGAAAGTGAAAGTAACTGCCTGACCCCAGAAGCAGGGTCTCCTTGCTTCACAAGACTTTCTCCGACCAATATGGCTCCAACACCAGCCTGCAGCCATGTAGCAGCGGGTAAAGACACGAAAAACAATGACAGCAGTGCCAGGAATTTGCAAAGGACCCACAGAGCCAAGTGGGTACAACAACTGGGGATATTTGATTTTGAGGATTTTCTTTTTATTTAAGGATATAAATTTTAAGGATATGAATTGAAGCAATAGACCCGCGGAGGCAAGTGGGTGCATATTTCCTCCCTTTTCCCAGAACAGCTGACTGAAGCCGCCTGGCAGACTGAGGTACAGGCCTTGCTCAAACCACCACCAAAATCCATTTCAACTTCGCTTGCGAGCACTTGCCCATGACTGCGTGAACAAGGAGAAGGCAGCACCAAAGGGAGCGATTCGCTCATGGGTGCCCAATGCTTCCAGTATGTCCAAAATGTCTGGTATCAAATCTCAGTGAGCAGGTAACAAGTCAAGCCACTGCACATGGCACCTACTCCGCCAGATGTGCACACACACACACGAAAGACCCCACCTCCTGAACTTGCGCCACATCCTCAGGCGTGAAGATGCCGCTCTCGCCTGTCATCATGATTCCGCGCTCCTTGACCTGTGCAGCAGCAAGGGCATGGTGTCTGCAGGTGGTCAACCAGGGCCGGGGCAGAGGGTCACTTGGAACATGGCATAAGAAAGAGGGGTGCTGAGGCAACACCTGGTGCGCTCAGAGGGCTCCACATTTCAACACATCGCCCACTGCCATCACCAGAGAGAAAGGGCTGTTGAAGGGCGCCACCACCTAGTCATGTCTGCCCATATGGTTGCTCAGTGTGCAAAACCTCGGGCAGCACTGATGCCTGTATAGAGCACGCATGCTAGCGCCCCTCCGTGGACACACTCACACCCTAGGCATCAGTGCACAGAGCACCCCTTGGCAATCGCACACGCGCTTGCACCACAGCTCCAACATGCCCTAAGCACGCCCACAGCAGCTGTTGGGTGAGCTGGGGCCTCTGAAGATATCAGCTTGGGCAAAGCAGCTATGTAGCGCAGCCCTGGCTTGAGGGGAGCGTTCGCAGGAGCATTGCAGGAGAGATGTGCAACCCTTGCATAGCACAGCACCCATGCTGCGCACATATGCGCAGGGCACCCCCTATTTGGAGGGGCATGCCTGAGCGGTGCTCGCGGATGCCTGTGGGACGTTGTAGGCACATTTGTTGTGAGGGGGCGGAGTGGTTAGGGTGGTCAGACAAACCACGAGAGCGGGGTTGAACCCACCGGCAGCCAATAGCAATGCGCCCTCAGCCACATCCAATCTACATGTGAGGCACATGCAGCGGCAGCCCCCCCAATGGAAATGCCCCCCCCCTACACGCACTTACAGCAGGCCATGCACCTGCTGGCCGAGGGGGTGTGGCGGGGCTGCTCAGCCGCCTCGGGCACAAGACTGCAGCTGCTGGCATAAGGCACAAGGCACAAGGCACAAGGCAACCCAACCCCCAGCAGCTCAGGGGACAAGGCGCACCTGCTGGCCAGCGGGCGAGGCCATCAGCTTGGCAGTCAGCCCCAAGTCGACCTTGAACGTCCCTAGGTCGCGGTTATTGATGCCCAATATGTGGTTCTCCACACCCGGCACCTCAAGCACGCGCGCCAGCTCCGCTTCCGTGTGCACCTATGCGCAAAACAGATGTGCGTTCACGTATAGCAGGTATGAGCGCACCAGCCAGATTGAGAGCGCACGCAGGCGCGCAAGAGGATGAGGGTGCCTGCATGCAGCGGGGCGCTCGAACCACACACAGCAGGGGATGCTAGAGCAGGGCGCCTGCGACTGGGCACGCCTCTAAGGCAAGCACACCCACACTCATGCAGCGCACTCTGCCCAAAGGCCAGCCCATAGGGCTCAGGATCAGGGACATGCTGGGGAGTTTCAGCCACACGGCCAACCCCCCAGGCAAGGACCACCCTACAAACACCAGAGTATGAGCCAAAATAGGGGCCGCTCCAAAAACAGGCACCGCGTTCGGCCGAGGTACTAGCGCCCAGGCAAAAGGCACATCACCTCCAGACTTCACAAGGCACCAAGAGGACCATTGCAGGCCCACCACAGAGGCCCACTGTGTGCCAATTGCAGGCACCTCTTAGGGAACAAGGCAGCACTGCAGTCCAAAGTACGTGTCAGCTGCATCAAGCGCTGCACGCCAAAGTGCTAGTGTAGGCGACAGCAGGTGGCAGCCGTCACACACCTGGCAAGAACTGCAGCCTAAAGCACGCTTCGGTTCCACCAGATGCCGCACCCCCCAGGGCAACGGCTGCCAAACATCCACCACACACTGCAGCCCAGAAGACGCTTCAGTTCCACCAAGTACTGCCTGGGTGGGATTTTCCTGGGTGGGAAAATCAGCTACAGCCCCAGCTCCATCACGCACGGCACCTCCCTGGGCAGCGGCAGCCACACCTCCACCAACCACTGCCTTCCTAGGCTGGAGGCAGCCCTGACCTCTACATAGCACTGGAGACTCTGGCGGTAGCTGCACCTGCGTCACCTGCATCAAGCACTGCAACCCCAAGTTCCATCAAGCGCTGCACCTTCCATACCTCTATCAAGCACTGCATCCCGAGGTTGGAGGCGGCCTTGGTGAAGTACAGCAGGTCCTGGTTGGGCAGCACGGCCGCAATGAGCAGGATGGCGTCGGCGCCGCTGCGGGCAGGACAGCCAAAAAGTGCATAGGCGTTTTATGCATTTTTTCAATTTCCAGCTGCAGAGGCACTTTATGCATTTGGTCCATGCGCCAGCACTTGGTTCGGTGTGCTGGCTGCCTGACATTCTTCTCTCTGGGTCTGTGCACGCGTGTGCACCTGACTGATCAGGCTGGGAGATACTGTGATGGATAGGTGCACGCGCGCTTGCGGCTAATTTGCTCCAGGAGCAGTGACAGAGGCTTGGCTGCGCAAGCGCGTCTTCGTTCCAAACAGGAGTGCCTCAGTGGACATGTGCGCATGTGGGTGCGTGTGTGCGTGTACGCACGTACTGACGCGGGCGCCACATTTTAGGCACATGGCCATGGAAGCGCATAGGGTCACACAAGCGTTCCACGTCTGAGTCACAGCATAAAATGTGACAGACAGGGAGCTACGCGCGTGGGAGTGTCTGTGTGCGCGCCAACATGCGTGCGCCGGCGGACACCGACGAGGAGCCCTGTCTCTCACTGAGCTGCTGAGTCGTTGAGCGCCTCAGTTGAGCTCTGAGCTGACGCCGTGTGCTGGCGTGCTGGCGTGCGGCGCCAGGAATAACCGGGCAGGCGCCGACGGAGCGGGGGCAATTAAGTTTCGCGTTTACACCATTTTTGCGGCATTGCTGAGTTCCTGGCGATGCGAACGAGCCGTGGGTGGTGGGGTCTCGGGGTGGAGGGT
>LFCJ01001933.1_pt1 | contig 14796 bp, 17 predicted proteins | sample 643141 | NCBI WGS metagenome assembly LFCJ01 (sample SAMN03766243, study PRJNA286221) | soda lake metagenome | biome: soda lake; feature: Kulunda steppe; material: water; isolation source: sample B1-Br-g2 brine of Lake Bitter-1 | place: Russia: Kulunda steppe | collected 2010-07 | reverse complement strand
CGTCACTTACGATTTCTCACCGTCATTCACAAATGCACCGTAATTTACGGTGTGTGACGTCTGACGGCGTAATGTGCACCGTAAATTACAGAGCAAATCTCAATTACGCCGAAATCGCCCATCCCTGGTGCTGTGCCATCCGTGATGTCTCTAAAGGCCCCTACGCTGTGCCATCCGCGCCGTGCGCTGTGCCGCCCGTGCTGTGCCCTGTGTGCTGAGCCGTCCATGATGTCTCAGAAGTGCAGCCCATGCCGTGCGCTGTGCTGTCCGTGCTGTGTGCTGTGCGCTGAGCCGTCCGTGATGTCTCCAAGGGACCCCTGCGCTGTGCCGCCCGTGCCGTGCGCTGTGCCGTCCGTGCTGTGCGCTGTGCCGTCCGTGCTGTCCTTGGTGTCTCCCAAGGGCCCCTGCACTGTGCCGCCCGTGCATGCGCACGTGCACGCGCAGGTATGCGACTGTGATGTTCTCCACGGGCCCCATGTTTGTGACCGTCCAGTTCGCGCTTCATGGCCACAAGGAGGGTCTGGCCGTCCTGCCCCCGCACCTGTACGGCCGCCAGAGCTTTAGCCACATTGCCGGCAGCAGCTGGCATGGTTCCGATGGGAAGGTCATCACGTGGATGAGCTGCCATGTGGCCCTGTCTGCTGGTGAGGCTGGGCCGTTTCTGTTGTATTGGGCACAGCGTGGGCGTGCGCTGGCATGGCTCCGATGGGAAGATCAGCACGTGGATGAGCTGCCTTGCGGGAGACCCGTCTGGCGGCGAGGCCGGGCTCTTGCTGTTGTGGTGGTAGGGACAGCCCTGAGCCTGCTCGCAGCTGCGCTTGTGACTGTGCTCTATTCAGGGCCTGTGTTGTTAGTATGGCCCTGGCTGCAGTGGCACGCACGCCTTAAGTTAGCCCAGGTCAACCTCAACTGAACCTTAAGCCTGGGTCCCCACTTGTCTTCGCGGCTGGCATCAGGGGCGAGCCGCCCTGTCATGTTGGGGGGGCATGCTTGATAAGGGGCGCACATGCTCTGGTAGGCGCCCTTTGCCACTTGTTTAGTGCTTAGCCTGTACAAGTTGCAGCAAGCCTTGGTTTCACAGCTTCCCAGAACTCGTCCAGGGTTTGATGTAGGCATAGCGCCCGATGGGCATGGGATCACGCCCTCTCTCCGCTCTTTGTCCATTCGCTGGGGTGCATTACATATAGGGAGGCAAAATGTAAGGAAAACAAGCTTGGCAAGCTCCGTTCAACAGAGCTGCCTGGTGTGAGGGTGGTCAGTCACAAGAGGGTTATGGTTTGAGTCACTGCCTGTACGATTGTACACTGCAATAAAGCACACGTTGCAGGCCATGCGTCCTTCAAAAAGCAGCTGCTCCATAATGGTATCACGCATCTTTGAAGCTTGGATACATTGATCTGTTGGCTTGTTAGCAAGCCGCGTAAGTCGATCATGCAGCTCCAAGGCACACAGCCAGAACCTTCCACTACTGTCATCCTTGATCTGCAGGTGTTGTAGTCGTCCTGCTCTTGTTGATGGTGATGCTAGTTGCTGCTGCAACTGCGCGGGCTCGTCACCGCAATGCTTACACAGCTTCAAACCGGGCACGCAAGCCCTTCGAGGGCTATGTAGGACGTACCATTGAGGACGGGCTGTGCAGTCCCACCAGCTACAGCAGTTGTGCGTCACCTAGGAACCAGAACTTCATGATTGGACCTTTATGGAATGCCATGTTTGAGACAAACGGGCCTTGCAGGTTGGGGGGAGCTGGGGGAAAGAAGGTGAGCATTGCTTGATCTGTTGCCAGCCAGACAAGTGGTTTCAAACCTTAGGCGTACTTGACTCAGACCATCAGCTTTATTGTCGCGCCAGATTCCTGGATGAGAACTACTTTATCATAATCCAACACATAGAAATTCATTGAAAGAAAGAATAAAAAAGAAATGAAAAGAAGAATTACGTAGGCAGTGAAACACTCTCTACACCAATTAAGGAGTTACCCTGGGCCTAAGCACAAAGAAAACAAGGTTTAAAAGGTTTACAAGGATAAGGCCTTCAGTCAAAAATTGCGACTGCTAGCCTGCTGATAAAAAACGATTAATTAGTTAGTATGGAAAGGTAGGTTAGTGTGAAAAGGTGCACTTCGTGAGAATAGAAAAACTACGTAGGCAGTTTTATATATATTGCCAATGTAGAAAATTCCATGAGAAAATTCACTGTGTCCATGAGCAAATCCTATTTTGCTTGCAAATAAGCAATGGCGCTCTTCGTAGTGTCAGATTAGACTGTCTCAAATTTGCAGCATGTCCTCAGATTAGGTTAGCTTAGATTAATATCTGTATCTGCTGAGCGAGGGCAGCTGAGCTGAAATCAAGAAGGCCTGGAGCCTGGACTTTCTCTAAAGAGGCGCACACATGACTCATCTTCTCGGAGAAGAAAGGTAGTGTTAAAAAGCCAGAGGTTCTGGTGTAAAGATGGAACTTAAAGTCAAAGTAGAAAACGCTCAAAGGGAAGTTCAAGAAAAACAGGATCCTCAAGCAAGGCATGCTCACAGGCACTGGCATGTCATTGAGCACAAAGTGAGGGTAATTCGATTGAATCCGCTGGATTGACCAAGTTGCCAGCCAAAAAGTAAATCAATGAAAAAATGGCGAACTTTAAAGTTGATGTGCTGCTGAAAAATCAACGACAGTCTGATAAAGCAAGGCATGGAAATAATATCAAAGTTATAGGACTGCAGGACTCTGCAGAAAAGGAAAGACCACTAGTAGTACGCAAGCAAGGTAACCCCTGTACGCGCGAATTAAGAGGTTTACACCTGTGCAAGTACCAGGAAAATCCCCACCCTCAAACTTGGAAGAAGGTCGTTAGCGAGGGTCAGGACGGTTCTGAAAAGACCCATGTGCTTCCCGTGTGAATGTTCAACCTCGTACTCGTATTTATGATTTTTGTTGCATATTGAATTGGATGAGTGTTCAGGTCAAGAGTAATTTTTTTAATTATACATGGGTCTAGGCCAGGTTTACAAAGGAATCCTTAGTTAGGGTTAGCTTACCTCTCAAAAAGAAGCAAATGGAATTCCATGACGAGCAGCTGCGAAGGCAAAAGAAGAAAAAGGCATGGCAAAAAGGAAGAATATGTGAACAAAATGCATTGTTCATCCTGGACCTTCATGGAAGGCACAATTACAATCATGCTCCTGCCAGACGCCCCAACATGCAAGCCCTCTACATATGAAGAGTATGCACATGCAACCATATCCGTGCATAATGCATCACATGCTAAATTAAGCCAGATTTTAGATGGACAACCTTTTACCATTCTACTTTCACCATGCTCAACGTACTACAACTAAGTCTACACGCAAATGCCATCTGAGATTTGCAAAGCTCAAGTAATTGTTTGAGGCTCATTTTCTCGTATGTGGCCAGGACATGCATAACAATCCACAAGTCTCTCCAAACACCATGCTGTCTTTCTTGCGCTTCAGCAACAAAACATGTCAACGGAAGCGCCGTGGCTGCTTTCACGCAGTCCACATAACCAAGAGTATCTTGGAACGAAACCAGGCTTTCCTTGATTACCAGATCACCAACTACCTAACCAACCACCAGGCTCAGGCTTCGGGCTGGACTGGGGATAGGCCAGTTCAATAACCGGGATCGTTTTCTGGCCAGCCCATTAATAGACCCTTTTGATACTATAAGTTATAGAGTTCCTTTCACATCTTCTGGTGGAGGGGTGAAAGGGTGCCTTGACCCAAGGTGACCCCTTAATTAATGTAGGGAGTTCTTTAACTGCCAACGTTATTTTTCTTTTCTTTCTTGTGTAATTCTGCAGTCCAATACCTTACGTTCCTCAACAAATGTGTGATGTCAGTTTGCAATACACTACTTATCAAACTGCTATTGCTTACTTACTACGTCTTATCAAATTGCAATTGCAATTGCATGACTAAAAGCATTATGAATGGTGCAGCTGCTCTAGTAATTAAGCTGCAAGGGCTGCAGGTCACATTCACGTAGCATGATTGGGGGTTGTTGTTTGCAATGACTTTACAAAATGCGCATGTGACCAGTTTGCCATGAGCAATCAAACCCTGCACCCTGTTTCAAGAACTTAGTCAACACCTGACATGCAAACATGTCTGCAGGGATTCAAAGGTGTTCGTTTCATTCTTCTTTCAAAACCCTTGTTTTTAGCTGCCTTTCCAACAAAAACCGAGCTTGCCGGCGCTGCCCAGCATTTGCAGAATCACACTCAGGATTTACCAGCGCAAACCACAGTGGTGGCAAGAACAGAGCAATTAGCAACACAGCCGACATGGGGACGCCTGGAAGTAGCAGAGGGCCTCGCAGGGCAGTCGCATCCAAATTGGAAGCAACAGCGTCTTCTTGCTGAGAGTAATAGCCTTGGGGCCAGACAAGCCCCAAGTCGGTGTGGGGCTTGGAGGCCGCCATGTGGTGGTCTGAATGGTAAAGAACCTGTGCAGCACCCACGAAGTGTGTTATTGCTGTGTGCGAGTAAGTGACTATCAAGCTTATTGCTTTAATCAGGCCTAGAAGTGAGGTAAAGGTTACATGGCTGCACCTGCCGGCCTAAACACAGGACTACAGACTGGCCAGAGGGCCAGGGATGTACAAGCTGGCACCCCGTGGGACCTACTCACAGAAAATAGAGCTGCATTTTCCAAGAGGAAGCCTGAATTAAAGCTTGAGAATTGAGTGATGGGCTCATACCTGCCGTCTGGCTGCGAATGAGCAGAGGCGCGGGTGGTTGTTGTTAAAAAGATTGCCTGGCGTTCAGCATATTGACATTGGGTATGGTCGCCTGCAACATCTACAGACCGCTGTGCGTGTACTGTTGAACTCAATGATCATATACCAGGTGCAAATTGCCTTTGTCACAATAAGCAGTATTGCAAGCAGTTTGATAACCCTTAGGCCCATCATGCCTGTCAAGTAGATACTCACCAAGCGCGACCTTTCCAAGCCATAGTGAAGGCCATAATCAACCAGAGCCAGGAGGGCCTGGCTAATGAAGGCTGCGCCTGAATGGCATATTGCAGGAGTAACTGCAGATCACAGATTGCAGGGACTCGAGGAAGGATTGTTGCATTGTAAATCAATTCTGACTGCCCCCTGGTTTAGACTTGTTCAAGCACAATCACCTTCTGCTTTCAGCTTGATGCTTTTAAAGGTATGAGATCGGTTCAAGGGCAATGAGAAAGAAGAAAGGGGCCATTATTGAGGTGTTTGGAATATCATTAAATGAAAAAGCTGAGTTCATGAAAGTGTAAATTAAAGAGGGCGCATACAGAAGAGTAAGGCAGTGCAGTGATCAATCATCACCAGTACAGGAGCTTTCAAGAGCCACTCTGCACTCCAAATTGGGCGACACAATATGATTGGCAATAGTATGCATGCAAATCCCGATTGTATGAGTATGAGGGGGATAAGGCATGGCACCTGCGCACACAATAATTCCCACAGTGGAGACCAGCCTCGCCCATATTTTGGGGGTATTCTGCAGCCTTTGATTTTTTTGGCATCATTTCACATACACAACGCCTAAAACATGCTGCACTTTCATTTTTGCAGACCCCCGTTCACTTACGCACCCAGGTGAACTTTGGCGGCGGTGTCTCCAAACACAGTGCCCAGCATGATAGTGATGCCAACCTGTGCTGCCACAGCGGCTATCAGCCTGCAAATTTGTGAATTGCTAACATACTGCCTGCTTTGGGTGTGCAAATGCGTGTCCAGCGCACAGGTCTCTAGAACTAAGACAAGCAGAAGAGAACCAAAAGCGTCATCCAGAGATAGATAGGAACACATGCCGCTGTAGCAGGATGTAAGATTCGCGTCCGAATCAAAGTAGTTTTAGCTCACCTCCAAGGCAGGAGCACAGGAAAAGGCTGCTTGACCTGCCAGCTTTGTGTCTCCTTTTTTTCTTGCATTTGCTGCTTTCGTAGGTCTGCTGCAGCCTCCTGCATTTCTGCCTTCCACGCCAAAAGCCACCCTCCCAGTATGTACCTGAATAGAGGAATTGTGGTGAGATTAGATGGAATTTTTGTTATACTACAGCACATTGCTAGGCGTCTAAGGAACACAGACTCCAGTTGCTGAATTGAAGAGTTAAGTGCATGCATCTCTGCACTTATGGTTGGAAACAGGTCAATAGACCAAAATTGCAGAGCAAGACAAGAGTTATGAAGCTTCAAGCACACAAAGTGCGGCAAGCTCAACTTTCTATGAAATGATGTTAGCTTCTGAATGACTTACTAATGGTTTGTTGTTAAACATATCCAGAACAGCCAGATAATGGTTGCCTCCACCGTGTCTACAATACTCACCGAGGCATGAATTGGTAGTAAGTCTCTCCCTTTGCTGCTGTTGCATGGTCCTCTGGCGTGCCAACAGTTTGATGGTGATGGTGATGTGCCCTAGGACGTGTACCAGTTGACAGCATATTGAGAAATCAAGATCTGACCAGCTCTGACCTGAAGAACTCATGAGGACCTCAACACAAAGGGGCTGCTGTAAGGAGATGCATGAGGCGTGACCTCCTTCGGATGACATGCTCCCTGCATCTCTTCGCAGCAGTCCCCTCCTGCTACTTTCATTCGAAATTTCAGAAAGCAATTCTGACCTGCTGTATCCCCAATGCCAAGTCCAGAGCAGGTACAGCTCCCCTACAGCTCGGTGCAAGAAGTGCCTGCAAGGTGTCAAGACATGAATGCCCGCTTTCATCAGATGGGTCAGGTAGGACTACATGCTCTGAGATTTAGTAGGTACAGGCACTTGGGTGTAAGCTTGTCACCAAGGGCATGTGCAGATACACACGAATCCAAATGAATCGAGCACAACAGGTTCCAATCCCACCTGCTGTGTATCAGTTCATGGGCTGATGCGCTCCCAACAGCTGAGGACACCCCTGTTGAGGCTAAGAGCATAAAGTGTCCTGCAAGATCCTGTGCTGCTGTGTCATTCATTTTTGCAAGCATGTAATAGGACATAAGGCAAGCACCGATGTGTGTCGGGACAAAGACAAACGCCAAAAGCCTGGACCAAAACTGGGCTCGTGAGGTAGTCAGGTGGCGCGGTACAGCCTGGACAAATTTAAGGAAGTTCTTAAGGAAGTTGGGCAAGCCAACCACTGAGGGTCTCGTTTGATCAGATACTCACCAACATCAAACAAAGATCTTGAGTTACCAAAGACGTGCTCATTTTTGATACACCTACTTTGACCTCCTTAAAATGCTCCTTGGAGATGATGTCGAGCAGGGGAGTTATGACGTGCAGCAGGAGCACTGGAGCCGCCAGGAGCGTTATGGTAAGCACCTGTGACATTACAGATCAATTTGTGTGATGCTACCCAAATTTGAAGCGCAGCAAGAGAGCAGCAGGGAGAAACTGGAATCATGGCCCTGACCTGTTTGTGGGCCATGCCTGCCCCTGCAAGGCCGAGAAGGCAAGGATAGACAAGGGGTACAGCATGGGCGGCAAGTGGCACCTTGGTCCCTGCTTTTGCTGTGCATATGTGTGCACGGTTTGCAACGCACAAGAACCTCCTGCAGCTCCAAAAAGAAAAGCTGCGGGCAGGCGGCAAATTTGCACCAGTAGAGCTGTGCAGGAACACTGCCTGCATTGTAAACTTATTTTTAAGAATAATTACTTGGTTTAATGCTTGACCCAGGCCAAACCAGCGGACGAAACAAAAGCGAAGAAGAGACCCCAACAGAAAATCAAGACGTTCTTACCACGCTCAACACTTACAAGAAAATTTAAATCTTTCTATTTTAACAAAATTTGGCTGGTATGCGCGATCGGGAGGGAGGCTGATAGGGAAGCTCGTGCCTGGGGCCCTCCGATGTCAACTTCCATGCTACCACACAGGGCATTGAGCATTGAAGAGGACGGGGAGCAGCCCACTTGCCGGTGCGTATGCACACAATATGCCATGTGCAGATCTGTTGGGACATTGATCAGACCGGAGCAGCTAAGGTGTCACACTCTATGAGAGCCTGATGAGATGAGACTGAGGCTGAGATTAAAGATTAACTAAGATACATGAATCATGTCCTTCTGCACCTGCTTGCACTCGCTCAGGATCTGCATGGAGAGCGAAAGCTCGAGCGAAAATCCTTTAATCTGTCCGTGTAAATGCAAAGGTAAGCCTCATATCATGCAATGGCGTGCACCAAGCATCATTCAGTGGCAGTATTGGCATCTATGGCATGTTTAAAAGCCCTGGAGGGCGCCCCTCTGGTTCTGCCGGCTGGTCTGGCGTTCACAACAGACCGGTCAGGCGCCTCTCTGTCCAGACGTGTCTTAGTGCCTCCACAGGCATGACCAAGCAGAGAAGTATCCTGTGTGCTTCTGTTTAGTCTCATGAAGGTCGACATAGGGAAGACTGCCTGGGGAGGTCTGTCCCTGCGACTGGGTTTTTGATGAAGAGGAGTCTGTTCAAACAGACACAAATTGTGAAGGCCAAGCAGTCTGAAGAGTTCTTATGTAAGGCTCTAGGTCTGTGATGCGCTGCTTGGGAAGCCCAGAGAGGTCACTCTGTCTGCAAGTACGCGAGTTGTGCCTACGGGCAGGTGTGTGGTCCTAGGAGCAAGACGCATAAAAGTTGGCCTGTCCATAAAAGTGGGTTTGTCGACATGAATTAACTTGCATCAGAACTTGTGCAATAGGGTCACACAGCTTGTCAATTTATGTTCTTTGCAAACCTGCTTGGCAATTGCAATGGTTGCACGATACCTGTAGGGTCAGACTTGGTTAGCTTGTAGCTCTCTGCCTGCTCATTTTGTGCATTTGGATAACAATGAAACGTGCTTGATTGCTTCAGGCTTCTTTTTCCTGCTGTTGGTGCACAAGGCAGGACGCGGATGAATTGTACTTTTGCGCTTTTGTTATTCGGTGCTCCAGGGAGTAGCCGCTTTGTCCACCGGGATTGCCTACATAAGTGGAGATCTCTTTGTTATTCAGCTGGAAATCCGTCTTCACTGATCAAGTGCGAGGTAGGGCACGCAGAAGGGACTTCTTAGGCACAGAGGTCCTGCAGCTGTTGCAGCCCCTGCAACAGGCTCACAAGTTGGGGAGCAAGAAGGGGAGTGACAACCTGTTACCAACAGCACGTCACACAACAGTCGCTCAAACATGTATGGCACTCATTTGCAGGTCTGTCATTTCCATTACCGGTTTAAAGCACGGTAAGCAGGGAGGCTCGTCTTCCCCTGAGGTGCCCTTGCATCGCACTAAGACGTTGGAGCATAAGTGCCGTTTGTGTTTTTGAACCGACCTTGGCAAATGAGCTCTGCTCCTATCGCCCGGCTTTCCTAGCCATCATGATTGAGAACTACCCTTCCCATATATCCAGGGCTGGCAGCTCCAAGTGCGCATCGCTTTTACTTCCGCGCCACAGTGCAGCTGCAGGTAGCTGACCATATGCCTGTGAGACTGCTCACCACATCAGAGTGGCACAAGTTGATGAAATCGGCAGTATCCTGTGCCAGCAGCAGCAGCACATGATCTTTTGCTAAGACTTTTCTTCCTCAACGGCACAATAGACTCTGCCATTTCATTTCGGACATTATGGACTATTCTTGGGCTAGCGAAGACCAGCAACAAACCAATCAGCCTAACGATCTGGCTGGCGGTTAACCCTAATCTTGTAATCTTGCTAAGACTGCCAACTGCTTGAAAAATGCTTGAGAAAATGCCTGTCTGCAGTGTGTAACCCCACCTTGTACTCATACAGCATTAATGAGGCAGGAACACACTGTGTGGCTTGTATATCTCATATTTCAGGGCTGCTCCTGGGTCTCTTGTGCATTGCCGGTCTCTCTCTAGGCTGCTTCCCTCTCTTGCAGGTGCGGCAGCTTGAGGTGCTCAAATTTTTAAAAAGGCGTGGCTTGAGGAAAAATGCTGGTCTGCAGGGGAACCAAAACTGCAAAGATGCAGACACGCACACCAGGCTTTGATACTCTCTTACTCCGTTTTGCTGCAGTATGTCTGTGCAGGCTCGTTTCATGCATGTGTTAGCTTCCAGCCGTGCAGTGCTTCCTTACTTCAGGGGCATGTAGGACAGGTTGGGTGTGGGACAAGCTCGAATTCACTATCTGCTTGCTCTTTGGCATGCAGATGGCATATCCAGATCTTACCCTGATCAACAGTGGAATTTGGAGCGCAGTCATCCATCTAGGAAACAGCATCCTCACCTCTGGGCTGGTATACAATGACGCAGGCTTGAGTGATCACTGTTGAAAGTATCAATTTCAAATCTCCATGCTGCTCCCCCAATGCTATCTTTCTCCCATGACAATGGTTACAGCAGCTAGCAAGCTCAGCGCTGATGAAGCTAATCCTTGGCGTTTGTGGGCATGCCGTTCGGCATATGGAATTTGCCCATGATTTTGTCTGTTTCACGGCTTGACTGGCCTCACTTCCTTACTCTTTTCTAAGTAAGATTCTGATTCTCTTGGCTTGCAGCTCTGCTCTGCCATGCTCCACTTTGGCTACCCCATTCCCATCCTCCGTTCCCTCTTTGGAGCCCTGTTGATGCTGTACATGCTATTCCTGCTTGGGCCCCTTAAATGGTGGCAAGCACAACAAAAGGAGGAAGAAAGGGAGCGAGATGACTCAGGGCATGGGGATGGTGGGGCATGGTGAGCTGAGATAGAATGTGGATGTAGAGAGGTCTGCAGGTCATGTGTGTATGTGTGTTTGTGTGCGCGCGTGCTTGTGTTTGCAATGCCAAGTCATGTCGGAGAGAAGATCTAGGCAGAGGCATTAAGAGCAAATTGGCCGTGTGCTCATGTTTTAGGCGAGATAGATGGAAGCTTGGCACTTGTTTGAGCTGCTATATGCGCATTCACATGCAGTGGCGGCCTTCAGAAGTCTTGGTCCCCCCACCTTGCAGGTTCTTCTTTGTGTTGACGTGGTCTTTCATTGGGTTGCGGCTTGTGTTGCCAGCAATGTTTCGGTAAGTTGGCAGCAAAGTCAATCAAGGTGCAGACTTAGTTGACATCAATGCAAATTCTGAGGCTAAGCCATGTCTATTTTTTTTGGCTTGTCCTTCATCCATGATCTTCCATTGCATTTGTCATTACTGATCACTCATTAGTAATTAATCATTGCATATTTTGCCTGCAGGGATTTGCACAAGGTGTTCCTCCTTGCTTTAGAGGGCCCTTTTGAGCTAGAAGAATTTGTGCAGATAGAAGGTAGCGAGCGTAGCTCCAATCCTGATCACACATGCATACACTGCCTGCTGCCTCAGCCAACTATGGCACACGGCAGAGCAGCACGTACCAGGAGGCCTGGAAGTGCATCTCCCCTGGCATCTCCTTAGTTTATTTTGCACTCTGCATGTCGTTGATATCAGGATTTTGCAACTTTAAAGGTGCACATCATTGGCAAACATGGGCTTTCTCGGCGCATTTTGGATTCTAACCACCTTAAGAAACAGGCAAGGCGCCAATTATACACATTTCCCCTATGAGTCTGTACGAGCTTATTTGTGTAGCAATCGTTGCCAAAGTGGGAGCTAGAGGGGGTTGTTTGAGACCGGAGTGAGTTCTTAGTTTGGCACTACATGTGGCACTTCAACACTCTAACTGCATGGCAATTGCACACAAGTGGGCTAGGGATCAGCAAAATCCTAGCTTACTCAACCGCCCAAGCAGCTTGAGCAGCTTGAGCAGCTTCAGGCTCTCTAGCAGCTTGTGCAACAGCGCGGGGCCTAAACAACATGGTATCTACCCATGGCAAGCGGTGTAAGCAGCGGTACTTATTACCGATGAAATAGTGTTCGAAATGGTGCACACTGGTACTGCTTCGTTTGCGGTCAAACAGATTAGGTCAAAGTTGTTGCCGTCTACGAGGTGACGCAGATGCGGACATACATCCACTGCATATTAAATCTTGCACATCAAAATGCTGCCGGTGCTGACTGGAGCCGATGCCGATGAAGTCCTGAAGCCGGTGCGAATGTGCAGCAAGTCTCACGGGCTACACGCCTTCAGCCGCAGCTGCTTTGTTTGGTAACCTGATCGTTACATGCCTCTGTCTGAGCAGCTTGCGCTCACTCGCTCACAAAAGCACTCCTGATGCAGCTGCAAGCCAGGTCCCTGGTTCTTCACCCCTCCATACCTCGCCCTGCCCCGCCTCCTGCCATGCTCACAGGTCCTGCTGAAGGACCTGCGCATCCAGGTGAGGACCTGACGGGGGCATGGACCTGGGTGCAGGAAGTTACAAGGGAAAAAAGCAAACAAGCTTGCTTGCTTTCTGTAGCCCTCCCCTGCTGACGCCTGGAACACCTGGACTTATGCACTGCAGTGTCGTGCACGGGGATTATCACCCGCCGGGGGGCAGGAAGCGCTGCGCGAGCGCCTCAAAGAGGTGCGGTTTCGGGACAGCTGATCCTGCTCCTGATGCAAGCAATCACAGCACAGTCCTTGCTTTGCGCCCGCCGGCCCCACGGACATCCCACACACGTTGCCCAATTTACGTACTCTTTCCAGCACATGCTGAGCACCGGGGACTTCACGCTGAAGGACGAGCAGGGCCGTTCTATCGTGCCCGAGCAGATTAAGGCGCAGGTCGACAGGGTCTCCAACAACTACGCGCGTCCCGATGGCCAGGTGTGCATTTGATGAAATTGGGGCTTGTGGGTGATCCTATGGGGGGGAGTGAGGTCCCTGGTTGTGACAAGCGGCCTTGAAGAGGAGTTTTTGCTGTTGACCGGCCTAAACACCTTCCCTTGCCTTGCCTTTCCTGCAGAATGTGGGCAACTACTTGACTGATAGGAACACAAGCCGTGTGCTGGCTCCCCCCGGCGGTCACTCCCAGGTCGGTGCTCCTCTCCCTCAGGAGAGCCTTGACTGGAATGGACATCAATGAGGACGGCTTGCATGCAGTTTCACAGACAATGCTACGCCTAATTGAAGCTACCTTGTACTTTCTAGTGTGCTAGTGGCTGTTGCTGCCCCTCGTGGCGACCAAGCACCACCAAGTGAGAGCTGCTGCGCACGTGCCAGCTCGCATCCCAGGCTGTTGCCAGTCGCTGATCAACAGTAGTCAACCCAGCAAAATTGTGTATCTGGCACCATGCTTCACAGATTTCTTTTGGAGATGCTCCTGCACCAGTAGCCCCGGCCCCTGCAGCCCCAGCCCCAACGCCGGCAGCTGATGCGAAGATCACCTCCCAGATGCCGCTGTCCCCTGCTCTGGTGAACCCTCCGGCTGAGGCACCCGCTTCCTCCCCTGCTGTCCCCAAGACAGCAGCTCAAGCCTTCGGTGCCCATCGGGAGACAAATAATGAGCCCATTACGAATAACAACTATGCTCGGCCAGCAGGCCAGAACGTGGGCAACTTCCTCACTGACAGGTACACATTCTCTCTGCTAACAAGAGATGGAATCGGAATAAATGGCTGGCAGCCTGCTGATCCGCTGTGCTTCGCCCATTACATGCGACTTCAGCATTTAAAAGTGGTTTGCACAACTGAGGTTGGTTTCCTAACTTTTCCCAAATCTCGGGGTTTGATTGAAGCGGGAGGTACAATGCACTGCACTGCTTGTGCACAGGCTTGCGCATGCATACAAGATGTTCACACATGTGCACATGCACGCAGGAACTCATCTCGTGTCTTGGCCCCCCCTGGAGGAGCGTCTCAGGTGAGCATGCTGCAGCTTAATTTACTAGCCATCCCTGCTTGACGGCGAGGTGGCAGGAGTTATGATACAGTTTATCGCATTTATGTGATGATATATGCTTGCTCCTGCTGCTTTGCAGATCACGTTTGGCTAGTTCATGACTATGCAAGCAAGTACCTTCAGCTCCTCATGCCTGCCATCGTAGCATGTGGATGGCTGGCTGGACTAAAGACTGTTTCACAGGCCTGGCAAAATGTTGGGCATTCCCAAATGTCTTTCCTTAGCGCAATTTTGGGGGAACACATCCTAATCAGATTCATTGAATTTGGGGTCTGTTTCTATTGACTCTGACCGACAACAGCGGCGCTTTTATTGGCAAGCTTGTTGGTAATTGCCAACCTGTCTAAAGCAAGAGTAGGCCGCCGACTCCCTGAGGCCTGCAGCCAAGAAAGTGCAAGGTGTTGTTAATAGCTGTATCTGCCGAATGAGGACAGCCAAGCTGGGGCCCATCCTGCAGCCTAAGTCTAAGATTTGTGGCTGCTCGCCACCTAAAAGAGTCCATAACGTCTGTAGGGTTGCAAGGTAGGGTAAACCACCAGCTCAGCCGTAAGGCTTGTTAGTTTGTGGAAGGTCATCGCCAGCCAAAAGCAGTCCATGATGTCTGAAATACGACAGCCTTCACTCAAAGCCCTGATTTCTAAGTTAGTTGTCTCGTTTCTTACAAGGGGGTTACAAGACAGTCAAGTGAAAGTTAAAAAGGGTTAACCGCCAGCCAGATCGTTAGGCTGATTGGTTTGTTGCTGGTCTTCGCCAGCCAAAAAATAGTCCATAATGTCCGAAATGAAATGGCAGAGTCTTTTGTGCTGTTGAGAACTTCTCAATCCTTTGCTTTGAAAGGAAATCAAAGACAGTCTGACTAGGCAAGGCATGTGGAATATAAGGGGCCTCCATGGAAAAGGATTGGCAGAAAGGGAAGAAAAGGAAAGAGTACTTTCTTCTGAGGGAGCGCACAAACAAGTCTTGACAGTGGAAAAGAACATGCACCTCATTTTGAACAGCAGCACAGGAACACTTGTCACAGTGGCCATTTCCACCGCGCCAGATGGAGGATTCCACCGCGAGAGTATAAGCTCGCAAGCGAAACCTGCTCACAT
>LFCJ01001931.1_pt1 | contig 14800 bp, 21 predicted proteins | sample 643141 | NCBI WGS metagenome assembly LFCJ01 (sample SAMN03766243, study PRJNA286221) | soda lake metagenome | biome: soda lake; feature: Kulunda steppe; material: water; isolation source: sample B1-Br-g2 brine of Lake Bitter-1 | place: Russia: Kulunda steppe | collected 2010-07 | reverse complement strand
GTGTGTGTGTGTGTGTGTGTGTGTGTGTGTGTGTGTGTGTGTGTGTGTGTGTGCGAGTGAGCCCTGCAGGAGCTGTAGATGATGCATGCAGGCGGTGGTTACCAGCATCCTCGGCTCTTGAGAAGCAATCTTCATGGGCTGCTTGCTGCCTAACAGCCCCTGCCTCCACTCCGCTGTGCCCCTGCGGCCTGCTAAGTTGCAGTGGCGCACTCGTTGCCTGTGTGCGACCCCACTCTGCAGCCTCAAGAGCAGGCGGGCCTGCTGGGTGCCCAGTCCCTGCAGCTGGGCAGTGCAGTGTGGGAGGCAGGCAAGGCCCACCATCGGGCGCCGACACATCTGACCGACCTGGAGGCGCGCAGGAAGGCCCTCGCGCTGGTGGCGTTTGTGAGGTGCGTGCGGGGTTGTGCTGGCGGGCGTTGACTTCGGGCCTTGTGCGAAATTGCAGGGGCCTTGTTCGGAGAGTGGCGAGGGCCTTGTCAGGGGATTGGGGAGGGGATTGCAATGGCGTGTTGGCAATTGTCGGTCCACACACGCTTGCATGCTCACATGAGCACTTCAACAGTGTGGGGGGGTGTCAGGGCTCTTCAGTCACTGTGACCACTGCGGTCATGGGCCATGCAGGAGGGTCCTTTGACTCGCAACATTTAGCAAGGTCTGCATGCACATGCCAGCACGCGCACGAGATCTGGAGGCGCGCAGGGAGGCGTTTGTGGGGGTGGTGTTCGTGAGGGGCACGCACGCGTGCATGTTGGCTTCAGGAGCAAGGATGCAAATCGTGGGACCGGCGCACACTGGCCCAGAGCTCCTTGGAGTACCTCCCTTTTGTTTCTGCAAGTAGACCGCACCCAGCTGCCAGGCCAGATTTGGGCCTGCTGCGGCAGCCTGGTCAAGCAAGATGCTGTACGCCGCACCTCTGTGACTGCACCTGCCCCCTGTCCAGTCATTCGCACACCTGAAGGGATGTCCTGCGGGGTTAGCAGCCTGATAGAGTGCCTTGCCTGCGACATCTCAATTGTCCCTTGCCCCTCAACAGCCATTCCAATCACACGTTTCCTGCAACCAATGTCAATCATCAAAAAGCCTCCCTACACACACATACCTACCACTTGTTGCTGAGGCAGGCCCCCAGCTCCCATGAGCTTCTTCACGCACGTTCATGTGCACTCTGATTGCTTGGAGACAACCCTTTTGACGCCCTCGTGGCAAAGCTTCTTCCAGCCCGTGCTGCGCATCTCTTTGCCTCCAGGCATTCAACTGCAGACCTGCAAGCTGCAGCCAAGCTGGCTGATGCGTGCGGAAGTGTTGGCCCCCCGCCAGCCCTCCAACCGAGACCCATCCCAAACCTGCTAACAGCCGCGCCTAGCCATGTTGCCGGAGGCATGCCTCACCCACAAGCCCAGCAGGATGACCGCGAAAGCCGGCAGCAGCCCATGGCCGAGAACTCGTGGCAGCAGCCACCGAGTAGGGGGGTGTTCTCCCCGCAGCTGGAGACTTGGCATCACAGCACTGAGCTTCCTGGTGCGCATGCGCTTGAGCTGCACATGCTGCACCCCAACGTTGCTGAGCGCAGATGAGTGGTTGGCAAGTAGTGCCATGACTGGCGCCAGCAGTGAGTGGTGCACTGCCCTGGGGACCCTGGCAGGTGGCTGTGCCTGATGTGGTTCACTGGGTGCATAAGGCCTTGCTGCATGCCCCTGCCTGCAGTGGTCCCCTGCCCGCAGCAGCTGTGCAGCCCTCGATGCAGATGTCTTGCATGCGCCAGGCGTGGGGTACCTGCTGGTGCTTGAGCGCCACCTGCAACATTCAAGACAGCAATTTGCTGCGCTCACAATATGCAAGGGCTGCCCTGCCGCACTTGCTGTTGGCTGGCGCACATGCAGGCAGCCTGTATGCGTTGAGCCCGGAGCTGCAGGGCGCCAGTGGCTTCCACGCAGCTGACTCCCAATGGCCGCCCAAGCTGCCACCAACCCCTGAAGGTGCTCAGCTGTGAAAAATCAGTGGTGGATGCTGTGGGCCTGGCCACTGAGCAGCAATATGATGAGTGCTTCCCTGAGACATCATACCAAGCAAGACTTTTTTGGCAATGCTTTCATTGCTCTTTGGCATGGCAGCATGTACCTTGCTGTAATGCTCGCTGGTCACCTTCTACGTGCGGTGATGACGGCCAACTTGCCAGCAAGCCCATGCTCCCCCCCCCCTGCCAGCATACGCATTCTCCGCTGCGCTCGCTGGTAGCACAGGCCAACTTTGCCCTCCTGAACGCCAGACACCCTGAGACAAATGCTGCCCTGCCTGCCTGTGCAACACTGTCACGGGGGTTTCCATGCAGGCCTTCATCCCCCTCCGCTCCACTCAAATGCTCCTCCAATGAGGTCTGCCCTTGCAATTGTGAGCTGCTCTCGCAACTTGCTCATACACTTGTGGCTGCGCAGGCGGTGCTGAGCCCCCTTTGCACCTGCCACAACTTGTCCCCGCACCTTCTTCTTCCCAGCAGCCTGCATCGAGCCTGAACGGCATAGGCCACCCGGTGCGTGATACGTGGGACCCAGCTCTTGCTGTGGTTTCCTGCTAATGCCTGTGTGTTGTTCGTGTGTGCATGTGTTATGTGTGTGTGCGCGCGTGCATTGATGTGTGTGCGTGTGTGTGCATGTGAGAATGTACCCAAATGCTTGAAGGATCCCGGAGAGAGTGCAAAATACATATGCTTCTGTGTGTACGCAAACACCTGGTTGAGGTGCAGGCACATTAAGAGGAGCTAGAGATCTGACTTGGATGCCTGTTGCTAGAATGTGTGGCTCATTCGCTGCATGGCAAGGCTGCTCATGATGCGGTGTCCCTTGAGGGCGAGGGTACCTTAAGAAGTGCAAGCATGGTAGCTGGTGTGATGGTTCATGATGCAGGCTGTGGCACACACACATCACACATCCCATGCGGCATACATTCAGCACACATCCCATGCGTCTTACATTCAGCACACATCCCATGTGGCATACATTCATCACACATCCCATGTGTCATTCACAATTGTCTTCCCTGCTTGCACCCCTGCTTGAAAGGCAGCGTCACCCTGCTAGTGGCTTGCTCTTAAGGATTAGATTAGGTCAGGGTACGTAGCTGTACCTGTGGCTTGCTCTTGACAACAAGCATGAGTAGGGGGGGGGTGGGGGACCTCTCAGCCGTAAAGGCTGTTGCCTGCATTGATCAGAACGGCAACAGGCGCAAGGGCGTGGCCCCCTGTGCAGGTCTTAAGCAGGGACGGGAGGGCGGCGCGGACGTTGGTGGAGTCCCATGAAGTGCAGGAGGGCACGTGCGGCATGGGCCTCAAGCATGCACCACAAGGAGCGGACCTGGGGCGCAGCAAAGGTGTGCAGCTGTTCCGCCTTGCTGCTGGCCAGCGCACAGGTACCCTGAGCTGTGCTTGTGTGTGCCGCACATGCGCCTGCACGCATGTGTGTGCGCGCTTGCATGCTGTTGTCTAAGCTTGGGTGTGCCTTTGAACACACATGTGCACATGCATGCGTGTGGCGCCTGTGTTTGCGTGCGTGTGTGTGTACATGTGTGTACGTGTGCGTAAGTGCATACCCAAACAGAATTACGGCCGCCCTAGAGCAATGAGGCCCTTGCGCAGCTCTTTTTGGTGGCATTGACAGTGCAGAGCACAGAGTGCATGCTGCAAAAGGCCATGCCTTCGCAAGTGTGGACTGGTGACTCATAGCCTGACATGTTCTCTTTCGTAGACCATGCTCGTGAGTACAAGCGCTGGGTAAGCCTTGTCACTGTCGTACACAACACGCAATGTGGTCTGTATCACGCTATGTGGCATGCAGCATGCTATGCGGTACCTATCATGCTATGTGGTAAATAACATGCCATGCGGTGTCTATCACGCTATGTGGTGAACAACATGCCATGTGGCATGCAGCATGCTATGTGGAATGCACCACATGCCACCCACTGTGGTGAGGGCGTGTGTGCAAAGTGTGTGCATCAAGCCCCTGGGGCAGGGTGCAATACACACGCCCACTGCGCACATGCCAAAGGCAGCATATGCCACAGACAACTGCTCAGGCAGCGCTCTTGCCTGCTGACCGCACCCGTGTACGCCCTAGGGTGCTTGCCTGCTTACTGCAACCGTGTACGCACAAGAGTGCTTGCCTGCTTACTGCAACCATGTATGCTCTAGAATGCCTGCCTGCTTACTGCAACCGTGTACGCACAAGAGTGCTTGCCTGCTTACTGCAACCATGTATGCTCTAGAGTGCCTGCTTGCTTACTGCAACCGTGTACGCACAAGAGTGCCTGCCTGCTGTAGACCTGGCACAGCTTGTCGTACCTGCGCCGAGCAGCCCGTCCTTGGTCACTGCCATGTACAAAGGCCTGCCCGTGCCTAGCACAGCAAACAGGCGCCCATCCGCGTGCCGCCTGCAACCAAGGCTACAGCTGCGCAGCGTATGGCCGCCATCAATGGTGCACCTGCCTTTTCTCAACAGCCAATACCTCCTCTTGCAGCCAAGGTTCGAGCTGCCCTCTGAGCAACAGCCTATCGCCCACCTCCCTCAGCAGCCAACTGTACCTTGCCCACCCTACGATTGTGTAGGGACATCAGAAGAACTCGTCTGCATTTGCACTTGCAGGCAAGGACCTGCATTCGGCCCTGCAAGGATCCAGCCTGTTCAACTGCCACAGCGACGCCCAAGCACTCAGGGATGGGCCATCATCGCCTAAGAGGCTGAGCCCTGCCCAGATCAGGGAGCTCTTGTCGATGGGCACCACAAACAGGAGGTGTGCAGCAGGGGCACCAGTGATGGGCCTGTTGGGAAGTCGTGCCAGGAGCTGAGCTGAGCCAAGCTGATGATAGGCATGTGAGGGTACGCGCACGGCAGGAGCGGCTGTGTTGTTGGCGTGGCATGCAGCTGGGTCTACCACCACCCAAAGTCACAGGTCTCCTATGTGACCCAGTTGCGTGTTGGGTCAACAAACCAAATGCGCTGATTAAGGCAATCCTCACAAATGACCTGCATGACCTGGGTTGCCCCCGCCTTGCGTTGCTGGTCCGTAATTAGATTTGTCTCAACAACAGCCTGTGACCCTGGTGTGCAACTCAATGACCGCTATACAACTTGACGCACATAGCACGAGGACTTGAAAATCTGGCTGGATCAGCAGGCTGCTCCATTACACACCCTCTGATAGCCTCTGTCCTGTAAAGAAGGATACGTGCTGCATGGTGGCCAGCTGGCACCAACCTTGCAAAGCGCGGGGCGGAGTGTTCCCAAGCGCAGGATGGTAAATTGTAAACACCAACTTGACCAAGTGGGGAATGGGGATGTGCTGCAGGAGCTCGCGGGTGCTGATGTCCAAGGAAACCTTACCCATGCTTCGTGTGTCCCAGGTGAGGCTCTCAGGGGCTCACCATTTCATGCAAGAGGTGGGGTGTGGTGGGCACGCTGCTGCACGCTGCTGCAAGCCAGAGGGGCACATTGCTGCACATCATTACACGCAAGAGGTGGGGCGAGAGTGGCACACTGCTGCACGCGAGTGGTAGCAGTGCTGCTAGAATTGAGGTGACATGAGGTGCACATGTTAACCCGCGAGTTGGCGCCCTAGCATGCTGTGGTGCTTCAGCGCCTGTCCTACAGGTTCCAAGGAGCTTACGTTTTGTACTGTGTGGCCTGTTTAGGCCACTTGTCAGAGGCAAGTTTTTTGTGATGCACTGAGTGGCCTGTTCAGGACAGCTGTCTGCACCAAATTGTGCGGGTTATTCGCAAATGTACCAGGTAATTGCGCTGTTTCTAGAGCGGACCATTTTATGTGAGCGCACGTCATCGAAGCATGAGGCAATGCTGGCTGAACAGCGCAGTTCGCGTGGACTCCGCCGGTGGTCGCGGCTCGGCAAACGGTGCACTCGGGCACGGTGTCCCCGGCCCCCAGGAGCCGCGCTGCGCCCCTTCCCGCGCCCCGCGAGTGTGATTTGTGGTGCCTGGTGTGTTTGTGTTGGCGTTCGTTTGACAGTGGCGAGCGCAGGAGGGGTGGGGGGTGCAGTGCTGCTCGACCTCGACGCACGTGCTTGCATTTGATATTGACGCCTGTCGGTCCGCCCCCCGCCCTTTCCGCACGGTCGCCCCACACAGCGCACAGCGCTCCCCCCGCATTGCGTGCGACAGGCATCAATACCAACAATGGTGTGGGGGGGAGGGTACAGGGCAGCGGCACGCTGGCACGCGGCGTCAGCTCAGAGCTCAGAACTCAGAGGCGACTCAGCAGCTCCCAGTGGGTGTCAGGGCCATCGTACGGTGTCCGCCGGCAGAGCTTGGCAGCTCAGAATTCAGGAGCTCAGAACTCAGCAGTGCAGTCAGGGCTCCTCGTGGGTGTCAGGGCTCCTCGTCGATGTCCGCCGGCGGCTCTTGCCCCTGATACTGGGGCTACTGCCACTGTTGCTCCTTCTGGTGATGCTCCGGCATAGTTTGTGGCAGTGGCAATGGTGGCGGTGGCGCTGGGGGCTCTGGCCCTTGGTATTAAGGCTGCTGCTGCCAGTGCTGCTGCTCCTCAAATTGCCAGGCTTGTTGGTGCAGCTTCTGCTGCTGTTGTTGCTGTTGCTGATGCTGCTCTGGCAGGGCGATGGGCATTGCTGTAGCTGATGCTGCTCTAGCAGAGCGACGACATTGGCGGCTCTTCCCCTTGATAGCCTGGTTGTTGCTGCTGCTCCTGTTTCTGCTCAGCATACATACCTGAATCAGAGTCTGCAATGGTAAAAGCGATCCTGAGCTGGGCTGCAGTAAGGGAGGGCGGTTGAGTTGCGTGGCTAAGTTGCCAAAGTGCCAGATCTCGCGCTCAGCGAGGGCAAAGAGAGCCTGGATATCAGGGGGCAGGGCTGCGAGCAGCTTGGCGTCCTCCATATGGGTGCCCTTGCGGTCGATCTCCTGCTGGAGAGGGGCTTCCACATGGAGTTGCATGGGGTGGGGGAGGATGTGATTGCTGTCAAAGCTTGCACTGATTGCCGCCCGGCAGATTGGGCAGTGGGCTAGGCTTTACCCTCCCTCCCAGGTAGCAATACCTGCACACCCACACGTGGGAGGTTGGGCCATGCTGGAGGGTGACGGTGGCGAGGATGGAGAGGCACACCACGCACTCCTGCTGTTGGTGTTCCTCATCCTGCCTCTGCTGCTGCTGTTGCTGCTATTCCTGACCCTGTTACTGCGCATGCTGCTGCTGCTGCTCCTCCTCCTGTTGCTGTTGCTGCTCCCGCTGCTGCTGGGCAGTCCCTCTCTGGACTTCCCCCACGAGGATATCTGATCGCAACAGGAAGCTCCTGGTGAGCTTCACCTTGTGAACCCGGCGCTGGGCGGCCGCCGCTGCTTGGGCTTCCCTCCATCGCCATTGGCTCTTGGCACGCTGCTCTTCCTGGCGGCGGTGTCCCTTCCGCATGTGCCTTGGCACCATGAGGGAGCTATGGATGCGGCGCACGGGGATTGGCTGGAGCAGGAGCCCCTGGGTGGCAACCATGAGTTTGCCCCTGAACCGCAGGGCCAACCCGTGCCCTGGGAGACAACCACAGGTGCCTGCCAATAAGGGGAGGGGAAGGCATAGAGGGGGTTGGGGGGCGCCATGCTGCTGCTGCTGTCGCCGCTGTTGGTGCTTCCAGGCTGCCTCCGCTTGTGGTGAGATCTACAAGGTGAAGCCTCCCCTGCCCGTTCCCTTCCACTCTCCCCACCCAGTGCCTAGATATTGGGCTCCGGGAGCTTCTTGAGAAGCTCAAAAAGGACACTGGGGTTGGTGGCCGGGATGGGGAAGTGGAGGAGGGAGAGGCAGTGAAGGGGGCAGGGGCTGGGGCATCGCGGGCGGAGCTGGGCCAGGATGCAACCTTCCCCATCCGGAGACCATATGAACCCCGCCTGCTCGCCCAGGCTGGTGGACGAATGCGGCAAGTGCGTCCGCGGCGAATGGGCGTAGATGCACCTGCAAAAAGTACATACCCCACGGGCCGTTCTGCACGTCCCTCGGGCCTAAGTGCCAGAAGTGGCACTCCAGGAGTGCGCCAGCAATGAGGCCTGCATGCTGCCCGGGGGACTCCGCTTAGTACGTGAGCCCGGCACAGATGGAGGCCCGGACAGCATCCCCGCTGACTGGGTGGCGTATGCTGTTCCCACCATGCTCGAGCGCACCATGAACGAGAAGGTCAGGAAGAGGGGGGCATGGGGCACTGCTGGGGTAGAAGAGGAGTGGGGTTGGAATTGCAGGGAACAGGTGCAGGCGGTGGCTGGGTGGACATAAATGACATAGTGGGTACTGGTAAAACCATGGTGTGGGAGGAGGAAGGTTAAGGCACGCTGGTGGGATTTTTGCCGCCGCTGTTGCTGCTGCTGCTGCTGCTGCTGCTGCTGCGACTGATCCTGCTGTTCCTGCTGCTGACCCTGATCTTGCTGCTGCTTCTGCTGCTGCTGCTGCTGCTGCTGCTGCTGCTGCTGCTCCCGCTGTGACTGCTCTGACTGCTGTGGCTGCCATGGCTGCTGCTGGTGTTGCTGATCTGGCTGGGTGAAAGGGGTTGGGCTATTTGGGATGGCATCGGGAATGGTAGAGGTGTTGGGCAGAGCCAGGTGGGCTTGGGAGAGCACACAGGTTTGAGAGGTGGGTTGGGACGGGCTGGGTGGGGCGGGCGCTATGGGCGTAGGTAGGCACAGGGCGGGGGACTGGGGGGGGACCGTTGCTGGGCGCGAAGGGCAGGACGCTGGGGCTGATGGGTGGGCAGTGTGAAGGTAGGGTGCCCTCTTGGATTGGAGGGAGGGATCTGGCTGGTAATGGAGGTGTGGGACGGGGCAAGCTTGCCTCCCTTAAGGGAGACCCGAGCGGGTAGAATTGCCTGAGCTCCCCTTGTAACCGCTCAGACATGCGTATACGCAATGAACTGTATCCAACCAACTGCCACGGGATTCTTTCAATTGCCTCAACTCCTGGAAGCTCTTAAGGGAGCAAGCCATTGTAATTTATGATTGTCTTACATTTTTGCAAAAAAATACATGGATGAGTTCTGTTGCTGCAGTTCTGTTGGAAATGAAACCAAAAGTGTAGGCTGTGTCTCATATGATGCATCCAGACACTTTGAGTGTTTCCAAGAGGTGCGTTTCATGACTTTGAAGTCATAAAAACATTTTTACCAAGCATCAACCTTCAAATAGGCAATTTTTGCACCAAACCTATGCAAAAAAGGCTAAACCTGACCCCTCCGCCAGGGGGGGCCAATCCCCAGCGCTTGTACTCGCACCCACCCTCCAAACCCTCTGTGCGGGGGGGTCCAGCCTACTAAGGGTATTGCTGGCCGGACTTCCTGCCATTTTTCTACATCACTGAGGGTCCGAGGCTGGCGCGCATTGCTTGCTAGACATCGCCTTGTCCGTCGAAGATCACCTGCGCTAGGCTCTTGCCGGGATAAGCAATAAAGAAGAAGGACAAAAAAGGATAAAAAGTTTTATAATGCTAGATAAACATCCATTTGAATAAAATATCCCCCATGGAGCCTGCTTCAATAGCTTTCATGGTAAGTCGACAGGCAATATTGTGGGGCTCAGTCATTGAGTTTTCAGACCAAAGATAGTCTTGTGCCGACAACGTGATGAACTGTGGAGAGCCCTGCCGTCTTTTGACACAGGGGGCATCAAACACTAGTGGCGGTTGGAAAGTGGACAGCAAACCTCTGATTGAACACAGTAGTGGAAAAAAGTTTTATCTTAGAAGACAAACTTGGCCATTGTCCAACGTTATTTTTGTGAACAATAGGAGGTAAACTATGACCATAAGATCAGTAGCCAGTTTACGATTTTGCACGACCAAGCCTGTGCGTCAAGTGCATGTGCACTTTCAGAGCCTGCGGGGATTCAAAAAATTGGAGATTTGAGGCAGGTAGGTTTGAAAACACTTCAAATCTGGAGAGTTTTTCCCTCCAGATGTTGTTGCCTGGCTTTTTGTCCCTGCTTGATTTTCAATCATTAAGTTATTTTATCTGCATGACTGAACATGATGTTATCTAATCTGCATGACTGGAATGGATGTTTGCCTGGAAAAACCAGAGTCGAGTCAAACTTATCCTACGTAGGATATGCATATATACAAGCATATACTTTATATCTATTTCAATGTAACAGCCCCCGGCAGTCGGGTGCTTTGACTGAGTGGCTTTCTCATAAAACTTGCAGATGTGAAGGTCTTGATTTTTTGCTTTAGGGGGGCTACTCCTTCATAAGGCGAGTCAAACTACCTGGCTGAATGTCAAACTTGAACTTGAAAACTTGTAAGGCAAACCAGGTTATGTCATAAAAAGGTTTAACACCATTACTAGCACACAGCATCACTATGTCTGCATGGCTTGTGTCAACTTTTGCTTGATACTTGGCTAGAGTGTCTGTACTCATTACTAGCAATGACAGCGTGAGACTCAATCTTAAAAAAAGGTGTACGGAATTTGGCGTGTGGCGGACTGTTTGAATGAGAACCTTCTTGCATTTGATGCAGTCGAGCAGCCCTGACAGTTGATAATGTGTACTTGCCCCTTCCTGTGCTGCGGTGTCAGACCAAACAGTGTCTTTTTTTCCATTTTTAGTTTTCTTGTAGTTACATGTTTGCAGGCCTTACACAGCTTCAGCAAAGGAGAAGTTATTTAGACAAGCTGGGAAAAACGAACAAAGTGGAGCCTCTGATTGTTGCATGTCACACAAAGATATTATTTACAAGCAGAGAAAAAGCAAGACAACAAAATTCTGCAAAGATGAATGTCTATCTGTAGTGCAGGAAATGTGCGGCCAGGGGATCAAATGAACCAAGCAGGAAGACATGTAGAGGGGTAATGTACATGTGGCTTTGAATTCACAACAGTGCAACTTGAAGCTCTGACGCCCATGTGACTTCTGGCCAGCCCTGCATGGTCTGGCATGCGGCAATGCATGAACGGGTGTGAATGTACACAAAGAAAGGCCATGGGAGCGCACAAAATTGGCCCTGATGGAACGGATGGTGCCTACCTCCCTCTCCAGCCTTTGCCCACCTCCTAACTCTGGCACAGACATCCCTGGGGGGTATCCTTTGGATGCAGAGACGCCTTTTTCAGGCACGCCCAGCTTCACCACAACAACGCTGCCCGGGGCTCAGCCCAGAGGTAGGTAGCTCCAGGAAGTCCTGCCTGCTTCAGGCACGCCCTGCTTCACCCAATGCTGCCCAGGGCATTTCGCGGCGCTGCATAGGGCAGGCCCACATGCCAAGTCCGCACAGGCACGCGGGCTGTGCCCCTCAGCGGTGGTCATCCATAAACTTCTTGTGGAAGGTCTTGAACTTGTCCACAAAGTCGGCCATGACCTCCTCCCGCGGCAGGATGGTGGTGCGCAGGTGGAAGGTGCCAGCCTGCGCGCAGCGCACACACACGCAGCGTATGGATGCCCGCACGCCCTGGGCGCCTCAACCTCCCTCTACAGCAGACGGGTCTCATGCTTAGAGGGGGGAGCGCCTCTGCCTGCGAGTAGCGCTCGCATGCACACGCACCAGCATACGCAGCGCACGCACCTGACTTGCGGACACAACGCCTGCAGCGCACACACAAGCCGCGCGCAGGTGCATGCACTAGCATACACAGCACGCATATCTCACTTGCGGACACACGCCTGCAGCGCACACACAGGCCGCGCGCAGGTGCATGCAATTCCCTGAGAGCTGCGCCCTCCATACCGAGCGCCGCGGAACAGGCACGCATGCACGGGCGCTCCACGGGTCTCTGCTGGCTGTCTTGTTGCTACCCCTGTGCATGCTGCTGAGTCATGGACACAACAGCGCCACATGCATGCTGCTGAGTCATATGGACACAACAGCGCCACATGCATGCTGCTGAGTCATGGACACTGCTGAGTCATGGACACAACAGCGCCACAGGGTAACGCAGCCTGGACTTGCACGGCCATCCCTTGGCAGACAGGAGGTTGCACGCCATTTGGCGTCTTTGGAGTGTGGGCCTACGCCTTGGAATGCTTATCGAGGGTGCTAACCCACACTGCAAGAAGCACATGCACGTGCTCCGCTGCATTCATGAGGGCACATGACATACGCGCAGGGCATATGCAGCAGAACCGCCCACCTCCTGGCCAAACCCTGAGCCCGGCACGGTGGAGATGCCGGTAGCCTCCAACAGCTTCAGGCAGTAGTACACATCGCCGGCCTTGCCCTGCGCCTTGGCCGCCTCCAGGGCTTTGGGCGGCAGCCGGATCTGCAACGCAGCATGTGTGTGTACATACCATGTGCAGGCGTGATACCGAGAGGTCCAGCTTTCCGCGCGGCGTGGCTGCGCAGAGCGTGCCGTGCAGGCAGGAAAAGGCGAGCACCTCCCTCGCGCGCGCTCGGGCAGACACACATCTGCACCGGCACTCGTGCGTCGTGCGCACCTGGGGGAAGCTGTACATTGCGCCCTCGGTGAAGTTGCAGGTCATGCCCTCCAGCGAGTTGAACGCGTCCGTCACCATGTGCGCGCGGCGCCGCAGGCTGGCCAGCTCCGCCTCACGCTCGCCGCGGAACTGCTCGTACGAGGGCTCGCCCGGCTGAGGGGGGTTGAGCATCGTGGACAGTGCGATCTGCGTGCGCGTGCGTGTTTCTGAGTTGGGTCTGCGGGTGGGACCCCTCTGCGCCGTGGCAGACACGCCCTAGCAATGTCAAACGCGCACGGAGGGCGTCAGCGCAGGGAACACCAGAAGGGGCTTCCAGAGGCGCAGGGAGGTTGCAAGGGCACTTGAGTGCCGGCTTGCAAGTCCATGTGCGAGAGGAGGGTGGGTGAATGTGTGGGCAAGGCCTGCTACTGCCTTGGCGGCCATCTTCCCGCAAAACACACCGCGCACGTATGGCACTTCAAAGGACTGTGGAGTTGGGGAATAGGACGGTGGATATTACATGCACAGACATGCACTGACTTGCACTGACATGCACTGATATACACACACACGCTAGCGCACTCATGCGTGCACATGCGCGCTACACATGTGTACGCATCCACATCCACGCGCGCCTCACCTGGCCCATGGTGTTCGGGCAAAGGTTGATGGACGCGCACTTGTACACCTCCTCTACGGTGCCTGGGTGGATGTTGGTCATCTCCACATAGCCACCGCGTAGGCCGCACTCTCCGGATGTACCCTGAACACAGCGCATGTCAACCCCTCAAGAATGGTCAGTTTCTTATCCGGCCGCACTCTTCAGATGTACCCTGCATGCACACGCACAAGCACACGCACACGCACACACACACGCACACACGCTCCAAAGCTCTCACACCTTAGCATGCGCATGCGCCTGCCCATAAACTTAGGCCCGTGGCTGATGAGTAGCCACGATTAATGGGTACTGACAGCCCTGTTCCATTGGAGCCCTCTTGTAGATTAAGGAGCAAGGCAATCAAAACTCCATGCAGAGGGTGTTTTTGGTGGTGGGTGCAGTCAGGGCTCACGCGCTGGCTGAGGCAGAGTGGAGTTGCTGGGGGGAGCTGAGCACTCTCACACGCTGCACACACACTGCACACCATCATGCCTGCCATGCAACGCATCAGGGACCCTGGTCCAGGGGCATGGCTGCAAGCTCTTTGCAACGGGAGAGTGGAGGGAGCGCTTGAGATTGTGCATTGCAAAAAGGCAGCCACGACCATCTGCATGATCACTCTACTCCCTCTTGTAGATTCATGTCGCCCATCCATGCAACGCTGCACACTGTGTGGGAGGGAGGACAGCTTCTCTCCAGCCACCACAGGCTTCCTTGCCTGGCAACCAGGCAGGCGGTTGATCTCCACCTGGCGACGACACCTTGCAACTGAGCGCTCCACTGCTGCAGCCCATCCTGCACAGTCGTGACCTTTCCCCACCTTGGAGACGGTGTGGAAGGACAGCAGCTCCAGCTGCGAGGAATAGGGCTCGCCCATGTCGTACATGACCTTCTTGGCAGACACAAACGGCCGCTCATCCTGGTAGATATTCTCCTGCAGGCAGGAGTGTGCACACACCGGCTTGCACGCGTGTGCTGGTGGGTGAAGAAAGGGGGCTTTTCCTGTGCTATTTCACAGCTACACACAGCTATAGGTGAGAGCCGCGTTCTCACGCAAAGCGGGCGCGGCATGCAGTGCAGTCAGGTGCGCACGCAGTTGGAGCCGTCAGCGCGGGCTACGAGTGGGTGCAACACGCGCACAGCCCCGGGAGCTTTCACATTACTGCGCAGAAAGCGGGCGCTGTGGCGGTGTGGCTGAGTGTGATGGCAAGGGCGCGCGCAGCACCTTGGGCATATGCGCGCGCATGGGCGCTGACTTGGGGGGCCTGCCCGTCATGAGCAGGCACCACCTATGGTCCTGCTTCGCACCTGGTACACCTCGTCCGCCATCAGCACGATGCGCTCCTTCACAGCAAACTCAATCAGCTCCTTCAGGTTCTCCGCGCTCAGGCACTGGCCTGCGGTCGCAGGGGCACGCACCGTGCGCGTTAGGTGCACACTCACACACACACACACACACACACACACACACACACGGCCTGCTGGTGCGCAGACTTGGCCCTTCCCCCAGAGGCTGGGCACTTGAGGGGCGCCTGCTGCCCTCCCCAGCGCACGCCCACTCTCAGGTCCTGTGCACAGCATGCTCTGCCATCGGGCTGGCGCGCTGAGCTATCCCACCTGTGGGCTGGGCTGGACCCGCCAGCATGCTCAGCTGGCTGGCCTGCATGTTCCCAGGCGCATGCTGCGCACAAGCACTCGGCTTTTGTGCTGGGGCTATCAGCTTGTGCCAGGGGGACCAGAGGGGGGG
>LFCJ01001929.1_pt1 | contig 14805 bp, 14 predicted proteins | sample 643141 | NCBI WGS metagenome assembly LFCJ01 (sample SAMN03766243, study PRJNA286221) | soda lake metagenome | biome: soda lake; feature: Kulunda steppe; material: water; isolation source: sample B1-Br-g2 brine of Lake Bitter-1 | place: Russia: Kulunda steppe | collected 2010-07 | reverse complement strand
CTGAAGGTGAAGAGAGTGATTCGTCTGAAGGTGAAGAGAGTGATTCGTCTGAAGGTGAAGAGAGTGATTCGTCTGAAGGTGAAGAGAGCGAATCGTCTGAAGGTGAAGAGAGCGAATCATCTGAAGGTGAAGAGAGCGAATCATCTGAAGGTGAAGAGAGCGAATCATCTGACGGTGAAGAGAGCGAATCATCTGACGGTGAAGAGAGCGAATCATCTGAAGGTGAAGAGAGCGAATCATCTGAGGGTGAAGAGAGCGAATCATCTGAGGGTGAAGAGAGCGAATCATCTGAGGGTGAAGAAAGTAATGAAGAGATTAAACAAAAGATGGACAAGGCCAGTTCAGAAAGAGATATGAATGACTGGTATAATTTTTCAGGAGATTTTCGAGAACCCCCAAAATTTGTTCAAAATAAGTTTGAAATGCTGCAACATTTACAAAGTGACCCCGAATCCGAAATTGAACAGCGTCGTAATGAACGGGATTCACGGATTGAAAATAATACATATACAGTTCATTCAGAAAAAATTGTAAAAGAGTATGATGATAGGTTTGAAATAGATGTTAAAGAAGCTTTCAGACAATTAAAAACGAAAGAAGCACCCAAACCGTCTGTTTATGGTCAGCGGCCAAATGTACGGGGCTATGCTCGTCGTGCTTCGGGAGATAAAACAGAAGAGCGGTTATATCTAGAAATGGAAGAATCCGAAGTTGGTGACCGATGTATTACGGTTGTAGTTGATGGTTCAAGCAGTATGGACGAACTTGAAGTTAAATTAGCTCTTTATGCTTTAGCTCAAGTGTGTAATGAGATTGGTGATAGATTTGCAGCAACGGTCTATAGAAGTAGCCCAGGTAGAAAGAGTGTTTCCATATACAATGAGCTTATTACGGCTCCTGATGAAACATTCAAAAATGAACATTTGGATTCATTTACTCTGAGTGGATGGACGCCAACTAGCAGTGGAATTGAAGACGGTCGTTCACTATCTGACATTTCTCCGAACACGGAAGATGTTATTATTGTTATAACGGATGGAAAAGCTAATGTAAGCAAAGATGGTCGGATTCATTCATCCAAAAGTTTAAACACAAAACCATTTAAAGAAGCTCGTCAAGAAGTAAAGTCTGCGATTCGGGATAATAAACGAGTAATTGGCGTGGGGGTAGGTGAAGAGCTTACCGATGAGGCTATGGAAACTCTCTTTATGGATAACTATTTCAGAACAGATATGGATAAAATTACAGAGATGCTTATTAAAATCTATGAAGGCCAAATGAAAACAGCTTAAAATAAGGTGATTTTCCGTTAATGTACTTGGGATATATTCATATGGTTTGATTATAATACTTATTTTATGGACATATATTCCACGTTAGATTTTTTCATACTTTTGCTAATTTCGTACGGTTTTATCGTATTGGGTTTAACGTATCAAATTCAAAGATATCTTTCGAAACAAAAATCGTTTAACATATCTTTTTATGGCGTATCTACAATATTTTTCTTACTTTCTATATTATTGACAACGACTTCTGAATTTCGGTATTTAGTTTTAATTGTGAGTATATTAGCTATTATTCCTTTGACAATATCTAATATTCTTGTCTGGTTATTTAATGAAGATAAATCGATTACTTCTATCAAGTTTCATGCGTTTATAGGTTGGTGGAGTTGTTTGATATTTTCTTTAGTATTAAGTGAAATATTAGGATGGGGTGACTATGAATCTCTAATCACTTTCTCAATTATATATATTATATTAGGGATTTTGATAGGATTGTTAGGGGGTATTATGGGCTTATTCCTATTAAGAAGAGAGATATGAGTTTTATTTAATCTAATTCAACGTGTATATCTGTTTCATCATCTCCGATTATATTTTCTTCGGGAACTTCAAATGTAGTCACTTGGGAATTTTCATTTATGACGGAATAATCTGTCTGTGCTTGTACTTCTGGAGGGTAATCAACTTCATCATACCCTGTTGTAGAATATGGTACAGTCACACTAAACTCTCCTGACGAATCTGCTGTAGTTTCTTGCACATAATTAAATGGTATTTCAGTTGCAGGGTCTACTAGTGTAACTTGTAGTGAAACTGTACTATTTGGTTCTGCTCCTTCTCCTGTAATGTTTGCTCCATCAACATGTTCGAATAACTTCACAGAACTTGGATTTTCATCAAATACATCAAACTCTAATTCATCAGATGTAGAATCCATTAATGTAGTCATTTCTAAACCTGGAACAAGGTTTTCAACGGAAAGATAAGAACTCGATTTGACAAGTCGATAGTTTTCCAGAGCCTCTACGGTTTCTTCAGGATTATTTCCAAATCCACCAAAGGAAACATCCGTGTTATTTTCTGCATACTCTTTTGCTTCAGCTGTTGAGTTGTGTACTTCTAGTGGGTTTTGTTCTGGTGCTATAGTTCTTATATTCTCACCTGTTTGAGAATCAGTTGAAACGGTATAATCAACAGTGTAAGGTCCAGGTTCCATTTGACTACCATGTCCAAAATACAATCTAGCCAACATGGTTTCGTAATAGGATTGTTCTCTATCAAAGTATGCTACTTCATAATTTAAGCCATCACTCGTTTGGTAGATTGGTGTAGCTATATCATTTGCACTAACATTATCATTAAATTCTGTTATTGCATTGAATTTACTCTGTGGATATACCATTTGCCAATCAATAGCTATATACCGTACGTCAGCCTCTTCATCTAATTCAGATACTACTTCGTCAGCCTCTTCAGGTGAATCGGCTAGAAGGAATTCTGACGCGTCTGTTGCATGCTGTTGGAATGGGTTTGAAACAGCATTTCTATCGCCTGTTACGGTAATCCAATGTCCGTAATCCCACCACGACATAACGCCATATGCATCTTCGTCATATTCTGGAGGTTGTTCTGAATATGATGAATATGTAGAGATACCTTCGGAGGGCGTTGAATTTTCCATCCACATTAACGGTTCTTCCCATTCTTGATATTCTTGAATATTCACTCTTTCATCACTAACATATACACTTCCTTCAACAGGAATAAACAGAACAGGAGCTACCATTATAAATACAAGTATAATTGCTGCTCCTTGATATCCAGTCATATCATTTATTCTGTCTGGCCAACCAACAAAGTCTATAATCCATTTTATCGTGATGATTGAAAATAAAGCCACGAATGGAGCCAGATAATAATTAAATCTTATAGTGCGGACGCTTATTATTAAGAAGAATGTAGCGACAGTGAGTAGTAATATGTTCTGTGAAAATTCGATATTTTCTTGTTCCATAACATATGTTTCATATAATAATATAAACATTCCTGCAATTGCTGCACCTAACATTAGACCGTATTGATTCATTGATAATTCAAGAAGTGTTGCAGATTGCTCTTCAGCAATTGTCTGTACGCGTTCCCCACCTGTTCCGAGCGGATATCCTAGTAATCGAATTACCTCATTAAATATTGAGTTATATAATTCAGGTAGTAGTAAGAATAGTAATCCTATTGATATTAGACCTATACTTAAAACGGAAGCAACGAATTTTTTTGTAGACCAATTATTTTCTCGGCTAATTCTATTGAGAATTGTGACGAATAATACACCTGCAATTGAACTTATTACAACGCCAAGATGGATTATTGATGGATTGGATACGCTTGTTTCTAGTGTAGGTCCTTGAGATAATACAAAAACGAGACTTGCAGATAATAATGCTAATATAGTTAACAATACAGGTTCTGATGGCCTATTTTTATGATAAGCAAGAATTGCATAGGCTATTGAACCTGCGGCAAGTAATCCGAAATACATCATGGCTGGCGGCCAAATGAGATAATATACAAATATCGCCAGAGCTGCTATTATAACATTTTTACTCCACTTATTTAGAGAAGAAAATTCTTTTGTTTTGAATAGTTCCCAAACAATGTTTTCGTTTTCAGCCGTTTTTAAAGCTTTGATTGTAAATAGCAAGGCTAAAATAACAAATAATACTTCTAATACGTGATGTTGTGCAAATCCAACTACCGTTCTGTCATAAAAAACGCCAGGGATAATAGCAAAAATTCCTGCTGCACTAACGGCATACCATTTTGAACCGATTACCTCTTTTGCAAGGAAATATAGTGCAAATACGGTTAAAACGGCCCAGAAAGGTGAAGAATATACAAGAACCATTCGAACAAGTTCTGGAGAGGGATTTCCCATTCCAATTATTAAAGCAATTGTTGCATGTATCTGGTCATACAGTGTTCCAAAAGTTCCAACATCGGCTCCCTCTGGATACCCTGTCATTGAATCAACGCCAATCGTAAAAGGGAAATTTTCTACAGTATACTGTGTGGCTCGATAGTGATACCAAGAATCCATTCCCAATAGACCCCAGTCCCCACTATCCGTTATTAAGTTTTCACGGTTTTGGATTCTAGTATACAAAGTTACAAATCCAATTAAGACTAAAGCATAAATGTGACCGTATCTATTCATTGCCTCTTTTATAGTTTCAATTAAATTACTATTACTATCTTTAGACATTCTCTATTTTAATTAATTCGTATGAACCCTAATGAATGTAGTGTCGTTTTTGAATATATAATAAATTTCGAAATTTATGTATGGGAATTAACCACAAAGACTAAAAACCCCCATATCAAATATATAACCAAGAATAAACATGACTGGGAACAAAACGGAACGGTCATTTACTCGATTCATTCCACCAGTCATAATTATCGCAATCGGTCTCATCATAATGAAATTTCCAAGTATTTTAGGAGATTTATTTGCTGGGGTGAGTTTCACAATTGGGTTCGGAGGATTCACGATTGGGGCATTGTCAATGGTTATTATTATTAACCAATCTCGAAACCATCTGATTGAAAATGAAGAACTGTTCGATATAGCACAAGTCCTGATAGTATATGGGGGTTTAATCACGGTTACAATGCATGAAAATATTATTCCTGTGAACGTTGCCATACTTTCAGTCTGTGGTATATTATTAGTCGGTTCAATGTCGGCAATCTTAATAGATACGGCAAAATTAGCAAAAGAAGATGTTAAAATAGTATAGTTTATTATTTTAAATTAGTAAAACTATTAACCCCACTCTATGTGAATTTAAATATGCAAAAACAAAAACTTATACACGTACATGCTCTGTTATATGAAATTAAAACACATATAGAAGAAAATGAAAATATCGAATTTGCAGATATTGTTTCAATGAGTGCTTATAATGATTTAGGTACAAGTCCAACAGACATTCATAAAGGAAGAGAAAAACATGTTGCAGCTGTACAAAAACTTTCAGAGTTAGTAGTCGAAGGCGTAGAAGAAATTGATATAGATGAAAATAGAAAAAGAGAAATGGTAAACAATGCTAAAGAAACAGAATCACGTGCAATCCAACAATCAATTAAATAAACTGATGAGATAATCATATTAAGATAGGCATCACTTACATTAATTTCAATGAAATTACTCTGTATTTTATACGAAAATTTAATTTATTATAAAATCCAATTCTAATGAAATCCTAACCTTTAAGGTCTAACACGTGAATATACAATTAACCAAAAGGGATTGAAATGGAACACAAAAATCAATCATCAATAGAAACATTGCGTAATTATATTAACAGAGCTTCAGAGAATTATAACAATATTTTAATGAATTCTCATTCCCAATTAAAATCAGACCAACAAATTATAATGAGTGTATGTATGGGAACAATTGGATTCTTTTTATTTTATCTTGGAATCCAATATATTCTCACATTCACTTTTGTGATGTGGCTGGGTTTTCCTCTTACAGTATTGGGATTAGCTGCTTTTCATGGATGTAGAAAAGTTCTTCGTAGTGCATTGATATAACGAATTGAGAACATAACTGATTTAAATCGATGTAATTAAATATATTTATGTTCAATTCACAATGTAATGAGTGAAAATCTATATAATCTAAAACAAAAATCTGAAAACATTGTTCCCATCGGAATTATAACGAGCAAATGGACTTCTCCAATTGAAGCCTTTACACCGAATGAATGTCATACGGAAGTTTTAGATATTTTTGAAACAGAAAATTTGGATTCTATAATTAAATATAATAATTATTCAATCAGACCAGATGAAGTTGTACTTATTCATGAAACTACGCCAGATAGTGCAAAAAATATTCTAAATAATGGATTCAGAACACATCCGCAGAATTCCTCTCAGATACGGAATAATGCTGTATTTGGATGGCCACACTATGCTGATGTGGGACATTATCAAAGAACAGAAAATGACAATGCAACATATTCTGTGTTGTTTAAAGTTTCAAAAAGACAGACTTTTGTAAGTTCATATGAATCAAGTGCTAAGCAACTCCTCTATGGAGAAATATCTGAAGAAGAATACGAAAATAAACATATTTTAAATTTTGAATATTATGAAGAACTTCAACTTGATAACTCTATGCTCGTTGAACACCTTGGTTATAGCCCATTATTTCCCACTACAGATAAAAAGAATGAACACCAATTATTGAATGAGATAATCAAATAGCCAACTATTACGTGAGCTACGCTCCGATTAAAGTCGTGAAATTTTTACCTCATCATATATAAAATATATTAGTGATTAATCTGTGGGTTTGGATTTGATTCATCAGGTTCTGACATTTCTTTTTCAACATAACACCCTTCAAATTCTTCAACATAGCTCACGTCTCTTTTAACAGATATATGCCATCTAATATGTTTATCCTCATATTTTTCAAGCTTTTTGCTTACTTTGCTTTTTATTGAATCATCATTAATATTCACTTCCAATGTATATCTACCCTTTTCATTTAGTCCCTGATAATCTATATTAGCACTAACTAACTCATTATCAAAATAATATGGAGATATCTTCGTCATTAAATGTTCATATACATTTTTCTCTAAAAACCTAATTCCTCTTCTTAAGCCGACTTCTACAGCTCTTCCGACATATCGAATAGAATCTGTACTCTTATCAATCATTGTATCAGGGTCTTTTACTTCCTTACAAGAATCAACGGCTTTTTGACCTGCTTTTAGAATATCGTCTGTAGGACCTGGAGACTCTTTCTCATGTTCATTTTCTTTTATAACGGCCTTTTCGACGGTTTTTTCATTAATATCAGTATCAATATCTTCTGTTGCCTTTGGCCTCCATTCATTAAATTCCTCTAATAATTCATTTTCTACGCTTAATTCTTCCAATGCATAGGCTATTTTTTCGCCATGTTCAACAACATCAGTCCAATCACCACTACGTTTAAATCCTGAAACGCTTTCTTTATATTTTGACATTATTTATTTATAAATTACTGATGTTTTTACATCCCCTTAAAACCTCCGACTTCCGTGATTAATATTCATACCAGTAAAATTTCTATAACTTATGAGTCACCGTTGAATATGTGAGATAATTTTTTATTCAAAAATTACTATGTATTAGTTAAAGTTCATAGACTTTATCAGGAATATTTTTTCTCCCATCAACTCCAAATAGATGGAAATAATACGAACCCAATACAGCAAAAAAGATGTATGCCATATTTAATAATAATAGCATTGGAGCCATTTCTACCATTTCCCCACTACCCATCATGCTAAAAAGTGAGATAAGAGAAATTATTGTAATTGGTAGAGTCATTAATACCCCAACATGAATCGATAAAAACCCATCCATTTCTCCATCATAACTTAGCTTTGAAATATAAAATAAAATTATATAAATACTAACTAAGCTACCAATAAATCCTATAATCGTTTGTGAGATTAAACTCAATGAAGTAACTAAAACAACTGATTTTTTAAATCCTGAAGATAATTTTGAATCGCGCATACGAGTACGCCATAATTTAATGTATCGGTCTTTTAGACTACTCCATGAACGAGATTTAGATGATGAATTTCTTACGCTGAGTTTAGATTTTGAAAGATTTTCTATTTCATCATCTGATTCATCTTTTTCTGAGAGAGTATTTGTTATATTTTGTGTTTTCTGCATTTAATGTATTATATAGGTTACATCATCTTAATATCTTCTCCAATTTTGAAATAGGTGGTTTGGTATCACAGATATAATGAAACCAAAAACTTTATATCCTTACCGTTCATCTTATTGAACGAAGAGGTGATACCCATGATGCAAAACACTCCGCATGGACGCATTGGCCGAAAAACATGGCCAGTACCAAGTGTGAGTGTAGATATAGACCCAGATGGGTGTCACTATATTTTTACACACTAAATTCACCACGGAACACTAAAAAAGCTGAAATTAAATGCTTTGGCGGTGGAAATGGTGAAGGACTGAAAAATGGAAAAGAGACGCGTTTCTCTTTCCGCTGATAAAATAGCGAAACACTTGGGATATAAACCAAGTGGGAATCGCCCCATATCAGATGTAAAAGCCCAATTTCATACATTATTTCTGTAAAGTTGTTGGGTCAAGCTATATAGTATTAGCTGAAATCTGAAAGTTCTGGGGCGGCTTCATGAAAAGATGAGGCCAGAATAAGATTCCCGAACGCTTTTCTGATAAAAGCGTCAAAGTAAGAAGATAGGTGGTTCTTGATGAGATTCTATTAATAAGAATTGAAAGAACCGTAACAAGTTGGAGACTATCTACGAGCGCAGTAGTACGCGTTTCGAGGAAAGTCCCCACACCCAACCCTACGAAGCAACAAACGAATTTGTTGTGGAGGGTGAAAAGGACACTGTATAAATTGCAGGAAGCAAATCTGTTAAAGATGAGCGAACGCCTCTACATCAGAAACGTATCAAATACGTACGAGCTTTTATGCATTCACAGAATATGAAGAACGGTTTTCCTTGGTTGATAAGTACGTCAAATTTTATTGACATAACATCAATTCATTCGGTAAACTCACGAACATATCTGGATATGCTAGCTATGACTGCGTATGTGCTGAAACGAGTAAGCTGTCCTGGTGCAAGCCTGAAGAGATGATGTGCGCAGAGTAATTGATAGTATATACATGCGATAACACGTGTGTATATAACAGAATGGGGATTACTCCCGATTTGTAATACGGTTTTAACTGCCTATCTAACAAACCTAAACCACTAACTGGAGAACATAAGTAATCAAACTTATGTTACTCCAACAGAACTGATTTAAAAACAATTAATAAATCTGTAATAAGATTTCAGAAGATATAGAACAGCTTCGAAATAAATCGCACCCAACATAGTGCTGGAAGGTTGCTCCTTCTGTATTGACAGAATTAGCCCATTCTTCAATACAACGCAGCTAAGTTTTAGTGGAATAAAAGTGTAATCCACTATAAAACTATAAAATCGCGTTGGAGTGGTGTAGTCTGGTATCACAGAGGCTTTCCAAGCCCCTTACCCGAGTTCAAATCTCGGCTCCAACACTTTGTTCACAAAAGGAGGCGGATACCCTTTGACCAATACATCTGGTTCGATATTCATTATATTGAACCAACACTCTGCAACAAGGGATGCTCTGTATTGAGACCTCTGCGAAAGCGAGGATTTGATAGTTCAAATCTATCTGTGAACATTTTACGTTCTGCCGAAGTGGTGTAGTTCGGTCTATCATCGCTCCCTGTCACGGAGCGGACTCGGGTTCAAATCCCGACTTCGGCGCTTAACCGTGGGTAGCTTAGCCAGGTAAAGCATACACAACAGTCTACGTAAAAGTATACATTACGAAACATAACTCTGAAGCGTCGGCCACGTGGAAGAGGAACGGCTGATTGTTGCCAAAAAAATTAAAAATGATAAAATGTGTTGCATCTCGAGGGTTCAAATCCCTCCCCACGGTATCCATATACTGTCTTTAGCTCAGCTTGGTAGAGCAGTCGGCTGTAGACCGACTTGTCCCCCGTTCAAATCGGGGAAGACAGACTTAACTGTCTAGATTATCGTCTGAGGCTCTCTCTGAGAGTAACAAGGAAACGATATTCTAGATAGTATCATTTCTCTATCAACGAGATACTGAAGTAATTATTCATTAGAGCGTACCCACAAAGTTCATAGGTGAAATTCCTACACCACTGGAGAGGTACAATATGCTTGGTGTGTGATTGCAAGTATTTTCTAACGATAGAGAAATATTCTGTCCGAGTTGGGGTAGTGGTCTATCCTGGTCCCTTGTGGTGGGACAGACGTGGGTTCAAATCCCATACTCGGACCTCAGCGAAAACACCTGTGTCTGCAAGTTCCGATAGGTTGTGAAAGTCTATGCACGTGATTCCACGTGAAATCTCAGGTGACTTGGAATACCGTACAGGTATCCTCTGGGAATCTAGGGTTCAAATCCCTATGCAGACTTTAATCATGTGGCATCCTGCTGAAGTCAAAAAAGAAGATAGAGAACAGAGTATATCTCTTGCAAATATGAAATCACTAACATATGAAACAGGAGATGGCGAAACAGTCACTGTCGAATTGAATTGAAGGATACGCAACCAATTGTCGTGGGCGTATAGCTCAGCATGGATTCAGAGCAGTTGGCTTCGGACCAACAAGTCAGGGGTTCAAATCCTCTTACGCCCGTTAAAATACGAAAAATTCAATTTAATGGTCGAACAAAAAATTCAACATTGTATCCGACATAACTACGATTACATTTACGTATAAAAACCTCAAATGCCGAACCATTATACAGATACGGATTATGTTGCGTCAAGATATTTTCAATATCACTACCAGAGAGTGAATCATCTATCAAAGAAAGTTTCATATAACAGTCCTCACCAGGATATTCATTTGGAATGATGTTGCGTATTTCAATACTCTCGATATTTCTTATACGGCGATTTAAACTATTAATAACGCGCGTTTGAACTTCTTCAGATACAATTTGTGGTTTTGTTTCGTCACTCATAATCAATTTATAAATTCAATACGTTATATATTTTGTTTTTTCTCTTGCTGGGAGAGTAGTTTAGTCTGGTCTATTATGTGGCGCTTGGGTCGCCATGACGAAGGTTCAAATCCTTCCTCTCCCATTAAAATCAGTTATATGGACAAATATAAAAGTCAATAGTATAACTATCGACGCGATAATAAGACTCTCGTATTTTGATGTTATAAGCTGAACCATTATACAGGTAAGGATTATGTTGTGTTAACAAATCCTCGATTTCATCTTTATCAATTTCACCACTCTTAAATGATATTGTTAGAATACAATCGTCACCTGGGTTAGAACCTGAACTTATAGTATACCGTAGAACTTCATCATTACGTCGAAGTTGTCTTCCAAAACTATTCAATACACGCGTTTGTACTTCATCAGATACATCTTGAGTTTTTATATCTTCACTCATATCTCAACAAATTGCTTACTTGGGTATAAACTTTTGTATTTTACTGGGAGAGTGGTTTAGTCTGGTCTATTATGTGGCGTTTGGGTCGCCATGACGAAGGTTCAAATCCTTCCTCTCCCATTTTATTAGATTTTAATTAAAATACTGCGGAAATAGTGTAGTCTGGTATCACGTGGCCTTGCCATGGCTGAGACTCGCGTTCAAATCGCGGTTTCCGCATATTGGATATCGGCGTATAAAATAGTAATATAAACACTTATACAATATCCAATTAAAAAATAGATTATGAGTAGTACGCTCAATGTCAATGGTGAACAGTTTGAAAGACTAGTCTCTGCACTCAACGCACGAGCATAACAGATTAATGAAAATAATAAAGAACTTCAAGCTCTGTTTGATATACGTCAATCATTTGGGTCTGAAAAAGAGCATAATAAAGGTTCCGAATCAATTGATGTGTCATTTTCAAAAGTCACAAGAGAAGAAGCAAAAAATGCATTATCAAAACCAAATCCAGAACTACCCAAAGAGCATGAGGATACTTTGCATTGGCTAGCTTCTTTGCTCTAAGATTTTTCAGAGCGTGAAAGTAGTCAAAGTGACTATATAGAGCCGCGTAGTAACTATACTTGGCTTCAAACAGAAGCCAACGCCCCAACGGTGTGTCAAGGTGTAATGGTCCCTGCAATAAAAACCTCAACTAGGTAACCTCCTTTAAAAATACTAAATGAAAAAATTTATGAATTCATAAATTATAGAAATACTTGGGCAGATGGTCTAGTAGGGCGGAGAATGAGTACTGTACTAGAATAGCGTAGCTAACTATTCAAATGCACGAAATGAATCCGATTAAAAAACTAATAAGGTTAAGACACTCCGAAAGGAGAGACCAGTGGTTCAAATCCACTTCTGTCCATAAATCATCTAAACATACAATTAGGTATATTGGTATCAACCAATAATGAGAGCATATCTCATGTTTAGATATTCGGTCCCAAAAAAACCAAATACTACGGTATACGGGTCAAAGGCGTATGGTGATGCCTCTGAAGATAGCTCTAGAGCCTCTGTTTTTAAGCATCAAGTATGCCCAGTTAGCCGAGAAGGTCTAAGCAGGCCGTAAGGACCACAGTCTTTCTCAATAGAGTAAATGGTTTGAAGCTATGAAGACTGATTAAACAAAAACATACGGATTATAAAAACGGTCAACTAAATAGATTAATACGGTCTATATGAACCTGTTTAAAATAAAACAAAATAATACCTCAGTTGACGTTTATAGAAATCTCAATACTGGGAAACTAAGTATAAAATCTAGACGAAAACAAGATTATGGTCGTGTTATTGGGTATGCTCAAAAAGTGTACCTGAAAGAAGTAAAATTTATAGTCCAACCTGAAGGTCGAAAACGCGTTTTAAAAGAGAACAGAAAAAATGTTCATGCTTTTGCTCGCGGAAAAATATGCCTTAAAAAAGAGATTCCACATGAAATGTGCCGAAAAAGCGTAACTTATAACCCATACAAATATGAATCATTTGTGTATTCAGATTCAAAAGAACCGATTTCTGAATCTGATTTTGCCGTTATATGCGTTGACGAAGGAATTTTCGTGATATAATTAAACAATTTAATGCATATTTGTTTCCTGAAATATAAAATAACAAAGTTTATATTAATTGAATACTCATATACCGATATAAATGAATTACCGATTTATATTTAATGAAAAATTTTATGATTTTGATTGGATACCTCAATTTATAGGATTGGTAGTAATTACGTTCCCATTTGTGTTTATAAATATGGGAATTCTATATTATAATGGAGATACATATCTCGCTAAGAGTCTCTTTATTTTTGCATTGGCCTCACCAACCAGCATATTTATTGCAGGAGTAATTCTCACGGTTTTGTTTGCAGACCCTATATTAAATGAATAAAATATGAACTAACGAATTTTATAATTGAAAATAAAAGAATATTATTATAGTACTGACGCTGGCTAATTTGTAGAACGGAAATCGAAAGATACATATTAATACCGAACAGATAACTAAATACAGAGGGCGTATAGCTCAGTCAGGTTAGAGCGCCATGCTCATAACGTGGTGGTCGTCGGTTCAAATCCGACTATGCCCACTCTGCTCCGAGCCACTATACTCGGAGAAAAAGTAGCCTAGGCTACAGGGAACGAGAGTAGCTCCCCAAGTGGAAGTGAAATGTAGTACCACATCTGGACGAGTGGTCTAGTCAGGTTGTGACGCCTCCTTGACATGGAGGAATACGATGGTTCAAATCCGTCCTCGTCCACTTTATTCTATCATGGAGTTGTGGTCCAGTTTGGCATACGACGCTTCATTTACATGGAAAAATTCCAAGGTTCAAATCCTTGCAACTCCATTCAATACTTCCCTGCGTTCATAGCTCAACTTGGTAGAGCGCCACTCTGATAAGGTGGAGGTTCTCGGTTCAAATCCGTGTGAACGCATTCCGAACCCGTTACTATCTTGATTCAACAAGTGAATAGCGGGCGGAGCGCCAAAAGTGAGGCGCAGACTGTTCTCGAGCAACGTGAATAGTCGAAACTCGTCTTAAATCCGCGAGAAACTTCTGGGTACTTGGGGTAGTAGCTATCCTGAACGCCTCCAGAGCGTTCGACGGCGGTGCAAGTCCGTCAGTACCCATCTCAGAGATGTAGATATATAGGATTTTAAATCAAATATACTATATGAACGGGAAACTTCATTCTTCCGACAGGAAATTTTTACAAGAGGCAAAAGATTATGTATCCAACCAGGGAAGTGGCTTCACTTCAAATGAATCTAAACACTATCAAAACTATTTTAATAATAATTTAAATTTAATTAATCGAAGCTCTCGAATCATATACTTGATGCCCTCTCAAGAAAATGTACTTAAATTTGGGAATCCAGAACAAAGTCTTCGGGAAGAGCAGACCTATCAACAATACAAAAGAAGCGAAGTTGGAAGTCTTCTTGTTCCGAATCTTTATACGCACGAACATGGATTGTTTAATATACAAAAGAAAGCTCATGCTATTGGAACGCTTAATTTACAAGAATTGGATATTATGAGAGAAGTTTTCAATGAATATAACTTAAATGTTAATTTAAGAAATGCAGATGAGTTTGGATATTTGAATGATAGAGTGACGCCAGTTCTTGTTGACTATGGAGAAATCTAATTTTCTAATGAATCACTGCCACGATGACAGAGTTCGGCCTAACGTCGCCGCCTGCAGAGCGGATGTTCGTCGGTTCAAATCCGACTCGTGGCTTACAAATTGAACGCACTCAATTTCTATTTTCGGAAAAACTTGTTTTTATACATCCCAATTTTTTGGAACTTGTCCTGAAATAGCACAACCCCATCCAGCCTCCGTAATATTTTCGTCCCATTCCCAATCTCCTGAAATTTCTGCT
>LFCJ01001928.1_pt1 | contig 14811 bp, 11 predicted proteins | sample 643141 | NCBI WGS metagenome assembly LFCJ01 (sample SAMN03766243, study PRJNA286221) | soda lake metagenome | biome: soda lake; feature: Kulunda steppe; material: water; isolation source: sample B1-Br-g2 brine of Lake Bitter-1 | place: Russia: Kulunda steppe | collected 2010-07 | reverse complement strand
GGGGCGGCGGATTCGCCTCGGCCACCAACAGCACTTTTAGCCAACGTCACGACCTTCCCAGTGAAGCGGGAAATTTTGGACATGAACCATCCGCCGTTTCCCGCTTCAACTCCCTAGCTCTGACGGATCAAGTCGACGCTGTCTGGCGATTCACCAGAGCCATCCTCCTATACGTGCTCGATGGCACAAGATTCCGCGTCTTATCACGGGCTCGGACCATTCTCTAGTAACGTGCTTGTTGCACCGGATGAGTTGCGGTCTCTGCCAGTCTCTAGTGCCTCGTTCACGGCCTAGGTCCTTATATGCGGGATTTTCATGGATTCTCTGTATTCAACAGATATCTTGTCATTGTTGGAGGATTTCAACAAAGCCAATCGCGTTTTATTATGGGCGAGCCAGTCCGTACTTGTGCTGGTAAAATCGTGCTCTATCTCGGACCGGGGTGTTCGATAAACACTGTAACCGGAAAACAGCGGCTGGAAGTCGTCAGCAGCCGTAACCGGATAGTTCCTTGCCTTCGGGTTCTTCGCCCGGTGGGTAGTAGATCGTATCGTCCTCGATAACAAAGCCTGCGTCCTCAAGGATTTCGATCGCCCGCTCGGCGCCCGTCGTTTCGAGTCCCCATTCTTCAGACGGCTGGTTGTACCAGAACTCTGCAGCCGACTGCTGACGGTCCCAACATCGAGCGGCGCCTTCGCCGCGAACCTCGCGAACAATTTCTTGTCTGGGGAATACTGAGGTGATTGCGGCCCGCACTGCGTCGAAATTCAGAGGTGCGGCGCGCACGTTCGCGAAATAGTTCCGCTGCCCGAGACTCAGCACATTCTCCCCTTCAAGATGGTCTTCGTCTTCAACGACGTCCATTGCGACGTCGGGTTGGACACCCGTCACGGACGGCGTTTGGTGCCCCGTTCCGGCTCTGAGTTCGCCGAGCATCGCGTCGGTGTCCCCAAGAACATTCATTACAATTGCATCGACCTCAGGTGGGTTGAAGTGGTCATCGTTGGCTTCAAGTCGAATCTCGTCTTCAGGTCGCCAATAGTCAAACTCGAAGTGGCCGCTGCCGATGTAATCATCGGTCTCCCAAGCGGGATGCTCGTGGATCTGGTCGGTTTCCTCTGCGATGGGCTCCCAAATATGTTGCGGAACCAATGGGATTCGAGCGAACGCCTGGAACCAGATTGCGTAGAACGGCTCCTCCAAATTCACCGTGACGGTGGTATCGTCAACGACTTCCGACGATTCTATCCTTTGTACACCGTCGTTGTACCATGGACTTTCCTCCATAATCTCGTAGGTGAAGGCAACGTCCTCCGCAGTTAGCTGCTCACCATCGTGGAAGTACACGTCATCTCGGAGGTCAAACGTGATGGTCGTGTCATCTTCCAGTTCCCAGTCGGTCGCGACGTGTGGCTCCATCGTCACACCGTCTTTTCCGAGCTGAACCAGCGTATCATGTACGTTGAAGTGCGCAATGAGGTTGGTCCCGCCGGAGTAGAACGGATTGAAAAGCGCCGAAGCTCTCGTGTGTAGCGTCACGAGCGTCGTCTCGTCTCCAACCGGTGTGATCTCATTAAAGTTCCACCAGTTCCTGAAACCGAGTCCTTCGATGGAGACCGGGTCTTCGAACAGCTCCGAGTTATAGATACTCGGAATGACCGGTTCGACGATGCCGATATAATTGTTGAACGGCTGGTCCGAATCCCAGGTGTTAATATCTTCGTAAAACTCTTGGACGAGTTCCTGGCGGGCATCTTCGTCCATCTCAGCTGCGTATTCGTTTATCGCGTCGTCCAGACGCTCGTCGTTAATGCCGCCGATGTTCGACTGGGCACACTCATCGAAGTCGCTGAGATAGCTCGTTCCCCAACCGTACGGGTCGAGCCGAGTCATCCGCGTCGCGGACTGTGAGTACCACAGGTCGTAATCCCGTTCGAACCAGGCCAAATCGACCATTCTCGAGTATCTCGTGGGGGCGAACTCGGCGGGCAGTGGCGTATGCTCTGCGACCGCTTCGGCAGCCAACATCGCCGTCTCGTGTTCAACCCCCTCTTCAGCCGTTGATCCCATGAACTCGAACTCGTGGACTTCAACCAAATCGTCAGTATCAGCGTCAGTGTCGTCATCGTCATCGTCATCACCTCCGAAACATCCCGCCATCGAGGCCAGCGCACCGAGGCCAATCAACTTCAGAACAGTTCGTCGACGTCTGTTGGAGTCATTGTCACCTTCCCCCATCCGAAGGTAGTTAACACCTGACATAGTCAGCAAAACGACGCCTGGTTATTTATATTTTTTTATCACTTACATGATGTGTGGCTATCCTACAGGAATTAAGCGGTGAATGACGGCGTGTGTCAACTTATCGTTTAGTGCGTTCTGATGAAACCTAGTGGTGATCAATTTGGGTCTAGTCGCCCTCATCGTCGAATCTGTCCGTATAGATAGCTTCCAGATTCAGGTCATCACGCATCGATGATACGCTCTTGCCAGCTAAGCTCAGCTGCTCTTCTAACTGAGGGCCTTCAGGGTGTATTTTAGACATATAATCGATAAATTCCGAAATGTTGTCTTTTACGTCTTTGTCGATAATGTAAAATCCTTCTTGATACTTCTGGATGAGTTCCTCTATTAGCTCGTCGTACTCGGACTCCCTGCCTGAGGCATATTTGTCCTTTTCGAGTTCGTACCGCTCATCCTGATGGAGTTCCGTGGATAGGCGGTTTATGCGAATAAGAAGATGTGAAATGTCGCTGTACATATCGAGTCGATGCTTCCACAAACCGGGGGGCGAATCTCGCTCAAATCGGGCATATAGCAGGTACGCAATCGCTGCTAATGAACTGGCAGCAATTACTCCTGCGATAGCAGTTATAATGCTGGTAACCTGCATTGTCACGAATATTCCGGCAGTGGTCGCTCAACGTCTTCATGATAAAGGTGGCATGCAGCGCTTTGTCCGGTATCAGTTGGTATGAGTTCTACGTGCTCATCGCACATTTCAAACTCGTAGGGACACCGCTCCTTGAACGGACATCCCTGAACACCGCCAATGTTTTCGTCAACGTCTGGCGGAATTCTAACCCGCTCTCGTGCCGTATTGGGATCAAGCCGCGGGACTGCTCGTAGAAGGGACTGCGTATACGGGTGTTTCGGCGTCCGTAGAACCGACTCTGCCTTTCCAACCTCTGCTAGTTGTCCGCGATACATAATCGCGATTCTGTCGCAGATGTACCTTAGTAGTGACAGGTCATGAGAGATATACAGTATCGTAACGTTGAGATCCTCGACCAATTCTTTCATGACTTTCAACACGCCTGCTCTCACAGAGACATCTAACATCGAGGTCGGTTCGTCGGCTACAATCACATCGGGGTCCAGAACGAGGGCACGCGCCAGAGCGACTCGCTGGCGCTGTCCGCCGCTCAGTTCATGCGGATACTGGTCAAGAAATTCTTCCCCTGGCTTAAGTCCACACTGTTCGAGCGTTTCTATCACTTTTATTTCTCGTTCTTTAGCGGAACCGATGCCGTGGATTCGTAATGGCTCCTCAATCCATCGCCTAATTGTGAATCGTTCGTTAATGCTTTCATATGGGTCCTGAAACACTACCTGAACGTCTTGCCGGAACTGGCGGAGATCCTTTCCCTCGATAGTCGTTACATCATCCCCCTTATAGAGAATGTGTCCCGACGTCGCGTCTTCGAGCCTTGAGACACACATCGCGGTCGTTGTTTTTCCACAACCACTTTCGCCAGCGATACCGAAGATCTCACCCTTGTGTAGGTCGAAGGATACGTTATCAACTGCGTGTACGTATCTATGGTCGCCGATTAGGCGTGCTCGCAGGCTCGTTTCCATTGGATACTTCTTGACGAGGTTTTGTACCTCAACTACAGGCGAAGCCATTTATCAGTCCCCTCAATTACGGTCTCGGAGTTTTTATTTATTTCTTCTCTTTCGCTAACGAAACAGGCAGCCTTATGCTTTTTGTCCGATCGTTCGGTCAAAGGCGGACGATTTGGTTCGCACTCGGGCTCCCTGTAAGGACAACGTTCAAAGAACGTACAACCCTGTGGTCGGTCCTGCAAGTCGGGAGGTTCGCCTAGAATTGTGATGAGATCCGACGTTTCTCCCTCAATTGTCGGATAGGCGTTCAGTAACCCTTGCGTATAGGGGTGTTCTGGTTCGGTGAGTACTTTCTCCGTCGGACCAACTTCAACGAGTTCACCCGCGTACATTACACCGATGGTCTCACACGTCTCCGCAACGACGCTGATGTCGTGCGTAATCATGAGGAGTGAACTGTTCATTTCCTCTGCGGAGGTTTCTATGCGTGCGAGAATATGGTCTTGAGTGATTACGTCCAGCGCTGTTGTCGGTTCGTCGGCGAGAATCAGCGGTGGTTCGAGCACCATCGCCATCGCAATCATAACTCGCTGTCTCATCCCGCCGGAGAGTTGGTGAGGGTACGAATCAAGTCGCTCCTCGTCGAGGCCAACCTCTTTGATCAATTCTTTTGCTCGATCCTGCGCTTCGGCTTCGGTGACGTTCTCCTCATGAATGTGAATTGCTTCCGTGATCTGTTCGCCTACCGTGTACACTGGGTTCAAGGCGTTCATTGCGCTCTGGGCGATGATGGAAATCTCACTCCATCTCCGTTGGCGCAACTCCTCTTCACTCAAGGCGGAGAGATCGTCGCCCTTGTAGTTTATTTCTCCCTCGGCGATTATTCCGTTGTCTGGAAGGAGCCGTAAGATGCTCTTGGCGACGGTGGTTTTTCCACAGCCGCTTTCACCGACGAGCCCGAATCGCTCGTTTTCTTCGATTTCGAATGATACGTCGTTGACAGCCCGAATCCTATCCTGGTCTGTTTTGTAATCGATAGACAGGTTGTTTACTTCGAGTAGTGTCATGGATACTCATTTGCGATGTTTTCGCGACATACAGTGATTAGGACTCAGGTACGTAAATATATCCCTTATGCAGTTATATCGACTTCGGTATACCCCAGAAACCATATCCTATATTACCATCCGGTTCTACCCCATACAGTATGCGAAGAGTAACCATAGACGACTTTCACGACATTCGTCGAGTATCGAGCCCCGAACTCTCGCCAGACGGAACAAACGTAGCCTACGTACGCAGAGAGCCTGATTCCGACGAATCTTACCAATCCCAGATTCACATTGCGGACCTTGAAACAGGAACGTCAAAGCGGTTCACAACGCCACAGGAGGCAGCCTCCGAACCAGTATGGTCACCCGACGGCGATCAACTAGCGTTTGTTAGTTCGAGGGGAGCAACAGAACGCCCACAACTGTGGATCGCACCCACCGACGGTGGCGAAGCCGAGCCTGTGACTGCAGTCGCTGGTGGCGTGAGTAGTATTGCGTGGTGTCCTGACGGGAACAAACTTGCATTTTTGCAAGAACCCACGCCAGAAGAGCGTCGCGAGGGCTATGATCTCGAAGCTCCGCCCGAGTATACTGCAGAAGAACCCGACCCTCGAACGATAACCGATGTCGTCTATCGACAGGAAACCGCTCACAGGATCGCTCGACGCGATGGCCCGTATTACGACGGAGCGATAAGTCAAGTCTACACGGTCGGGATACCAGATGGACAGACTGAACGAGTGACCGATGTCGATCAAAGCCACTACGACCTCTCATGGGGTTCAGATTCCAAACTATACTACGTGCGTACGGCCGAAGCGTTGAATGACAGCCTTACGTTCGACATCTGCGTCTACAATTTTAACAACAACTCGGAAGAATATGTGACAGAGACGCAAATTCAGCCGCCGACGAGGAACGTCATAGACGCAACGGTAGATGGAAATGTCGCGTACTTCTACGAAGCGCACGACGAACACCTATTCCCTCAAGCAGAGATACGCGTTGCGTCGCACGAGGACGGAACTGACGTGAGTGTGACCGACGACATTGATAGGCGGCCGTCCGACGTCCCTGGCGTCATATGGGGGCCATCAGGCCAAAAGTTGTACTTCGGGCTGAACGACCGTGGGTCACGGAAAATCTGTGTAACGAAACAGCCAGGGTTTGATGACTACAAAACCGTCGTTTCGGGGACTGCTGTCAACGGAGTAGCCGTTTCTGAGGACAAAATCGCGTTCACGCAGAGTGAATGGGACCACCCAGGTGACGTGTTCGTCACCGAAGGTGGAACAACGGAGAGAGTCACGAACGTGAATGACGAATACCTGATTGATCGCCATGTGAACGAACCGGAAGAGATCTGGTTTGAAAACGATGGGGTCAAGGTGCAAGGCTGGGTCCTCACTCCGACTGACTTCGACCCAGAGAACACATATCCACTTCTTGTTCAGGTCCACGGCGGCCCGCCGCTCATGTGGACGACAAGCGGCACAATGTGGCACGAGTTCCAGGCGTTTGCTGATATGGGATACGTCGTCTTCTGGTCGAACCCACGAGGATCGCTCGGATATGGGGAAGAGTTCATGCGCGCGGTCGTCCGGAACTGGGGTGGACCGTACTACGAAGATGTGATGGCCGGCGTTGACGAGGTTGTGCAGCGACCCTACGTTGACGAGGACAATATGTTCATTACTGGGGGAAGCTTCGGCGGCTACATGGTCGGGTGGACTGTCGGTCAAACAGATCGATTCAACGCAGCCGTCGCTCAACGAGGACTCTACGATATCAAGACAATGTACGGTACTTCCACGGTTGGGAAAATGGTCGAGACGCACTACGGCGTTCATCCGTGGGAAGAGCCTGAGCTCCTCTGGGAACATTCCCCCGTCGCACATGTCGACTCGGTCACCACACCGACGATGATTATCCAGAGTGAGCACGATTATAACACTCCTCGGGACGACAGCGAGATGTTTTTCCGGTATCTTAAGAAGGCAGGTGTCGACACGGAACTTATTCTCTATCCGCGCGAAGGCCACGAACTATCCCGAAGCGGTGAACCCGCCCACGTCGTCGACCGGCTCGAACAGATTGCGGGCTGGTTCGAGCAGTATATCGACGAATAAGGCGTACTCTGACCTTCAGGGACTTGTATTCATATTTTCCTTTCGGGCTGTATTTGCCGTGCCAGCGCGTAGACTACTGGTTCGCTGCGCCTGTAGTGTAGACTGCGCGTCCCCAATTGCTGGCGGCGATGCCGCCTAAGTTAATCATCGCCTGCAGTCCGTCAAACGCAACCTCGGGATCATCATGTTGGTATTCGACAGTCCGCGCGCCAGCACGTTCCGCCTCAGGGACAGTTTCGGCCATGTCTGCATCGGCTGACCGGAGGAAATCGACGGAAAAGTGAATCGGCGTCTCCGGAGACCAGATCTCTCCGTCATCCTCAACTGCCTGTTGCGCGGCTGTCTGTATCTTCGGGCGCATCTGTTCTGGTGACCGAACCCTGGCAACATTCCGTCCGAGACCTTGCTTGACCGCTACCGTTTCGATGTCGCCGAGAAGTTCCGTTGATTCTTCCACGGCCGCTGCGTCGCCAGTCACTGCCCCAACCGGAACGCCGTGTGTCCCCGCATACGCGCTATAGATTCCAATTTCCCCGACGGGTTTATCGTTCAGCCGCACCTCACTTATAGTTGCTGTGCTGACAGTATGGTCAAAGTGTGCGTTCATAGTTCCCATGCGGGCGTGGAATCCAACGAGTAACACGATATCGAAGCCGTCCTCGAGGCCGGGCATCAGGTTCTTCCACGCCGTCGAACCGGCTATTAGCTCCGCCTTCTCGTGTAACTCTTCACTGAGTATGTTTTCGCCAGAGTCGTGCCCGTCCTTTACGTATACACGTTCCGCACCACCATCGGTTGCTCCCTCAATGACGGTGTTGACTTCCTGAGTTACCAGCTGGCGACCTCGATCTGCCCACTGAGAGTGGCCAGTTCGGATCATTCTTCCGTCCGTTACACCGGATATTCCCTCCATATCGACAACAATGTATGCGTCCATACCTGAAATTCTTCGTATTTTAAGTACTTATAGCTAGCCCCAGTGACAGGTGGTTTTAAATACTGTAAACGAATCATTCTATCCAGAGGATTCGATAGAATGTCTCAGACAAAATCTGCGGAGAACGCAGTAGAACGAGTTGCGGAGCACGCCAGTTCACTTACCTACGACGACCTGTCCGAGCAGACGATTACTCGTGCACGCCAGGTTGTGTTGGATACGCTTGGAACGACACTAGGCGGCTATCAGGAACCGTTGGGCGACCTCTCGATAGAATACGCGACAACCGACACTCCCGGTGGCGAAGCAACGCTTGTTGGCGACGGACGGACGGCTACAGTCGAGGGGGCCGCGTTCGCCAATGCCGTAATGAGCAAGCATCTCGGCATGGACGACTCCCATCGGACTGCTGGTCACGTCGCGTCCGAACTCGTGCCGCTCGTGCTGGCGGTCGGCGAGCAGCAAAACTTGACAGGGCGCGAGGCGATTGTGGCGATGGCTGCCGGCTACGACGTATTTGATATGATTCAGGCCCGTGTCGCAGACTGGCAACGCGAACGTGGCCACGACCACAAAAGTCAGGCGGGAACGCTCGCCAGCGCGGTGACGGCCGCAGTTGCGATGGGGCTTGATAAGGACGAGATTGGTAATGCGCTCGCGCTGGCAATGGACATGGCGTCCGGGACCGAACAGTACGTCTACGACGCAGGCGAGTGTGATACGAAGGACCTGCTCTCAGGTTACGCGGCTCGGAACGGTATCCAGGCTGCCAAGATGGCTGACTTCGGATTCCGAGGTCCGCCTGGCGCGCTAGATGGTGAGTACGGCTACTTCCACGCATTCGGCCCAGGGTACGAGCCGGAGTATCTCGAAGCACTAGAAGGGGAGTCAGCGCTCGCAGATACAGGATTTAAACCACACGCAGGGTGCCGACGAGTTCACGCTTGTGTGGATGCGACCCAGCAGATTCGCGAGAACAACCCACCGGACATCGACGACATTGAAAAAATCGAGGTCGACTCGTATGAAGGAGCTATCACTCCTGACTTCCGAGTCGATCCCGACCCCGAAACAGTGGGTCGCGCCGGCTTCAGTCTGCCGGTGACAGTATCGGTCGTGCTGACGCGCGGAAACTGGTATCCGGAGGATATCGAAGCGTACGACGAGCCAGAAGTTCGACGACTCCGCCATCTCGTCGACGTTGGACTGGACGAGGAAATCGACGAAGCATACCCCGAAAAGAATGGCTGTGAGGTGCGAATCATGACTGAAGACGGGACGGTGCACAAGGGTCGCGTCGAGTATGCAAAGGGTGAACCGGAGAATATGCTTACCGATGAAGAGTTCTCCGAGAAGTTCCGTCACTTGGCCAGCGGCGTGCTCTCCGACGAGCAGATGGACGAGGTCGAATCGATGACCTCACGATTCGAAGATCTTGACGACATCGGAGAGTTGGTTGCTGCAACGACCCAATAACGTCCGGACTCCTGCCTCCTTCCCCCTCAACCGTGCTGCTCGATGAGAGCGTCGACTGCTTGTTTCAGCTCTCTGTCGGCCTGTTCGAGCCCGTCTCGAAGCTCTCGCGGAACCTCCCGGTCTTTCTCCAGTTGTTGTTTGCTTTCCTGTATCTGCCGGGTCACTTCTTCGGGTGCGGGCCCGCCGGTTAGCGTGCGAGCCTCAACATTGGAAACCGGATTCATCACCTGGTTCACGGTGCTCTGATTCAGTTCGAATGTTTCTCCAAGGTACTCCTTCGCTGCCTCGTCAATCAGTTCCGTCGTCAGTTCCTCGGGATGGACATCCCGATCCATACCCTTTCGAACGACGATGCCCGCAATCTGATGGGCGGTTCTCCAGGAACATCCACGCTCCCGAACGAACGCGCCGGCCAAATCCGCAGCCTGTCCCCAGTTCTCGCCGGCGAGTTCCCTCGCTCGCTGTTCGTCAACGTTGACTGTGGAGACCATCCTCTCCATAACGTCAACCGCTTCGATGACCCGCTCACAATTTTTGTGAAGATCTCCTATGGATGAGCCACCTCCGCAGTACCCTCCTCCAGCCATGTTCCGAAGTTCGACGAGGTGACTGCACAGGTCACCGAACACCTTCCGAATGTCACCAATCGGTTTCATCAGAACGTGGGGGTTCTTTTTTTGCGGAAAGATACTGCTCGTTCCGCAGTACCTATCTGGATAGTCGAAAAGTCCAAACTCGTAGGTACTAAAGAAGAACATCGGATACCCCATCTCTCCGATTATGGCCATAATCGAGGCCAACGTGCTGTACCCATCAAACCCATAGTCCTTTCCCATCGTAGCATCCATAGTGTTCCGAATTACCTCGTCGAATCCCAGCAGCTCCGCCGTTCGTTCGCGATTGAGCGGAAAGTCGGACCCGGTCAGCATGGCTGCACCCGCGGGGCTTCGGTTCGTTCGGTCGTACGCGTCCTCGAGACGGACGAAGTTCCGAGCCATGGTGTTTTCCCACCAGACTAACATGTGGCCGAACGTCGTCGGTTGCGCGTGCTGGTACATCGTATATCCTGGCATGACAGTGTGTACGTGCTCTTGAGCACGTTCGAGAAGCGTCTCCCTGAACTCAAGAACGGCCGTCATGAGTTCAAGTAGCTGTTCACGGGTCTGCATTCGATTCGCCACTACCCCCAGGTCACCGGAACTCCGCCCGAGATGAATATGTCCTCCCACGTCCTCGCCGAGTTCCCGGATGAGATACGCTTCCCCCGAATGCATACCATGTCTGCCCTTGGTCCGAATATCTTCGATATCGTCTGCTTCCATCTCTCGCAACGCGCGCAGGCACGCAGCCGCGTCCTCCGAGGGAATGAGCCCCTCTTCGCCGAGCATGACGAGATGGGCTTTGTCAAAGCCGTGGTAATATTCCAACAGTGGCCGAATTTCTTCCTCGTCCCCTATCTTCTTTTCTCGCTGCTCGTCGACTGGGTCTTCCGTTAGACGCACCCCTGTTCTTCGATAGAACTCTCCGTCTGGAACTGTTCCATACACATCGGTCTTTTCCGAAGTCATGTATTTTCCGCCGACAATAAGGACTCCCGTGATACGTAAATACCCACCGACTGGCTTGAGAGAGATGACCGCCAACCGAAGCATTCGTGGCATTGGTTTCTATTATTTTAATATTGAAACAAAACCTCGTATTATACTTTTAATGATTTATATATACTATTTTTAAAGTATGTTTATTATAGATCTGATACAGAACAAAGGCAGAGTCAAAAGAAAATACGCCCGGCGGTGCTAGTCCAGACGCATGTGATACCGCGACGCGTCGTGAGGTGAGAGACGAACGCCGCCCTCCGGCGTCACAAGGAAGTTGTCTGAGATCAGGAAGCCGCGGTCGTCCTCGAGGACGGTACCGGGGTGGAACGAAAGCACCATATTCTCCTTTAGCTCGAAGTCAGGATCACCCATCGAACTGGGTCCATCAGCCCCATCGAGCCCGGTACTATGACAGTCGGGAGTGTGCTTTCCGGCCACGGAAAACCCGAGGTCCGAGAGCGTTTCGTCGTTTGCTTCGGAGATATCTTTAAGCGTATTCCCCGCTTTTGCGACTGCTGCCGATGCCTCGACCGCCTGCAGATACCCGTCCAACATTTCCTCAACGTCCTCCGGGAGTTCGCCGAAGGAGAAGACGGTCGTCATCTCCTGCCAGTAACCCCACGGCGACTCATACACGATTTCGAAGTTGATAATATCATCTTCTTTCATCCGACGGTCCTTATCAGTCGGGACGGTGTATGGAGTCAGATCCGTAGAGAGTTTAGTGCGTCCCCAGAAAGCGCCGTGTGATTTGATAAAAGACTCGACTTTAGCACATACGTCCCAGTACCGAGCGCCCACGTGCGCTTCCTCTCGGAAGACGTCCATTGCTTCGTCGAGAATGGTTCCGTTTTGATAGATTGCCTCAAGCTCGAAGGGAGTCTTAATCTGCCGAATTTCGTTGAAGGCATCGGTCACCTCCACTACTTCGTACCCACTCAACTCTTCTTCGAATTCTCGGTGGGTTCCGACATTCATGAGCTTGTCCATGTTGACCATACCGATACGCTTCGTGTCATCGGCATAGCCCTTGGCCAGCTCCGTGACTCGTTCGACCATGTCACGCCCCTCTTCCATAGGGGACTCAACCCGTTCGGGGGGCGTCGTAGCTTCGTTCCGGCTCCAGACAGCCTGATACGAGCTCCAGATTTCCAGCCACGGGTTCGGGTCGTCCGCCCCGAGCACTGCGTACGCGTCCCCTCCCCAGAGGTGAGCGTTTGTGATATATCTGACCGCTCCCAGACCGCTGGGGGCCGCCTTCCCGACGACAATGAGCGCGCCCAGGTCCTTCTCTTTCATCATCGCTTGAATCCGTTCGATACGCCGATCTACATCTCGTTCTAGTGCGTCTTTTGTTAACATTGGTTGTAGAGACCGTCCAAGTCAAAATCGTAGGGTTGGTTAAAGAATATTTCGGTTCCAACATCCTGTTCTTTCGCACGCTCACATAACCGGGTAGTGACCGCGACATCTTCCACCCCAGTTCCGCCGGACAGGAACAGTGTCCGGTCTGTCTCCGGCTCCCGCCCAACCACGTTTCCAGCGACAACATCACCTAAGTCTCCGTGCAGGTCCGAAGTATCCATACGATCCTCTTTCATCGGCATTAGGATTGCACCCTGTTCTTTCAGCCCCTGTTCCCATTCATCGAGGACGATACGACTCCGTTGGACAACTTCCTCGTCTATTTCCCGAACCCACGGATAATGGGCGCCCATGGCGTTGATATGGAGAGGGCGATTGGGGAGATCGGAACCATTGAACACCGGTTCGCCGGATGTTGTAATCGTCGTCACGATATCCACTCCTTCTAGTGCTGCCGTTGGGGACTCAACCGAGACGACGTCGATTCCGAGTTCGTCGGACATCTGCTCACAGAACTCCTCACGTGGTTCCTTGCGCCGGCTGTATGCTTGGACCCGTTCAACCGGTCGAACGGCGCACAACCCGTGGAGCTGGGTCCGGGCGTGTCGCCCGGTGCCGAATAGCCCGACTACCGAACTGTCGTCAGGGGCCAAGTGGTCGGTCGCTACCGCCGCCGTCGCGGCCGTCTTTATCCAGTCGTAGTACAGTACTTCTGTGATGGCGGTCAGCGACCCGTCGTCGGTATCGAACAGGAACATGTATGTGTCCAGTCCGCCCGGAAGTCCGGCTGTGTACGCCTGAACGCCGGCACCGCCAATGCCGGGAAGCGCCGCGGCTTTGAACTTCACAGACCCTTTCGATCCTTCTTTGAGATGTCCGCCGTCGTGTGCCTCGGACCGCTCACCGGGAATCCAGAGGTTTTCTCGGGGGAAGTTTGTTCCCTGCTCGGTCCCTATCTCGCGGTAACCATCCTCGACGGCAGTTATGTACTCCGACAAGGTCATCAGACCAGGTATTTCGTGGTTTTGGAGTGAAAGTGTCATTTTACTATTTGAATCAATTGTAATGCCTACACGGTTCGAAAAATGGTCTTTTGCGGTTAGTTCGTTCCCTCGACAGAAACGTCTTCGAGGTGTTCGCCGAGGATGGCGAGCGTCGTTCCCTCCGGAACCACCGGCCACGAGGCGCCTGCTTGTACCATTACGCCGTCGCGCGGCGCCTCGAGATGTTCAAGCGTCTCACCGGTGAACGGATGACGGATGTATCCGACCTCCTCTCCGGCTTCGACTTCCGTTCCTCGTTTCTCCTTGTCGACGAAGACAAACCCGCGCTCGCCCGTCGGCTCCATCACAGTGTGGGTTTCGAGTACGGAGACGGTATCGGTGTCATGCTCGACTTCGCCCGAGAGCATGTCGAGGTGCTTCATGGCATTGTGAACGGTGTTTCGAACGCGTGCCATGTCCTCTTCTCGGTGATCGTAGAGACCAGGACCTCCACCGATCTGCGCCGAAACGACCGCTTTTCCGTCCGCGGCCGCCTCAAACGCCATCGAGCCTTCATCCGGCTGACCAAGAACAACCTGCGGGAGTCCGAGGTTGACTGCAAGCTCCCGCGATTTCTCGACATCGCCGACATCGTATACCCCGGCGTATCTGTTATAATTCCACTTTGCCCCAGTATGTATATCCACGACGGCGTCAGCCTGATCGAGCACGTTTTCGTAGTAGTCGTGGATCATCTGCTCGCTAATGGTACCGTCGGGATCACCTTTCCCAATCTCATTCAGGTTCTTATCGTCCCAAGCCGCGTTGACCTGTTCGAATTCGAATCCCGACTTGTTCATCAGCGGGACCACAATAAGAGTCCCTGAAAATGCTTTGGGGTCGAGGTCCTTGACAACCTTCGGTAGTACCGCCGCGGGTTCGATTTCGAGCCCGCTGACGCCAGCCTGTACGACTAATGTCGGTCCGTCTTCTTCACCCTCAAGTAGGTGTAGCGGTACCTCTGCAAAAAAACGCCCGTGCGTTTTTCCGCCGCTCATAAATCCGAACGTTGCTTCTCCGTTTTCTGCTTCGATCGAGTCAATTTGCATTTCGAATTCCTCCGTGAGTGGTATTTGTGTGGTCAGTCATCAAACGAGACAGTGAGGTCCATCTCCCGACGGTCGTCGACCCGGTCAATCCTACCCAGGATACCGACTGAGGTAGCTCCGATGGTCAGCCAGTTTTGTCCGCTCGGGATGACGATTCCATCCTCGGGTGCAGTCATCTCGGCGAGTTCGTTACCCGTATAGGGGTCGACGAGTCGGCCGTAGACGTCGCCTGCATCGAGTTCGTCGCCGATGGTCTTCTCGCGGATGAACAGCCCGTCCACGTCCGGCTTCCAGATTACCGTTCCTGCCT
>LFCJ01001927.1_pt1 | contig 14813 bp, 12 predicted proteins | sample 643141 | NCBI WGS metagenome assembly LFCJ01 (sample SAMN03766243, study PRJNA286221) | soda lake metagenome | biome: soda lake; feature: Kulunda steppe; material: water; isolation source: sample B1-Br-g2 brine of Lake Bitter-1 | place: Russia: Kulunda steppe | collected 2010-07 | reverse complement strand
TGTGTGTGTGTGTGTGTGTGTGTGTGTGTGTGTGTGTGTGTGTGTGTTTGTGTGTGCGCGCGTGCGTGCACGCGCGCGCCCAGATGCTGCATATGCTTTTTCATGCCCATTGGCTTTCTTCACACCATCGCACTGTGTTACTTTTGATAACTTACACTATGTATGTTGATGTTGAATGTATGATCCCAGTCTCAGTTGTCATCGGTCAGACAGCTCACGCAGACCAGCTGACTCGGCTCTACTCACCGTGTACTCATGTGCCGAGTCCCGTAGCGTCTCATCGAATCTGAGACGCTGGAGTATCTTCTTGGCGTCTAGGCCCTGGCCCCTCGGGCCATGTGGGGATGTCATTCACAACCCTCAAGACTAGATGTAACAGCCAATGTGAATCGAAATGCAACTAATCCGAGTTGTATTTATCCTATTGAAGCTGTCTTTCCTCAATTAATGTCAATCAACCAAGATCCTATCTGTTCTATACAAGCTACAAGCAGGTTCCCAACTGCTGTCCTTTGAGGTATTTCCTACTCTTGTACAGCTAGGATATGCCCGACGAGCTGGATTGGCTCAGTCAGGGGATGCCTGTTTGCATTTCCACCCTGCTCCATCACAGCAGCTTCGAGCAGGCCCGCCTCCTTTGCCCGACCACTGGGTCCAACCACCAGAGTGATGTGCATGTAGCGATTGGACAGCTTGGCCAACGCAGATTCAGGTCCAGATGTGAGCTGCACAGGGGCACAGAGGCAGTGGCAAGAACAATGCTCAGGTCCGGATGCAAGCAGCAAAGGGAAACAGAGAGTGCGTCAAGGACTTGAGGTTGCAACAGTGGGACATCTGTGGGCAGGCTGGTGTTAGGGTGAGCAGGAAAGCGCTGGGCGCGGCCTGTTGTTGCAGAGGCTGGCACAAGCTGATATCTTGGCTAGCTGGTGCTCTGGTGTGGGTGCACACCCCACATCCGCTGCAACGTCAGCAGGGAACCATACCGCTCTCAGCCGCACCTGCACCTTGGCGGCCGCCATGCCATGAGGCGCGTAGTCAATATGCGTGATGTCGAATGACACCTGGCTGCCCACAGCAGCCACCAGGCCCTGCCGCAGCTCCTCGTCTGGCCCAAGCTCAGGGTCTCCATTGTGCCACAAGGTGACATGCAGCTCATCCTTTATCTGCGCTCATGGCATAGTGCCACAAGGTGACATGCAGCTCATCCTTTATCTGCGCTCATAGCGTAGTGCAACGAGGTGACATGCAGCACAACCTTTACTTGCGCTCACGATGAGCATGGGACAGGGGAACACTGGGGAAGCAGCTTATCCTGTGTACGCCTTGACACAGTACGATGAGGGGAGCACCAAATCTGGGCCATGTCATCACTGATGCATGCCTTGTACATCCACATCCCTCAGGCTTTTGTGATCTAAGACCTCAGGGCAAATCTTGGGAGGCTAACTTTGTGTTTGAGTGCGGAAGGGCTTCCCCAAAAGCGTAACGAGAGGCAGGGGCGAGATGGACGTGATGAGCAAGGGATACTGACGGGGATGATCTGGAACTAGGGCGTCAACAGGTATCAACAAGGGCAGCAAAAGCTGTGCGGGAACGTCCAGTTACAAATGGAGGAAGGGCTCTCCATATTGCTCACCACCCTTGCCTATGCTTGCAGGCAACCCTGCCACGCTGCTGCTGTGCCATGCTCTCGCAACAGCCCAGGCGCGCTTGTTAGGCCTGCTGCAGCAGTTGCTCAGCCAACACTGCCCGGGCAGCACAATGCAAGAGGCACAGGGGCTACAGAAGGGCCAGCGCCATGCCAAGTTCGCACATTTGGACATGCATGTCGGCATGCGCGCACCTGGGCGTGCATGTTGGCTGGCAGCACCTGATGCGCAGCCTCATGTAGCGCATCAGTGTTGAACCCTGTCACCGCCACCCAGGCTGCATCTTGGAGGGCCTCCTCAGTGTCTGCAGGCTGCCGCGCATGCTGCAATGCAGCGCCCACGATGCCCTGCAAAGCATCGTCGTTGCCGTGATCACCATCAACAAACACATCATCACCATCACCCTCATCACCCTCATCATCCTCATCATCGCTCCTCCACCTCCTCCTCAACACCATCCTCATCATTATCATCATCGCGTCATCATCAGAAGCAGCAGCAAGCGGCTGCAAGCTACCCACATGCATGCTAGACAGTCTGGGCAGCACCCAAGGTGTGTGTCGAGGCTCACACACCAAATCGAACCCTTCCCGCCGCGTCACACCACTGTTTGGGTGTGGGGCAAATTGGACCCGGGCCCAGCACCTGCAAGCCCTGGTAGCTCGCACACCCAGCAGCATCGCCCGCACACTGCCACCAACGCCTGCCAAAAGCCCCTGTGCGCCAGTCACTCTAACACTGCCGCTTGCGCCCAGTTCAAATTGAAACCAAGCGGCTCCCACCAGCTGTTGACTGGCGCCTGCAAGGTGAGCGGTGCTGCGCCAGGCCACGTACCTGCAGATCCTTGCAGCACGCCTCCAGCGGCCGCTCCAAGCCCTGCAGCCTGTGCGCAGCCTCCGGCTGCAGCAGCAGGCTGCGCGCCGTGCTTTGCCACTCCAGCATGGCAGGGCTAGGCTCGCCGCCCAGCCGCTCGGCCGCGGCGAGCTCCAGGCCACGCGCGATGTGCTGCAGCACCTCCAGTGGCGCCTGCAGGCGCGCGGCGCAGCTTCATGGTAGGTGCAGGTGTGGGCACAGCTGCAGCATGCACGCCACCTGGCAGATGGCCAATGAATGGGGGCCAAAGGTACCATCCACGACATTTAGGTTGCGTCCATTTGTGTCCCAGGCTACTTGTGTGGCAGCCGTTCGTGTTCCCGGCTACTTGTGACGCAGCCATTCGTGTTCCCGGCTGCTTGTGTAGCAGCCATTCGTGTCCCAGGCTACTTGTGTGGCAGCCATTCGTGTTCCCGGCTACTTGTGACGCAGCCATTCGTGTTCCCAGCTGCTTGTGTGGCAGCCATTTGTGTTCACCCGGCTGCATGTGCTCGCACCTGGCGCTGGGGGTCCCTATCGTCTACCTCCATGATGGCCAGTTCCGCCACGACAGGGAAGTGGGCGCGCAGGTGCTGCACCAGACCTTTGTGTGTGAAGTGCTTGAAGTACGTCGCAAACGCGGCCATGACCACCAGCGCGTTGGGGGCCTCTGCAGTTCCAGGATCAAGGGCATAGGGATAGCAAGGATTACAAGAGCAAGGCCTTCAGTCAAGAAGTGCGACTGCCAGCAGGGTCAGGGTACAAGGTGCAGTGTACAGGGTACAAGGTACAGAGTACAGGGTACAAGGTACAGAGTACAGGGTACAAGGTGCAGAGTACAGTGTACAAGGTACAGAGTGCAGAGTACAGTGTACAAGGTGCAGAGTACAGGGTACAAGGTACAGAGTACAGGGTACAAGGTACGGAGTACAGGGTACAGGGCACAGGAGCGTAGATTAGGCTCAGGGCTTAGGGTAGGGTGGTCAGGATGGGGGTCTGCGCGGTATGGGCAAGCCACAGGCCCCCCGTTTAGAGTGGAGGGCCTTTGGTGTGGGCAAAGCTACAGACCCCCCTACAGGGTGGGGCCCGCAGTGTGGGCAAGCCACAGGTCCTGCGTGTAGGGTGGGGGGCCTTTGGTGTGGGCAAAGCCACAGGTCCCGCCTTCAGGGTGGGGCCTGCAGTGTGGGCAAGCTACAGACCCCCCCTACAGGGTGGTGCCCGCGGTGTGGGCAAAGCCACAGGCCCCCCCTTGCTTGCCCCACCAGACACACGCAGGGCGGCATCCTGCATCTGGGGTGCTGCTCTGGCTCCGGTGCAAGCAGTTTGAGCTGGTGGCGCGCTGCTCAAAAACAATTGACAACCATGCACTGTCGTAAGTGGACAGTGCATGGCCCAGCAGCCTGCCTCGCAGCAGAGGCACCTGTTTTGTACTGTGAGCTTATCCGAAGCAAATTGTCAGAGCCAGAGCAAATGTTTGTCTGTGCCAGCTTGTCAGAGGCAAATTGCCACGGCAAGTGCTCCTCGGGTGTGAGCATGCCAAAATGTGTGGACCTGGGATGCATTGCTGCACGGCAGCAGGCACCTCTGCCCCTGACGCTCAACAGGGGGAGGGCGGCAATAACAGCAGCACCATTCACAAGCTTCTGCTTTGGTGCGGTGATCACGGCAGCACCACCTGCGCGCTCTTGCCTCAGTGCAGGCAACAAGATCACAAAGCATAAGCAGCCACGCTGGTCAGCCCACTCTCGCCCCCACAGTTCAACACTACCTGGGCACGCCAAAAACTACTCACCCGCGTCCAGCTTGCCCGTATGGCGCTCGCGTGTCAGCGTGCGCAGCATGCACAGCGCCACCAGCTCCAGGGGGAAGGGCAGGGGCGGCAGGCCCGCGTACAGCTCTGGCCGCGTGGTGGCGCTGCTGGTGCCGCCGCACACCGGCAGCACGGCAGCAGTGACAGCCCCTGCGCAAGGCCACCAGCGGTCACCAGAACTGGAGACGGAATCACAGCAGGACAGGGGGAGGGGCGTCGACTGCGCCAAGGCAGCCGTCATCAGTGATTGGCAGGGCACATGAGGGCAGCACTGATAGGAAGGGGAGTGTTGTGTGCGTGATTGACAGCCCTGCAGTGAGCGCCGCAACCTCGGCTGCCTCACGCACGCCCTACCGCTGTGCCAGTGGCCACGATGTGCGGCAAGGGCTGTTTCAGCATCACGCCCTGCAGCTGTGCTGCCTGCCTGTCTGTTCAGGACCATACTTGAGGCAGTCACACACCCTGCAGCCACGCTTGTGGCTGAGCCCTGGGAATGGTTGCATCCGCACAGGCTGGACAAATGTATCGCACAGGCAGCGGCAAATGCATCACACAGGCTGTAGAAAACGCATCACACAGGCAGTGGCAGATGCAGGAGCCTGGGCGCGCTGCTCCAGCTGCACTGCTGCAGCCCTGGAGTTCCTCCCCGTAAGTGCTGGGAACAGGTAGCATTTAAGCCTCGCACCAGGCGCTGTGCAAAACAATACCCTGAGCAGTTTGGGGCTGCATGAATGGAAAGGCTCATGTGCGTGCGCCTGCAGTTCCACCTGATTCCTTCAGCACACTCGCGCTGCGCTCCACGTTGTCGCGTGGGCTGGGCACCAGGTTTTTGTCCGCGACGACTGCAGTGCTTGCGCCGCCCCCTATGGTTGAGTCGGCGGAAGCTGCCACGTCGTGCCAGAAACGGTTTGCAGGCAAGCCTTTGCTCTGTGAGGAAGAAAGGGTGGTGGGGCAGGTGCGGTTTGTGGGCAGGCTTTTGCCCTGTGGGAAGGGTGGTTGTGCCAGAAATGGTTTGCAGGCACGACTTTGCTCTGTACGAGCAAGGAAGGGTGGTTGTGCCAGAAACGGTTTTTGGGCAAGCCTTTGCTGTGTACAAGGAGGGGTGGGTGGTTGTGCCAGAAACGGCTTTGGAGCAAGCCTTTGCTCAGTGAGAGGAAGGGCGGTGGGGCAGGTGCGGTTTTGGGGGGAGCTTGTGTTGAGCAAGGACTGAGGTGGAGCAGGAGCAGATGAAGGGAGAGCTTCAGCTCTGCAAGGCAGGTGTTGGGACACATGTGGTATGAGGGGGAGCTTGTGTTGAGCAAGGACTGAGGTGGAGCAGGAACAGATGAAGGGAGAGCCTCAGCTCTGCAGGGCAGGTGTTGGGACACATGTGGTATGAGGGGGAGCTGTGATTTACCAAGGAAGGAAGGTGGTGGAGCAGGTGCAGTTTGTGGATGAGCTCTAGCTCTTCAAGGGGCAAGCTTAGGCTCAGGCGGTGCATGGGCAGGCTGAAATTTTGCGAGAGCAAGCGAGGTGAGGGGGGCAGAGTGCCAGTCATGGATGCCAGCTAGCTCAAGACTTGACACAAGCCGGCTCTTTCAGGCCTGACAGACACCACACTGAGCATGGCATGACCCGGCCAACATCACACTGAGCTCTTTCAAGCCTAATCCACGTCACACTGAGCATGGCATGGTTTGGGATAATCATCATGTGAGTGCCACCAAGCCGTACAGCTGCCAAGGACGTGCGCAAGGCCCACCACGAAAGAGGCCAGGGCCCTCCATTGTACTGGCATTTGCCAGGATTTGCAGGGGTCCCACCCACCACCATGCTTCCAAACAGCAATTCAAGCCACGCAAACAGCAATTCAAGCCATGCAAACAGCAATTCACGCCATGCTCCCAAACAGCAATTCAAGCCATGCAGGGGCTCCACCATTGGGCCACGCCGCTGCCAAGGGCGCGCACAAGGCCAGGCCCACCATGCAGCACCATGCAGCACCATGCAGCACCACAAGGGCCAGGCCCACCATGCAGCCCACCATGCAGCACCACCATGCAGCACCACAAGGCCAGGCCCACCATGCAGCACCACAAGGGCCAGGCCCACCATGCAGCACCATGCAGCACCACAAGGCCAGGCCCACCATGCAGCACCATGCAGCACCATGCAGCACCATGCAGCACCACAAGGGCCAGGCCCACCATGCAGCCCACCATGCAGCACCACAAGGGCCAGGCCCACCATGCAGCACCCTCTGGTGGCTCACCTTCATGCTGTCGCTGTTCAGCACCTTCAGCTGCACGGTTTTGTTGTCAGGGCCTGGAGGGGGCTGCAGCGCGCTTGCGATGGCCGATTTGCCGGTGGCTGCAAGCACAAGCCACAGGCCACTTTTGCACCCCTCTTGCTCTCCACCCCAAAAGCATAGCTCACACAACTGTGCGTGTGCACCAAGCATCACATGCCCTGCTTCACGCTCACCGTGCCCTTCATCACCGTGTGAGATCTTGGAACTTGGGCCTGGGGATCTGGACAAGAGTGCCTTCAAATCATGCAGCAACGAAAGCCCTACCAGGAAAGCGAGTGCTGAGCCAAAATAGCCAGGCACTGCTACCCGCAAGTGCCAAGGTGAGTTTGATACGGTGCCTGCCTGGAACAGACGCCAAACCCCCTCCCCTCCTTGATTCATTGCGCCCAACATGCAGCACCTGCCTGGAATGGAGACAAAGCAGATGATTGCGGCAGGATCTGCGGGAGGAAGAGGTGCCCCAGGCCCCGCCCACAGCGCAATATCCTCCACCGACTTCTCCTGCAAAGGGCAAAGCACGCGGTTCTGCCAATGCTGCTGCTGCTCTGCCGCCTGCTGCTGTTGCTGCTGCTGCTGCTGCTGCTGCTGCTGCTCCTGTTGGGGCTGTTGCTGCTGCTGCTGCTGCTGCTTCTTGCCTCTTCCGCCCTGCTGTTCCTTTGGGCCTGGAAAGTAGGATAAAAGAAGGAGCGCAAACCAGGTGCTTGTTACACTCCAGAACCATAGGATTGAAAAGTAAACCATGCTCAAGAATGGGAGACAATTCTTAGGAATCAAGGGAGGCGCCACCCAGGTATGCCCAGACCTAGGCAGGTACCCGTGTGCTTACTTATGCTTGCAAATCATTACACGGAGTGTGATTGCCTGAGGTGCAGCAATTTACATAAATGCATTCAATCCTATCATGTATTTTTGCGAGGTTTGACACCCTAGCCCGATCCCTTATAATACAAACACGCAACACACACGTAGTGTGTGAGGCACCATCTCACCCCCCCCTCAACCAATATTCCAGATGTGGTTGTTGAGGAACATCTAGTCTGCGCAGACCTGACAACCTGACAGCATGCAGGAAGTGTGGCCGCCCAGGTGCAAGCAGAAGGCGCACTCACCTTTGAAGAGCAAGTGCAAGCAGAAGGCATACTCACCTTTGAACAAAGCCTCCATCGCCCTCAGCTTGCCTGTGCGCATCCCCTTCACCTTCTTTGCCTCTGGCGCATTGCTGCTCTCAAGGTCTGGGCTGAGGGGCTCCATGTACACAAACACCTGCATGTGCACACGCATACGCAAGCCAGAAGATGTGTGTTTGCTCGTTTGTTTGTGTGCAAGGAGTGTGTAATAAAAAATACTTGTGTGTTCTATGACCTCTGCATGCATATGCTCAAAGATCCGTTCTGGGCAGAGGCTGCACAAATGGGGACCGCGACAATTTTTGGCGACCTCCTGTGTGCTTCCAGGATCCTTCAAGTTTGCTGCGGCGCATGGCAGCAGCAGGGCTGAGATGTGGCAGCTAGCAGCTGTGTGCCCAGGAACAGCAGGCAGGCTAGTGGGGTATGTGCAGCACTGATTGAGTCACACCCATACACAACCCATAGGCCAGGCATGCATGCGCTTGCATCCCCCTATGCATGCTTCCCGGCTGCTGTGCTGCAACAGGCATGCTGCACTGCTGTCCAACAAAATATAAGTGACTTATCAGATAACAATAAGTGCTCAGGATCAGTGGCACATCAGGTAACAATAAGTGCTCAGGATCAGTGGCACATCAAGTAACAATAAGTGCTCAGGATCAGTGACACATTAATTAACAATAAATGCTCAGGATCAGTGACACGTCAGATAACAATGAGTGCTCAGGATCAGTGGCACATCAGATAACGATAAGTGCTCAGGATCAGTGGCACATCAGATAACAATAGGTGCTCAGGATCAGTGGCACATCAGATAACGCTAAGTGCTCAGGATCAGTGGCACATCAGATAACGCTAAGTGCTCAGGATCAGTGGCACATCAGATAAGAATAGGTGCTCAGGATCAGGGGCACATCAGGTAATGATTAGCACCCGGGATGGTGCATGGCACCAGCACCAAGAGCGCACCTGCCTGCCGCCGCCTGCCGGGCCAAAGAAGCCATTTAGGACTGCAGGCTTGGGCACTGGGCTACCGGGGGGCAGCCACACCAGGCTCCCCTGCGCACAAGCAGCAATGCAATGCAGGCGCACTGCGCCTTGCACAATTGTGAGTGCAGCGAGTGCAGCGCAGATGACCACACATTGTGGCACGCCAGCGTGCAAGAGCCGAGGGGGGGGACCTCTTTCGAGCGCGACCCTGCACACACAGTGTTGAGTTGCACACGCAGGCAAGCCAGCAGAAGGCACGCAGGACCAAGTGGTGCAAGGCACTCCCAGGAGTGTGGTGCGCATGTGCAAACATGCCCTGAGGCAGAAGGTTGCAAAGATGCGGGACTGCAGCCCCCCCTACCCCCCGCTCCCCTTAATTCAGGGTGGGATGCATTGACTACTTCTGCCGCTATGCGGGGCGGCTGGCGCTGAGTTCAGGGCTTCTTCTCCCAGTGGGGCTGAATGGAAGCTCTCACAGAGTGCTTCAGTTGAGGCACATGCACATGCCCATGCACAGCATCTCAGCACCTCAGCACAGGCACAGGTGCAGGAGCTTGCACTTGCACAGCACCACAGCCCGTACACATGCACGTACACATGCACATGCACATACACATGCAGAGCACCTTAGCATATACAATGAACTGCATGATGTCAAACATGTACACACACGCACACAAACACAGGCAGGAGTGCCGTGCTCATCCACGGAGTAAGGGCCTTGCCGTAGGGCAGCAGCACATACACTTCCCACTGGCAAAACCTAATCAGCATACAAACACATGCACACCTGCATTCACGCACGCAAGAAGGGGGGCCTTTTTCCCACCTGTGCTGCAAGGGCCTTGCTGTAGGGCGGCAACTCAGTGGCCTCTAGAAAATGGCTGGCACGCAAGGCAACCTTGAGGGCAAGAGCTTTGGGCTTGGGCACATCCACCAGCACCAAGAAGCCTTGGAAGGATTCCTGCAAGGGCGGCCAAACGCGCGCATGTGGCTTTAAGTGTACGCTCTATGCTTGGTGGCGCCTATGGGATTAGATCATCCTCAGTAGCAACTGTGCTTTTCTTTGTACACCAAAGGGCAACCCCAACAGCACCCAGGAGCCCAGGGAGGCTCGCTGTAGGGGCAGCTAAAAGCGCACGCGCATGCTTTTGGCACGCATTCAATATCTTGCGCAAGGGCACATCCACCAGCACCAAGAAGCCTGAGGGGGAAAGGGGGGGGGGGGATAATCCTTTCTGGAGCAGCAGCCTGAGCATGTGCCTGTGTGTGTGTCTGCATGTGTGTGCAAGCCTGGGTGTGTGTAAATGTGTGCGCATGCATGCCGCAAAAGGTGTATTCCATTGTGATAGAGAATTGTGGAGGGACTGAGGCAAAGCACACGCACCTCTAGCAATTACCCTGGGAGATGTTTGTGTGTGCGCGTGCGCACGCATGCGTGTGTGCACATGTGCACGCGGGCACGCTGTGCAGGACATGCTGTGCAGGATACGCTGTGCAGGAAGCAAGGGGCAGCGGTAGCGGGCCTGGCTTTGGGGGACGGCAAGGCTGCTGCACTCTACCCCAATACATGGCGCTGATGCAGGAACAGTGGGAAGGGAAAGTTGCGCGCTGACCGCTCGGCATTGGCCGAGCACTGCTTGGGGACGGCCAAAGAGAAAGCACTGCTCAGCAAAAAATGGCCAATGGGGCCAGTACCTGTGGCAGCCGTACTAGGACTAGGCCCACGTCCGCGGCTGCTCCACGAGCCCCAAGGGTTCACACTGTCAGCAGCTGCTGGTGTTGAAGGGCCACGCCACCATCAGCAGTTGCGCGTCAAGCGGCCTGCACCCCTGAAACAGCTACTCGCCCTAAAGCAACGTCTCTCGACCCACACCCGCGGGCCCACGGTGCCCAGCAGACCCATACCTCAGGCTTCTCGCTGCCCAGGAGGCCGCCCCCGCCCGCCACCAGCTGGCCCAAGAAGTCCTGAGCAATGCAGATGGCAAATGGATGCAACAGGGGGAGGAAATGTTTAGGTCAGATCAAGCCAACAGCACGTAAGCTGCACGCCCCCTTGGTCTCCTCAACAGGCGCCTGCCTTGCCATGTAGACCTTGCCCATGTCGCCCCAGCACCCGCACCCTTACCTTGACCTAGGCTAGGGTAAAGTGGGCCTAGGCTAGGGTGACCTACGCTAGGGTGGGCCTACGCTGAAGTGGGCCTAGGCTAAGGAGACCTGGAGTGGGGCGATTCTAGGCTAGGCTAAAGTGGGCTTTGGCTAGGGTGACCTTGGCTAGAGTGAAATGGGCTGAGGCTAGGTTGACCTGATCAGGATGGGCCTGGGCTAGGATGGGCCTAGGCTAGGGTGGGCCTAGGCTAGGGTGAAGTAAGCCATCAGGCCTCGACTGAGCTGTGAGCTTAGAGGCAGGTGTTTTGTACCATGAGCTAAACCGTTCCAAATTCCAGGTGCAGCAAGGCGATCCTGTCCTGGCTGCGCCCTTTCTCACCTGCACAAACGGCTCTGCATACTCGAGGTACAACGAAGGATGTACCACGGACGCGCCCCCCTTCTCATCGATCCACCGCGCCCAGGTCCGTGCAAATATGTTGACCTGCGCAGCACCACACACCAAGCAACGTAGCGGGCCTGTTGGCCTGCTGCTCAGACTGCCGCCCCCCAAGCTCTGCCCCCAAGCATCTTGCACCCGCTCCTCACCACCAAGCAGCTAGTACTCTCTGATTGATCAAGTGTCCTGCACCCGCTCCTCACCACCAAGCAGCTAGCACTCTCTGATTGATCTAGTGTCCTGCACCCGCTCCTCACCACCAAGCAGCTAGCACTCTCTGATTGATCGTGGGCGGGCCACAGGCTTGATCTGCACTGAGCGCTGCAGGTGATAAGTCAGCTTGTGAGATGCCAGGCACGCCTTACAGCTCACAGCTCAGGCATTCGTGAGATGCCAGGCACACACCTCACAGCTCAGGCATTCGTGAGATGCCAGGCACACACCTCACAGCTCAGGCATTTGCGAGATGCCAGGCACACACCTCACAGCTCAGGCATTTGTTAGATCCCCAGGCTGGACAGACAACCAGGAGCGCCCCTTAACATGAATGCTCACGACCCTTTGCCCCAGAGAGTTAAAGTGCATGCACTCGTTCCGCCCTGCCCATTCCAATGCAGGGCCTATATTTTCCTTCTGCGCCTCCTTAATAGGCAGGATACCCGACTCTGAGGAATGTGTTGTCTGCATGGGCTCCAACTGTTATCTGCATGGGCTCTGGCAGCAAACTCAGGGAGGCAGCTCCAGCAAGCAGCTTCCTCGGCTTGCAATCCGATTGGTGGACCAAACGGCTCTGCCCTAGACACTTTACCTTTTCCTTTCAACCCAGGCCTGGTACCACCCTGTCCTCTGTCCCTTGGTATGGCCCGCCCACACGCAAGGTGTCCGGCGCTTTACACCCACCCTACCCTGCTTGCTGCCGTGTCTGGTACACCACTCTACCCACAGCCACAGCCTGGTCCTTACCCCCAGCGCTGTGGTCTCCGTGTTTGGTACACCCCGTGTCTAGTGCACACCGCGCCTTGTACACTCCATGTCCGGTGCACACCGCGCCTTGTACACCCCATGTCTAGTGCACACCGCGCCTTGTACACCCCATGTCTGGTGCACACCGCGCCTTGTACACTCCATGTCCGGTGCACACCGCGCCTTGTACACTCCATGTCCGGTGCACGCCGCGCCTGCTACACCAATCTACCCAGCCAAGGCCCAAGCCCTGACCCCAGCGCCATGGTTTGTGGCCTGGCCACTGAGCAAGCTGGCAGGTGACACACACCCACCTGACCTCGCTGCTTCTTGCCGAGCCCCAGCTTCCCTGCCTGGGCATCACAGTACGCTAGGTAGGTGGACAAGCCCTGTGCGCGCACACAAATATGCTCGCAACATTGTCAAACTGGCCTGCCTCACTCAGTGCCCAGAGGGTCATGCCTTGTCAGTAGGCATGCCCTGTCAGTGAGGCTATGAAGCCCTGCCTAGCATTCCTATTGGTGGTGAGCACACCGTTTGCGCACAATTGCTCAGCAGGACAATGGCGCGCACCTAAGCTGGAGCTGGCCGCGTTTCCACCTGAGAGCTGTAAAGCGTCTGAATGCCCCCGCTGCTCTCAGGCGCCATGGCGACCGTTTGCTCACCAAGGGTGCACTCATTCGCGCGCTCTGCTCAGACACATTAGAATCAGCACATGCCCTAGGGTGCATGTGGGTGCCCTAGGGTGCATGTGGGTGCCCTAGGGCGCATGTGGGTGCCCTAGGGTGCATGTGAGTGCCCTAGGGTGCATGTGGGTGCCCTAGGGCGCATGTGGGTGCCCTAGGGTGCATGTGGGTGCCCTAGGGTGCAAGCTGCCCATGCTACAAGCTGCTCGTGTGTTACACGCCGTCTGCGTGCGCACTGCGGCACACTTGCGCTGGCACATGCTTCTCAGCAGCTGGCCAGGGTGCACAGCCTGCGCAGGCGTGCTTTGCTCGCGCGCCCCAGCACCAATGCAATCCACGCGGTGCAGATAATTTCTTTTGTGCGTGGCACGAGCGGACATGCTGAGTATGCAAACCAGGTGCACGGGTCACGGGCAGGCAACCATGTGCAGGCACATGCACACACATGCTCACATGTGCGCACACACGGACACACACAAAAGCTGGCACGCAGGCATACACGCACAAACACTTGCATCCATAAAGATTATTCATGCGCACAGACCCACTCGCATGACACTTCCCCCTGCCCCCAGTCTGCATGTTTGCGCACCAGCTTGAGCGCCTGCAGGCCATTGCGGATGATGAAGGTGAGCATGCAGTAGCCCACACCCCCCTGCGCTGCCTGCTCCTCTGCTGCCAGCGCCAAGTCGCTGCTGGCCACCCTCTCGCTGCCCTGCAAGGCTCCTGGGCCTTGCACCGCGTGGGCGGGGGCGGCAGCTGAGGCTGAAGGAGCGGCAGCAGGCTTGTATGCGGTGCTCTGCCACTGTACGACCTCAGCCTCCTGCTGCTGCTCAGGCGCAGCATGCTTGGGCTCGCCCTCTGCTCTATCTGAGCCGTCGGCTGCAGCAGCAGAAGCAGCAGCAGTGCCGCAGCTGCCACCTGCACTCTCCTTGGCTGCGGGGAGTGAATGAGCAGGAATGGAGGGGCCAGCTCCCCCCGCCTCCTGCCTGGCCCTCTTGTGGCTGCCCCCTACTGGTGCACCCTCGTTGGCTGCCGCCTCAGCCGCGCAGGCCTTGCGCTTTGCGGCGGTCGGGCGCGCCGGCATGAGCCACAGCAGCATTTTTTTCTTGTAGCGTAGGGTGCTGGCAATGCTGGGCGCCCCGATCAGGGTGCGCGGCAGGCGGGCCTGCATGGGGGTGCAGTGGTGTGATGAAGGGGCAGGGGCTGAGGCTACAGCAGCCGCAAGGTGGTCAGTGACCTGCATGAGCTTGCCACAGATGCCAGTTTTCCCTATGGCACAGGCGCTTGCAATTGCACGTCAGGGCATCCAGTCCTGACGCGAGCTTAAGCTGGCATCATATCGTTTGCCATGAGCATGAGCCGGCATCATCCTTGCCTGCTTTGGAGTCATTGGTGTCAAAAACAAGTGCAGCAAGGTAACGTGCTGCTCCCAGGGCAAGCCCTGTCCAACACAAATTTGCACAGCAAACATCTACATTTTGCCCGCCCAGCAACAACAGCAGCAGCAGCAGCAGCAGCAGGCGGCAGAAGCAGTAACACCAGCAGCAGGCTCAGGTACACACGCACACCCTCTGCTCACCAGCGCATGACGCACGCCAGGCACGTCCAAAACCAGCGCTGGCGCAAGAGCTGCATCCATGCTAGCATCTACGCTTTGGGTGGCAGCCTCAGACTGGAGGCTGCGCAGGATCGCCTGCAGCCCTGCAGGGTCGGCAGCAGCAAACGGCCCGCTGCCGCTGTTGGCAGTCGGGCCGGGGCCACCAGCAGCACTGCTGCCTTGGGCGAGCTGCACAAGCTGGGGGAGGAGTGCGTTGAGAGTTTTGGAGCTGCTACTGCCGAGAGCAGAGCGGCAGACCATGATGGCGCCATCTGGGGTGCGCGAGAGGAGGCCTGGG
>LFCJ01001926.1_pt1 | contig 14820 bp, 11 predicted proteins | sample 643141 | NCBI WGS metagenome assembly LFCJ01 (sample SAMN03766243, study PRJNA286221) | soda lake metagenome | biome: soda lake; feature: Kulunda steppe; material: water; isolation source: sample B1-Br-g2 brine of Lake Bitter-1 | place: Russia: Kulunda steppe | collected 2010-07 | reverse complement strand
TAGCGAAGGCACTTCCCGATCAAACTACGTTCGTCTTTGCTGGCGACGGCGGGCTTCGTGGCTGGTTAGAACAGGAACTATCGGCCGAGATCGAGTCCGGATCAGTTGAGTTGACTGGGTGGGTCGATCATGATGATGTGCCGGAGGTTTTGAGCCGATTTAAATTACTCATACTTCCTTCCGCACCAACCGAGGGACTACCGACGGTGATTCTGGAATCGATGTCGTGCGGCACGCCTGTTTTGGCAACGGCCGTATCGGGGGTTCAAGATGTGGTACGGGATGGAAAGACTGGGTTTTTATTAAAATCTTCCGGTATGAACTCGATTAAAACAGCATTGAAACAACTTCCTGTGCAGGATAACCTTGGCTTGATTGGAGGACAGGCCCGAGAGTTAATCGAGTCGGAATATAGCTTTGAGGCCGCAGTTGATCGATACGAAGAAATACTTAAGAATCTATCCTGATTACGGACCCATTCAGGCAATTGTGGACGACACCAGGAGAGTAAACTATCCTATAGGCTCTTGAGCAATTTTGCCGACTAAATCACTGATTGCGTGTTTCAACTTGGGAACGTCATACCGCTTGAGCATCCGAAGCTTAAGTGACGATTCCTCATCGACCTTATCAAGATAATATAACAGGAGTGAACAGTGTCGGAGGGCTTGAAAAAAAGTCACGCGCTGGGTATCAATTTGCCACTCTGAGACTACAGTGTTATAGCCATCATTGAACGCAGAAATGAGTTGATCAAACTGTGTTTGTCTTCCATAAGGAAGTCGCCGAACAAAGAGATCCAATGCACTTTGAAACGTGGCTACATCTTCGATTGGGTGCGCACGCTTTGCTCGATCAAAATCGATTATCGAAACGTGATTTCCACTGACATAAATATGGAACAACATCAAATCACCGTGAACGATAGATACTGGTTGTTCTGAACCGCTGTATCGAAAGATCCTATCATTAAGTATTGAGATTATTTTATCATTGAGAACGTCATTAAGTACAGAATCAAGCCTTTCACTGACAACCGAATCGTATTTGTCCATGTGTAGATCGTCAATAATAACTTTATTTGAATATTTTTGAGTCTGCTTGTGGAGAGTTCCGAGGTTCTGCCCAAGGTTATTAAAAGCAGTTTTTATTTGTTTTTGTTTTACCGACCAGACGAGCGGAGCGAGATGCCAGAGCAGTGCTCGGGAGAGTTGCTGTCCCTCAGCTGGACGCATTAATTGAATGCAAATTTCTCCGTCGATCATCTTACTTTCTGGCATTCCGATTCCAGAGTTGATCGCGACGAGTTCCGCTACCAAGGCGAACTTCTGCGCAGGGATCATCTTCGCGTACCACTCTTCACCTTCTTCCCGATTTCTAACTTTATATGCCGAATTAGAAATGGGAAATATATCCACGGAACCGGGATACCCGCTCTCTATCGTCTTTTGGATTAGTTTTTTATTACACATTAATGACACACTTATTTATAATTTGACTGTAATGTCTATTCTGTGTTAACCGACGCGATATTATTATAAATATTTTCCAGCCGCGTTACATGACTGTCCCAAGAGTGGTTCTCATGCACATATTGACGAGCAGCCGCACCCACTGTTTCTCGCTTCTCAGAATCGTGCAAGAGTCGACCGATTGCCGTGGCGAGCGCGTTCGGATCTCGCATCGGAACCAGATATCCCGTATCGCCATCTGCAACTATCGTTGGTAATCCACCACTATTGGTCGTCACGACTGGAAGTCCCCACGCCATCGCTTCAAGAACGACGTTCGGCATTCCCTCACCCTCAGTCGACGGGAGAACAAACACAGCTGCGTCGCGATAGTACTGGTCGACCTCGTCGGGGGTGACTTCACCGACGAACGTGATGTCGGCGTCGGAACTTGCCGCGAGAGTTTCGAGGTTCTCGCGTTCGGAGCCATCGCCCACAATAGTGAGATTGGCGTCGATGTCCGCCATTGCCTTGATCAGATATTCAATTCCTTTTTTTGGGGCAAGTCGACCGACGTAGAGCACTCCTTCTCCAGAAGCGGTCACGTCTGGAATTGACACCGCATTGCCCAGCACATTGACGTTGCAGTCGATATCCGAGAAGTCGGCGGTGATATCCCCACGGATCTCATTGGATTGGGCGAGGACAAGAGTATCGCTCAGGACACGGCGCATCATCCAGCGTTTCCACCAAATGTTGTTCATCAGGTAGTAATCGCCGCCGCGGACCCAGGCGAAGTACGGCAGGCCGGTTAGTTTGTTGACGATATAGCCCAGAAATCCGACTGGATATATCATCATGCACTGTAGTATATCGAACTCTTTGCGATGGCGAAAAAGTGCAAGGAGTGCGAAGATCAGAAATGTGAGATCACTGAGGAAGGAGTTAAGCTTCCAGTTTCGAACGCGGACAATCTCGTAAGGTACATCGCTATCGTCGTGTTCACCAAAGCGTTTGGTAAAAACCGTGACATCTTGGCCTACTTCGTGGAGTTCCGTTCCCGCCTGCTTGGTTTGGGTTTCCATGCCGCCGATGATGTCCGGTGGAAAGGTTTTCAGAACTATTGCTATTTTCATTTGGTTAATGTATTTACACTTCTTTTTCTAGAACAGCCACGTATCCAGGACTAGCTGCTCTATTATATCCTAGTTTCCATAGGATCATTGAAATTCCTCCAACAGGAGGTAAGTATTCGCAAGACGACAGAGTCAAATCATCCGTCTTCTGAACCAATACTTTAAGATTGAATGGATCTATCCAACAGGTATGTGTTGGGTTGTTCTTCTGTCTAAATAGAGATTTACGGAAATAAGCGAATCCGTCAGGGTTGGGTGTTGAGAGGACAAGACGACCACCGTTTACGAGGACAGAACTCGATCTCTGAAGAAACCGGCCAGGATTGTGGAGGTGTTCTATGACTTCGCCAGCAACTACCACGTCAAAAGATTGGTTAAAATCGAGTTCTTCGGCATCACCCACTCGAACATCATATCCGTTCTCCCGCATCTTCTTAATTTCTTCTTCGTTTATATCTATTCCAATAACATTTCCTTCGACATGGTCAGTGAGTCGGTCGTGTAGATTTCCACTCTTCCTTTTTTGTTCGTTGTGCCGCACACATCCGATATCTAGAACATTTTTTGAATTAGGTGGTATCTTATCAAGCGCACTGTTGAACCGAATTTCTATGCTTTTCATATTGTGCTATCTGTGGCTTGCCCAATCAATCTATCAAACTTTTCTGACTGCCTTTCTGCCGAAAACTTACTGACATGTTTTTTTTGTTCTTGCGGTTCGTGATTCTCAATAGCTTTCTGGATTGCTTCGACCCACGCCTCTGTAGATTCTATGTTCTCTACGATTTCTCCTGTGTCGCCGACCACTTCTGGTAAACCACCCCTATTGCTAACAATACAAGGTATGCCGCTCACCATCGCTTCGGCAGGTACACGACCGAATGGTTCTTCCCACCTAGACGGTGTGACAACAGCCTTCGACTCTGAGTACGCTTCTATCATATTGTCGCACCACTCCCAATGTGTAACATTGTTTAGAATTTCGGCTCGATTCTTGATTTTTTTCGATTTTATGGGTCCAACAAGGAGGAAATCTTCATTTTTCATGATCTCGGCGATATCTAAAAAGATGTCTCCACCTTTGTACTCCGTGCGCGGGTTTACCATAGTAATATAGCCATTTTCATTCCTTTGCGTCCGGTAATTATTAAGTTCGATTGGTGGATAGACCACTTCTGAGTCGACATCAAAAAGCTCTTTTAACTTCATAGCCGTAAATTTACTGTTAGCTATCGTATGAGTCGCTTTTGACGCAGCTATACGGTAGTCATGAAAATTCTTATAGAGGAAAGGATACTGAACCATTCCGCCAAGGTCCGTTTTCAATAGATTTGAGAGATGTCCCAGTCTCGGGTTGTACTTTTCGTAACCGGTCAGCGGCATACTCCGGACTAAGAACAGAGACGGTATTTCATTTTCGTAGGCGATTTTGACTGAGATCGGTGCTAAAATTGTTTGAGTGATAACCAGGTCGGTCTCCGAACTGAGTGTGTTCTCAATGTAGCCTGCCCACTGTGATCGCTCGAATACTTGATTGGCCCATGTTAGTTTTGGAATATTTATAACCTCTTTCAAATGTATTTCATACTCAAATTCCGTCTTCGGTGGATCAGCCGGGGGTGTCTGATACACATCTGCTGTGATATCTCGTCTTTTTGCTACCCCATTCATCAAAGCAAGGAGGGATGTACATGCCCCTCCTCTATTCGGCATGGCAAACTTGTTGTACAAAACTGTTATATGCATTATATATCTCTGTATTTATGTATAATAGAATAATAAGATCATACGTGTATAAACTTCTGTCGAACCTTTGCCGTCTCGGAACTTATTTGTTTTCTTTTGCGTTACTTGGTTTCTGTTCCAGATATATTGTAATGTGCTGACATTTTGTATCACACCAATATGAATCGATAAATAGCCAGAGCTTCGGATGCTTTGAGATGTTGAAAGGCGATCCTTAGATACTGTCTAATGCTCTCGGTCAAGAAGAGTTGGTTAGAATTTTATTTTATAGAATTGTCGTATACCACCCATAGAGCTCGCACGTCGCGACCGAACGAGCTTTTTTTGTTGAGTAAGAGGTTTTGACCATACAGCGTTGGAATTATTCTTTTGGTTGGATGAGTGCGTTGTTCATGACGTTATTCGCTGATGAACCGCCGTAGGAATAAGCTACTCAACTTCGACACAGATTGCATATTCAGTATTCTAGTCCATTCGTATTCAAATAAGCGGAAGAATCACATGATTGTTATCCAATCGCTGAGACTATGACAAAATAATGGCATGAGGAGCGTAACTGAATTGAATGAATTTCTCTCCAGACACAGTTTGGATGCTATTTACTTTGAAGTTCCCACCAGGACTCATCAACCACTGTGTACTCACGTGCGCAGTCATTGAACGTAACTCATTCGCCGAAGGAGGTTGTCGGAGCAATCATTCCTTGCATTGATCAATCCGGGTTCGTAAGGACACTAAATCTCGCTGGAGTGCCGTTGAGTCGGTTGATTAATTGTTATACAGTAAACGTTTTTCGTAGAGTTATTTAAAGCCAAAAGATATATTGAACTACATCATAGTTTGTTGTTAATGAGCGCAGAGTTAGATATTAGTTTGGTGCTTGATAGTCAATACAGAAAAAAATATCACCACATAGAAATAGAAAATCTGGTCAAATCAAAGCATAATATTAAAGAGATATACATTGACAAAAGTGCATGTATTGATGAGGCAGATACCAGTTCAAGGAGTAAATTTACATCTAAAGGACCTTATATTATTGATTCAATAATTAGAAAAGAATTTAGTGTGATCATAGAGATTGAACGGCATATGGCAAAATATTTAAAACCTTCTACGTCAGTGTTATCAGATTATTTACAATTGGCAAAGAGAGAAAATGTATTTGAATCAATATCTGGTTTGGACAATATCGAAACAAGATACTTCGAGCCGATCAAAAAAAGTGATCATACCTATGAATTTCCACAGGAAATTGTTGACAGGATTGTTGAACAGACTGACGTAGTTGTATTATTAGGCTACTCGAAAATTTTACGAGGAGATATATTAACAGAACCAACTTATGGTACATTAAGTTTCCATTGGTCTGATTTCACAAAGTATCGAGGCCGACCTGGTGGATTTTTTCAATGGATTAATGACGAAGAAGAGATTGGCATGACATTACAACAATTAACTGAAGACTTAGACGGCGGGAAAGTTGTTATTTGTAAACATACAAGCATTTCTGATGCAAATTCATGGACAGATGTCCAGCTACAGTCAATTAAAATGTATGATGATATATTGGTTGAAGGGTTAAATAAATTAGCGGACCCAGATTTCACACTTGAATCACCAAAATTGGGTAAATTGACTTACGAAAAAGAGGGTGAAAAATTACAGAATGTAATAAAATGTGTTTTGAAAAATGTAAAAAATCGGTACTTTTGGTAGGCGAAGATTAATAAGTACTTAGCAGATAGGTAGATCTACTTCTTCAAGACCTGTTTAGGTTACTGTGATTACCGGCAAAGCCGAGAATATTTGATCCTATTTTCACTCGGTGGGTTTATTAATGTGATAGGCCAAAACATGTTGTGATGAGTTTCAGTCAGTGGTATCGAAATTATCTTCAAGCCTCATTGAAAAAGGTTGGTCTCAATGATACTATCGTCTACATGTATCACAAATATAAACTTGCTACGACCGGTTGCAGATCTATTAATATAAACAACACTATCGTTGAATTTGAAATAAAGAATAGAGACGACTACATTTGGCTATCTCCTGCCAATCAAACATCCTCTGCAGAATTTAGAATAGCCGAAAGAATCGTTCAAGAATCGAAATCAGGGGATGTATTTCTCGATATTGGAGCAAATGATGGGATTTATTCATGCATTTTCGCTAAATGTATCCCCAAATCTACTGTGATCAGTGTAGAACCTCATCCAACAAATATTGAAAAATTGGAACGGAATGCTGATCGAAATGCCGTTAGTGTGCACCCGATAAAGATGGCCTTCTCAAATTCTAACGAAATAAAGGAACTGTATATTGGAGCAAACCCTCGTCGGCACACGCTTGAATCAGGAGAGAATAATGAAGCTATTAAAGTTCCAGTCCGAACAGGAGATAAGATATTAGCAGACGAAGGATATCCCACTCCAGATGTGATCAAAATTGATGTTGAAGGCGTTGAAAAACAGGTCCTTCAGGGGCTTGAGCAAACACTCAAAGAAGGGTGTCGGTTGATTGTTTGTGAGGTCCACGAGCCGGCGGAAGCAGATGATATTCGGTCGTTTCTCAAAAATAAGGGGTTCAAAGTGTCCGACCTCAATCTTGATCGAGTACAAACCCATCTAATTGGAAAAAAATAAGTATAAATCTTGGTCATTGTATTGGTGATACTATAGAAACAATTTGATCGAAACAGAATTTGAATCCAAGCAGATCGAAAAACAATGGCAAATCTCCCAGACAAACTCCCAATCAAAGAGATGATTACCGGTGCTGCAGACCATTTGATAGAATCAGACGACAAATTAAATCTATTACTTGTGCTACGCGGATCCGGATTTGGAGCTGGATCTATTTCACTAATATCAGAGTTAGTAGATTCAGACAAAGTATCAACGGAATCAATGAACTTAACGCTTGCATACAATTCAGAACCGATCTTTTTGGAAAAAAAGAAGCCAATTTTGAATTACTTAAATAAACAAAAGATAGGCAATTACCGTGATGTCAAAATTGGTACTAGGCTATTTGTTAAATGTTTTATCAAATCAAACTTGATAATTATCACGACAAAATCCGATCTATGGAAATGGAGGCTGTTCGCCGACACAACGGGTGTATCAATCGTACATATATACCATGGAGTAATAACAAAGTCACAAGGAAACCTTACCACAAATAAACTAAAAAAACAACAATATTTCCAATTTAATGCTATTGATCCTTATCCGTATGGACAGCAGTCCAGGTTCGATAGAGTTGATGTAAAGTCGGTAGCATCTGATGCAGAGGCACACTTCCACGCAGTTGGAGAAGGAAGAAATCCTACAGTGTTCAAGAAGTGGGGCTATCCAAGACACGACCGTATGCGAAAGGTGATTTCGGATGAATCGGTCAATCGAATAGTACCTGAAAAAACGGTCAAGACGATTGAGAAAGATAACAGCTCTACCAAGATTCTATACGCTCCAACTCACTTTGACGGATCCGAGGTTGACCTTTTCCGTTTAGATGATTTTGACTTTGAGAAGTTCTCTGAGTTTCTCGAATTAAACAATATTAGTATCTATATGAGAATGCACCCTTCAGAAGAAGAAACCGATGATTATCAACAATATATCGAAGACAGACGCATATTTCATGCAGGACTTGATTTTTCACCATCCCCAATCGAGATTCTAGATGTATTTGATGCTTTGATCACTGATTACTCATCAATGTATATTGACTATCTTCTTCTGGATCGACCCATATTGTTTATGAACGGAAAACACGACTTATTTATGAATAATAGAGGGATTGCCTTCGATTATGAAAAATATTTCCCCGGACCTAAAATAAAATCATTTGAACAATTAATCGATGAAATAAAAAAAGTGACGTTGGGCGAAGACAACTACACTAAAGAGCGAGAATTTGTGAAGAACGTGTTTCTACCTGAATCACATAATTCATTTGTTGACAATTTGTTACATTACTTTTATAATTAATTGAACAGTAAGTTTTTATTATATTTATCTAGTGCCTGTTTATTTCCCACATACTACATGATAAAAAAGCCAAAAATCATGCCCTTTATTATACGACACCAGTTACAGGTCATCAATGGCATGGGGTAATCGTCCCACCTTTGGACAAAAAATACGGGAATATATTGAATTCGCACCAGACCCATTTCCACATTTGGCTAAATCAATATTTCGTTCCGCTCTTGTGAAAAAAATGCAGGCTAACACCTGGTTGAAATGTGGACACAAATATAATGCTCCAATCTGGCCATTAAGAGTGTACTTTGTTTCTCCAAATGGCATTAAATACGTATCTAACATTAATAGGGGTAGATATGATTCAGATGTTCTGAGTGGAAACTGGGATCAATCTCAAAACGAATTTGAAGAGAAGCGTGTCTATCGATCCTTCGTACAGTTTTTTGAAGAAAATAAGAGTTGGGAAGACACAGAATATTTTGAACATTTTTATAACAAACCCGACATGAAATACACAAATGAAGAATTGAGAAATGCAGCCGACAACTATCGACAATTATATGAAAATATCCGAAAATATGGTTTAATCACACAAAGAGAGCTTGAAGAGAGCAAACATTTGATTAAAGAAATACACGACGTTGCATTCTACCCCCCAGAACTGCGTGAAATCACCGTTGACGTTGGGCGATCAGGAGAGATACTCTTCGGTGCTGGTGGTCAACATCGTCTCTCTATCGCAAAAATACTGGAATTGGATTCAATACCCGTTCGCATCCGACTTCGACATGAGAAATGGCAACAGAAACGTGACAAAATCTGGGCCAAGCCTAATAAATACGATCCGAAAGAAATCACACATCCTGATCTCTTACCCTTGTTCAACAAACCCGAATCAATGAGTTAATTATCCTGCTAGAATCCGCACCTTTTTATTATAGAGTTTGCTGGTAATATCTATATACAAATGCGTATCGGTCGAACCTCGGCTATACTGTTTGCCTCTGATATTCTCGCCACTGCGCTCGGATTCATAGCGACAATTTACTTCGCCAGAAAGCTTGGTGCAGAAGTATATGGTCTTTATGCCATTGCAACTGCTCTCGTCGGATGGCTTGCGCTTGGCGGTGAACTTGGAATCTCGTCTGCTGTTACCAAACGGATGAGTGAAGGTGAAAAACAAAAGGAGTACTTCACCGCCGGCGTCATACTCGTGACGACGTTTGGTGGATTGGTCACAGCTGGTGTACTCTTGTTCCAAAGCTACATCAACGCGTACATTGGTGCTGAAGTAGCTCTGTTCGTGCTCGTAATTGTTATCATTAAGCTATATTATGGAATTGTAAAATCCGCTCTTAAAGGCGAAAAGAAGGTCTATATTACAGGTGTTGTCACGCCAGTAAATTTCGGAGGACGGAGTATTATTCAGATTGGGCTGGTATTTGCTGGATTCGGCCTTGTGGGAATGCTTGTTGGGTACGCTGCTGGCGGTATTATTGGCCTCCTCTTTTGTCTGTACTTTTTGTCTTCACAGATGAAGAGGCCAGCAATCCATCATTTTCAGCAGATTTTCGATTTTGCAAAATATTCCTGGCTAAGTCGCCTGAAATCGAGAGCATTCAACGATACCGATATACTCGTTCTTGGAGCACTAGTACCATCCGCACTCGTTGGAATCTATTCAATTGCGTGGATGATTTCGACATTCTTGAGTTATTTTACAACAGCAATTAATAACTCATTGTTTCCTGAGATCAGTGCTGCCGAAGCAAAAGAAGATTTCGATTACATTTCTAGTCTACTAAATGATGGACTGGCGTTCGGCGGCCTCATTGCAATACCAGGCTTGTGTGGCGGAATAATCCTTGCAGAGCGTATTCTTCGAATTTACGGTGACGAGTTCGCTCAAGGAGCGACAGTACTTGTTCTCCTTATTCTGGCTACACTTGTTTATGGATATCAAAACCAGTTTTTGAACACGTTGAACGCAATAGATCGGCCTGACATCGCATTCCGAATCAACGCGGTATTTATTATCGTCAATATCTGTCTGAATATCATGTTGATCCTTCTCGTTGGTTGGATAGGTGCCGCGATTGCTACAATCCTCTCAGCTGTGGCCGGCCTTACTCTCTCCTACTGGTACCTCCAGCAGATTCTCGAATTCCAAATACCAGTTGTAGAAATTGGACAGCAATTCGGTGCTGGGCTAGTAATGAGCGTGGTTGTTCTGGGACTCCTTAGCCTAATTGAGTCGATAGAACTTATTTCACATAATATAATAATAGTTTTACTATTAGTATTTATCGGTACAGGAATATACTTTGTGACGCTGCTCACAGTTTCGAAACAGTTTCGCTCAACGGTCGCGGAAAATATATCCATTTCAATCCCCTTCACTTCATGAGACTAGGATCAAGTTGAGGGACTTTCAAACTAGTTAGGGAGCTAGAAACAAAACGTAGACCATAGATACCAAAGATATGACCTGTTGGAACGTATATGTTCATAGTTCCCCACCCAGATAGGATGACTTTCAGCCAGAGATCTGAAAGAACTAACGGAAGATAATGTCGATTGCAGCTGCTAGAAATTCAGGCACAGTCTAATTAAGCCAGTTTGAGAAGCGAGCAGTTCATGGTTTGAGTTGTTCATGCTGTCGCCAGAACTGCTCAGAGAGACGTTGGATACGGCAAATCTTGAATGTTGGGAGAGAGAGCGGACGGCGAACGCCCTGACGGGCGTCGCCGTCCGGCTCCACGCGACCGGTTGTTCGCTTAGAGAAACACAAGAGATTCTCCGACTATTCGGCGTACAACGCTCTCACCAGACAATCTTTCAGTGGGTACATCGAGTAGCTGACAGCGTTCCCGACCCGCCTGAGGCGCAGCCGAAGCGGGTCGCGGTAGACGAAACCGCTATCAAAATCAATGGTGAGTGGTCTTGGTTATATGCTACAATAGACCTCGACACCAAGTTGATTTTGGGTGTCGATCTGTTCGGATCTCACGGAACCGATCCAGCTGCTGCGTTCTTGCATTGACTCTCCGAGAAACACGACCCCTCCGAGGCCGTGTTTCTCGTCGATGGCTTCGATTATCACACTGCACTTGGTCGATTAGGTCTCAGCGGTCGGCGTGATTATACAGACCGAAACCTGATCGAAAAGTGGTTTCAAAAACTCAAAATGAGGATCGACCGCTTCCATAATTCGTGGGTGGGCAGTCGGTCGAGCGTTCGACACTGATGTTTACAGTTTGCACATTACTATAACCGCTAGCGACCGCATCAATCGCTAGATGATCGAACGGCATCTGAGGAGGTCACTAACTAGACAGTGCCGAGTGTAGCAAAAGTTATTTCATCTAATATCAATAAACTCCAAAGCAACGTGAAAAAGTTGAAAGAACAAGTAGACCCTCCAATTGTTAAATTTACGGAGGCTTCTGAGATTATTCGTGAAGACGGGTTCTGGGAGTTATTAATAAATATACGTGAGTTCGCACTTAGGAGGTTAGGTACTACAGATATTGGTTGGAGATATTATAAGCATAGGCTCCGACAAAAAGCTGCAACCGAAACAGATGCTGATCCTTTCAAACTCATATGGGTAGACCCGAATCAAATAAAACACATAACGGGAGTAGTACGAAATCCACAGCACCCTGAAAAGATAATTGACCAGTCATTTCGTGGAATAGATACTTTTGGCAGTGTTAAACAGGGAGATTGGGATAAAAACAATCATGATTTTGAACAGCATTGGAAATATAAAGCCATTAAGCAGTGGTATATTGACGATATTCCTTGGGATAAAACGGAATTCTTTTGCAAAAAAATGGAGTCGAACCCTGGATATGAGCAGAAAAAACAACTTGTGAAATGGTGTAAAAAATATGAGAGACTTTTCAATGATATAAAATTAGAAGGCTATAAGACTCAAAAAGAATTAGTGACAGGTCAACCACATAAAGAAATCTGTGTAAACATTGGGAGAAGCGGCCGATTTCTATTCAATGGATCAGGCCATCATAGATTAGCCATTGCAAAAATACTCAATCTCGATGAAATCCCGGTTATAATTAGAGTTAGGCATTCGTTATGGCAAAAAATAAGAAACAGTATACTTGAAGAAAATATTAGCCAGATAGACTATAACAAAATTCAGAATCATCCAGATTTACAAGATATTTTTGATGCTTGAATAAACATCTATCCTTGAATCCAACACCACTGTCTTGAACCCCGTTTTTATATATATGGTGTTGTCAACGTGTTTTCTGACGACCGATACGAAAAAGATTTGAAATCGAGATTCACAAGTATTCCATGACCAAACCTTTCGTTGTCATCCTCGGCGCAGGTCGACCATTCTCAGGCACAGAACCCGCACCACTCCAACGTGTCTCAGGCGACCGTCGGACACTCGACTGGCTCATCGACGCCTTCACACATGCCCTCGACGACGCAGAAATCCACTTCGTTGGCGGCTACCGCATGGATGAAATCGTCGACGAATATCCCAGTATCTACTTCTCCCGAAACGAAAACTGGGATGAAACGGGAACCATCGGTAGTTTGCTCTCTGCCCCACTCGACAAAAACCGACCCACCTACATCTGCTACGGTGATGTCGTTTTCCAACCCGATATCGTCGACCGACTAGCACAAGCCCAGACAGCAGCGGTCGTCGACGAACACTGGCAGACACGCTACCAGTCTCGAACAGTCGAGAGCCGCGAGCGTGCCGAAAAAGCACAGTATGAAACTGATACTGAGGGCCACCCTTACGTTGATCGTGTCTCAACTAACATCTCTCCAGAGGATGCCGACGCGGAGTTTACCGGTCTTACCCGTCTCTCATCCGACGCATTCACGCTATTCACAGACCTCGTCGACCGTGGCCTACTCACGCCCGAAGACGACCTCGCGGATCTGATAACCGCACTCTCGGTCGGAAACATTCATCCCGAGCCAATCGATGTCGAGGGACACTGGGCTGAACTCGAAACCACAGACGATCTCGCACGCTTCGTTCTCGACACGAAGGCGAACACACTCCGCCGCCTCGAATCGATGGTCACCGAGAGCACCATCGCTCCGCAGTACACATTCACGGCCGGCAAATTCGAAGCGGAACCCAGAGCTGTTTACGATGGCATCGCAGATACGTTCGACCGACCGATTATCGTCCGTTCGAGTACACTTGCCGAGGACGGCTGGGAGCACTCCAATGCCGGGCGCTTCGAGAGCATTCTCGACGTACCACCAGGCGATACCACTGCGGTGAAAAATGCGATTGAGGATGTTATCGATTCCTACAACAACAACCCAAAAAATCAGGTGCTCGTCCAGCCGATGGTCGAAGATGTGGCCGCAAGCGGTGTCGTGATGACACGGTCGGTCGAACACGCAAGTCCCTACTACATCATTAACTACGATGCTGAGACTGGCAGCACCGTCACCGTCACCGACGGCAGCGGCGATGATATCCGAACGATTATTGTCCGCAAAGACGCGACCGACCATCTCGACACTCTCGGCGATTCAGCCCTTAGTCTCCCCACACTCGTCCAGGCAGTCACAGAAATCGAAGATGTGGTCGGCCATGATGGTCTCGATGTGGAGTTTGCGGTCACCGACGACGGCGAAGTCTACATCCTCCAAGTTCGTCCGATGACCGTCGATCCCGGCGAGCGAACGGTCGACGACGAAACAGTCTATCAAGAACTCGAACAGGCCCGCACTACCTTCCTCGACAGCCGCGAGTCATCGCCCTTCGTGTATGGGGATCGACCCATTTACGGCGTCATGCCCGACTGGAATCCGGCAGAGATTATTGGTCGATCTCCACGACTGCTTTCGGATTCTCTCTATCGGTATCTCATTATGGACGAAGTGTGGGCCACTCAGCGCGCCGAGTTCGGCTACCGTGATGTTCGTCCGCATCCTCTCATGGTGAGCTTCGCTGGCCAACCCTTCGTCGACGTTCGCGCTGATTTCAACTCCTTTGTTCCCGCAAGCGTCTCCGAGGAACTCGCCGAAAAGCTGGTCAACTACTATCTGGATCGTCTCGAAGTCAACCCCGAGCTCCACGATAAAATCGAGTTCGACATCGCCCTCACGTGTCTGTCCTTTGATTTCGAGTATCGCGCTCGTCCGCTACGTGAGGCAGGGTTCACCGACGACGAACTCGCCGAGCTCGAAGGCGGACTCCGAGAGATCACTCACGGTGCGTTCGAGCGCGTCGAGAGCAACGTAGACATGGAGCAGATCGAGGAACTCGAAACACGGTTCGAAACGATTGCCCAGTCCGAGATGCCACCTCTGCAGGCCGTTCGAACACTTCTGGAAGACTGTCGACAACGCGGGACACTGCCGTTTGCCCACCTCGCCCGTGCTGCTTTCGTCGCTGTCTCGCTGCTTCGCTCGCTTGAACGGAAAGACGTCATCACCGACAGTCAACAGACGCGCTTTCTGAACTCACTGAATACG
>LFCJ01001924.1_pt1 | contig 14824 bp, 18 predicted proteins | sample 643141 | NCBI WGS metagenome assembly LFCJ01 (sample SAMN03766243, study PRJNA286221) | soda lake metagenome | biome: soda lake; feature: Kulunda steppe; material: water; isolation source: sample B1-Br-g2 brine of Lake Bitter-1 | place: Russia: Kulunda steppe | collected 2010-07 | reverse complement strand
GCGGCCTCGACGGCGCTGACGGCGTTCATCACGTTGTCCGAGGAGGGCCGGTCCGCGGAGCGTTGAGAGCCGGTGAAGACGACCGGGACCGGCGTCTCGAGGGTGAAAGCGAGCGCGCTCGCAGAAAACTGCATCGTGTCGGTGCCGTGCATGACGACGACGCCGTCCGCGCCGGCTTCGATCTCCTCGTAAACCGCTCGTGCGAGGTCCTGCCAGACCTCGGGGGTCATGTTCTCAGAGAGGATGTTGGTGACGACCCGCCCGCGGTAGTTCGCCCGGCCGGCGAGGTCGGGAACCGCCCGCAGGACGTCCTCGGCGTCGAACTGGGCCGTCACCGCGCCGGTGCGGTAGTCGACGGTCGAGGCGATCGTCCCGCCCGTCGAGATGAGCGAGATCGTCGGCAGGTCTTCGTCGAACTCGATCTCCGACCCGTCCTCGCCGTTCTGTGCCTCTTCGACGTCGTGGACGCCCTCCTCTAGGACCTCGACGTCGGCATCCCCACGGTCGACGCCGACGTTGTACCCGCCCTCGAGTTTGACCACGAGGTGTTCGTCGGTACTCGAGGGGAGGACGACCCCTTCGAAGCGCTGTGTCGCCCGATCGACGCGGACGCGATCGCCTGGATTCATACCCAGGGGTTCCCCCCCGGCGGACTTGAAAGGTGCCCTTCCGCCCTCGCCAGCCGAGTACGCCGGGGACGGTGACCACGACCCGGACGGCGGCGATCGAACTACTGGCCACAGACGGTGTCACCACTCGTACTGGAGTCCGGCGTAGCCGAACATGACGAGCGCGAAGACGACCGCCGCCGTCGTGATCGCGAAGCCGATCAGCCGCATCGTCTTGGTCATGACGACCGGGTACTCCGGCTGGGGCTCTATGTTCGTGGTAAGCGTGTACGTGAACGCCGCCACGCCCACGGAGATCACCGCGAACGCGCCAGCCGAGAACCACGACATGTCTCTACGGTTCGGTTCGGGGGATGTATACGCTCCGATGTGGGCCCTCGAGGGAAAGGTCCATGACGGTCCACGCCGTCGTTACGGGTATGAGCGATCGCTCCGAGGAGGTGACCGAGAGCCGGGAACCCAACTCGACCGACGAGTTACTCGACGAGACCGACCGTCTCCTCTCCGGGGACCTCGGCTCCACCGAGGCCGGGACCGAGCCGTCAGCGGGCGAACCGGCGGAGACACCGCCGACCGAGGAGTCGGACTCGTGGTGGCGGCCCTCGAGTGAGCCCTCCGCCGAGGACGGGCGGCCCGCGGCTGAGTCGACTCCCTCCCGGCTCTCGATCTCGAAGTATTTCTCCCCGAAGGCGTTTCTCGCGCTCCTCGGGGCGATCAGTGCGGGGCTACTCGCCGGCGATTTCCTGTTACCCTTCGGCGGCAGCCCCGTCGGGATGTTCGCTATCGCTTTCGTCGTGGGCCTCCTGACGAGCAGACGGCGGTACCTCGAGACGGCCATCGCCGGGATCTCTGTCGGTGCGGTAACCGCCTTCCTGGCGAACCCGATCCTGTCCGTGGCGGGGTCGGGAACCACCGTCATCGCCATCGGCGTCGTCGCCGGCCTGGTCGCGACGGTCGGTGGCTACTACTTCGGACGGGATCTCAGGGACGGCCTCTCGAGGGAGATCTGAGAGCTACCCGCCCGTCGCGAGTTCCCACCCACGTTCGGTCCGGCGGACGACCCCCTCGTCCGCCATCCGCTCGAGTAATTCGGCGGTAACCTCCCGGGGAACGTTGACGTCACTCGCGAGTGCGTCTACGCCCTTTGGCTCCTCGCGAAGGCTGCCCAGCAGGTCCGCGTAGATCCGGCTTTCCGGACCCGCGCCGACGCTCTCTGAGATCCGATCTAAGACGTCACACAGCCGCCCTTGCACCCACCGCTGGGCGAGCGAGAGTTCGTTCTCGAGTTGCTCTAGGCGCTCTAAGGTCGAGAGTAACTCCTCGAGGGCGCTGTCGTCGTCGTAGTCGACCTCGAGTTCGAGGTGACTGCAGGTCGTGATGTCGAAGCTGTTGTTCGCCGGATAAGCGCTCTTGCTCGCAAAGCCGTACGGGGAGACGTTGACCTCGAGGCGGACGTTCCGGGCGATGTGGAAGTATTTGCGCCGTTTCTCGTCGGTCCGACTCTCGATCAGGCCGGCGTCCTCGAGTTTCCGGAGGTGTTCGATGACCGCCTTCGGACTCACACCGAGGTACTCGGAGATTTCGGTTACGTAACAGGGCTTCTGTGAGAGGAGTCTGAGTATTCGTCTCCGGTTTTCGTTTCCGAGTAAGTCCAACAACGCGGCGGAGTCCATCGAGCGGGGGTTAGAGACCGCCGCCCAAAAGCGTGTCTCTCAGCCTACGTCCCCTCGTCGGGGCTGGATTCGTCGGTCTCCCGCGTCTCGGTCTCGTTTTCGGGTGCCTGTGGTTCACCCTGGTCGGGCGTCTCTTCCGGCGGTCCACCCGGCGGATCGGCGACGGCGGTTTCGGAGGCTATCGCCGCGACTTCCGGCCCGGAGACGTTCCCGGCACCCGCCCGGAGGTCGGCCAGACGCTGTTCGTCGACGTCGACCGACCGGCTCTCGACCTCGTCGATCGCGACCTCGAGGGCGTTTATCTGGGCAGCGAGACGGGTCATCCGGGCATCGTAGGCGACGTCCGGGAGTTCGTCTTTTCGCTCCCGAAGCTCCTCGCGTTCGTCCTCGAGGTCGGCGAGGCGGTCCTCGAGGCGGTCTACACGGTCGGAAACGACGTCTGCACGGGCGTTCTCGTCGGCGTTTCGGTAGTCGGCGTCGAACGTCTTCGACTCGACGGCGTTCTCGGCGTTTACGCCACTCGCCTGCATGAACGCGGAGACTTCCGACCCCATCGACGGCCCGTCTCCGGGCTCTTCGGTCGTCGTGTCGGGATCGTCAGCGAGGGCCGCGCCGGCGAAGGGGGCGATCGCCAGTCCGCAGGCGGCAAGCAGGACTGCCACCACGGCACGGGTCGTGGTCATCGACGGGTACTACTGCCCGACATCTTAAAAAGTCGGACCTTCGTTCGGACCGTTCGATCGGCCAGTGAAACGTTCAGGACCGTTTTTCACGGTCGGTTTCCCGCCTCCCTCTCCGAAACGGGGCGTTTGCGACCGGGCGGTCGGAGGGCAGCTGGGGAGTGACCGAAAACACGTGTGTCCGGGAAACAGTTATAGTACACTGTCCCCTGGTACCAGGTGTCATGTTCGCGGTGTTCTCCCGAAGCTACTATCTCGGACGCCTCTACGTCACTCCGTCCGAGGGTGACCACGCCCGAATGCACAGCCAGCAACACGAACGCGTAAACGAGGAACTGTACGCGACCGGGGACGGGGTCGAACGACTCGACACCCCCCTCGTTATGAAACTCGAGTCCGGTCACTTCCCCGTCCTCGGCGACGCGGACGTCCCCGCAAACACCCTCGAGGTCCCCGAACCGATCCTCGAGGACACGCGGATCCGGAACCCCCCGGAACTCCAGGAGGTCTTCCTCGCTCGCCGCGAGCGGGCCAGACAACTCCTCTCGATCGCCGGCGGGTGGCCGACCGAGGGCTCCCGCGACGTCGGAACCTAGAAGTACTCCGGCTTCCCGTTTTTTCCCGATGATCGACGAGTTGCTCGGTCGTGCTTCGCTGAAAGAGCGCATCGACGAACTCGAGGAGGAAAACGAGCGCCTCCGCAACCGCTTCGAGGCCGAGTCCGAACGGCGCTCGGAGGCCGTCACCGCCCGCCAGGAAGTAGAGGAACGACAGAACCGTCTCGAGGACCGCATCGCCCAACTCGAGGGCGAACTCGAGCGCGTCGACGACGAGGACGGGCCGTCGGTGGCGCCTCGGCGGCGGGAGCGGCTTCGGGGTGGACGGCTGGCGGAGGTCCTGACCCGCCTCGAGTCGTTCCGGACCGGCCCCGAGGGAGCGCTGACGGCGACGGTCGACGGGGCAGTTCCCGACGCCGTCGCGGACGCCGTCGGCGACGAGCGAACGGCGCTCGTCTCCGAGGCCGCCCCCTGTCTGGTCTGTGTCGACGACGCCGGCCTCCTCGCGGTGGCACTCGACCCACCCGTCCAGCCCGACCTCGAGGCGACCTGGAACGATCGCTTTAGGCTCGATCGGGAGTGGTTCCTGCCGACCGGCCGTCACGCCCTCGCGCTCGTCCGTGCGGACGTCTTCGCGCTCGGAATCTACGACGGGGACGAACGCCTCGAGTACGAGGGCTTCGAGAGCGACGTCAAGTCGACACATTCGAAAGGTGGCTTCTCACAGGCACGCTTCGAGCGCATCCGCGACGACCAGATCGGCGATCACGTCGGGCGATGTCGTGAGGCGATCGAGGGCGCCGACGTCGAACGGCTCTACCTCACGGGACAGCACGGGGTCGTCGACGCCGTCGCCGAGGAGGTCACGCCCGAGGCGACCGCCGCCGTCGACGCGACCGGGAAACCGAAGGCCGCCCTCGAGGACGCCGTCCGGTCGTTCTGGACGACCGACCTGCGGGTGCTGTAACCCGATCGCCCGGCGTTTCGATTAAGTGCCCGGTCGACGACCATCCGGTATGCAGATCGCAATTCTCGCCCACGAGAAGTTTCCCGAGCGGGCGAAGACCGCCCTCGGGGTGCTCAGGTACGGCGACTACGACGTCGCCGCAGTACTCGACCGTGAACAGGCTGGAACGCGGGTACACGACCACGTCCCGGACGTCCAGGACGCCCCGATCGTCGCCGGAATGGCCGACCTCGAGGAACCGATCGACGCCCTGTTGATCGGCATCGCGCCCATCGGCGGCGGCTTCGAAGGGAGCTGGCGACCCGACGTCCGGGCGGCCCTCGAGGCCGGCTGTGACGTTATCTCCGGACTCCACTACTTCCTCTCTGAAGACGAGGAGTTCGCCGCCCTCGCGGCCGAAAACGACTGTGAACTCCGGGACGTCCGCGAGCCCCGCGACGATCTCACGGTGAGTCGGGGCGTCGCCGACGAGGTCGACGCCGAGGTGATCCTCACCGTCGGCACGGACTGTTCGGTCGGGAAGATGACGGCCACGATGGAACTCGCTCGCGACGCCCGCGAGGCCGGCCACGACGCAGCGGTGATCCCGACCGGCCAGACGGGCATCGTGATCGAGGGGTGGGGTACCCCCGTCGATCGCGTCGTCAGTGACTTCACCTCGGGAGCGGTCGAGGGGATGATCCTGCAAAAGGGTGACGACCACGACTACCTCTTCGTCGAGGGTCAGGGAACGATCGTCCACCCCGCCTACTCCGCCGTGACCTGTGGCATCCTCCACGGCGCGATGGCCGACAAACTCGTACTCTGTCACGCCGCCGGCCGGGAGGCGATCCACGGCTACGAGTCGTTCCCGCTGGCGTCGATCGAGTCCTACGTCGACCGCTACGAGAGCCTGGCCGACCCGGTGAAACCGGCGAAGGTAGCCGCCGGCGCACTCAACACTCACGGGATCGCCGCCGACGAGGACGCACGTCGGGCCATAGAGGAGTACGCCGAGAACCTCGAGGCCCCCGCGACCGACGTCGTTCGCTTCGGTACGGAGGAGGTGCTTGAGGCCCTGCTATGAGCCTCGAGACCACCTTCGAGCGCGTCGACCTCCCCCTCGAGTACCCCTTCACGATCGCACGCGGAACCAGCGAGACCGTCGAGAACGTCATCGTCGAAATCGAAGACGGGGAGGGGAGGGTCGGGATCGGCGGGGCAGCCCCCTCCACACACTACGGCGAGACGGTCGAAACGGTCGAAGCGGTCCTTCCCGACCTCCTCGCGGTCGTCGAGGAGGTGGGCGATCCCCACGAACTCGCCCGCATCGAACGCCGAACCCGCGAACGAGTCCGGCACAACCCCGCCGCGCGTGCCGCGGTGAGTATCGCGCTCCACGATCTGGTCACAAAGCGCCTCGAGATTCCCCTCTATCGCTACTGGGGGTTCGATCCGGCGGCGGCCCCCACGACGTCTTACACGATCGGCATCGACGACACAGAGCGAATGGTCGAGAAGACCGAGACGGCACTCGAACGGGGCTACGACGTACTCAAGGTCAAAGTCGGGACGGGGAGAGATGAAGATATCCTCGAGGCGATCCGGACGGTCGCGCCGGCGGCGACGATCCGCGTCGACGCGAACGAGGCGTGGTCCCCGCGGGAGGCGATCCGGACGATCGAGGCGCTTTCGGCGTACGACCTCGAGTTCGTCGAACAGCCAGTCCCCGCCGAAGACCCCGAGGGGCTTCGGTACGTCTACGAACGTTCCCCCCTCCCGATCGCCGTCGACGAGTCCCTGCGGACGGCCACGGACGTCCCACGGGTCGCCGACCGCTGTGACATCGCGAACCTGAAACTGATGAAGTGTGGCGGCCTGCGGGAAGCGAGGCGGATCGTCCACACGGCCCGCGCCCACGGCCTCGAGGTCATGTGTGGTTGTATGCTCGAGTCGGTGGCCTCGATCGCCCCGGCCTGTCACCTCGCGCCCGCCCTCGAGTACGTCGACCTCGACGGGGCGCTGTTGCTCGCCGACGACCCATACCGGGGCGTTCCGATGCCCGACGGTGAGATCGATCTCGCGGGCCACGGTACCGCGGGTACTGGTCTCACGTGTCGGTAACCAGTACACGTTTCGCCGTTCGAGGCGATCGCCCGCCGTAACCGGCGTTCGTACCCCGTGGCGAGGAGGGACACGCCCGACGATCGTGGGTTTCGCCGAGCGTTAAGGTTAACACCTTCGGCCTAGAAATAGCGTCTATGAGTACAGAGAGCATGGAGGGCGGAAAAACTCGCCCCCAGATCGAGGTTACCGAGGACGCCGCCACAGAGGCACTGAACTTACTCGACGGTGAAGGGCTCGACACCGGCGTGGCGGGCCTTCGACTGTTCGTCCAGCAGGGGGGCTGTGCCGGTCTCTCCTACGGAATGCGTTTCGACGACGAACCCGACGAAGACGACGAGGTCTACGTCCACCACGACCTGCGCGTGTTCGTCGATCCCGCGAGTCTGAAATACGTCGAGGGAAGCGTCCTCGACTACGAGAGTGGCCTCCAGGCCGAGGGCTTTCACGTCGACAACCCGAACGTGATCAGTGAGTGTGGCTGTGGCGAATCGTTCCGAACGTAGTAACGGGTAGTGTTACTCCTCGAGTTTGAACGCCACCGTCACTTCCGCCTGATACTCCCGGTCGTCGGTACTCGCCACTTCGACGCCCAGCTCGTCGACTTCGACCCACTGAACGTTCTCGATCGTCGCCTCCGCGCGATCGATCGCGTCGTCGGCGGCGTCCTCGAAGCTCTCCTGGCTCGTTCCGATCAGCGTGATCTTTTTGAACACCATTGCGACTGTCAGTACCCCACACAGTCACTTAAACGTATGCCGGTAGCGGAGGGGAGAGCGAACTCGAGACGGGCCAGTGGCTTTCGTGAACGTTTTTGTTGGTCCCGGACACACCTGCTCCCATGGCAGGTATCGACGACAGCGACGCGCCGGAGATCGACGAACTGACGCCGCCGGAACGGACGCTGATGGGGCCGGGGCCGAGCGACGTGAATCCGCGCGTGCTCCGGGCGATGAGCACGCCGCTTGTCGGCCACCTCGACCCCTCGTTCGTCGAGATCATGGACGAGGTCCAGGAACTGCTTCGGTACACGTTCCGGACGGAAAACCGGTGGACGATCCCGGTTTCGGGGACCGGTTCGGCGGCGATGGAGGCGGCGATCGGCAACGTCGTCGAACCCGGCGACACGATGCTCGTGCCGACCAACGGCTACTTCGGCGGCCGGATGGCCTCGATGGCCCGCCGCGCTGGCGGGGAGGTCGTCGAGGTCGACGCGCCGTGGGGGGAGCCACTCGAGTCCGCCGATGTCGAGGCCGCACTCGCCGAACACGACCCGGACGTCTTCGGCTTCGTCCACGCCGAGACGAGCACGGGCGTGCTCCAGCCCGACGTGCCAGCGCTCACCGAGGCCGCCCACGACCACGACGCGCTCGTGATCGCCGACACGGTCACCTCGCTTGGCGGCGTGGAACTGCGCGTCGACGAGTGGGGGATCGACGTCGCCTACTCGGGCCCACAGAAGTGTCTCTCCTGTCCGCCGGGGGCGAGTCCGCTTACCCTCTCTGCGGAAGCGATGGAGAAGGTTCTCTCCCGGGAGGAAGAGCCCCGATCGTGGTACCTCGATCTCTCCTTGCTCGAGGGCTACTGGGGCGAGGAACGTGCGTACCACCACACCGCGCCGGTCACGAACGTCTACGCCCTCCGGGAGGCCCTGCGACTCGTCGCCGAGGAAGGGATCGAAAACAGGTGGGCACGCCACGAACGGCTCGCGGGCGCGCTGAAAGCCGGCATGGAGGGTATGGGCCTCTCGATGAACGCCTCCGAGGAGTACTGGCTCCCGAGTCTCAACGCCGTCCGCGTCCCCGAGGGGGTCGACGACGGCGAAGTCTGTGCTGCGTTGCTCGAACGGTACGACCTAGAGGTCGCCTCCGGACTCGGTGACCTCGACGGGGAGATCTTCCGGATCGGCTGTATGGGCCACTCCGCCAGCCCGGAGAACGTCCTGTTGGTCGTGACGGCACTGGGTGACGTGCTCGAAGACGTGGGTGCGGACGTCGACGCCAACGCGGGCGTCGAGGCCGCCCGGAACGCCCTACGCTGAGACGCGTTGACGCGGCCCCGGCGGGGCCCTCTCGACCTGGTAGTCCTCGCCGTCGACGGCGATAATGGCCCACTCGTAATCGGGGTCGGTCCGACTGAGGCGTGCCTCGAGGTCGTCAGCGTCGTCGGGGTGGGCGACGAAACAGTGATACTCCCCCGACGATCCCGACGGAAGCTTTCGCGTATCGAGTACGGGGTTGACGTGGACGACCTTCCACGCGCGTTCTGCTCTGAACTCCGGACCGTTGCCCTCGACCGTGTAGCCGAGTTCTGCGAAGACCGACCTGGCCTGCTCGACGAGACGCATGTTAACAGGTCCCATTCAGATGTACAGTGGGCGGCCACCAAGATAAAGCTTACCACGGAGTATGAAGCTCGAGGGGGAAAACTGGAACACACGGCAGGTCTCGCTGTACGCCCGATTCCCGTTACTCGTGGGCGGCGTCCCACTCGGTCGGTTTCCGGAAGTTCCCACACCGGTTACAGCGGATCCGGCCCATCGAGTCCATCGCGTTGTCGAAACTCTCGCAGTTCCCACAGAACCAGCCGTACCGACTCGTCGCGTCGTCGCTCTCGTAGGCGACGAAAAACGGCGCTTTCGAGCCCTTGTCCCCGTCTGCGTGTGAGACGTAGACGGTCTCCCCGTCGTCGGTCGACCTCGCTTCCATAGAATCGGTTCGGCTGCCGGGGATAAATGACTGTCCGTCCGGGTGAACCGTTCCTCGACTGGGGGGGAGATAATCCCACCCCATCTGAAAGATTTACCCGGGCGGGTCCCGTTCCTCCGGACGATGACGTTGGTCGTGGTCCCCGTCCGGTATCCGTTGTCGAAACACTCCAAGCGTACCCTACAGAAGGGTCTCGAGGTGGCACGCGAGCGCGAGGCCGCGCTAACAGTGTTGCACGTGAATCTCTACCAGAACGGGCGGAAAGTGACGCGGATGGACCTGAAATCGGAGGTCGAGGGGACGTTCGGCTCTCTAGAGAACACCCGGTACGTGGTCCGGACGGGGTTTCTCGTCGAGGAGTCGATCCTCGACGAGGTCGCAGCGGAGGGGGCGGACGTCGTCGTCGTCGGCCACAAGCAGGTCGGGCGACTGCGGCGGGTGTTCCGGCGGCTCATGGACGAACCGGACATAGAGGGGTTCCTGCGCAGACATCTCGACTGTGAGATCATTACTGTCGAAGGCGCACGGGCGTGAGATCACCCCTCATCAACAGGACGCGGTTGGGTGTCCTCCGGTCGCTCGGTGGAGACGGCGACCCGTGCGCGGCCGCTGTCGTCGTCGAAGACGTGGTGTCTGTGTGGGTACGCGAACTCGATGCCGGCCTCGGCGAACCGCTCACCGATCCGTCTCTGGGCTTCGGATTTGACCGCGAGCAGTTTGTACGGATGTTTCGTCCAGAAGCGGACGACGAGCGTGATGCCGTCGTCGCCGTACTCCGCTATGTGACACCGGGGTGCCGCGGGGTACCGGGCGCTCCCGATCCGAATGTCAGGGCCGCCGGCGATCACGCCCTCGACGCCCCGGATGGCACGCTCTGTGAGTTCGCAGGCTTCCTCGAGGTCGCTCTCGTAGGTCACGTCGAGGCGGACCGATACCCGGGTTCGTTCGTCTTCGGCGGAGTAGTTGATCACGTCGCGGGTGTGGATCTCCGAGTTCGGGATCACGATGAAGGTGTTATCGAGGGTAAATATCTTCGTGTACCGGATCGTGATGTCCTCGACGAACCCGCGGTGGCCCTCGTCGACGATTTCGATCATGTCCCCGATCTCGAAGGGCCGATCGGTGAGGATGAACAGCCCGTTTATCAGGCTGCCGATCAGCGGCGCGAGGACGATACCGACGACGGCGGAGAAGACACCCACGGAAAGCAGGATCTGGAGTTCACCGACGCCGAGGATGGCGGCGACGATCAAGAGCGTGATCAAGAGGACGCCGGCACGTACGCCGCGTAGGACCGTCCGGGTCACGCTCGGTCGCTCGATCCGGCGTGCCACCGTCCGGCCGGTCAACCGAACCGCGAACTTCGAGAGGTACCAGCCGACGACGAGGACGATCACGGCGAGGAAAAGCGAGATCATAAACTCGTTTACCGACACGGGCAACACGTCCTCGAGTCGGTCGGTGGCCACGGTCTCGTTTATCAGTTCGTCGGTGGCCACGCTCTCGTCCGTTCGTAACCCGATCCCGCGCATGGAGCCACTCTGTTGGCGGGGTCGGTTATACTTTCTGGCATCCTTCGTCTCCGGACACCGTCGACCGATCGCGGCCCGTCCCCGACCACCGGTCGACGTGTGAGAACCCGATTCCGAAACACAGTGCTACTCGAAATATAATAAATTATTTATCCATCGCGACCGTCCTCACGACCATGAGTCAGGACGAACTCCGCTCGACGGTCGAACGGGTGGGGGATCGCTTTAACCTCGGCGAGTACGAGATCGACGCCTACCTCTCCGTACTCGAGCACGGACAGCTCACCGCGAGCGAGATCGCCGATCGTACCGACATCCCCCAACCGCGCGTCTACGACACGGTCCGAAGCTTGAGCGACCGCGGACTGGTCGAACTGCGCGAATCCCGCCCGATGAAGATCGTCGCCATCGATCCGGGAGAGGCCTTCGACGACGTTCAGTCCTCACTCGAGACGATGATCGCCGAACTCGAGAGCCGCTATACGGCCCCCGCACGCGACACCGAGGCGGTCTCGCTCGTAAAGTCGCGTTCGACGATCCTGCGCTATCTCGAGGAAGTGATCGACGACGCCGAGTACGAACTCGCGCTGTCGCTCACCCCCGACCTGCTCACCCGGTTCGAGGCGAACCTCTCGCGGGCGGTCCAGAAGGGGGTCAGCGTCGACCTGATCGTCACGCCGGCCGCGGACGCGCCCGACCCGGCGGAGTTTTCCTACCTCGAGGTCGCGACGACCGTCCGCGCCCGTCGCGGGATCACGACGCCAGTGGTCGCCGTCGCCGACGGGGAGTACTCGATCTACGCCACCCAAGACGCCCTGCGTGACGACCAGGACCGCTACGGCGTCATCTTCAACCGCTCTGCGCTCGGCTTTCTGGTCTCCGGCTTTTTCGGGACCGTCCTCTGGACGACCGCCGACGAACTGGCCGAGAACGGGAAGGAACGACCCTATCCGCGCCGATACGCCTCGATCCGCCGATGTGTCAAAGACGTCATCGACGAGGGCGGGGAGTTCTACGCCACAATCGAGGGGCGTGACGTCGAGACGGGGGCCGCCCGCGTCGTCCGCGGGCAGGTCGTCGACGTCTCGTTCGAACTGACAGAGGAAGTCGCCGGCCTCACCCTACGAACCGACGACGAGGAGGTTACCGTCGGCGGCCGCGTCGCCGCCCTAGAGGACGTCGAGGCCCGCGTGATCCGCATCGGCCGGTCGGAACCGCCCACAGTCGAGTAGTCGGCTCGACCGGGTTCCCGGGGACTGATACGGATCGTTACAACGATTTACGGATGATCGACCCGGACGGGACGGCGATCACCGGGAACGGATTCCAACAGACCGTATGAGCCGTTCGTCCCGAACACCGGTATTTATCCAATCTGGATATCTACGTCCAGTAGCCATGCTGGCCAGAGTGCGCGACGCGGTCGGGACAGTCGTTCCTGGAGTCGGCGGTGGACTCCTCCGTCCGACCTGGCGCGTGTTGATCGCGTTCGTCCTTACGTTCGCCGGGATCGGCGGCCTCCTGGTCGCAGTGACTCTGCTCGTCGACCTCGGCAGCCTCGAGCGTACCATCGTTACACACGTCGGCGCACTCGTCGTCGCCGGCGTCGTCTTCCGGTTTGTCGCGGCGTCTGTCGACCGGCGAGAGGTGCGAAACTACGGCTACCGGATCTCGACGGAGTGGTGGCTCGACTTCGCCGGCGGTGCTGTGCTCGGCCTGTTAGTCGTCGCCGGGGTCTTCGCCGTCGGCTCCGCCCTCGGCTGGGTGGAGGTCGTCGACCTGGCCCCCCTCGAGTCCACGTCGTTTTTACTCTGGCTTTCGGCGTTCGTCCTCGCCTGGGCGTGTGTCGCAGTCTGGGAGGAGACGCTGTTTCGCGGGGTCGTACTCACGAACGCCGCGGAAGGGCTGTACGCCCGGCGGGTCTCGACGATCAAGGCCGTCCTTGGTGCCTGGCTTATGAGTTCACTCGTCTTCGGTCTCACCCACCTGCTCGTCGTGACCGTTCTGGCGAACGATCCCCTCGCCCCGATCGAGACCATCGACGCGGCACCGTCGATACCGACCGATACGCCTAGTCTGCCCTCTCTCCCCGAGGACCTGCCGTCGGTTCCCGACGAGTTGCCGGAGGCACCCGACGTTTCAGAAGGGATCCCACTCGCCGTGTTCTCCGCGATCCCCGAGGGTGGAACCCTCCTCGGACTGGTGCTCGCGTGGACGGCACTGGGGAGTCTACTCGGTATCGCGTTCGTTCTGACCGGCGAACTCGCCTTCCCCATCGGCATCCACTTCGCGTTCAACCTCGCGGTCACGAACGTCTTCTTTGGCTCCCCGACACCCTACGGCGACGGGGAGATCCCGAGCGTTCTGGTCGTCGACGTCACTGCCACCGGGTTGGCCCACCCGTTCGCCGGTGCTCCCGTTCTCGCTGCTGCCCTCCTGGGCCACGTCGGCGTGATCTTCTGGGCGCTGTATACGGCTGACTGAGCCAAAGCGAACGTCGTCCCCACGACCGGAAGCCGGGGAACGAGGATCGAACCGAACACCTTACCCGGAACCGGTCGAAACCGGGGTGTATGGATGCCGTAGTCGCCACAAAGGACGTCAGAAAGACCTACGGCGACACCGTCGCCCTCTCCGGGGTCTCGCTGTCGGTCGGAGCCGGCGAAGTGTTCGCACTGATCGGCCCGAACGGGGCCGGGAAGACGACCCTCGTGCGTGCGCTGACGGGGACGACGACGCCCGATTCCGGCACGACTCGAGTCCTCGGAGCCCACCCCGAGAAAACGGACCGGGATCGGCTGGGCGTGTTGCCACAGAACTTCGCACCACCGGATCGACTCACCGCCCGGGAACTGCTCGAGTACTACACCGGACTGTACGAGGAGGCCCGCGATCCGGAGGCAGTCCTCGCGGACGTCGGGATGGCCGACGCGGGCCGGACGTGGTACGAGGACCTCTCGGGTGGCCAGAAGCGGCGGGTCTGTGTCGGCACCGCGCTGGTCAACGACCCCGACGTACTCTTCGTCGACGAACCCACGACGGGTATCGACCCCGCCGGCCGGCGAACCGTCTGGCGGCTGATCGAAGAGCTCGCAGAGACCGGAACCACCGTCTTCTTGACCACCCACGACATGGCAGAAGCCGAACGTCTCGCGGATCGGGTCGGCCTGCTCGCCGACGGCTCGCTCGTCGCCGTCGGCACCCCCGGCGAACTCGTCGCCGAACACGGCGGCCCGAGTACGCTCACCGTCGAGACCGACGCCGCCCTCGAGACCTTCGCCGACCTCGAGTATCCGGTCTCCCGGCGTGAGGGCACGGTCGTCATCGAGGGGATCTCGCCGACGGAGATCGGCCGCGTCGTGGGCCGACTCGAGGAAAACGGCCTCGAGTACACCGGCATCGCCTGGTCCGAACCCGACCTCGAGGACGTCTACCTCGAGCTCGCAGACGACACTGAACTCGCCCGTACGGGGCGAGGGGAGCCCACACTCGCCGTCGAGGCGGCGACCGGCGGTGAGGGTGGACGATGAGCCGTCTCACGCGTATCCGATCCGAGGCGACCGCCGACTGGAAGTCCTTTCTCCGCCGGCGGACGGCCGTCTTCTTCACCTTTTTCTTCCCGATCATCCTGATCGTCATCTTCGGGGCCCTGGTCCGGACGGACCCGACCGGCGACGGGCTGTTCGCCGAGCCGGCGGGCTACTATGTTGCGGGCTATCTCGCCGCAGTCGTCCTCTTTACGCCGCTGTCGCGGATGGGAAGCGAGGTCGCCCGCCACCGCGAGGGAAGCCGCTTCGAAAAGCTCGCGACGACGCCACTGACCAGGACCGAGTGGCTGCTCTCACAGACGATCGTCAACGCGATCATCATCAGCCTGGCGAGCCTGCTCATCCTCGCGCTCGTGATCGTCCTGACCGGCGCGGAGATCGTCTTCTCGCCGCTGCTCGTCGCCTACATCGCCGTCGGCGTCGTCGC
>LFCJ01001922.1_pt1 | contig 14826 bp, 25 predicted proteins | sample 643141 | NCBI WGS metagenome assembly LFCJ01 (sample SAMN03766243, study PRJNA286221) | soda lake metagenome | biome: soda lake; feature: Kulunda steppe; material: water; isolation source: sample B1-Br-g2 brine of Lake Bitter-1 | place: Russia: Kulunda steppe | collected 2010-07 | reverse complement strand
TGATTTCAATGAGAGCTGCATAGTAACGTTATGCCACCTGCCAAGCACGATTGAACTTGTAAAGGGGCTTGTCCTTTATGTATCTTGACTTTGATTGTATTGTTTTATGGCAGTTCATTGAGTTCATGTCTACTAAAGCAGTCTTTGTGCAATCGCCGAAGCAAGGTTAATGAGTGCGGTTGAAGTGGTTGAAAGCAACTGCACTAGACCTGCCACACCATGGTTGAGAAGTGTGGTTGCAGCGGTTGGATGCAACCATGCGTTTACAAAACTGTGCAGTTGAAAAGATTTCAGCCAGCCAAAGGTGCAGTAGCTTTCAACCGCTCAGCAACTGCGTTTGTTTTTAACCGCATCAACCCTACTTCAACCAAGCCTGGACATGTATGACGTAGCACTGCATCAGCTGCAGTATTCAGATCGATATCTGTCACCAATGCGCCTAAATACAGGGCTGGTGTCACACTGAGAGACTGCCGCAACCAAATCAAACTCGCGACATGGCCATAATAAGTCACTAAGAATTTGGAAGAGATGACGCATGTTCTAGACCCTCTTATATTGCTCGTTCTGCTCCTTGCCTATAAGTGTTTTCTTTACACATTATTTGCCTCCCAATCTGCTGGCGACCTCAGTGTGTTAGATTTGATGCTCTCGTCTTAGCGGGGCCCCTCTTGGTTTTTGTGCAGTCAAATAGTGAAAACGTGAACTCGCCTCTAATTATGCTGCCGTGTGAGACATGTTTAAGTGTCTTTCCCCCCTCTTTACGTTTTTTTTGGGGTATAAGGTGCTTGTTGAACAACTACCTTTTTTACATCTATTTTACGTGAACTTGCAATCACACTTTTTTGACAGATGGCTTCCTTTAAAACCTCTGATACCTGAAAGAGACGCCGCATTAGGATAAGTTATTCTCCTTCAATGCAGATTCTTAGCAGTCTCATTGCGGGCAACTTGTTTTCTGCTTTGGGTGAGTTGCTCTTTGCAGAGCACATCTTGATTAATCACTGCTATGGCTGAGCTGACAATAGACACAAGTATACTGCCAACTAAAGCCGTTTTATTGTGACAAACAACCTCTGGGGTACAATGCAACACAAACGTGGCACTGCCAGGCTTTACTTATCTAGTGTGCCACGCACAGTTACACTGAGTACAATAAGGGAATTTACGCAGACCAGCACATTTTGGATAAACCAACAAGATGCTTGCTCAAGTCAAGCATAGACACTACCTTTCTTCTGCTATGAGCACTATTCTGGTTCTGGTTTGGGTTGCAGGCCTCTTAGGCTTCAGCTAAGCTGCCTTCGTTCAGCGGATAAAGCTGTGTAACCTTACCTAACTTGTAACTTGTAACCTAATCTAACCTATATTTGGCATTCATCATCAGGTTGCAGCCATAGTAGACACTAGCTCACTTGGCTGATCCTGTTGTGAGATCTAGTACAAAATGCACACCTTGTCAATGGTGCACCAAACCCGTAAAACATAGTCCACCATTTGCACCAGCTCCCCCTATCACAAAAGTTTTTTCCCTAATATCTAAGAAGCTGCAGCACCCATTTTGGGCAATGCTGAGCACGTGCAGTGCTGCACATGTAGAATATTGAAACTGCTTCATCACAGCTCGCTCAGATCAAATTCATCCTCAAGCTGCACAGCTGCATCCTTCCCGTCCCACTTCTCCACGCTGCGGATAGGACCCACATCACCCTGCAATAAGGCACAGACGCACTGAATATGTCAGTCAGCCGTGTCATAGCTCTGCCAAACACTTCATGACAGCTGAATAGAAAGAGAGGCATCAGGACTCTGCCAAACATTGCGTGCTCAGACTGCCACCCCCCCTTTTACGCGGCTTCAAAACTCTGCACAATCCCCGACCCCTCCCCTCCCTTCCGCTTCCATGGCGCAAACCTGCTCCTCAACACGCTTTTTTTGCTTGCTCTTTGACACGCAAGCCTTCAACCGCCTACGTTGATTGGTTGCGCTTGTAAGCCTCCATTTGTTGCCCAAGAGCCGCCCCTCTCTGTAAACTGTCCAAAAACCCTCTTGTTCACCCAGGCGCACGGCCACAGCATTGTTTCCACCAGCAGGTGCTGCCTTCAGGCTCATTTGCCTGCCAAGTACCACTGTACCGCACCTGCGGATGCTGTCTACAAACCAATCTATACACCCACTCGCACGGCTGCTCCACCAATCCAGCGCTTACTTAATTAGACTCACCTGCACGCCCAGCACCACCGCGCCGCCCCTGCGGATGCTGTCCACAAACTCGTTGATGTGCTGCAGCTCAAAAGCGGACTGGAAGGGGGAGTAGCGGCCGTCCTTGGGCTTCAGGGCCACAAGTGCAGGATACCCTGCCCAGTGCAGAGTACGTAGTGCACGCACGTGTACAAAAAAATACATTTGCCGGGTGCCGGTAACGCTCTGTGACCATTGCACAGTTTTAAGTAACCATCAGACCCAACGTACACCCCCCAGACCTCAAGTCCCACCATTTTCCAAGCTACGATCCTTTTCAGCAACACTATTTACGCACCCCTTTGGTACCTGGCTTTTCGGTGATGCGAGCACACACATAAAAAACATGGGTACAATAATCCACACTCATTCATGTACTGAGTGAATTGCCAAAGTTTGCTGGCACAGGAGATTACTGTGCCATGGCAGTGATAGAGTAGCTGTACTATGCATCACAATTTTGTGTGAACTTAAGAGGGGAGCAACCAGGTCCCCAAGCAAAAGAGGTGAAGTGTGCCTTCATGGTATCTAGGCAGGGGGTACACATGAACAGATGACCCCGCACTGCATGAGGCTGGCGCGGGGTTGTCCACTGGAGTGGGTTGCAAACAGAGGTTGACTAGGTCTTCCAAGGCAGCAGCAACCAAGTGCGATGCCTGATAAGGATACGCAGCTCATGGGGAGGACCAGGGCAGGTGGCCCAACCCAACCTTGGGCATATGGGCTGTGAGCTGCAATCTTCGAACGCAACTTGCCAACTGCTTCCAACACAGGGGCTTCACAGGCTTCATAGGGCAAAAGCGCAGGCAGTCAAGCCTCGTGTGCAAATGCCAGTTTGGGGATTCCGTGCAATGCACACATGAGACTGTTCATGCGCAGGGCTAGATGTGAGGGTGAGTGCAAGGGGCACTGCTGTTGTCAAAGGCACATGTGCTGGGCTTATCGTGGGATTGCACTTCAGAAGCAACAGCGCCGCCGCAGGTGGCTCGCGCCTGCGATGCTTGATCGCAGCTCAAAAACCCACACCCAAGTACACCTGCACTGCTAACAAGAGTTGCCTGCGGTGCAGGCCCCATTCACAGTCACCCTACCCAACCCAACTCATGGCCGCTCGAGCTCTGGTAATGGCCACATCAACACCCAACCCCCTGGCTCTGCGTAGCTGGCATCAAGGAATTCACCCCACCCTCCCCACAAAAACACATCTGCCCATGCGCTGCTGGCCCCCTGCGCTCACCAGCCTTGCTCGACCCCCTTCCCCCAGTGCTTACCAAACCCGCCAACTCCCACACTGCCTTCAAGCTCTGGCTGGGCGCCGCCCTGGGCCCACAGGTACGAGAAAGGCCGGTCCTTGAACTTCTCGGCCACCTTCTTTAGCGTCGCAATGTAAGAATTCCTGCACGGCACGCCGCATCCCCCATTGCATCCATCTGCGCGCCATGCCTGCTGCGTGTTGCTGTGCGAAGCCCCCACCCCCCTCCCTACCACTACCCTCACCACTACCACTACCATGTTTGCGAGTGAGAAGCCCCCTGGGTGGCTGGTGCCACATCAGCACACCTATATCCTGCCGTGTCTGCTGTGGACTGCCTTGAGGGCCATTGGCAGAGGTGTCAGTGTACCAATGCATCCCAGCTGATGCTTTTGCCGTCACAGGAGCACAAAAGGCGCAGGAACGTTTAGGCTGCATCTTTGCCGGCAGCCTTACAGCCCAGGGACTTTCGGGATGAATTGCGTGCTTGAGCAAGCACGCGCAAAAGCAAAAACAGTGACACGCACATATCCACAAAGTGCACAGGGCCTCACGGGAGCAATAGCGTGCCCGAGGAAGCATATGCATGAAGGCAACAGCAGTCATACGCAGACGCCCACACATGCTCGTGTTTTGGCGCGCACCTGCCAGTGGCCTTAGAGTCCAGGATGTCAGGCAAGAAGGCCACAAAGCAAAGCTGCTTGGGGGCGGCCCCCTCCCCCTCACCCCCTGCACACTCTTTCTCCCACACATCAGGCCCTGTAAGCTCCCGGACCTTCGGCGCAGGCGCCAGGCGAGACCACCTGCACATTTTGCCAAATGCGCACAAGTGAGAGGGGGCCGTGTGCTTGGAAGAGATCTTGTCCGTTGTCAAGTGCCTGTGCATGCTTGCGTGTGTGTTTTTGTGTGTGCGTATTTGTTCAAGTTTGTGTGTGCGTGCGCATGTGTGTTTGTGCGTGTGTTTGAGCGCGTGCGTGCGTGTTTGCACACTTTTGTACGTGCATTGTGTACGCCGCCGCGTCTTCTTCGGTGTGATAACACAATTTTTTGGGCGATGTGTGATGGAAGCTACTAACTAGCACATGACAGGTGCATGCCAGACGCGGGAAGAGACGTGTGCACACATGAGTTGTGCGCATGCGGACAAAGACCTGTACCTGCACGCCTATGCAATTGTGCATGCACTTAATCACACACATGCACACAAACAAACACGCACATGAGCACACACACACACACGTCCACACACATGCACAGACTTACGCACTTGCACGCACAAATGCATACAGTGCGAGCTTGAGTGCGAGCTTGAGTATGAGTGTGCACGCACTTGTTGGTTGCAAAAGTAGAAAACGAGGAGGAGTCGCGTCCACCGTTGTAGTCCTCTGGACTGCTCTTGGAGGCCCCAAAGAACTGCAAGTGGGTACGTGCCCAAATTCATGCATGTTGAGGTTTGCCTGACATGACTCAGCCTCATCAAGTGTGTGGGCGGCAGGGCATGAGCAAAGAGAGCCTTACTCAAAGCCTCTGCTGAGGAGTGACAGCAAAGCTTGGTGGAGAATGCAATGCCATAAGGAGAAGCAGAACACAGAAGAAAAAGACCAACAAATTGATAGGCTCGTGTTGGCCAAGCTGCCAGCCGAGCACGCAGTGGGACAAATGGTAATGGCGGTGGTGGTGGTGGGTATCTGTTGGTGAGGGGAGTGTCCTCACCTTGATTGTGGGGTAACCTTGGACACCATACTGTGAGCACAAGCCTTGGTGCGCCGTGCAGTCCACAGCTCCAAAGTTCACTTTGCCCTGCACAGAGCAGAAAAGTCAAGGCCCTTACATCACATTGCCCTTTGCCGAAACTAGCCAATACGTTTTCGCAAAAGTAAGTTGTCAATCTTGTGCAGGTCCCAGCCACCAAGTCAAGCAGCGCTGGGCGTGAAGGAAACAGGGACTGTGTCAAAGTAGATGCATGCATGTACTACACCAGTTTGGGCACAGTCTTAGCTTCGCAGTGCATGCGCTCTTCAGTGGCAACCTTGCTTCGTTTTTAAAAAAAACAGACTCTCATGCGCATGCTTAAAACGTTGGCTGGGCTGTTTGCAAACAAGCAGTGCCATAACCTGTAAAGGGCGCACTGGTGCGCAGAACTCATGAGACTCTCTAAGACCAGGACAGGATTTCCAAAAGTGTGCGCAGAGGCGCGTGTGGTCTTGAGAGGCTGAAAGACAACACAGGCAAAAGCACTCAAACCCTTGCGGACCTACCTTCATGTCACCGGCAGCCTCGATCCAGGCAGACTTCATCGCCTTGCAGTGCCCGCAGTATGGGGCTGCAGCAGCAGTAGCAGCAGGCGGGAGTAGAAGCAAGGCAAATGAGGAGGGAGTGCGTTTGTGCTGCCTCTGCCACAGATGTATGATGGCGCTGATTGAGTGCTAGGAATTGTATCAGAGAGGGACCACCACTGTGCTTCATAGGCTGGCCTGAGAGGGGCTTGAGTGTATGCATGCATGCTTGGTGTGCGCTTGGGATAGGAAGAATCTTAGCAAAGCCAATCCCTGGAGAGTGCAGGAGATGGTGGTAATAGCATGGACTGGAGTCAACTTTGGGAGTCTGCAGAATAGACGCTCAGCTCCAGCAAGGTGGATGCTGGCCGATTAAAGCTAGCGATTGAGGAAGCACAGCAATGTCTGTGTGTGACACCACAGGAGAAAAGCAGTGGGAATGTGGCAAGGCATGGCAGGCGTCTTGGAGAAGTGTCTTTCAGGTGAGGCAAGGTCTGGCACGCGGCAGCATGAGCGCAAGTAGGGTGGCTCACTCAGTGCCACATTAAGCCCAGGGCTTCCCAAGGAGGTATTACGTTGAACTGTAAGTCTGGTGGCTGGAAATGATGTCCTTAAAACAGGGGAAAAACAGTTTATGTGTGTGTGCACGCAACACATTTGTTGCATCGTGCGCGTGGAGAAAGAAAGGCACACACTTTTCAGCGACCCTGCTCATCTGGGGGGACTGTCCGGGGGTGGCAGTCACAGTGTGCTGAGGGGTATTCATGCATGATGGGCGGCTCATGCTCCCACTGGTCAGTTGGGAAGAGTTGGCAACTGGAAGAGCAGCAGAGGTTTCATTCAAGCCCGAGGCTGCCGCATCCGTGATTGAACAGCAGGGGCTCATAAAGGACCATTGGAGGAGCAAAAATCAACTGTGGATGCTTGATACAAACAAGAGGCAGCCTTGCAAGGGCACAAGCTCTGGTCGTGCTTGAGACCAAGCGCTCAGTGTGAAGGGAGGCAATCAATGCCAAAAGGCAGGCGGAAACTCATCCGCAGTTGCATTGGAGGAGCAGCCCTGTAACAGGCACAAACTCATCCACAGTTGCATTGGAGGAGCAGCCCTGTAACAGGCACAAACTCATCCACAGTTGCATTGGAAGAGCAGCCCTGTGCAGACAGGCGCACTGTACAACATAGGAGCAGACACCCCCTGTGCTCAAAACACAGTCTTCCGCTCTGATTGCACTTGGGAGCTGCCTCAGGTGCGCGCCGGCGCTTTGCGCTAAGGACCAGGCCCTTTCTGTGGGGGCAGGCCCTTTCTGTGGGGGCAGGCGCTGTCTGTGGGGCCAGGCCCTTTCTTTGGGGCCAGGCTCCTTGCAAAAGCGCCAGCCCTCCATGTGAGGACTGGTGCTCTGTAGGGACAAAGCAGTGGCAGTCAATGCGCCCCCCGGACCCACCATAGAACTCCACCATCCACAGGTCCTTGCTCTTCACCACCTGCTCCTGGAAGTTGGAGTCTGTGAGCGAGACCACGCTCGTGCCCCTGCGAGCACCACACAGGCGTGCTGCTGCTCCCAGGAGGCCCTCACCAATTTTGTTTTGGTGCAAAGCCCTCGCCAGCTTTGTCGTGGTGCGAGGTCCTCACCAAAATTGCTTTGTGCCAAGCCGTTGCCAACTTCATCGTGGTGCACCCAAGTCAGGCGATGCCAGAGACAGCATAGCATGATGGCAAGCTGGGGCTGAGAGCTGAGGCAAGTGCGCACCCTGTCCCTGGAATTGCGCAGAGGCTGTGCGCAGAGAAAGAGAGGCAAAGGGCGGTGCTGCTGCTAGCTGAGGAGCCACGCACGCAAGAAAAACAAGGCAGGCACATCCCCCTCTGACCTCTTGAACTTGCTCGCACGCACAGACACACACCCGCGCACGTGCACATAGTCACGCGCACCCATAAAATCCGGAATCCGCGCCCCCGCTTCCGCCACTGCTGCCTCTGCTTGAGGAGGCCTTTTCACCTATGCGCTTGAGGGTGAGGCTCTGCGAGTGCAGGTGGTGGCAGCAGAAAGAGTGAGCGCAGCAGGCCAAATCCTGAGGCACAATCGGTTTGATGGCATACGCGCCACAAGTCACGTGCTTGGGCACAGCACTGTTCAAAAAAGGTGTTTTGCATTGCGCGCTGGATGGGCCATAAACCCCAAGGCACAGCATGGCCGGCGCCAATTGCACAGTGGGGCGCGCGCAGAGTGGGGCCTAGCGCAGACATGGTCTGCAAATGACCTCACACCCCATAAGGTTTGTGAGAGGTCCCTCTCACACCTAAGCCTACACACATGGCACAGATGTGAACATGTTTTGTGCCTTTTGCAGTGCAAAAGACCAGCATTGCTCTCAGTCAATGTTGTCCCGCAGACCACAGAGTCAAGGCTTGATGCTGGCTGGAGGAAAACAATCGAGTGCAAACCCAAGACTCAAATAGCAGCAGCGACATGGCTGAGGTCCCTGCACCAACCTAGCACCAATCTGTATGTGGTTTCAGAGACTAATCTTCTTAGTCCTGATCGCTTGTCCAAGCCACTTAGTCATGATGAGAATACAATGCACTCAGCAGCTATCACTGTGTCTTTGCTGCGATCCAGCACTTCCATAAACCCCTTCTTTCAGTTCTCCTGCTCCCACCCGCGGAAGTTTATTACTGCAGCATGACACCAGTATTCAGCACACCAATCCTGTTTTGAATCTCCTTTACTTGCTTCTTACACATCATCCAGTCTGTTACAAAACAAGTACTTCATGTCCTGCCCCTTTCCCCTGCTTTGCCTGCCCAAACAATCGTGCAAACCTCACACAAACTCACAAGCTTGCACCAGGCACTGGTACTGCAGCCTGCATGAGCATGCAGGCTCTCTTGGAACACCGCACCTTGGCTTTGTCAAAGGCAAAGTTGATGAGGTCCTTGGCCTCACGAGGGCCATTGTAATCAGAAGTCTTGATCTTATCCCCATCCATGTACACAAACTTGATTGTGGGAAATCCCTGCGCATAATGCGGTAAATGTCTGAGCATGAGTGCTCTTGCTTCTCCATGCCGATCTGTCGTGTGCAGAAACTGCGCAAAAGCACGCGCTTGTTTGTCCTTGTCCACCACTCTTGCACTGCGTGCACACTTGTGCGTCTGCATGTGTGCGTGGCGTCAACAATTTGGGAGGATCATTCTCAAGCACGATTCATCCAGAGATGGAAAAGTAGCTATTTAACAGCTACACAACCCTCTTGCTTGCCATAAATTGATTTCTCCGCGTGTTGTATGCAGCGCATGCAGTTTGATTGGGCCAGCACGTGCAGGAGATACACCACCTATCAGGAGGAACGCGGGCCAGACGCTCAACACCTCAACCCCCCGAGCCCCTCACCCTGATCCCATACTCGGAAGCCAGAGACTTGTGGGCATCAGCATCCACGGCAGCCACTGTGATGGAGCCCCTCATGGCCTTGGCAACCTGCATGATCGTCCATGCACAGAATTGAGGCAGCTGGTTGTAACTTAGTGTGTTGGACCAACGACGCACATGCTCATCAAGCTAATGATGGAAGCTTGAAGCAGTGCTTTCTGCTAAAAAGCATGCATACATAGTTGTGAATTGCCCATCACTTTATCAAGCAAGCAAACTGCCGCAGATCTGCCTAGAGCTGCGTTCACTGCACTGACCTTCTCATAAGTTGGGGTGAGTTGCTGGCAGTGGCCGCACCTGTAATGTAACAGCACACATTAATTAAAGGAAGGATGGAGCAGCAAGGAGGTGAGTGGGGAGCGTGCAAGGAATGGATAGATTAAATGTATGCCAATTCCTAAGCATACAGATTAAGTGCATGTACATTCTGCCCTCCTTTAAATTAATGTTTCAAATCTACAGTCCCAATTGTGTTGAAAGATTGCAAACAACTCCGGGTTGTCCTCGTCCTTACTGAGGGGCTGGCATGCGCTCTCCTGGATTGAAGGATGCATTCTTAACAGGGACTCCCTGGTCCCAAATAAGCACGAGAGTCTGTCTTAAATTACAACGTGTGCATCAATTCCAAGTACATGTCCGCACATCCTGATGTCCTGGAGGCTCGAGACAAAAGACTGACAGCCGTGTGCACATTCGCGTGCAATCTACTGCGCTTCAGAAACCCGACAACGTCCCTCCCCCATTTGAACAGCTTCAGAATGTCATACAAACTCTTGATGCTTCAATTGATGTTGAAAAGAAGCATGCTAAGCACATGCTTCTGGAGAGATGTGCTTGCATCTCCTCTATCTTGCACCCACCATGGAGCGTAGAACTCCACCAGTGCAGCCCCTGCAGCTTTGATGCGGGACTTGAAGTTACTGCCGTCCAAGGAGGTGACGGGTGAGCTGGGGCTGTAAGGCAGGGAGGACACGCTAGCGATCCCCAAGGCGACCACCAAGGCCAGGTACAGCGGCTTCATTTTGAAACAATTTGAGACAAATTGCGGCACTAGAATTGATTCTGAGGCAAACAAAAGCAACGAAGTGATCAGCTTTGGTAGCTCTCTCTAAACCGCTTGCTTGTGTTTAAACCCCGTGTATTGACTTAACTGACCAATTTCCGTAGCTCAACTTTCAGTTGACGAACAAGCCAACCATCTCCAGCCAACTGCTTAAACTTTATGTTAAAACGGAATAGAGCAATCACGCTTCTTTACTGAAGACACTATCATGTAAACCCCTGAAATATAAGCAGCTTAGCTGTGCCTTCATGTGTTTGTTTCAATTGGCTGCTAGGATGACATTAGATGCCTTCCTCTTTTGGCAGGAACAGTAATGTAACCCTTAATATCTAGCCTGGCATGACACAAGTTTCTTTGACTTTACATTGCTTCCTTTGTGCTTATTATAAAAGAAATCACATCAAGGTCCTTGCATTCCCACACTCCATGTATTTTATGCTTTGAAAGACGATGCTTGTCAAACGCGGTTGAGTACCTGGCCTCTCTCACACCCTTGGCGAGAAGTGACACACAGGCTTTCAGCAGCACTCAGAAAAATGTCTATGAGAAATAAATATCCCTGTTTTGTCAGATCCTCCTGCAGGTCGTATTGTCGGAGGCTTGAGCCAAGTCATGCATGATTGACACAGACAATTGTATTTGCGCACACAACGCCATCCATCCTGTCCCCTTCAGAAAATGCGATGCCATATTTTAACGTCTAGGGAGGCCCAGTCCGTATCATCAAGTCGATCAATTGCACGTGAAGGAAGAACATTGTGGTGCTTGAAACCGCACTTACCAAAAAAAGGCTGCCAGCCCATGCCCTAATGGGGCAATACTGGCAGCAATTGCACAAGCACAGCATGGAATGGAATGGAAGCAGTGGGTATGTGATGTGATGAGCATATGAATGCAGTGGGTTTGCACTCCAATGGCGCAAGCCTGCCGCCTGCACTTCAAACATGTATCTCCAAGGCACCCCGACAGACACATGGTGCACCAGCTGATCCTGGTCACCCGCTAAGACAACTCTCTGGCGCAAGGCCTCAGGCTTCTGATGCGGTGCCTGAAGCACATACAGTCAGATAGCACCACAGTGGCTCATCCACACAGCATCCCTCAATGTTGCAACTCGTCTTCTGCTGTGCCTGTGAGCTTCGTGCCCTCACCCCCAGGGGTTGCTGCTCTGAGGTGGAGGGCTAGGTTACCCTGGAGCGCACCCTGTTGAAGGCAGGTGCGCTGCTGATGCGCGCAGTGCTGGAGGCGTGCGTGCGCAAACAGCACCCTGTCAGGTGGATGCGCTGCATGCGGTTTAGGTACGCAAAGCCAGCGCCCTAGGTGGGCACGTTGTAGATGCGCAAGGCCTGCGCGATCCAGTCATAGCTTGTCACGAAGTCCCAGAACGTCACGAAGTCGTACTTGTCTGTGCGCACCAGGGTCTTGAACAGCTTCACGATCTGCATGTCATGCACATGTGCCCACATGCGTGTGCGTGTGTGCGTGCGTGTGTGTGCCGGCGCGTGCATGCAGCGTGCCCGTCCACCTTGTCTGCTGTCGCCAGCCTGACCCAGTCACCTTGTCGACCCAGTCACCTTGTCTGACCCAGTCACCTTGTCTGACCCAGTCACCTTGTCGACCCAGTCACCTTGTCTGACCCAGTCACCTTGTCTGACCCAGTCACCTTGCCGTCCACCTTGTCTGCTGTCGCCAGCCTGACCCAGTCACCAAAGGCACTGCCTTACTGGCGGTCATCCTGTCAGATGGTCCAGCTCAGTTCTGGGCAGTCACTTACACTCATGCAGGGTGAATTACCCTAGGCGACCTTGCCATCAGTACTTGGCAAATGGAGAAACAAAGGGTTGGAAAGCATTCGGAAGCAAGAGATCATTTTGAACAGGAGGAAATCCACCCGCCAGACTAAAAAAGGAAAACACAATGGCTCTACGCTCTGCAGTGCAGCATGCCTCTAACCTCACTGTGCTCTCCTTGAACCCATTATGCCTCAAAACGCTTTTCTTCGTCATCCATGCACTTTTGTTTTGGATCATCCACGCAAGGCCCAGGCCAGTCACAACTGGCAGGAGGTCAGCACGGCATAAACGCATGAGAAAAGCAGCTGCCTGCTCACCTTGTTCACCTCCGCCGTGCCAGCACCTTGGCTGGCCAGGTACAGCCGCAGCTCCACCTCACTGATCTTGCCTTGGCGAGGCAGCGTGGCGATGCGGTCAAACAGGTGCGCTGCGCGCTGCAGCCCCCGCAGCTTGCGAGTCTGCACAAGCAGTAGCAGCAGCAGGGTCAGCGTCGCGCAGAATTGTGAAGTGGGGGCGGGGAGGCTGGCAGGCATGGATGCTCACGCAGGCATGGCAAGCACTGCAGCACCGGGGAACTTATAAACCTCTTGCACGTGCCGACAAGCACAGGCTTAGTAAGGCCGCCTTGCCGCCATGTCCACATGCGCACGCGTGTCTGTGCTCGCATGTGCATAAATGCATGCATGTGCACATGTGCACGAGTGTGCGATGCAAGGGCACATTTGGTGCAGCACGGCAGGCATGGGCAAGCCCCCAGGCAGGCATTCAGGTGCTGAGCTTTGTTTGGAAGGAAGCCTGCATCCTGACCTTGGCCATCCCTTACGTTGCACAACATCAAATGCATCATGTGTGCATGGGGCTCAAGCAGCGTCGCCCACCTTGGACCGCGGCAGCACCAGGTCCACCGCCATGTCGTCCTCGTTCATGGCCAGGAGCGTGGCGCCTGCGCAGCCACAGAGGAGCGCAGTGCACTGGTTGGGCCCAGGACGGAGGGGAGCAGATGTGCTGGTAGTGGTAGGGCAGTGTGCTGACGAAGGCTGGGCCGTGATCAAGAAGATGCGTTGGTAGTGGTAGCGCAATGTGTCAATGGGTTCTAGTCAAGAAGATGCGCTGGTGGGTGGAGTGGTGTCAATGGGGGCCAGGTTGAGGTCAAGAAGCCGTGTTGGTGGCGGTATAGTGAGTTGATGGGGGCCAGGTTGGGGTAAAAGGGCGAGTGGAGTCAGAATCAGAGGCGCAGGCAGGCAGCTTGGTGTAGGGCAGAGGGCCCTGGCAGAGGGCTGCCCGCCTGCGCCTCTGATTCTGACTCCACTCGCCCTTTTACCCCAACCAGCCCTCGACGCTAACTTGCAGTGGTGCTGCATGGTGTGGGGCAGGCGCAGGCGCAGGCATAGGGTGCGGACAGGACGCCTCCTGATGCACCGTGTGTGTACACGCGTCCCAGGACGCTTCCTGATGCTCTGCGTGTGTACACGAGTCTCAGGACGCCTCCTGATGCACTGCTTGCACATGCATGTCTCAGGACACCTCCTGATGCTCTGCATGTGTGCACATGTCTCAGGACGCCTCCTGATGCGCTGTGCGTATGGAAGTCTCAGGATGCCTCCTGATGCACTGCGTGTTTGGATGTGTCTCAGCACAGCCCCTGGTGAGCTACACAACGCGAGGCGGGTGGGGAGGGCCGAGCATTGGGTGTGGATGAGCAGAGGGGGCCAGCGTGCGTACAGCACACGGCCGGCCGGCTGGCGCGCTCTGCAGCAGGGTGGGGGTTGGGGGCACCTTTAATGTGGCCGATGCGGAATCATGTGCATGCTGAGAGACTAGGATATCTGGTCGCAGCAGCCTGTCAGCACAACATGCAAGGCACACCTCCGATGCGGTTGATGCGGAAGCCACGCAGGTCCAGGCGGTCAAAGCCCATCTCCTCCAGCAGCAGCATCAGCTCCTCAGGCGTGAAGCGCGCCAGGTGCTTCTTGCGAAGCAGGTCCGACTCCACCTGTGCGAGGCATGTGTGCAGACGTACTCACACACAGATTGATGCACACCTGCCTACACCCGTCATGCATGCCCCCCTCCCCCCCGTCCTGCATCACCTGCCTCAACCTGGGTCATTCCTGCACGTACACAAAAAAATGCACACACACACATACAAACACACACAAGCATGAGAAGAGCCTTCCGTGCACAACTCCCCCCACAGGATGACTAGACACCACCACTTTCCTACCCTGCTGCCCCCGCACGCTAACGGGCCTCGTGCAGGCATCAACCCCCACCCCATGGTTGTAGACAAGTGGGAAGCCTTGCAGCCTGCGTGCAGATGTGCAAGCCCATCCTCACCCACCTCCACAAGCGAGTTCACACGCCAGTCGTCGTTGGTGGAAGGCAGGTCGCGCATGGGCGAGGCCAGGCTGCTGTAAGGGCGGCTGCTGAGCAGGCTGTTGGCGGCGTCCTGCGTCCAGACGGTGCGTGGTCAACGGGGTGAAAAAGTGAGGAAGGAATGCATATGCACGCAGGGGCGGGGCGGTTTGCTAAAAAAGGTCATTCCAACTTAAGGCACGTGTGGGTACGTCTCGCTTGATCTTGCACCGCTGCCCAGCACGCACGCCAGCGCACCTTGGTGAGCATGGGCCTGGGAGAGGCTGGGCCTGGGGACGCGGGGCGCGGGGAGGCGCACGGGGAGGGCGGGCGGGGTGCCAGCGCGCGGGGGGACAGGATGCGGGGTGAATAAGGGGGCGGGGCAGCCAGGGCGGAGGGCACATAGGGGCGGGTGGGGG
>LFCJ01001921.1_pt1 | contig 14828 bp, 8 predicted proteins | sample 643141 | NCBI WGS metagenome assembly LFCJ01 (sample SAMN03766243, study PRJNA286221) | soda lake metagenome | biome: soda lake; feature: Kulunda steppe; material: water; isolation source: sample B1-Br-g2 brine of Lake Bitter-1 | place: Russia: Kulunda steppe | collected 2010-07 | reverse complement strand
CTCGTGGAGGTTGGTTTGGGTTTTTTTCGTTTTGTCCAATCAATAACTCTATTAGGTCGACTCGCTCGGCTAGCTCTTTGCCGTACTCGGTCAGTGTGTAGTGGTTGTTTTCTTTGACGACTGCATCCAGTGCCTGCAACCACTCGACGTGTCGAACCATCACACCCCAGGGCAACTGGTAGTCCGGATAGTCGGCTTGGAGCTGTTCTTGGAGCTCGTTTTGTTGTTTGGGGTTTTGTTGTAGGATCCCGAGAATGGATTCGAATCCTTTGACATTCTCAATCAGTGCTTCGAAGAGGAGATCCTTATTTTCTGATTGGAGGTACTTTTGGGCTCGAAACGAGAGACTCAGTTTGTCGCCCGATTGTTCGAGCATCCCGATCGACCGCTGAAATGAAAGGTATTTATCGATTGTTTCAGTACCCTCGGCGTCTGCATTCTCTTGGAGCCAGTCGACGAGTTCTGATTCCGTCGGAGCCTCTGAATCGATGAACCAATACAAAGAGTGCAAAAGAGAAAGTCGACCCGCAGAACCACCAAAGAACCGGTCTGCGGTCATCCGTCGGTTATCTTGTAACGACAGAATTCGATACTGCCCATTCCCTAAAAATTCGATCTCACCTCGTTGGCTGAATTCTTGTAGAGTCTCTTGAACAGAAGTCTCATCTGTGTTGTTTTCTGGGAATTGAGCCTCCAACCGGTCACGAATAAAGTCTTGAAACTCGTCTAATGTGAACTCTGATGTGTTATTGATCCCTCGATAGGTGCGTAACTCGGAACGAATGGTGTGCTCCCAATCAAACATACTACTTCCTTCTTTTCCAACTACTTATCATCCATTATCAGTGTGAGGATTTAGTAATCATGTTGGCCTTGCGTATCGTAGTCAGCCGACTCAAAATGGACCGGTAGAATTGTCGATCCGCTTGACGATCTCATCTTTCCCGCCTAAATCCGGCTCATCAATCAGTCCCTCCATCACCTTGACAATATCAAAGGGCACCTCAGCACCCAGGATTTGTGTCATAAATTCGCCTTCGATTCGTCATTCGACATCCCCTCGTCAGCACTAAATTCGCCATTCATTGAATATATAAACTAATTTATACTATAAAAACAGGTATTACTCTCTTGTGGCGGAGGTTGTTGGTGAGTCATAGTACAGCATTGAGGATGGTTTCAGAGCTTCTTCTCCTTGATTTCTGTAGACGCGCCGACAAAGCTGAAACGTTCTGAGAGGCGGTGTGATCACAACTTGTCGCTGACGCCTTTCCTGAAGCTTCATTATCATTGAATAGTTGTTTGGGCCACGCTTCGCACGCATCTCTGACAAGCAACCAAACGAGGTCTCTAAATGGCTATTCTATAGAACTTTTAATTAATCAACAATAGTAAATATCCCATGGTTATTTATTGCCACCAGTTACATGAAAAGAGTATGGCCTCTGCGGCAGACTCCCCCAATACTGAGTCACTATTTGAACTTTTACGTGCATGCCAACGTGGCCAACGTGTTGCGATCGTTGGTGGGCATACAGATGAAACGGACAATCAGTTACAGAATGAACTGTATGTCCGTCAAAATGAAGACGAAGAGGTTGACTCATTTTTCAATGCAGATTATGAAAAAGATGGTAAATTACTCGTGTTGACAGGGAGCGCTGGCGACGGGAAAACAGCGCTATTAACACGTGGCTATGATGCACATGGCGAAGATCTTCCACAAGCAAGAGTCAACCTGGATGCGACTGAAGCACGTCGTCGAGATGGCGACTATGTGGATAGACTGAGTAATTTTTTCAATACAATTATAAATGAAATTAAGGAAGAATCGGGACACCGTAGTGCAATTGCAATCAATTATGGTCTAGCCGTAGATTACTTCGAGCGGCGTGATACTCCAGAGGAACACCGAATCATATGGGATGCGATGCGGCAGCAATCAACCCCTGAAAAATTATCTTCCACAACCGGGAAGAATATTAAGGTTATTAACCTGAGCTATCGGCGGACCTATAATACGGATCCTGAGAAACTGGGAAAAGGCCTTGTTCGTGATTTGCTGGACAGATTCGACCCGACTAATGAAGAGAGTCCTTTTACTGATGCGTACGAGCGTGAAAAGGAACACTGTCCGGCTGGTAGTGATTGTGTTCTACTATATAATATCCGACAACTTACGCAAACAGAGGTCAAAAATCAACTCGCCAGGTTAATGGCTGGTTGGAGTATTTCGACAGGAGCATACCTGAATCCTCGGACGATTATTGACAATATTGCCTCGATGATTCTGCCACCAAACCTTCGTGAGCTCCCATATCACGATGTTTGTGCTGTTGGCCACGCAATCGAAGAAAATGGGTTACAACCCAGTGCAGAAAATCTTGTATGGAATGCTGCGTTCAAGACGATTGAAACTGATATGAATGCTGCCGCAAGCCATCTTGACCCTGCCTCATATACCGATTTTAAAACAGATCAGAGAGCATTGCGATGGGCCAGTGACGATAATGAATTAACAGAAAAAATGTGTAGCGTTCCAAACATCGAATATGATGATGATGTGACAGTCGGTCGGATTCGAACATACCTCAGAAAAGAGTATCTTGAAAACGTAGGTGGTCGTACAATAATCGACGAGCCGATGTCAGAGGAATTCAATGCAACGTATACATTCCTCAAACAATATGGTTCTCAAAACCATCCGCCAAAACAAATCCGTGCCAAAACATCAGATCTCTTCGATACGACTCGGAAGGCACTGAGCAACTGGACCGGTCAATTACGCGATGATGACCTAGTAGAATTTGTAGATGGAACTCGCTCAACGGACTACCGCTACCTCTCTGACGGTGATGATCCGAGTTTTGGTCTTGAGTCATCAATAAGGAAAACGCAGTCGCTGGCTGTTCCAGGGAAAATAAAATTGATGGCGGAGCGTGAGAATGCTGATGATATTCCAGTCCCAATTTCATTTGAGACCTACAAACTCATGACTCAAATTAGTAAAGGATATACTCCCAACACTACCGATCTAGACCAGTCTCACGCTATTCGGATGCTCAATTCGCGATTAGATGACTTCACAAACAAACAGGAACGGATTATAATTGAGCGACGAGCTGGAGGTCAACGATTAAAAATCGAGACAAACGAATTTGATCAAGTGACAGTAACTAAAGAGGGATTTAAATGAGAGGATTTGGATTCATTCCAGACTGGAATAAATCGCCTAGCCGTATTCATGAGGAAGCATATTTTCCGGTATCGCTTTCCGGTACTCACCGAGCCGCAACATTTTCAGAAACGCTTTCCGGGATTTTAGGGGCAGACCCACAACACTCAAGCAAAGATTTTGAAGAGGCATTCAAATCACATCCAGACATAGCGGGTGATGAAACAATTCAAAAAGAGTTATGGCGGGCATTCAGCAGTGCATATGCGACATCTAGCGAAGGTGGAGTCCGTTCAAAGCATGCAGAAGCAGGCGATTACATCACTCCGTTCCATCGGAAGATTGCTGCCACTCAAAAAATTGAACAATCTCGTAATTGGGAACGTCTCTATTGGTTATTAATGACTCGATCGGGAGGAAACGTTGATAGAGATCTTCACGATAATCTGGTAGATGCACTTGAAGAAATGGATGCGTCTAACCTTCTCGAGCGACTGGTGATTGAAGCAATTGACGAATTTGAAGGAGAAGTGACGGCTTCTGATTCTACTACTTCTGAAACTATTGAATATAATCCGATTGAACCACTTATCACAGAATGTAGTGAAGCCTTCCGAGCTGATTTAGACGCGTGGCTGGGCGTTCGCGATGATGAATCAACTGCTCGGTGGATGCGAGGATTACAGGATTTGTTATGTTTTCATTATGTCATGTACGTCATTCAGGCGGCGCTGGGACTTCATTATGAGTACCAGCATCTGAGCAATGGTGAGGATCCTCAAAAGTATGAGTTCGAACTGCAACCAATCTATTTCGGATTAACAAGCGAGACTGCCTCACAATCACGGAAATTCAGAAATGAATGGAAAGAAGGAGAAATATCAAGAGCATTATATGACTCCTGGGGCAGACTGGTGGTACAAAGACACCTCGTCGAGATAGGATTAGACAAAGAAACACCAGTAAATAATAGACCTTATACGCTTACTGAGGCGTTGGAGACATTTCCACCAGAATTACAACGGCGTGCAGGGAATCAAATTATTGCTGAATTCAAAGACGAAGATTTGGAGAAACACTTCCCCGATGATCCGATGGAAGAATACGACCTTGATGACGTGGCTGTGCGGTTTTCACACGCTGTACGGCGGTATTACGAAAATATGGCTAAAACAAAAAATTCACAAACAGCTTATTCGGCTGGCGAAAACTCAGTACTAGACCTTGCCCGTGGTACTGAACGTCAATTCCTTCAGTCACGAAGCGGCGTTGGAACAATCTCTGTCTTAGATCGAGCAGGGCTTCGGCTTTTTGCGCAGTTATTCGATAACCAGACCGATCGTGGTCATATAGACGAATTTTGGGTATACATGCAAGACCGGGGCATCAACTTCGATGAGCGTACCGAACAGGCATTAATTGAGCAGTTAGATGGCATGGGACTATTGCAAAGACAAAGTGACAGTGGGGAGGCAATGTATGTCCAGACCGTTTGAACAAAAACTTGCAGAATGGTATAACGGCTGCATCGACCAGCTAAACATCGAACCAGATGATCGATATGCTGCGCAATTCTCATCTGGACAGACCGCAAGTGAAGTCTGTGAGGCGATCTTAGATGAAGCGGGACCAAAACAAAGTACGAAGACCATCGAGTACGAGAATGAAAGACAGGATATTCCTGTGTTGACAATCAATGGTACGCCTCTATTTACAGTCGCAGTACGACGCTCTGGAGATGATGTCAGCGAGCATTATGAGGTATCGAAATACTATGCTTCTACGTTACGGAATATTGTAAGTCGAGACACGGGTGATGGAGAGGATGCAGCATTACTTCTTATTCAGGAAGAAGGTGCGGGGATTGAAACACTGGATACAGTAAGTAAGCTATTCGATGATAAGGATAGTGAATTCCCACTGTACCAGTTTCAAGATTGGATTTTAGACCAAACGGAAGAGCTAGATGCACCTGGCCAGGCGCTAATGGGTGTTGTCGAGGAAGAACTCGGACTCACTCAGGTGGATCCGACAAACGATTTAGAACCGCTCCGGATCTATTGTGAATTTTACACCAATTGCATAGATGAAAAATCTGGTCAATTGCCAGACATTATTTCGAAGCTCGGGACCTATCTCAAAGAAACGTGGTTCATTGGGGGGGAAGATAGGGAGGGAACCAGTTGGTTTGACAAAACGGGTGATGTAGATGATCTTGAAAAACAAATTTATGATGTACTCAAAAATAACCGCAAGCATGCCAAACGAATTTCTGAAGCTGACCGTGTGGGGAAGGATGCTGAGTCTGAACTGAAGGCCTATTACTCAACTGAATTTATTGAGGATGTCGTAACGCGTCACAATTGGCAGAATATTAGCCGAGCAGAGGCTGAAGATGGAGAACTTGACGACGAAGATACGGGTGTTGGTACTGGCTCTGGAAAGGGGAAATCAGGTTCCGATGGGAGGCCGAAACAAAAAACTTCTACACCTAAATTCAAGTCGATTACTATCAGTCAAGATGATAAAAAACGATATTCACCAGATGAATCAGGAGGTATCGAACGTCATATCGTAGCTCCAATTATTGACGGGTCATTTTCCGCAGAGATCGAGTATAGCTCAGATGTATCTAACGAGCCTATTGAATGCGTTGATAGTAATGGCGAAAGGCATTCTTCATTCTATACTGTGGATGAAGATTCTATCTCAGTCTCGTTTTCTGGGCTTGACCCCGAGATTCCACATTACTATAGTCTCAAGGTGTATGTTGGATTTAAAAAGCGAAGCGGGACACCAGAAAATGAGTTCAGATTTGCTCTGCTTCCGCAGTGGTTCTTTACTGCCATGGAGGACGACACATATAATGTTGATGTTAGTAATGAAGCCCTGACTGCATCCGCCGAAACTCGGATCTCGCTGACTCCAGAGAATTCTCACGATAAGGGTCGTCAAGACATCGACATCGATGAAAAAAACCGGATGGTTGCTCTGAGCCAACCAATCTTACTCCGTCCAAATGCCCTGGCTAATGTAGACCGTCTCCGATGTCAAATTGTAGAATCAGAGGATACTCCAGTCCCGATCAGCATTGAGTTCGTCACGAGTGGCTCAAAACCAACCCCTGAGACAATTCGATTCCCACTCTTTTTTGAAGCTCTTGTCTCCCCTGATGATTGGGCAAACGAAGATCTCTTGATCGAATCAGGTGTAAATACGGATCTTGACACAGGAAGGTTCCAATCTGTCGGTCGTGGTCAAGTGAAAATCCAAAACGCAGATCATCAATTGCTGATGTATGAAGAAGAAATCGTTCGAAGAGGGGAGATTGCTCCAAGAGAAGTCGACCAAGTTGAGGTCGGAACCGGAGTGACAAATACGAAGGGATTTGAGTTGGTATCTGCCGATCTAAAAGACGCATACACTCGGCTGTTCAAACATTTTACTGAGAGAGAAAAAATTCCATCGACTGATCCGTGGGATCCAATGACGCAAGATGCTGTCGAGGATGTTCTCGAAGCATATGTGGCCGCATTCAAGAATTTAGATAAAACGGCATCACAAACAGAATATGAGTTGTACCGTGAATTAGGAACAATACAATCAACACAGGCAAACAAGACCTGGCTCACCCCGTTCCACCCGCTAATGCTCGCATATGCGCTAAGAATTAGTCAATGGAGGGATTCTTTGGCTGATCGTGGCTTGACTGAGGGGTTCCAGCTTCGTCGTTTTGAATCACTGTTCACTCCGGTTGGGCTGAAACCATATCGATGGAATGATCAAAGCGGTGATATAAATAGTGGAAACGCGCTCAATAACCACCATCTGTGGGCAACATATGACTCAATCAAAGGAACCGAAAGTACGACTCCGGACTATATTGCTAACGTAGTTGCTGACAAACTCCGATCATTCTCAAAAGCATTTCCGCTCCTTCTAAATCTCCATACTGACCGCCAAATCAAAATTAACCTAATAAATATGGGTGATGCTGGCGCAATAATTGAGGGCCTCTATGAGTTCTATGGAGATCTTATCAACGATCCTGATTTCAATCCACCAGAAATAACGCTACAAATTTATGGTGGTGAAGGACAAGGTCGTTCGCTAGAAAGGTTCTTTGCACCAGAGAGTGCGAACTCCGAACTTAGAGACCGACTTGAAAGCCGTGATAGTAAACGTTCAGATCCTATTATTGACATTTTAGATACGAAAGTAACCTACATACACGCGGCGAAGACTTTCGACGACGAAACGAGAGAACCTGCCCATCTCACCTTCTTCAGAGGTGTGCTTGAGGAAAAGAGTGGTACGTTGAATGCCAATAATTTCCCGACTGCAACGCGTCTGGATGGCCTCCTACCTCGTGATCAGATCGAGGTTGATCCCAGCACTGACAGGTTAAGATCAAAATCGGCCGCAGCATTTGACCTTGACAGCGGTGATCTCCTCCACCAGGTTGGAGCAGCCGTCAACGCACTGGAGGCCAGCCTGCATGCAAAAGATCTAACGCCTGACCGAACATTGAGTAAAATCATTTCCTCAACTGACCAGGCAAGCCTCCCAAATATCTGGGAAGACTCATTATGGGTGCTGCATGTCGAACCGAAGGTTGGTGTTGATTTCTATATCAAATCAAAATTGTCTAGTGAAGATACACTTATGATCCACTACAGCGACCAATATGATGCTGCTTCACCTGGGTTCGATGTAATCACAACAACAAATAAACGGGACCCGTATATCGAAGCGTTACAAAAAGCCCTAGATCAGGAGGCAGGTTTGGATGAAGTAAATGCTGAAGCTGTCCTGACCAGGTTAGTGGCCATTGATGGCGAAATGGCACTTGATATTCAGCGAGATGATGGGAATTCACCAATGGAGTTACTCGGCCTCATTGGTGGATTGGCAGTTAGCTCAATACTACTTGCACGGACCATACCAGAGTACGAATGGATACCGATTAATCTCGCTGAGTTCGCTCGCCACGACCGGAAATATCGTGACACAGATGAAGGCCTGTTGCAGTATTTTTTAGATGGCCAGGCCTCAGATGATCTTTGTTTTGTGGGACTTCCAACAGAGGACGCTACGGAAGACCTATCGATTAAATTATGGCTCGTTGAGACAAAGGGTGGAAGCTCAGGTGTCTCGAAAGGTGTCCAACAGATCGATGGGGCAAGAGACAATCTTGAACAGTTATTCAACCCTGACCAAGGGTATGCTGATACAGAGATCCTACGGAGCGAATTTGCTGATGTTGTGCTGCGGATTGCAAATCGACTCTATAACCACGGGTTGTTAGAGCAGAACCGACTCGAGCAAATTGAACAATATTCTGACAATCTGATTGACGCCAACTATTCGATCGACTTCCTAAAAGATAGCAAGGACAACATTGGAGAAGTAATCAGAATTCAAAAGACAAGAGCAATTCCGAACATTCGTTATAAAAATAATGTTCGAATTATTGAATTACCCGTCGATGTTCTCAAGCATATTAACGACCGACCAGAGCGGGGAGAAACGATTCACCCAGACCTGGATGAAGATCAACTTTCATTCGATCCAGATAATTATACGCGGATGGTATCTACGGAAGTCTCTGCCAAAGACCCAGCATCGAGTGATCCGGTGATCAAGAGTAGCAATCAAATAGGCTCTGACGAGGCTGCTGATGTAGAGGGTGGTAATAGCAATGAGGAATCATCTGTCGCCGATCATTCACCCACAGAAACGGCTGCCGATCCAGAAACACTCGACGAAAAGACCACAGTGGAAGGCGAAAAAAGTCCTACAGAAAGCCAACCGGAAGATGAGAATGCTCCCCAGTCCGAGCTACCAGCAGATGAGGAAGATGCACCCGATAGTAAGCGGAATGACAGTGACTCGTATACATGGTCAAACACGGATTTCGATTCACTGACGAAATCTCTCAGCCAGAGTCCTAAGACAGATCTTGAAATGGATGTTTCAAACCTTACTGACAGACTCAAACAACAGTTCGAGTCACTGGGAGTCGACATACATCAACCAAATCCAGCTGATGTGTCATTCGGCCCACGAAAAATTGGAGTCAATATTCGACCGAAGTCGGGACAAAAAATCGAATCCGTACTGAATTCTCTCGATTCGGTGAGCGTTCATATTGGTGCGTCTGGGACTATCACTGGTATCCCAAATCCGTCAGAAGGAGCAATACGGCTTGAGATTCCACATGATGAACCGGAGGCAATACACGTCCGCGATGCGTTCGCCACTAACGGCACTCAATTGTGTGAGCCATTACATATTCCATTAGGTGTCAGTACTGAGCGAAATCATCACACACTCAATCTATTAGATGAACATCACGTTCTTATTGGAGGTGCGACTGGATCCGGCAAGTCAAATTTCTTATCCACGTGCATCTGTAGCTTGGCTGTGTGTCATCCGCCCGAACGAGTTCGTCTCAGCTTGCTTGATCCAAAGGGGATTGATTTTGGCCGATTTGAATCACTCCCACAAGTTGATGAGTATATTGATACCCCACAAAAGTGCGTGGAATATCTTCGAGACTTAATTGACAATGAACTCGAACACCGCCGTCAAGAACTCCGAGAAAAAGGTGTGGCATCAGTTCAAGAATATAATCAGTTAGCAGCGGGTGGTGATTTCTCACCAATCCCTTATCGAATTATCGTTATTGATGAGTTTGCAGACCTTATCATGTCGCTATCAGATAGCCAAAACGAATTTGAAGAGACTGTCAGCCGGCTTGCCCAAATTGGGCGGGCGTTAGGCTATTCGATTCTCCTAGCCACACAAAGGCCTGATGCAAACATCGTCTCAGGCAATATCAAGACTAATTTCAATTGCCGAATCAGTTTCGAGTTGCCCTCTCAAACTGACTCGCGCGTGATTCTTGACCAATCGGGAGCGGAAGATCTTGCTGGATCTGGGGATCTGATCGTGCTAACCTCTGCGGGCGATGAATACCATCTACAGTCGTACTTATTGCCACCGGAAGATGCTATTGAGATCCAAGATCGACTAGATTAGGTGCTAATATTCCTTATTGTTTTAACAAATGAATATATTATTCGAGAGTCTCGCTCTGGGCATCACCGAAAAGAGCTGAAATCTTTTTGTGTCCAAAATCGTGGACTATTAGTCACAATTATGTCAGTAGATCCAAGAGATCCTCGCTGGGATGAATCGCTGTTAATTGCCCGCTGTCCTTTAATTGGTTTAATGTCGAAATTGTTAATGAACTCTTCGTGCCCTTGATACCATTTCTTTGCTTCATATGCATTCGTAATCATCACGTATGCACCTTTCTTGTGCAATCTTAAAGCCATATCACGAACATGTTTTTGTCTCTCTTTCCCGAATCCCCCAGGATTGTACTCATCAAACTGCTTCGGGTTTTCTCTCTTTATATATGGTGGATCGAGAAAAACTAGATCATTCTCGCCTATATTTTCCTCCACATCTAGAAAGTCACCACTCGTGATGGTTGTGTTCTGTAGGACACTACAGCCTTTTCTGAGTTTATTTTCAATAGACGTGGTATAGATGGGGCCTTTTTTCATTGGAACATTAAAATCTCCGTCTGAATTCGTGCGATATAGTCCATTAAAACAAGTTCTATTTAAAAATAAAAAAAGAGAAGCTTGGCGAAGGTTATCTGAGCAATTGCCGTTATGTAGCTCATTAAATTCACGTCTTCGTGTATAATAGAATTCCTTTTTTTCGTCAATTGTGTTATTGTTGTCTAATTGGTCATCAAGTTCTTTATTCTGCTTGATGATTAGGTTGGGATTATCGCGGAAATTTCTATAGAAATGAACTAATGGCTCATTAATGTCGTTAATATATCCGTTAGAGGGTTCCAGTGCAAAGAAGACCGCTCCTCCACCACAAAATAGTTCAAAATAATTATTATACTCGTCCCGTGGTGGGAGTCGAGAAGTAATAGCATTTAGAAACTGGCGTTTTCCGCCAGCCCAGCGTAAGATTGGTTCTGCCATCGCTGCCTTTCCAATATTTCTCTGTTGGCTAAAACATCTCGGTCTTCACTTGATTATATCAGCAAGATGATCACGGAACTCTTCCCAGAGAACTTCATCTGGTGTCTCTTTATTAAGGTTGAGTTGATTACACAGATTTTTACGAGTTGTGTCCAAAATCTTTGCACCCCGTTCTTCTTCACCCTCTCCATCGAGAACAAGAAAAATTTCTGCGTTTTCTGATTCTTTCGATGGGTCCTCTAATGTTTTTTCCGTATATACAGCTGGTTCGCTGTTTCCATTCGATCCGTTTTCCCCTTGTTTGTTATTCAATTGGGCCAACGTTGTGGGAAGTCCATTCGGTGAATAAGACACATTATTTATATTATTTGTCTCTTTTTTGTCCATATAATCCTTATAACGAGGGATCTGCCACTCCTCTAATTCATCTGAATAATAGATACCATTTTGATAATGTATTCTGGCTAAATCACTTATTTGGCCGGCAATTTGATGTGCATGATCTTCGACCTCCTTTGGAGGGGTTGTTGAGACATTGTGGAGATTTTCCAAATTCCGGTCACTTTCATATCCTAACTGAATTTTATAGGCGTCAACTTTCCACTGTTCGAGCGCTTCCTCACAGGAAATCCAGAGCAGGGCATCTGATCGAGCTTTCTGGGATACAGATTTCACATCTGGAAGGTCTGTATCTGGTCGATGTACTGATGTTACTTGAGTACGATCTGAGTAGTCATATACCTCTGGTGTACCTTCATTCACTGCCTCTGGATGGTCTGAATCATATGGTTCTAAAAACGCTCGAAACACGCGGTCAGCATCAAGATCAAAATATGCTTGGACTGTTCGACGGATCCAATTGTAAACGCCGCGGCAATCGTCGGTCCCTCGCATAAAGGGATTATGCCTGTCGATCGATGACTTCTGAGTATCCCATGGAAGTGCTTGCCCGTCTCCCTCTGTTTCGAGTTCAACAATCACCCGAAGCCTCTGATGCCGTGGACTGAAATTCCCGAGTCGGTCTTTCCCAGTTCCAAAGCCGCCTTCATCTCCTCGTAGACGACTGGCCACTTTTCGCTTCTGACAATAAATATCTGTTCCAGCGTCTTGGTTACTCTTTTTGGTTAATAATCCCACAGTGATATTCAACTCAACTGGCGAATCGAACTCAGAAATGGCCAATTCAATATTCTCATATCGCCGAGGATGAAGTCCATCAAATGGTGAATAAGACCACTCAGGCATACCTTCTGGCGATACCGCGACGCCATCGACTTCAATACGCAAATCGTAATCAGTCTTATGCAAGTCCTGCATTTCATCACTCAAAAAGAGATTATATGCTTCACCTAATCGTCTTCGTAGCTCTTTGGCCGTCGCCTCGTCCCAACTGTAGTTCAAGTCCTCAATTCGGATTTCAGTTGATCCTTGACTAATCTCATCGGTTTCATGCACAGGTACAGTCCAATCTTCGTTATTTTCGAACCATTCGTCTGTAATTCGGTATTTCCAACCAATATCTGCAGACTCATCTCGTGATACGACGGTGAATGGAAGACCTAAATTAACGAGACTCTTCTTTGCACCGACACCGAAGGTTCCAATTGCCCCTGCGACTTGATCTTTCGCTGTTCTACCCAGCGCAAATAGCATAGCGGCATCTTCACGTGGTATTCCTCCAGCTGTGTCACGAATTATGAGTTCAGTTCTATCATCATATTCATTAATTTCGATGTCTATATGTGCAGGATCTGTTCGATTACATGATCTTTTCCATGCATCAAGAGAATTATCACACAGTTCTAAAATTGCAGACTCTAAGGTAACATCCGACTTGAGAGCTTTAAGCGTGTCCTTAGTAGGGAGAAGGTGCGCCCGCTCTGGCGTGCCCTCTTGAAATGACTGAGACATATTATTGGTGGGGATCGACACTAGGTTAAATCTTCCGGCTAACTGGTTAGTCAATACTATTAGAAGAATTAGATGTGATTCACTTTTTGCATCGATAGAGGAATAGCCTACGTATCTTTCGGCTGCATGGCTGAAAATCACACGCCATATCTGCATCAAAATCCGACCAAACCAGGTCGTGGTGAGTCGTATGGTGAGAAAACGTTATTAAGGAAAAATTTCAGTAATATCGAAAATTTGCTGGGTAAATCAACCTTTCTACGATATAATTTACCCGGATCGATATGAGATAGATTTGAACAGAATGATATAAATGTATATTTACTAATGATGTCCGGTTGAAACTCTTGAAATTCACATTATGTGCCGATTTTAGATCGGTCTAACACATTAAGGTACAATACCAATCAGTCATTATTGGCTCGAATCGACCATAAGAGAGTATTACCTATTTTCTTTGACAAAACAAGCCCATTTTTTTCCATTTTTTGTAGCCGCTTATATGCAGTATCATGAGCACAGCCAATCTTATCAGCAACATCTCCCGTACCCATCATTCCTCCTTCGTCACTAATAGCACTAAGAAAATCTTCAGTTGAGTACTCGCCAGTATATTGGCCAGTCTTTTCATCACGATCGGGCATTAGCTAGCAGTTTATACTGATTCTGATTAGTCCTAACGGTGTGCCCTCCACCATTATGAGAGCTCCGAAAGGCTTTTACCATTATGAGATCTAATAATGGGTGTGGAACTCGGCCCATCGGGCAGTTATCATCAGAAAAGCCCGGGTGCTAGAGACACCTGGGCCGGGATTCCCACAGGGTATGAGGAAATCCATGAAAAAATCCACACCGACGTATAAAGAAAGTACCGGCAAAAAGCTGATTAAAGATATATATCAAATAGAAACAATTGCGCTCGGGGAGGGGGTCGCGGCGTGTCAGGTGTGCGGTGCTGAGCTGCCGGATGGTGCGGCGGTGACGGTGTTTGCGTACCGTCCGGCGGGTCAGTCGACATACGATCTCGCGTACGTGAGCTGCGGTGAGAGCGAACATGACCTGTTGACGTACTTCACGTTGGGCGTCCGCGACCTCCTGGTGGATGGCCACGTTGGCCGGTGTTCGGATCCACGCACAGACACATCGTGGCCGGTGCTCCTGGATCCGGCCATTCGAGCGATCTCGCCCGCGGACTCGACGACGGCGCGGATTGCCCCTGTATCAACCCCCAATCAAAGACCGGATCTACAGTCCCCCAACGCACCGGCTGCGTCCGAAACGCTGAACGCCCACGCTGATGCTTCGACGAGCGAGTCGACCGTCGCCTCCACTGCCCCTGCGTCGGATGAAGTGTCGTGGGTGTACGGTGACGCGCTGCTTGAACGGGAGGCCTCGAACGACCCAACCAGCGCTCGGGACGTCGAGGGCTGGGCTACTGACGGCGAGATTATTACGGCCCAATCCTCGACTACGACGACGGACCACGAACAGCCAGGCGAGGATGAAGCAATCGAGGGTGGTGAGTGCTGATGGCGCAGAACAGCACATTCGAGACGGCCCATCTTGATGACGATGGCGACTGGCAGGTCGACGGACTCCTGGATGAATTCGACGAGTCGACCCTGCCTGACCTCTACGTCGGCTTGGAGATCGGCCTCCTTGCCCCTGGCGACGGTATCGTCACCGACCGCCATCACGCCTCGGCGGACCGCTACGAAGCCGACGAT
>LFCJ01001920.1_pt1 | contig 14829 bp, 13 predicted proteins | sample 643141 | NCBI WGS metagenome assembly LFCJ01 (sample SAMN03766243, study PRJNA286221) | soda lake metagenome | biome: soda lake; feature: Kulunda steppe; material: water; isolation source: sample B1-Br-g2 brine of Lake Bitter-1 | place: Russia: Kulunda steppe | collected 2010-07 | reverse complement strand
GGGATTGCCTGTCACTTTAAGATACGGATTGTCAAATCTCAGCGTGGCTATCGCAGCGTAGATTGACTCCGAGTTGCCGGATTCATCCTGCGGCTGAAGCCGCAGGTATTCTCCTTGTGCTTTATAAGCCGCACCGTCGGCTTCACTCGATTTTTTGATGCTCCTCGAGAGCGGTTTGCCCCCCCACTCATCCTGACAGCACAGAGTGGATAGATCACGGACTCCTCGCTTCGTTTCTCGAAAACGTCAGGACTGAACGCAGCGACTGCTGGACGGAATGAAGTATCCTTGAGAAGAACGTCCTGACGGAGATTTGAACTCCGGTCCCTGGCTCCGCAAGCCAAGAGGATAGTCCACTACCCTACCAGGACTCAACTCACTCTAACGCTGAACATCTTAAAGCCCTTTCGAACCACGCCGTGTGCCCTCGAGCGTTTTTCACCGCTGGTAGTGTCTCTGTCCGCTAGCTGAGTCGGGGATAATTTATGCTCGCACCGTCAGCACTGTATATGAACCGACGAACAGTGCTCTGTGGGGCCATCGCTGTGGGTTCGTCTCTCGGACTTGCTGGCTGTCTTGATGACGGTGGCGCTGACGATGGATCAACAACGCTCACTGAGGAGTCGGTTGAAACGATTGCCAGCGACTGTGGCGGTGAAGACGATGACGACGCAACAGTCCGTTTTGAAAGCGGTGCGCTCTCAATCGAAGGGACGATTACGGCCCCGACACCGTGTTATGAGGCCACGCTTGAAACCACGCTCGAGGACGGGGCACTTTCGGTTCGTATCGACACGCAAGAAGAAGAGTCAGAGGAGCTGTGTGTTACCTGTATTGGCTCAATCGAGTACGAGGCGTTCATTTCGTTCGATGGCGACCCACCGAGCCAGGTGACAGTCACGCATGCGGGTGTCGAGGAGACCAGTGAGGTTGCGACGGCGTCGCCGTAAGTCCGTATTCGGGCCAGCGGAGGTTTATATACGATTTCGACGCGAGTGTGGCTTATGAGTGGACTCTCTCGAGGCGGTGGCGCAAGCAATGGACAATGTTTATGGGCGGGCTACCCATGTGCGACCATAGGATTATGAGCGATATCGAGGGTGTATACGAGGACCTCGACGCCGACGTCTCCCTCGAGGAGTTTCGTGCGGCTGTCGAGGCGAAAGTCGAGCAGATGGGCGGGCTTGCCGACGAGGAGACGGCGGCGATGCTCGTTGCTCACGAAGTCGGTGAGAGTGAAGTCAACGGCATCGCGGATATCGAACCCGGGATGGAGACGGTCAAATTCATGGCGAAGGTGGTCTCTATCGGCGAGCTTCGGACGTTCGAACGCGATGGTGAAGACGAAGATGGTCGCGTCGTCAATCTCGAGGTCGCCGACGAGACGGGGGCGGTACGGGCGGCGTTCTGGGACCAACATGCCGAGGCGGCAATCGAAGAACTCGAGGAGGGACAGGTGTTGCGGATCAAAGGCCGTCCGAAGGAGGGGTTTTCGGGCGTGGAAGTGAGCGTCGATCACGTCGAACCGGATGATGATGCTGAGATTGACGTGCAGGTTTCTGACACCCATACCGCCGAGAACCTCTCGCTTGGCCTTTCGAACGTGAATTTGGTTGGGCAGGTGCTCGATACGGGAACGGCTCGAACCTTTGATCGCGATGACGGCTCGGAGGGGAAGGTTTCGAACGTCACGCTCGGTGATTCAACCGGTCGAATTCGGGTGACGCTGTGGGACGAACAGGCCGACCGCGCGACGGAACTGACAGCTGGGACGACCATCGAGGTCATCGACGGCTACGTTCGTGAGCGCGATGGCAGCCTCGAGTTGCACGTCGGTAACCGTGGAGCTCTCGAGGAGGTCGAGGCAGAGGTCGAGTACGTTCCTGAGAGTACGCCAATCGAGCAGCTCGAAATCGATCAGGTGGTCGATATTGCGGGGGTGGTTCGCTCGGCCGATCCCATTCGCACCTTTGACCGTGATGACGGCTCTGAGGGGCAGGTTCGGAACATTCGCGTCCAGGATGCGACGGGAGATATTCGTGTTGCGCTGTGGGGTGAAAAGGCGGATCTCGATATCGGACCGGGCGACGAGGTTGCGCTTGCGGATGTCGAAATCCAAGACGGTTGGCAGGACGACCTCGAGGCTTCGGCAGGCTGGCGGTCGACGATTACGGTCCTCGATTCGAGTCCGACCGGCTCGGGTAGTGAGGAGCCGAGTTCGGGGGGCTCCTCGAGTGGAGGCGCGACTGGGCTGTCGGCATTTGCTGAAGGTGAGGCGGCAACCGAGACGGCGACTGAAACAGCGGCGACGACCGACACGGATTCAACCTCGGTGACCGCTGACGGTGAGGAAATCGAGTTTACTGGTGTCGTTGTGCAGGCTGGAAGCCCCGTTGTTTTGGATAACGGCGAGGAGACGATGAGCGTTGAAACTGAGGCGAACGTCGGGCTTGGCGAGGAGGTGACGGCCCGTGGAGTGCTTATCGACGGCCGTCTCGAGGCGACCGAAATTTTCTGAGTCGGCGCGGTACAAAAAGCATTAAGGTTGTCAACTGCCGGTATCTGTGTATGAACGTCGAGCTACCGTTCGCGCCGGTGGATACTATTATTCGGCGGAACGCGGGGAACCTTCGGGTGAGCGCTGACGCCGCAAAGGAACTTGCGCGGCGCATTCAAGCACACGGCGCGGCACTTGCCATCGATGCCGCCCAGCGGGCAACTGCGGATGGGCGAAAAACGCTGATGGCAGGGGATTTTGGGGTGCAAACAGTGGTCGATGCCGACACGCTCGAGTTGCCGATTGCGCCGGTCGACCGCATTGCGCGGTTGGAGATTGATGATCGGTACCGTGTCTCGATGGAGGCTCGGATTGCACTCGCAGACATTCTCGAGGACTATGCAGATAACGTTGCGGCCGCGGCGACGACGCTTGCCCATCACGCCGACCGCCGGACGATTATTGCCGAAGACATCGAGACGTACTTCGCGCTGTTTGAGTAACATGCAGTTTGGATACAGCGAGCGCTGTCTCGGGCATGACCCCGGCGAGCGACATCCCGAGTCAGCGGATCGATTGCGGGCGATTCGGGAGGGGCTCAAACGGAAACACGGTGTCGAGTACGTTGATGCGCCGGCTGCATCGGTCGAGACGATGGCCGCGATTCACGGGGCCAAACACGTCGAGGCCGTTCGGGAGTTCTGTGCTGAGGGCGGTGGAAATTGGGATCGGGATACGACGGCAGTCGAGGAGACGTGGCCGGCCGTGGAAAAAAGCGCCGGGTTGGCCTGTTGGGCCGCTGACGCGGCCCTCGATGGTGATGATGGGCGGCTCACGCCGTTTTCGATCGGTCGCCCACCGGGCCACCACGCGGTTGCTGAAGACGCGATGGGGTTTTGTTTTGTCAATAATGTCGCCGTTGCTGCCCAACACGCACTCGAGACGCGTGACGTCGACCGCGTTGCGATCATCGATTGGGACGTTCATCACGGCAACGGCACCCAAGACATCTTTTATGAACGTGAGGACGTGTACGTCGTCTCGATTCACGAGGATGGGCTGTATCCGGCAACGGGCGAGATTGACGAAATCGGGGCCGGCGATGGCGTTGGGGCGACGCTAAACGTCCCAGTGCCGGCTGGCGCTGACGATGTGGACTATCTGGCAGCCATAGACTCTCTTATCGGGCCAGAACTCGAGGCGTTCGACCCTGACCTCCTGTTGGTCAGCGCCGGCTTTGATGCCCATCAGCATGACCCGATTTCTCGAATCCGGCTGACGACGGAGGCGTATGCGCTGATGACCGATCGCCTTCGGACGCTCGCTGACAGCACCGACGCTGCCCTTGCGTTCGTGTTAGAGGGCGGGTATGGACTCGAGGTGCTTGCTGAGAGTGTCGAAATCGTCCACGAGACGTTTGATGGTCGTGAGCCAATCGAACCCGACGGTCAGGTGAGCGAGGATGTCGCCGCAGTGATCGAGGCGGTAGCTGACGCTCATGGGCGCGACCTCACCCTCGAGTGACTAGGGGGTCGGCTCGAAATACCGCCGGAGTTCGACGCCAAACTCCTCGAGCAGCGTTTCGAGGTCGTCGGCAACGAGAAGTTCATACCCTGACCGGAGCGCTGTCTCGACGTGTGCCCCCAGTGCGGCTTCGAAAAGCTGGTCACTCTCGAGAAACGCTTTGGCGGTCGTCCACTCCCGCTTGCGTTCGACGACGTACCGTTCGCTGTAAATGAACGGACCGTAAACTGTGTCGTCGTCAGCGTAGGCGTCATAAAATCCTTCTGCGTGTGGGCGGACGCCAACCGGTGGTCCCTCGTGGCGTTCGATCGCTGGCCGTTTGGCAACGGCGAGTTCGACCAGCAACAGGGCAGTGTCGTCGGCGACGGTCTCTGCTCGCATCAGTTCGAAGCCGCGCCGTTCTAAGGCCTGTCCGATCCCCGAAAGTGACTTTTGTAGCTGTGGGTAGAGTTGATCGTCGACGAGGTCAGGTGTCGGGAACCGAATGCCAAGAATTGTTGTTTGCCGGCGCTCGAGATGGCTCTCGAGTTCGGCTTTCGTCAGCGGGTCTGGCTGGGCTGGCTCGAAGAGTTCGAGGCGTGGCTCCGCAAGAAACGCTCGCGCGTAGTGTTGGAGTCGGGCGACGTTTTCGGTTGCACAGACTGCGGCGACGTTGCGCTCGGGGTCGGTGGGGTCGATGACGATCAGTGGATCGCTAAAGCGCTCTTGGCCGTGGGATTCGGGATCGAGTTCAACCGGTGGCTGCCAGTCGGCAACGGCCTCGAGCAGCGGGCGAAAGCCGCCGTACTCACAGACCAGTAGTTCGGTGAGATAGCCGCTGAAGCCACGAGTTCGGAGATCAGAGCCGTAGACGCCGATGCCTTTCATGAATCCTTTTGTGAGACGTACGTCGGCGGCAAGTTCGTCATCGAGGATCGAAAGCAAATACTGATTGTGAAAGGGAGTGCGGTCGACGGCCGAGCGAATATCCCGTGCGGTCTCCACCCGAAAGCAGGGGACGACGTCGACGGCAAATCCCTCGTATTCGCCTTTGACATACGGATGTTCGGCGTACTCCTCGTGGCCGCCGGGGAGCGTTTCGTGACCGACTGCCAGTCCGTAGCGCTCGAGGGTTTCCCGGTCGGTTTCGGGTGGAAACCGAACGAAGATATCGATATCACGGTCGCCGGCGACCCATGTGTTGCGGGCGGTTGAACCGACTTGGACGATATCCGCCTCCGGACAGCGGTCGGTTGCGGCGGCATGGGCGCACTCGACTAACGTGTTAGCGACCTGCTCGAGGGCTCGACGCTCCTCGGTCTCGGGGTCGAACCGTTTGCGGGCCGCCTCGAGGACGGAGTCGATGGCGGCCTCGTTGTCGCTCATTGGGGGTTCTACTCGTGGCAGGTCCGAAAGCGTATCGAACCGTTGCTCTCCTGGCGGTCAAAACGAAAGCCCTATCAAATGCTCACGTTTACTCGAACATGAGCCGAAGTAGCTCAGTTGGTAGAGCACCTCGCTGTTAACGAGGCGGTCCCAGGTTCGAGTCCTGGCTTCGGCGTCTACTGTTTTCGTTCACTTCACCGCCACGGCTGTCGTCCCTCGCGCACTCGTTGGTGGAGTCGATGGGTAACGACGACGCTGGCTCCAAGGCCGCCGAGGATGAGGAGCACGTTGAGGAGGTCGCCAACGTACGGGATGAGTCCGACGATGGCAGCAAACAGCAGCCCAACAGCCAGTGCGCCGTACCGGTTTGTCACGCTCGTTCGAGAGAGGAGCAGCCGGCCGAGGACGTACCGACCGTACACACTGCCAATCCAGCAGACAATCGCAAACATCGCGAGCGCAGCCAGCGCAATTGGAATCCCGACTATCGTGAGCGCAGCCAGCAACACGACCACCCCCATACCAGCCAGCGCCCCAATTCCGATACCGAGTGTATAGGCGGGTTGTTCGAACACCTCTACTTCGACCGCTCGAGAGAACCCAGGCAGTAGCGCAAGGAGGAGGACGCCCAGTGCGGCGTTTGCCAGCAGCGCATAGAGTCCAACCGCCGGTCCGACAACGCCCGGCGGCGTCGGAACGAGTCGGCTATCGGCTGAATCGTACTGGCCGCCGTCGACGGTCCCACCGCGGTCGGTCAGCGAGCCGGCGTAGTTGAGCGTGCCGGTGATCTGTGCGGTCTCCTCGAGTGTCAGCGAGCCAGCGATGACGGTGCCATCACCGTCGACGGCCCCGGCAATCGTCGCCGAGCCGCCAACAAAGCCCAGTGAGCCACCGAGGGTTGCCCCTTCTTCGACGGTGAGCGAACCGCCGTAGGTGACGGTGCTCGAGCCGATGTCGCCGGCAATCGTCGTCGACCCGCCGACCGTTCGGAGTTGGCCGGTGACTTCACCACCGTCTTCGATGACGACGGTGCCGGCGTAGGCATCCAGATTTCCATCGACGGTGCCACGAACGATGACCGTGCCGGCAGTGGTGCTAAAACTATCGACCTGTTCGTTTTCTTCAACAACGACGGTAGTCCCCACGCGGTCGGCAGCGGCGACTGAGGCGGGAACGAGTGACATAACGAGCAACAGACAGACGAGGAGAGTTACAAGGCGACGCATGAGGACCTATTAGCGAGGTTACGTATAATAATGGTAACTATTCGATTCCTGTTGTTTCGACGTTCAAACCAAAACATCGTAGCGCTCCCCTTCCCTCACTGCGAGTAGACACTCTCCGCCGTCACCGAACCGAAGGCGGCGGCGTTATTATCGACCGACCCTGATTGTTCCCCATCCAATGGCATCTGAAGCGTCGTCGATTGCGCGGACACTGTGGCGTCCTCGAGCGGTTGCGTTCTTTTTCGTTGTGCTCCTCGCAGTCGGACTCTTTTCGTCGGGTGTCGCCGCCCATGCCTATCTCGACGAGCCAACACCTGCGGAGGGTGAGCAACTCGACGCGCCGCCGGAAGAGGTGCTTCTCGGGTTTACCGGTGATGGAATCGAACTCGCAGAGGTGACAGTTCGTGGACCAGACGGCACGACTGTGAGCGAAGATCCGCGTATTGACGCCGAGGACCGGAGTACAGTAACGGTCCCACTGACAACGGACGCACTCGATGATGACGAACTCGAGGGGATGTACATCGTCGAGTGGGAGGTGCTTGCCGATGATGGACATACGACCAGTGGCACCTACTTCTTCGCTGTCGGTGATGAGCCACTTGACCGCGATGGGTTGCTTGCAGTGTATGCTGACTCCGAAGACGACTCGGGTTCGGGTGTGGAAGCTGTTGCGAACGGGCTCGTGCTGCTTTCGGTGATCGGATTTGTTGGTATTCCACTTACGATGTGGGTTGTGGTCACGCCGGCGGCACGTCGGTTTGACGTGCCGGTTTGGCGAGGGGACGGCACTGTAACACCCGGCCAACGGCGGCTTATGACGCTGCTTTCGGGCGCTGGGATCGCCCTCTGTCTCGGCGTTATTGCGCTTGGGCTTGCCCGGAGCACCGCTGTTGGTGGCGAGCGCTCAGTGGCCGCTTTCCTGGAGTTTCTGAGCACCTCACTTGGGGCAGTCTGGCTTGGCCAACTCGTGGTCGTGGCGATTGTCGCCGCTGTCTTGCTTGCCTGGCGATGGGGGCGAATTTCCGGTGAACACGCCCTGATCGTTGGCGTTGCCGGTGGGCTTGCAATTCAGCTGACGATCAGTTGGACGAGCCACTCAGCGAGCGTTGCCGGTCGGCTTTCGGGATTAGCCGTCGACTTCGCCCATATTGGCGGGGCGGCGCTGTGGCTTGGCGGCCTCGCCGTTCTCGGCTTAGTCGTCCCCCCACTGCTCCGGTTCGTTGATGACGACCGACGGCGAGGCGTTATTAACACTGCTGTTCGACGCTACTCGCTGCTGGCGATGACCGGGGTCTTGCTTGCGGTCGTCACCGGCCTCGTGATGACGGCCTGGCACGTCCCCGACACCGCCTCTCTCAGCGAGACACTGTACGGCCTTGTCCTCTCAACAAAAACGGTCCTCGTCGTCCTCGCGCTCGGACTCGGTGGCTTCGTCCGATTTGTCTTGCTGAAACGCCTCGAGGCCCCACCTGGCCATCGTTCGAAGACAACAGCTGAAACGGGTAGCCGAAAGCCGCTTCGACAGGACGGCGGCCACGAAGCCGACGATTCAACCCGGACGCTCATCCGAGCAGTCCATCTCGAGCTTGTCCTCCTTATTGGGGTCGTCCTCCTCTCCGGTCTGCTTACCTCCGTACCGACGGCGGCGATGGCCGAGGAGGAAACCGAGACGGCAACGTTTACGACGCAGGTCGAGGGAATCGACCTCGAACTGACTGTTCTGCCGGCCATCGAGGCCCATGACCGGGCGTACGTTGACGAGGGCGAGCCGATGATCGTCGATGTCCAACTCTCCAGTGAGGGCGAGCCAGTCAGCGCCGAAGACGGCCTCTCGCTGTACCTGCAAAACGATATTCACGACGCCTCGACGCAGGTCGATTTGGAGGAAACCGATGACGGAACGTACTCGACGGTCCAGACGTTACCTGAGCCCGAAACGTGGGAGATTCGAGTTGATGGCTGGGTTGATGGCGTCTATGTCAGCGAGTGGTTCGAAGTGTACGTCATCGTTGACGATCCGGCCCATCAGCACGATGACCACGATCACGACCACGGCGGTGGTCCGTTTGCCACGCTCTTACGTATGGCTGCTTTGGCAATCGGTGTCACCGGCGGCTTTACAATCGCCATTTCGGCGATGCGATTCGATCAGCGTGAGGGCTCCGAATCCTAGTACGCTCCTAACTGGTTGGTCCGTATGTGCCCGTCTCCTCGGGCGGTTCGACTCGTGTACCAGAACGGTGAGAAATACGCCTCCCCAAGCAGGGGCATGCACACCGTTGAGTCTACTCGACGCCGACTCCTCCAGGTCGCTGGAAGTGCCGTCGTCGTTGGCGTTGCTGGCTGTCTGGGAAACGGCGATGAACCGACTGCGACTGACGAGGAGACGGATGACGAAGACGAAGAAACCGGTGAGGGGAGCGAGGGGCTCCTCTATGCTTTTGGCGCTGAGGCCATTTCGATTATTGATCCCGAATCAGGGAGCGTTGTCGACGAACTGACTACGGAAATCGAAGACGCCTCGTGGGGCGACCCACAGATTACCCCGGACCTCGAGCAGATTTTTGTTCCCAACGAAGACGGTGCACAGGTGCTGCCCATCGAGACGACGGCTCGAACGATCGGTGACCCGATCGATGTCGGACCGGACCCGTTACACACTTACGCCCCAGTCGGGGGCGAGGTATGGATTCACTCCGATGCCGAGGGGACGTTCTATGTGATCGACACCGACTCTCATACGGTTATCGATACCGTCGATATCGTCGATGGCGGCCACGGAAAACTGCTGACACACCCTGATTTCGGGTCGACCGCCTACGCGCTGAACGTCACCGAACCAACCGCGTTCGGTATCGATCTCGAGGAGCGAACGGTCGTCGATGAAATCGAATTCGGCGAGGTTGGTGGCGGCCACTACAAAGCCTATACTCCTGAAACCGGGCTTGCGTATCTCGAAAACTCCGGGACCGGGACGACGGCCGTCCTCGACACCGACAGCAACGAAGTGGTCGACGAACTCGACCCTGCTGGCGCGATGTATCTCTCACCGGATGACTCACTGCTTGCGATTCTCGATGGCCAATCGGTTACAATCATCGATGCGACAAGCGAGGAAAGCGACGTCCTGGAGACGATTACCGTCGAGGACGAACCGGGTGTACTCAGATACGCCCCCGAGAGCCAGTATGCCTTTACGGCCAACACGGCCGAGTCGACGGTGACCGTTCTCGATATGGAATCGCTCGCAGTCGACGACACGATTGAGGCGGGGGCGATTGACGGCCGTCGGCGAACTGGCGTCATCGGTGAGAACTCCTTTTTTACGCCGGCAACTGCTGAGCAGACGGTTGCTATTGTCGGGATAGAATCGAGAACGCTCGAGTCGACGGTCGATGTCGGCGCTGGTGTCGATACACTCCAGTTTGTCGGTGAGTCAGGTGTCGGCTACCGAAGCCTGTAGTTAGTACAGCTCCTGTTCTGGTAACTGTCCGATTGAATCGAGTGGGACAAGCGAGTAGTCGACGGTTTCGATGGCTTCGATCGACCGAATCGAGCCGACGAACGCCGACATCTCCTCGAGTTCGCCCTCGAGAACGAACAGCTCCATACAGTAGTCGGCGACGTGGGTGTGGGTGTTCGAAACGATGGAGGCTTCGTGTTCGTGGCGAAGCCGTGTCACCCGTTGTTCGACGTTTTGGGTACCAAATTCATAGAGAACGGAGACGATGCCAGCCAGCGGTCGATCCTCGAGTCGTTCGTTCTGAAACTCGCTCAGGAGCGTGCGCGATCCCTCCCGAAGAACCTCGCTCCGGCCGGTATAATCGTGTTCGTCGGCAAAGGCGTCGAGTCGGTCGATTAGTTCCTCGGGCATCGAGACGCTGACAACTGGCATACACTAACTCCGGCACCGAAAATAATAGAGCTTGTTATTCAGATACTGATAAAGGCGTAATAACTAGCATTAAAGTCTGCTGGGCTCATAGTATTGGCTACGCAATGAGTGCAAACCCAATCCCAGTGACCGTCTTGAGTGGCAGTCTCGGTGCCGGGAAAACGACCACGCTCAACCACATTCTTACTGCCGACCACGGTCTCGAAGTGGCCGTCGTCGTCAACGATATGGGTGAGGTGAACGTCGACGCCGAAGCCGTCACCCAGCAGTCGGATCTGGGCGGCGACGAGGAGATTATCGAAATGTCAAACGGCTGCATCTGTTGTCGCCTCCGTGGAGACATGCTCGATGAGGTGGGCAAACTGGCCGAACGCCGGAAGTTCGATTACCTCCTGGTTGAATCCTCGGGGATCAGCGAACCAATTCCGGTCGCCCAGACGTTCGCCATGGGCTTCGAGGACGCCGACTTCGACCCCACGGGCACGTACGAACTCGATACGATGGTGACCGTCGTCAACGCACACAGCTTCTGGGAGTCCTTTGACTCAGGGAAAGCGCTCTCTGCAGGCGCTGAACTCAACTCCGAAGCCGGTCGGGTTCCCGAAGAGGTCCTCTTAGACCAGATCGAATTCTGTGACGTCCTCTTGCTCAACAAATGCGACCTCGTCCCCGACGATGCGTTAGACGAGATCGAAGCCGTCCTCGAGAAACTGCAGCCTCGAGCGGAGATTATCCGCACCACCCACGGAAACATCTCCCCGGAGACGATTCTGGGAACCGGACGTTTTGACTTCGAAGCCGCCCAGAACAGCGCCGGCTGGAAACACGAACTCCAACACGACCACCATCACGACCCACAGGAAGAACACGGTGTCACCTCTTTTATCTACGAGGCCGACCGCCCGTTCCATCCCGAGCGAATCGCCGCACTCCTTCGGGAGATGCCCGAGGAACTCATCCGCGCGAAAGGCTTCTTCTGGAGTGCCGGCCGCGAAGATGTCGCGATGGGCGTCGACAAAGCCGGCACCTCGGTCCGCGCTGGCCCCGCTGGCCAATGGCTCGCCACCCTCCCCGAAGCACAACGCGAACAGTACTTCGCCGCTCGGCCCGGCCTCAAAGACGACTGGAATGAAGAGTGGGGCGACCGGATGACCCGCCTCGTCTTTATTGGCCGCGAGTTCGACGGCGAAGACCTCATCGACCAACTCGAGGACTGCGTCCTCACCGACGAGGAGATGGCTGACAACTGGGACGACTATCCAGACCCATTCAAACCGGAAGAACAACAAGAACTCGCACTCGCTGACGACTAGATGGCGATCCCCGTAACGATCCTCTGTGGTGGCCTCGGTGCTGGCAAGACAACGCTCCTGTCTCACCTGCTTCAGGCGGACGATACCGACCGAGACGTCGCCGTCCTGATCAACGACTTTGGAGAGGTCAACGTCGACGCCGACCTGATCGAAGCCCGCACCGACCTCGCCGGCGAGGAAGTACTCGCCCTCGAGAACGGCTGTATCTGCTGTAGCCTTGGTGGTGACCTCTCGCGGTCGGTGATCGAACTCTGGAAAAACTACGACTTCGACGCGCTCGTAATCGAAGCCAGCGGCGTCGGCGAACCCGAACCGATCGCCCGCCAGTTTGTTCGCGGCCCCGCCGGCGGTATGTACGACCTGCAAGCGGTCGTCACCGTCGTCGATGCTCGAGCCTTCTATGACACATTCGCCGAAAACAAACCCGTTCGTAGCGGCCCCGACGAAGAGGGCAATCGCCCACTGGCTGACCTCCTCCTCGAGCAAATCGAGTTCTGTGACCTCCTCGTCGTCAACAAGTGTGATCTGGTGAGCGACCAGGAGCTCGAGGATGTATGTGCGATGCTCGAGACGCTCCAGCCGCGTGCGGAGATTTTGCGGACCGAACACGGCGTCGTCGACGTCGGGGACCTGCTTGATACCAACCGTTTTAACCTCCGAACGGCTGCGAAAGCCGCCGGCTGGAAACAGGCCCTCGAAGACGTTTCTGCGGGATCTGAGGCGGGTACCGACCACGACGCTGACTCGAGTCCACAGCGCGGCGGGACACATTCAGGTGACGGCCACGAGCACGACCACCATCACAGTGGCGCTGGCCACAGTCACGAGCACGAGCACGGTGATCACGACCATAGCGATCATGACGATCATGGACATGACCACGATCACGCAGACCACGATCACAGCCACCCACCCGACGAGTACGGAATCTCCGTCACCAGCTACCATCGCACCCGGCCCTTCCATCCCGAGCGATTTACCGCACTCCTCGAGGAGCTTCCAGCTGAACTCGTCCGCGCGAAAGGCCTCACCTGGATTGCCGGCCGCGAACAACAAGCGGTGACAACCAGTTATGCCGGAACGGAGACGACACTCGAGGTCACCGGCCGCTGGATTGCCAGCCTCCCCGAATCCAACCAGGACGCCTACCGAACTGGCAACACGGACATGCACTGGGACGACCAGTGGGGTGACCGCGAAATCCGTCTGGCACTGATCGGTCGCCACCTCGAGACTGATGCGCTAATCGACCGACTCGACGCGTGTCTGCTCACCGACGCGGAGATGGCCGACGACTGGGACCGGTTTGAAAACCCCGTGCCGCAGGATATGGGCGAGATGCTGACCGTCTCGATGCACTCCTCAGAGTGAACCCCTTGTGCTGACTCGAGAAGGGAGCTTATTTTGAGCCTCACCCTAAAACGTAGTGTATGACTGATGATCGCCCACGAGCGGACCGACGCTCGACTGATCACCACGGCCACGATATCATCGATCCACTGTACGTGGGTATTGTGACTGTCTCGACCTCTCGAGCCGCAGCGGCAGCCGAAGGGGACGACCCGGACGACCCCGGCGGTGATACAATCGCGAGCAGCTTCGAAGACGACGGCCACGAGATTCGCGTTCGTGAACTCGTTCGCGACGATTACGCCGCAATTCGCACCGCCGTTCGCAGCCTGGTTGCCCGCCAGGATATCGATGTCGTCGTCACCACTGGCGGCACTGGCGTCACCGCCGACGACGTCTCACCCGATGCGACTTCGGCACTGTTCGAACGCGAACTCCCTGGCTTCGGCGAACTCTTTCGGTCACTCTCCTGGGACGAAGTCGGCACCCGCGCGATGGCCTCCCGAGCCACCGCTGGTATCGCCGCCGACACACCCGTGTTCACCCTTCCGGGCAGCAAAAACGCCTGCCGCACTGCCTGTGAGAAACTGATCGTCCCCGAAGCACCCCACCTCGCCGGCCTCGCAACCGCCCACCAAGTCGATGTCGACCAAACAACGCTTCCCAACGAATGATTGCCCTCTCTCTCCGTCCCAAGCCGTCTCCTAACTCGACTCCTCGAGCGTCTCGCCAGCTAACCACTGCCACCGCCATCACTGCCGACGGTGAGACCCGATGACCCTCTACGGCATCGGCCTCGGCCCCGGAGACGCGGGCCTCGTCACCGTCCGCGGCAAAGAGATCTTAGAGACCGCTGACATCGTCTACTCCCCCGGCCGCCTCTCGCGAACCGTCGCCTTAGAGTACGTCGACGAATCGGCGTTGGGCGACCTGGACTTCCCGATGACTCGAGACCCCGAGGAACTCGAGCGCGCCTGGTCAGCGGCTGCCGACGCCGTCGCCCCCCGCGCTCTCGAGGGGGATGTCGCCTTCGTCACCCTCGGGGACCCTAACGTCTACTCGACGTTTGGCCACCTCCGGCGAACGCTTTCCAGTGAACACCCCGAGGTCGACCTCGAGGTGATCCCCGGTGTGAGTTCGGTTACCGCCTTCACGACCGCGCTGGGCATCGAAATCGAAGCCGGCAGCGAGTTGACCTTGGCCGAGGCCGCCGACGGGGCTGCGCCGACGGTCTCCGACCGCATGATCCTGTTCAAAGTGACTGACGCCCCCGAAACCCACCGGAAACTGACCGACGCGGGCTACAACGTCACCTTCGGGCGACGGCTGTACATGGAACAGGGCGAGACCATGGTGACCGACGATCCGAGCGAACTCGAGGAGCGAGATTACTACACCTTAGCCTACGCCGAACACCGCGACAGAGAGGCGACGGGGCTGGCTGGCACTTACTGATTGGCACTGGGACTCCAACTGGAACGGAACCCCAAACGGTAGAGACCGCACTCGAGTGGTCGTCTTTTCGACGCCTTCGCCGTAGTCGATAGGCATAACTGGGATGACTGATTTGGATCATATGCGGGCCCTTAGCTCAGCCTGGTTAGAGCGCTCGGCTCATAACCGAGTGGTCGTTGGTTCAAATCCGGCAGGGCCCAT
>LFCJ01001919.1_pt1 | contig 14830 bp, 14 predicted proteins | sample 643141 | NCBI WGS metagenome assembly LFCJ01 (sample SAMN03766243, study PRJNA286221) | soda lake metagenome | biome: soda lake; feature: Kulunda steppe; material: water; isolation source: sample B1-Br-g2 brine of Lake Bitter-1 | place: Russia: Kulunda steppe | collected 2010-07 | reverse complement strand
AGTGTAAGGAGATAATTCTACCTGATAGCATGTACCAATCTCTGTCCGAGTCTAGTGTAATAGGGCAGCTGTGTTCAGAGTCAAGCAGTATCCACTTTGTGCAGTTTGAAGTATATGTCTCAGCCTTTTTTTATTGTACAGGCGTGAGCCTGGTTTCTATGATTTTTTTGTGATAAGTATCACTGCTCCCTTATAGGCAGCGACTGACACTATGTCCTCAATAAGTTTTGATGTTATTTGCCCATTTGTCATGTCTTGACTCACATATTTCAGGAGGTACATTTTGCTATTCCATTCTTGATGATGAAGGAAGTGATTTAACATACTATTAGTAATAGTAGAGAAATTTCCTAATGTAGGACTCCTACATTACTACTCTCGGAGAGTAAAATTGTTGTAGATTAAGTCTTGGGGGGGAGAAAGTCAAGACTTGTTTGTGTGCTCTCTCAGAAGAAAGTATTCTTTCCTTTTCTTCCCTTTCCGCCAATCCTTTTCTATGGAAGCCCCTTTTATTCCACATGCCTTGCCTACACAGACTGTCTTTGATTTTCTTTCTCAACGGCACAATAGACTCTGCCATTTCATTTCGGACATTATGGACTATTTTTTTGGCTGGCGAAGACCAGCAACAAACCAATCAGCCTAACGAGCTGGCTGGCGGTTAACCCATAACTTGTAACACTCTACACCATTCTTCTTGGAGAGGGATGTTCAATCTATACCTCCAACGCTTTGCACCATCTTGAAGAGCTCGGCCTTGACTCACAAAGGACCCACAAGACTGCCCTTTAATTGCATGCTCACCCATGCACTTATGTTCACAAATTGACTACAACGAGACGCGCACAAAAAAATGCTCTCAAGGCCTTGGTCTGGAGCAGGGGGCTACCAGCCACCTTCCAGATCCCAACTAGTTATCTTTTCCATTCGTGAAGGAGCCTCCTCAGAGGCTCTCAGCACTTCTGGCCAATGTGTCTCCTTTTCCTTCCTTCCTTTCCAGCCAGCAAGGAGCGTCTTGCTGCCTGTGTAGCTTTCCATTCCTTTCGTACAATTGGATGTAGGGAGAGGTTCACAGAAGGCTCAGCCTTTTAGGCTGAATCAAATACAGGTGGAGTGCATGGCGTATTTCACAATCATCCAGACATTCACTGACATTCCTCTGCCTAGCTTGATGGTGGAGGTGCCTGGGGCTTGCACCAACAGCAATCCCCTCCGATAATGCACGCCAACAAGCTCAACTCTGCGGGCATGGCTTACTTTCGTTTCTCGTTTGGTGAGCTATGCAACCCCTGCCCTTTTTTGCATTTTCTACATGGACTCAGGAAAAGGAAAAGGAAAAGGAAAAGCTACGTACTCGGGATACACCCGAGGCGTGAATTAAGGAAGTTGGTTTCTCTTGCGAAAAAACCAACCGTTACCCCCAGCCCGACTCGAACTGGGGACCTTTGAGGACAAGTCCTCCCAGCCGCAGTTCATGGACTCAGGTACATGTAACAGGTAATCCTTGGTTGCACACTATAGTAGGTGTTTCTTGCTTCCTGAGATGTTGTCATTTTGCTTGCGCTATGGATCTATTGCTCATTACAACACCATCGTTCATGCTTGGCAGTGAAGCCCAAGGACAAGCAAGGCATTCCCGACAAGAGACCAGTGCTCCCGCTGCACGGAGGTCATTACTTGATCTCCACAGTGATGGTCTTTGCGTACTGAGGCCCATAAGACTCGTGCTTTGCATTGGCAAATTGGAGGGTTAAGCGGTGAGTTCCCTGTGAGCAGAGTGGAGGTACCAATGGGAGCAGCACTGGTAAGCCAGCAATGTGCAGTAGTTCGTGAAAGAGGTCGCAACAGTGGGCAATCTCCTGTTCCAGGTGGCGCAAGTGAGGTGCCCCATGAGTGTGCCAGGCTACTCAGTGTACAAGGCCCAGGGCTGGCTCCTTCCACGCCTTCTTAAATTGGGCACCCTCACCCACCCCATTCAGACACAAGCACAGACATGAATCTCACTAGCCAAGCAGAATCTTACCTTGGGGACTTCGACATCAGCAGAGGTCTGGCCCTTCCCGTAGTGTAAGTGAGTCGCGTCAAAAGGAATGGCCACTCCCTCCTCAGTTGGTCTTTGGAAAAAGAGGGGCAAGAGGGGGTTTAGATAGTGGAGACAACAGGTTCAGAATAAGTGAAGTTTCAGCAGGGCACTCGGATTAGATGTAGTGCATCCAGATGAGACATGACTTCGAAATTAATGGCAGCATGGATGGTGGTGCTCCCCTGGCCTTATGATCCATTTTTGCTGCTCAATTTCAATGAGCAAGCTCTCACCCTTCATCAATGTTCACATGGAAGTGGCCCTGCAAGTAAGAGCAGGGGGACAGACTGATTTACTCTGCTTTCATAGCCATCACCATGCCACATGATATTGCTTGCACCTCGCATCTGAACAGCTCGAGTTCCAGCAGGAAAAGAAGGCAGAGCATGTCCCTATCTTCACTTACAGTGTTCGGAATAATGCCTTCACTGGCTGTTGAAGGGACAGGAATAGGGTAAAGGAGATTTAGTTCTCAAAGGGAAACTCAATTGAACAGGCACTTTCGCAGACAGTGCAAAAGGCAGAGCTTGTTACCTGGCTTAACTGTCATGCCATCGACCTTGAAATCCAGATGCCTTTGAGGCAAAGCACAGGAAGTATACGTGTGGTGGGAAAGGGTGATGGAAGTTCTCATAGAGAGTGAAAGAGACGCTCTTGAACATCTGTTAGACATGAAATACAGAAGCAAGGCACACAAACCAGTATATAACACTTACACAGGAGAGGAGGCGGTCTTGGGAGCTACTGCGAAATCAACTCCCACAGCCTGGGCAGGGCTCGCCACCAGCACGCCTGCCACATGTGGAAAGCACAGAAGAATATCAAGAGAAATGCAGAAAACCCGGATGATATGCAGCCCGATTCCTTTCCTGAAGCAAGCACGCTCCCACATCATCCACAGACCCCCCTTGTCCATTGGAGGCTTGCAAATGCAAGCAGCTGGTCACCAACCTGCGGCCACTGAGCCGAGCATCATACTTGAAACCTGACGGAATACCGATGGCATCGGCCTGGTAGATGCATTGCACGCGACAGCCCGTCGAGAATGAGAAGGGGCGCAAACAGGGGCCTTGCTGAGCATCATCTTACTTTTTCCTTTACAATCAAATTTTCAGATCTGGATAGGCAATCGATCTTTAAAAGCGCTCCATGTAATATTGATCTCAAACTCAAGTTGAGATCTACCACACATTGCTCAGAATCTCATTAGGCTGTTGTGCACGCGTATGGTCCCTTGCAAGCACAGCCCCTTGCGTGCAGGGCTGCCTGCGCAGGCAAGATCATAGGACGGTGATCCTTATAGCACATGACCGAGGGCCCCAATACTCAGGCCCTCTAGAGAATCAGATCTGGCATGGGTCTGCAAATTTGATAGTGTTGCATTTGCTCATTCTGGATGAAAACTGGTGCAGGGGAGGCACACCCTTGGCAGCTCCACTCACCAGCCAACCAGGTTTTGCAGCAGCATGCACACAGCGCATGCGTAGAGTGCCGCCCTGGCCTTGCTCGGCCTGATCCAGAGTACACTGTGCGCATGCGGCCACGCAGGGCAAGCGCTCGTTGCTGCACTGCGCGCTGCATGCACCCACTCTGGCTGGCAAGTGGGGGCTGCCGAGTGCCAGCCCAGGGGCTGCACCATGACCCTGAGTCTGCCTGCGCCTGTGTGCGCCTTGCTGCATGCAGGCTCCAGGGGCGCACACACAGCCCATGTCCAGGGTCTCCTGGATGAGGCAGATCTCCTGTACAGAGGCAATAGGGGTGCAAGCAAACTTTGCTTGCAAACTTCGGTATAAAAGGTATGTTTTACACGTCTGCACCACACCACCAATGGTCATTGATGGTGCAACAGTCGTGCACGTCGTCCTAGACATTTGCAACCTGATTACCACTACTTATGGTGAACTGCCCCAGCTGTATGCCACCACCGCCCTTGGGGTCTCAAAGTAATGAGCTAAAACAGCACCTGCCAGACGCTTGTGGTGGCTGCACTGCCTGCCTCAGCGCACCTGCAGCACCACTCTGCTGCACCACATGGGGCACTGCCCCAGCGCGCCCCAGTTACACCGCCACCGTCAGTCAACACGAGTCGAAAGGCAGTATAGGGTGGGGGACGGGGAGGAGTGCCTACGGAGCGCGAGGCGAGGGCAGGCGGGTGGGTGGGCAGGTGCGCGGTGCCAAGCGCTGTGCGCGCTTATACAGATACGTGGACAGACCACGTCACATGAACAGCCGGGTGTCATTGCACAACGAGTGCTTTAAACACCATTTGTGGGCAGTACCAGGCAGGGGTGGTAAGGCTGACAGCGTGCGTGCTCACTGGGGGCACCTGGAAGCTACAGCTAGCTGCAGCCAGCTAAAGTGACGCAGCAGCCCCGATCAACATAATTAGATAAAGTGGCAGTGCGCTCTATTCACCCTAGTGATGTGCGGTCGCCCTTGACATTGGCACGCGTTTGTCCGTTTGGGCTTTGGGCATGCTGTGCAAGCCTGTTTGTCCGTTTGGGCTTTGGGCAGCATGTCCGTTTGGGCATGCTGTGCAAGCCTGTTTGTCCGTTTGGGCTTTGGGCATGCTGTGCAAGCCTGTTTGTCCGTTTGGGCTTTGGGCATGCTGTGCAAGCCTGGCTTGCTTGGGCCTTGCCCTCAGCGCCGCACGCATCTGATTGCATGCGCCTAAGCTGCGATGGTGCGTCTGCATTATGTGCACTAGTGTGAACTTGCTTTGACACGTGCAATGGCCTGCGCAATGTCCATCTGCCCCCGGGCCAGCACTTGCTTCCAAAGGCTGCTGCCTCACCGCGATTTCCAGCCATCATTTGCGGCTCGGACACGCCGCCGCATTGCCCGTGTCACCGCAAAACTGGCGTTATCATGCTCTGTTGATTAGGGTCTCCACGCACTGCACCACTTGGTCGGTATGTCCACCCACCGCTGGCAAAAAAAGCTCGCCGCCAGTGCTTAGCTCAACTCAGCTCAGGGCTCCTTGTCGGTGTCCGCTGGCAGTGCTTACAAACATCAACCACCTCAACCCACCAATCGCGCGCCTCTCTCTGTCCCACAAGGGTTGAGCAGGTGTCCGCCACTGCCTCCCTTAGGGCTGGGGTGCTCAAACTGACCAGCCAAAACAGCACTAGGGCAAGGTGTTTCCTGAACTCTTACATCTTTCTTGTGCCAGGAGGCGCGGAGGGCTGGCACACAGCCAGGCTCAACAGGCATGCTTGCAGCAGTTCAACAAAGAGCAAGGAGAGCAGCAGCAGCAGCAAAGCGGCGGCAGCGGGGGAAGGTATTTTCACTCACACTTACTCGTGATGCATTTAAATGTGGGACTGGGCAGAGCTGAGACCAAAGAGGAGTAAGTACAGGATTGGAAGAATGAGGCCGGGCAACCTGTACAGATCAGCGTAGCCTTGGGGGGTTTGATGGAGAAGCATGCTCAGCAGGACAAGCGGTGACGGCCACCACACAAATGAAAAGGGGGAGGGGGGGCATGGTGCGTTTGCTGGAACAAATAATTAACATGCAGGGGGGCGTTGGGGTAAACCTGTACTGTGTCCACAGGTGGTTGGGGAAGCAGGGATTTGGGACTCTGGGGCCCCGCGGATTGGGAGAAATAAGTGCAGCAAGCCCAGCAAATTCGCCATTGGTCTCCTAAGGCCAGGTTCAATGGCCCGGGTCCCGGGTGCCATCTGCGAACACAGCTATGCACAAAGCTGCCTGTGAAGCTGCAGGCAGAAGTGTGCAGTGGCGGCAGCGCTGCATCACAGATTTTTGCAGGAGCAGCAGGGAGAAAACAGACAAGGCAGTGCCCTGGCTTGGGTGCAGCAGTGTTTGCTTGTGCTCCATAGGCATGGAATAGCACAGCTTGGAGGTGGGGCACTGTTTGTAGGTGACTCGCATTGCACATTGCAATAAGTACCTCCCTGCTTGCTTGGCAGCTTAGTCCTGCATGTATCATTAAGAAGATTTACCAGAGGGGAATGTGCTTGCTCATTTTAGTCAAAAGAATGGGGATCAGGAGTGTGACTAGCAGAGCCCCATTCCTGTCCTTGATGATGAGAGGTCACGCAAGCTTTCTCAAGAGCACGTCTGGTAAGATCAAATTTATAAGCATACTGAATTAAATGAGCATGAAGCTTCATAGCACGCTTTAACAGCTTCCTGAGGATTAAGTCTGAAATTCTTAAGAGGCTTCATGCTTTTAGGGCTATAAATGGTGCCACCTATCAGAAGGATAGTGTGGAGACTTATGTTGACTGCAGCTGGGTGAAGATTTTCACAAAGCATGCTGTGGTGCTGGTTGGCAGTTTTGAACCGGCTCCTAGGCCTGGTACCTTCACAATACTTGACTTCCACAAGTTAAGTGTGCCGCTGATTGGGTGTGAGCCGAATGGTGTTTCATACCCTGGACAAAGGCTGGTAGGCTGGTGCTGTTGCTGAGAGCCCCCTGTCCCTTCTACACTCTGCCCTACTTCTAAATGCATACCCAGAGTGCATATCTAGAACATATCTTTTGGTAGGTAATTTTTGTAGCTAGATCAGTACCTGGATGACTAGCAGAGAGTCTTTGCTTAAAGAGAAGCAACGAGGGAACAGCCACTCAGGGATGGTTCTGGTGGTAGATCCTTCAGGGATCTGTAACTTTTGTTATGCCAAGCATTTTTTGCTGCCAATATCCATTTGGACAAAACAGTCTCCTAGGGAGCTTGCCTTTAAAAGCTTTCATGATAAGTTTACAAGCGTAATGGTGGCGCTCAGTCATCCAGCCGGTCTAGTGTTGACAACCTGATAGAAGTAGGCATGCTGCTGTGTTCCAGACAGTAGAAACAAATAGCATACCATAGGTATTCCAATTGTGGCAAGGAAGCACGATTCCTTTGATGACCCCAAAGGAGTGGGCTCATTGTGCCTGCTGTGTCATTAGCCAGATAGCCAAATCCATGTGCTTTCTGACTGCCAGAATACTTTGATATCAAAAAATGATGAACATGGTGACAGAAAGACACGATATTGCTTCCAGGCTTATCATCACTACCATGAGTAGAAATGAATTTGAGGGAAACATCAATTTTACAGGTATTGGAACTCAAGCCTGGACGGCTTTTCAAGCCTGGTTTTGCCAGCACATGTAGCCAACAAGACTTTATCTCAATAATGCCTGCCAAGCCTTTTAGGAGATGAGCTTTGATCTTGTTATAGACCAGGTGCTATTTTCATATTGCCAGCAAGCAGGATGGCCGCCAAAGTAGCAATAAAGTATCACGAACTTTGGGTTGGGATGTACATCTCGTTGAAGTCAAATATTGTCAGACACACGACCAGACCAACAACTAGCAAGAGCAACCAAACAGCATAGAAGATTGAATCGCACACTTGCGCAACAATGACGCAAAGTGAGCTTAAATACAACTTATAATAGAGTGAACTATTGATATCATGCGGAACTGCCCCTCAGTATGGTGACCCCTTCTCCTTGATGTAGGGAGTTTTATCATTTGGGCAGTCTGCCTACACAGGTTTCCTTTTCTTTGCCTCGGCATGCTTGGCTGGGACATGCGCAATGTCAGATAGCTTACACTAGAACTAACACACAGCCATATCAATGCGCACAAAAGCCACGAAGGCAAGTAGAAGGCTGAAGCAAACACTGAAAAAGCACATGACCCATTTCAGAACCCTCCTGACCCTTAATGCCGTTCCACTCTGCTGCTTGATGGTAAAGGTTTGCATGGAGCTCGCACCAGCTGTAAACCTCTCCCTTAGTTAATGCCAACTGGAGTGTCACTGCTGGCGCATTTTCTTTTCTTGACTTCCTTGAGCATGTTATGAGAGATGTGAGCAGATTCCACTTGCTTGCACACTCTCATGGTGGAAACCTCCATTTGGTGAGGTAAAGATGGACATGTGATGCGTGCTCTTGTGCTGCTGTGCAAAATGAGGTGCATATTCTTTTCCTCTTTCAAGACTTGTTTATGTGCTTCCTCAGAAAGAAGCAAGTTTTCATACTTTTTCCTTTTTGCCAGGCTACTTTCTGTGGAGGCCCCTTTTCTTCAAAAAAGTTGCTTGATTTGCCTAATTAGACCGTCTTTGGTTTCCTATCTCAGCGGCACACCGAGTTTTGCTATTTCATTTCCGGCAACGTATGATTGGAATAACTTCTGGCTTGCGATGACCAGCCACAGACCAATCAATCTAACGACCAGACTGCCTGTTAGACCTAACTTGTAAACTTGTGACAAAATCACTCTGCATCCATCATGATGGAGGGGGACAACTTAATGACTTCCATGTTGCTCTACTGATGCATCTTATACTTACAAGGATTGAAGCTGGAAAAGAAAGAAAATAAAACAAAAGACTATACCAACGGGTTTACCCCTGTTTGCATCATTTAAGGAAGAAATTAAATTTGGTGCAAGCACCAGGCAACCCCCCACCACCAAATTAGGGAGAGGGTCGTTAGTGGGGGTCAGAAGGGTTCTCAAAAGAGCCGTGTGCTCTTTGCGTGTTATTTTTCACTGTCTACTTGTATTTATGATTTTGGTGCATATTGAGTTGAATGAGTAATCAGGTCAAGTGTAAGATAATTTACTTAACACTGGTCTAGGCCAAGCTTACTGAGGGGTAGCTCAGTATGATATTTGTAGATAATCCCCATCATTCCAATCATGATGGTGTGTGGGCCCACTTGGTGGCATTGCTGTGCAAGGGCGTATTTAAATCTAACATGCTGTTCAGTTGCTATTGCTAGTGATTGCTTCAGTCTTGTGTCATCATAATACGTGACTCCAAAGAGGTGTACATCCCAGCACAAAGCGTGTATTGCTTGAATGCCACTTTGACCAGCTGGCTGAATAAAAAGTGTCTGGTCTAGAGCACGATCGAAGTTTATCTGCTGAAAGGTTTGGTAGAAGCTGTTGGGGTAAAGTCCTGTTGGCTACATGCGCCGGCAAGACCATGTGGCCATCCGGTGAAAATAATGTTTCCTCCAAGTTCACCTTAGCCCAAGATTTTATGATAGGCCTGGCAATGTAATGTCTTTCAGTAACCATGTTTTGAATTGAAGCATTTGACTGCCAGAAAGCATATGGATTCGGCTATCTGGCTGATGGCACAACAGGCATGATAAACTAGCGGCTCTGCCAGAGAGATGGGCCAGTTCCTGAGAGTAAAGAGTGCCCGTTCTGAATTTCACTGTCATTTCTTTTCTATATCAATTATTCTTCATTGTATATCTTGTTGTCAGGTTCACTGACGTAAGCAGTCTTGTTTTTAAGTTGCAGTGACCTGAGTCTGTAGTAGCATCTCCAGGTCTGTGATGGTCCCATAAGACTGATCTTAAGATTTCTGCTCACTTTGTGATATATGTAGACAAACTGACCAGACGCGCTCTTGAAAAAACCAATTACGCTCAAGGTCTTGGAACATGGGGCAGCTTGTCACCCTCAAGATCCTCACAAGTTGTTCTTTTTTTCCTGGTGGAGGAGGTTGGGTCATGTGTTTCCTTTTCCTTAATTGATGTAGGGAGTGCTTTCACTGCCTACATAGTATTTCTTTAGTTTTCTTTTCTGTGATGCTTCTTTGTCCTTAATGTTTTGTAGTGGTGCAAGGCTGGTTCTAGTTGTCTGGGTAGTCTTATTTTTTTTCTTTTACCAGAAAATATATCTGGGAGAATGGATTGTCTTCAGGTGAGGGAAATGAAATTGCTTTGTCATGCCCATATCTATGGAGAGCAGCATATTTTGCTATGGCATTGGCTGACACTTCTCCAACCACGCCATTGTGGGCTTTAACTGTGTAAAAGTGTACACGAGCGTCTGATTTGCAAATTATTGAGATGGTTTGCTCCGAGAGTTTGACACGTGTGTGCTTCCTACCGTAGGAATAAGGTGACGTGCTTCAAGATGTAAGAGCTGTCTCCAAATCTGAGATAGAGAACAGGCACTTCCTGTAGCTACGTGAGTGCACTTTGCCCTTAGTGCAGAAGCTATAACAGTCAATTCTGCTCTGTTTATGGTATTGCTTGTCCCAACTTCGTCAGGGGCAACTTACTGTGTGTATGTCAAAGGTATAAAGACTCCTGCTCCAATACGTTGTTGACTTTTTATAAGTCCGGCAACTACCATCAGTGTAGACCCATAAGGTCTACTTGAATCTAGTTTGGAAACATCAGTCAGATTATTGTTTGTGAGCGCTGTAGGGGCTGCAGTGATAGATTAGGGGTTCTTTGTTAGAGCTGAGTCATTCTGGTCTTCTAAGATTATCTTGGTATTTTTATAAGTTTAGGCATGTTCTGAATGTGTGGATGTGGGCAGGGCTCTTAGAAAGATTGCTTCAGGTACTACTTGTACAACACACATGTGACATGTCAACTTGAAATCACATACACAAGATGTGCTCATCAATTTCATGGGGAGTTGAGGATACAGGCTGATGCTTTCGGGACAGAGATGGGGCCCTGGCTAAATTGTTGGCAAACTTTTGCTTTCCTCATTCTGGCGCAACATTCGTCGTTTCTTCAAGAGCCATTACCTTTCCTCTTGTGTAATGGTATCCTGCCCTTGCCCTTGCAAGTAGGCTTGCCTTGCTTGAGGAGCATATCCTTCTTGAAACAAAATGAGAAAAGTTGAGAAAATGTCAATATTCCTCACATTAGTGCTCTTTTCAAACTGCTCATTGATCCCCAGGTCTTGGAAAGAAGCTAAGCTCACTTCCTTACACAAGAAGGGGCCAGTGACACAGCCAGGGAACTACTAGTACTAGTGGTACAGAATGATTGCGTTTAGTGGCATTTTGTATGACTTTACTCTTATCTGCTTAGCAGATTCTGCTACGCTCCAGGACTGGTGCATCCAACACAACAAGATTCCGGAAACGCAATGTGGGTTTTGTCCAGGCAGAAGCACCTTGCAACCCCTATTTATTCTACGACACAGAGAGGGTCATCACGGTTGTATGCTGCATTTATTGACTTCAAACAAGCTTATGATTGTATTCCAAGACATAAGCTTCGGGGCCATTTACGCAGTTGCCGGATGCCTGACCATATCCTGTCCATCCTACAAGACTTGTACCATGCTGATGAGTGTATGTTATTGGATGGGGATAAGACAGCTTCTGTGCCACATGCAGTGCAGCCATCTTTTGGTGTTAAACAAGGATGTCCCCTCTCCCCTCTGCTGTTCGCCATCTACTTGAATAACATTGATAGCGTTGCAGACGGGGTGGAAGGCACGCTCAGCAGTACAAAATTTTTTGTGACCCACATGCTATTCGCAGATGACCTCTGCCTCATGTCCAGTGATCCTAACCACATGCAGACCATGTTAAACAAAGAACGAGCGCATGCACGAAGAAAGTCTTTCAATGTCAATTCCCAAAAGTCTGAGGTGATGTGCTTCAACTCTTACACCAGCAATCTGCCCCCTCTCTTTTACAATGGCGCGCAGCTCCCATACACAGACTCCTTCAAATATCTGGGCATGGTTTGTGACAGACATGTCAATTTGAATACTGCACCTGATGCAAAGCTATGTCCATTCACAGCTGGTACTTTCCGCATCAAACAGTTCATACAGGAACATGACCTTACTAACAGGCTACACATCTGCATGTGGCCCCTTAAAATGTACGCAAATCCTGCTGGTATGTATGCAAGCCAAATTTAGGCCACCCTACTCTTACAACAGGGCAAAGAAATGGACAATCCTCTACAAAAATGGCTGCTGACGGTGCTCAAGAGGATTGTGATGGTTAAGGACACAACCCCTTCATGGTGCGTCATGCGCGAGTGTGGTCTAGAGCCTCTACAATTCCAACTGGTTCTGGGCGGCAGTGCGGCTGAATACTACTTCAAGCCAAAGTAATAGCTCCACAGCGAGAAAGATCTTACAAGACGACATGCAACTGAGCTCACGGTGCGATGATTGCTAGTCATCCCACATCCTGTCTGCTATGAATGGTCTCGCACAATCCTACTTGTTCAAGGAAAGGCTGCTGAAGTGTGAGCCCATTGATCTTGGTCGTTCTGATGTGGACCTCTGGGAAAGGCACGGATTATTGGACACCTTTTTCTGATATGCATCCATGAGAGCGCAACAGCAAACGCTTCACTTACCATCAATAGTGCGCCCTCCCTAACAAGAGGGCCCTGGTCACACATTTGCCGTACACCCTTGCTAAATACATGCTCCTTAATCTTCCTCGTGACATTGTTCGCAGCATGGCTCGCTCCAGACTTCGTGCCCACACCTTACGGATTAAAACTGTGACCTGGACTCACAATACCTCCCCTTCTTGTGACTTGTGCAATGCTAATGATGTACAAGATGAGCAACACGTCCTTTTTCACTGCATCATCTCGCAGTCTCTCCGAAGGTCTTACGCGTCCCTATCTCTTCCCGCAGGCTTTAACAATGTGTCTGCTTTTCTGAGCCAGGAAAACAGCAAGCTTTATTTCTTCCATCATGCACTGATAGTTTTTCCATGAGCAGGCTAGTAGTTGCTCTTCTTGACTGCTAGTGGAGTTACAAGAAAAAGGCCTCCAGTGAAGTACTTTTTCTTGTAACTCCTGTATCCTTCTTGAACTTCCCTTCAAGCGTTTGTTTTGACTCTTCAAGCTTCGCTTTCTCACCAACTCTACTTTCAGAACTTCCTTCCTTCCCATGTTTGTGCCTCTCTAGACAAGGTCCAGGTTGCAGGCCTTCTAGGTTTCAGCTCAGATGCCCTCGTTGAGGGATACAGCTATGTAACCTAAGCTTTATGTAATGGTACCTAGACCAGTGTAAAGTAAAAAAATTGGCACTTGATCTTAACACTCAATCAATCCAATATGCAACACAAATCATAAATACGAGTAGCAGGTTGGAAATATACAAGGAAAGAGCACACGGCTCTAGAACCCTCCTGAAACCCACTAACGACCTTCTTCTTAGTTTGATGTTGGGAATCTGCTTGTTGCTTGCACCAGATGTAAATCTCCTCCTTAATTCACGCCAACAGGAAGTGCAGAATAAAAAGTGACTGACGGGCTCGTCCTTGCTAACCAAGGATTTCCTCTGCTTGAACGCCTGTGCTTGTACACAGAGCCTCAATCTCTTGCCACCTGCACAGGATAAAAGTTTGTGCAGGGTTACACTTTTGGATCACTCTACGAGTACGCGGAGGGTTTGGGCAGCTCACCCCTGGAGACTGACCAAATTAGATTACGATTAAGATTTTTTGGCTGGAGGCGTGCCAGGCAGCAATTTACACAAATGGGAGCAGTTGGAAGCCAGTGCAAATCAACCAATTGCTTTGATTGGTTTTTGGCTTTTAAACATTCCAGTGGTTGAAGCCACGGATGCACAGGCCTTAATTATGGAACCTCCCATCACACATCCACCATTTTTGCTTGCCAAAAAAGCAGCCCAGACCTGCAGGCTGAGTTGAGCCAAATTGGCTCAGCCAATATATATGGTACACTTCTGTGGGGAGAGTAGCTGAGGGGCTTTGATTGCTTTTGCATTGAAGCCAACATTTTTCGGTCCGCTTGCAACCACAGGGCATTTCATCAGGCTCAGGGCAGCAGGAGGGTTCCTGTGCCCCATGGCATGCCCACACCAAAAACTAACGGCCAGTATAAGGGAAAGGACCAAAGGAAGGGAAGCAAGTACTTACCTAGCAACATGCTGCCGTTCACTTCAATCACACCCTTGGACAATTATGTGATGATCTCATTTCAAGGTATTTCAAGAGCCTCTCGAAGAGCCTCTTTGCAAAAAGCTCCAAAGCCTTGTTGACCCTCTTTCACTGAAACAGCGCCTAGATGCGCTCAAAAAATTTCAGATAAATCATATCAATTTAATTAAGTTATTATTACATGAAAGCACTTCCATACATATTCATTGCGATGACGCTGAGGGGAATGCAAGCATGGCAGACGAGGGGGACAGGTGCCTCGGCTCACAAAGATTTGGGCAGGATGAAGTGATGGCAGGTGCAGTCTTCGAATCTGTAATAGAAACAGAAGGCCAATGGGAAGTCTTGGTGGTGGCAATGCATGAGAGTGGTGCTTGTCACTGAGAGTGACGCAGACCCCATCCTGTGCAAACTACAGTGCAAACTGTGCAAGCAGCTGCTCAGCCCATCCAACTCCCCTGATGCTTGTAAGACATAGCTGAAAAGCGCAGTTTGCAAGGGTCATCACTTGGGAGTGAGGGAGGGTCTGATTCCCCAAGGGCAGCAGCATCAGGCAGCAGGCAGCAGCAGCAACGGGCAGACAGGAGGCATCAGCTTCAAACGCCAGGCGACGCTGTCACCAGGTCAGCTGCGGATTGACAGCATGAAAAAGACGCGCGAGCTGGCGAAGGAGCATCTTGCGATGATCCTGTATAAGATCTCCCTCCCCATCAAGCTCATTGAAGACCCGGACCTCAAGAAATGCTTTTCCTTGCTTGGAGTGGAGCTCCAATATGGTGAGTTTGGGGTCTGCAAATGTTTTTTTGAGGAAACCCTGCAGATTTCCTGAGCAGATTGTTTTGTGTCTGGACAACGGAAGGAAACATTGCCTCCTTTGTCTGCAGCAAGACCATCTCGAGATCCATGCTGGACAGGGCTTATGCACAGACATATGTGGAGACTGAGAAACTGGTGGGTGCTTGGAACTGCAGGCAGTGTATGTACATGTGCATGTGCATGTGTGTGTTCTTGCATGGCGGCATGCGTATAACAAGTGAAAGGGTGCGTGTTTGCATATCTTAAGCTAATGGCTTT
>LFCJ01001917.1_pt1 | contig 14838 bp, 13 predicted proteins | sample 643141 | NCBI WGS metagenome assembly LFCJ01 (sample SAMN03766243, study PRJNA286221) | soda lake metagenome | biome: soda lake; feature: Kulunda steppe; material: water; isolation source: sample B1-Br-g2 brine of Lake Bitter-1 | place: Russia: Kulunda steppe | collected 2010-07 | reverse complement strand
CTCCCCTTGCATCCACTGTTTGGCTAAGGAGCATTCTCCCTTGACCCTCTGCCCCTGGCACTGCCTCTGCCCCTGCCCTGGGCTGCTATGGCTGCTGCCTCTCATGCTCCTCCACCCGACGTGCAACGTCAGGATCCAAGCGGATGCAAAGCTCCCTGGATTGCTCATTGCTAAAGCGCTTCTGTTTTGTGCAACCTTAATCACATAGTGTCCTTTGATCCTTTGGAGCATGTGGCTCCATGGTCGGCCCCTGGGGGAGCCTGGATCAAAACCTGGATACTGCGCGAGGTCTTGATAAAATTTATTTCTAAACGGATTACAGATAGCGAGGACCCCCCACAATTATTTAATTATTCGCGGTAATCCTAGGAGCAGTACGGTAATGTAATTATTTGAGGACCTTGCAATAAAGGAGTCGCAAGATCAAAGGAGCGAAACGGTATGTTGTCTGCTGAATTTTTTCTTGATGTATTTTATCATGGTTCTATATTAAATCGATCCCTTCATGGCTCTTGCTTGTAAGTGCTGACCTAAGCCTTAGGCTAAGGCCAATTAATTCGTGCGGACGTCATGCATGAACTGAATGAGCATTCAGATCCTCTGCAGTTCTTTGTGTAGTCCTAAATACCCAAACTTGCAATGCAGACCCAGTACATGTACTACCAGACACGTGGATAAGGTGGCATTTGTTTTTGGCCCGCAGGCTGCACTGGCAGAGATTTCAAGGGTGCTGGCCCCCGGTGGAATTTTTGTTGGTACCACTTTCTTGTAAGTGTCCTACTGCTTGACCTTCCTATGCCATAGAGCTGCGTGTACTTTCAAATATTCTGTTGGAGGACACTATTTTCACTGTTCTGGACGATACTCAAACAAGGGAGTTATCTTCTAATTTGATTTAAGCTGTACCTATTCTAGCAAGGTTAGGAACTTCAGATGTGCGCCATCAGAATCCCTATCGTTATGCCTGAGAGTGGCTGGAGATTATATGCCTTCATGCGGCTTTATGCATATGTCTGCCCTGCAGAGTGCCTTCTGCCCCTCTGGGTCAAGTCTTGGGCGACGATTTGGTGCGGCCACTAAATCAGGTACTGTAATTGCCCAGTTTCACACCCCAATTGTAACGATACATATCCCTGGCAAGCGCAGTATCCAAGACGGAGCTCTGTCTTTTTACAACTTGGTATCAGATGGGATGCCCCAGACCAGACCAGACCAGACGCGCTCGGGGCTCAATCCTCACCGACCGACCCGCTTTGCCAATCCCGACCAGACTGAGACGCATCCCTTGGGCAAGGATGCAAGACCAAGACATAAGACCGACGCATCCCTTGGGCAAGGAAGTATAAAGACCGACTCCCCGCTATGGCCGGGACGTCCGTACCTAGACAGGGGGGGGTGTAACAATTCAAATCCCTATTAATTGGCAAGCGCGGTATCCAAGACGGAGCTCTGTCTTTTTACACCAATGCCCTTGTAAGTAGCTCAATAATTGGATATAAAATATATTTATATATACAAGCAATATATGCAGCTGATTTAGGTCGTGATAGATTGTAAGAATTCCAAGAAATTTTGCTTCAACGGACGTGAGCCGGAACCTTCCACGCTGTTATACAGACTCCAGAGGGGGGCAACTGAGGCCCAAATTTGGGTATACTTCTTGTGTGCTCCTGGGGTATGAGCCCCATTTCTGGCATCTTTCAAGTGTACAACTAGAACTAAGCCCCTGGGCTTGAGAGGTGCCAATCATAGGGCACATGCTTGATCGGTAGTGGTGGGACCCTACATTAATATCGTCAAGTCAAATGGTAGAGTGTATGTAGGACTCACTAGAAACATGATTATGCATGCTGAAAAATTCCACTTTTTTCTTTGTCACATTAGACAATTTTGTGTGCAATCATGTTCTTTTGATTTAGACTGTGGTGTGAAAAGCTGGCGTAGTTTGTGAAGTGTAGATTTTCAGCCATGTACCAAGGCGTCCAGGGTGCCAATATGGGACCGAAAGTGAGCCCCTCAAAATCTGGATTTCAGCATACAGGACTACCTTGCATCATAAAGGAAGCATCCTAGTAGTGTTTTGGAGGTACATCAAGCTCTGGATGGGTCATTATGGGTCAAAATATGTCTAACCATGACTAGCCGAAAACGGAATCGGCGCAACCACCCAGGTCACTAGGGTCATCCGTTTCAGCCCAAAATTCACAGTGCCTTGATGTAGGATGTTATGGGAACTGGAGTCAAAAGATGAGCATGCCAGAGCTTATGGCCAGTTGCCCCCCTCTGTTAAGTTAAGGAACTAAGTGAGTTATGGCCTTGCTTAGCTCACGTAAGTGTGCTCAGATCATTGTAGTTTGGCGCATGCCTGTGCAGTTAAGGATACAGCACTTGTTACATTGCTCCTACAGGGCCCAAATCATGTCTTTATGTTGTATATTGACACCTGATCACACAAGTGTGCTTGTTGTGCAGCTTGACTCTGCCGCCATAAGGGGCCAGTACCGATGGTGGGAAGAGGCGGAACTGAAGGACTTGTGCACTGGTGTAGGCCTGCAGGCAAGTCACCCCTTACATGCCTGGATCAGCTTTCACATTCTGATTAAAAAGATAAGAGCATTTTAGCTTGGAGGCCAGACAGTTTGTGGTTTCAGGCTTCCTGGCTCTCAGGCTTTCTGATCCTTTGGCACACTTCTTGTGTGAATGTTTGTGTGTGAGTGTGTGCGCTTATGCATCTGTCTGTGCAAGAGGGTGCCGTTTGTGTGCAATGTGTGCGCGCATAAGTAAATGCAGGTTTTATTTGCACGCACTTGTGCAAGCACAAAAGGCCATGCTTTGTGCTTGCAACGAGCCCTGCTGTTTACTGGTTCATGCTAACAATACAAGGCGTGGGCTGTGCATCCCTAACAGACATGCTGCAAGGATCATGAGAGACTGGCTGGATTTGCGTATGGCTGATTAGATCTTCTTCACTGGTCCTTAACCAATCATCTACTTATTCGTCTATTCATGACTGATTATTGCGCTCTCTGGCTGCTTGCTTAAAACACTCTCCTATTTTTTCACCTGTAGTGCTCAAATCTCCGTACAGCTGTGTGTAGAAAGCTGGATGACATGGCCATTAATATGTCGTACAAGAAATTGTCTCTTGCCTCTTCCACCTCACAGGACTTTTCTCGCGAGCGCAGCTGGAGGTTCATCATGATTGCAGCACGGAAGCCCAATTGAGTCGGTCTTTGTAACTGTCTGTTGGTCTGATGAAGCTAGAGATGAGTGCTTTGGTGCTGATTTTGCGATCACCCAAGAAAAATGCATCATAGATCAAACTCAAAACAAGCGGTCGGAAGGGTGTTTGAGAATTTGAGAGCTGAGAGACATACAAGCGCATTGATGAACAAAAGGACACCCTTACTTGTTTGCGAGGCACTTCCCTTGCCGTAACTTAGAGCGTGCTCATGGGCCTCTGTGTGCTATCTTTTCCCTGTGGGGTGCTTGAATGTAGCGTGCAGTGATCCCTTTCGTCCCAAGTCTTGACATGGGCTCTTTAACCTGCCCAATGTGTGTCTTTTGCTGCATGTTTCAGTTGTATAGTTATACACACGCATTCCGGTTTACTTTGTTGTAAATATGACATACTGGTAAGAGTGACATAGCTGTGCAAAACTAGAGCAGCAGAAATAGCCTCAAAGAAAGGGTCTATGGTGACTGATCCTCACCTACCCAGTGGTTGTGCTAGTCTGAAGCCTTCAGTGAAGGGCAGTTCTCACATTGTGCTTACGACTTCACTCAGAGAAAAAGGAAAATGCCCACAGTGATACTGATGAACGGTGCATGCCAGAACTTCTGGCGGAAGTCAGCACATGCGTCATCCTATTAGGTCTGTGAGAACCCAGTAGTGAAAAAAGTCAGGGTTAACCGCCAAATTGGTTGTTAGACTGATTGATTTGTTGCCAGTCAACACTTGCCAGAGAGCAGTCCATGATGTCTGAAATGAAACAGACAAGTTTGAGAAAGGGAACCAAAGACGGTCTGATAGGGCAAGGCATGCAAACGATAAGCGTGCAAAAAATATGCACCTCATTTCGCAAAGTCCGGTACTTTTCCACTGTCAAAACTCATTCGTGTGCCTTGTCAGAAAGGAATATTCAAACCTGTTTCTTGCTGTTGCCAGGCTTCGTCTGTGGAGGTTCCCCCCCCCATCTCTTGCATGCATTGCCTAGTCAGCGTCACAAATTTGCCAATTCATTTCAGACATGGACTAATTCGTGGCAGGCGATGACCAGCCACAAACCAATCAGCCTAATGACCAGGCTGGCGATCAACCCTAATTCGTACGAGTTATAACTCGCAGAGCCCTCAAGCTGGGTTAAATTTGTCTGATTGCTCGGCAGGGCTTTGGCCAAAACCAACTACCTGCCCAACAAAGGTTCCTGAATTGTCCCACAATCAAGTCAACCTGCAGCTGGCTGCAGGTTCACCTTAAAAACTGCTCTACTGCTCATTGCTTGCTACAAAAAGGTGTCACTGCTGCATGGATTGGAGCTTGCTTGTCTAGGGCCAAAGGATTGGTGCTGCAAATGAGTGCCCAGCCGGTTTCCTCCTGCGGTTCCTGGGAAGTACGCTAAGACGCTTAGTACGTGTGCAGCTGTCAAGGAGTCATGGCAAGGATTATCAGTAGTCAATCCATATCACTTTCAATTCACCATCAATCTTTCCTCGGTCGCTGTTAAGAATCAGATTTGAACTTCAATCCGTCTGTCGACGATAGATTCGAGTCTTTTTAGATAGATTTATGTGTTTAAAATGTCTCTTATTTCCAGGAAATATGGTTGCAATGCCCTCCTACCGCAAAGTACAATGCCCCAATATGGTGTTCTCCATCCAGCACGTAGCAGCTGCTCCCTGCAAGTTCCGGTTTCTGTCACAGGTGAAGACCAGCTTTGAATCTAGCATTTGTGAAAATGAGCACAGCCATGTACTAGCAGTGTCTCCCAGAGCTTGAAGCACGTCTCCAAATGACATACAATGCCTACTCATTCTGTTGCCCTGACAAGCTGCAGCAAGGGTTGCATACTCCTGCCTCTCCACATTGCGGCCTCAGCGGCCCTCGAGAGTGACCAGGACAGCGGCACAGGATCCCTCGGGCATGTTGCCCATGGATCTGCATATACCGGATGGCGGGTGGGGAGAGTTGAACGAGCTCGTGCAAGGTGCGTAAAGCAGTTTGAAGGGCTGCTTGGTGTGCTGTCAGATTCTTTGGTTTTTGGTTGGGGGCCGGTGCTTGCTTGCATAGCACGCTGTCGCACACTATCAGCACCGACAGCGAGATGCTCGCGGCCTTTAAGCAGATTTGGGGAGTTTCTTTGGGACATTTTTGTCTGGGGCCATTAACCCAAGTCTGATTGTCAAGAGCTGCCGTTGAGCCCTTGAGGCCTTGGGTTACAGGTCCAGTTGTACACATGCCCACACTTGCACACGCAGCGGCGACCGTGAAGTACAATGGCACTGCACAAAGGCGGGCAGTCATGCACTGGGGGCCAGGTTGCCCAAGCACGGTGCGGCTCTGACCTCGGGTAACTTGTTTGTTTGTAGCAAGGCCTCTGCCTTCACTTGGACCCTGGACCCGTGTGACTGGTGACAAAGACGCTGGCAGGGTTGGCCGTCCACAATTTTTTGGGGGCTGCCACCATTTGGCAGGCACCACACCTCATTGGCAGATGCCGCACGTCATTCATTGGCGTGCCCCACACGCTGTTAGATTGGCGGGTCCACACGTCATTTTAGCTAGTCGAAGGTCAAACATCCGTGCCAGGAGTGTCCCGGCCACCTCTGATAGACAATGATCTCATCGCAATGTTGTGCAATATCCAAGCGCCACAGACAGTGCATGCATTGTTCTACGCAAAGCGACGCATAACTCAGTTAGTCCTCTGGCCTCCTGAAATTTCTGGTTATTCACCGGCCTGTTGCAGGTGCTGATCGTAAAGAAGCCGGGGAGTGAAGAGGCCACAGAGAAGATGCGTGAGATTGCCATTTGGTTTGCATCACACAACATGAAGGTGGGTGGCCCACTGGTGGCAACTCTATAAATGTCAAGGCTTCTAAGTTCTTCAAGCTGAGCGATGAACTCAGGCAAAGCCTTCCCCGCAAAGTGACCTGATGTTCATCCAGGGCTGCCTTTATAAACTGCTGCTGTACAGAAAGTTTGGATGACCAAGCAGGCCATTGAGGACACAATGCTGCGCTTGTATCCAAGTTTGGGCCGGGTGCAGAAATCGGCTTCTGGAAATCCATCTATTATTATGGACGATTGATTGCAGTATTGACAGTCACTGTTATTGATTATTGGTTCTTCCATTGATGTGCCAACATCATGTCCTTTGTAAGCCTGCGCCTGGCTACAATATTCCAACACCGCGGCCCGCTCAACAGTGACACCACTGCCCTCTGGAAAATTGCCTGTTGAGCAGCACCCAGCTGTTCACCCAATACTCCGGCAGGAACAGCTCTCGCAGCCGCCATACAGCTGCCAGGATCATGATCAGCCAAACGGCCCACGCATCATAGGCAAGGCGTGCCACTGCCATCATAACTATGAGCGCCTTTTGGCCTGCACAGCAGCAGCGCAGCAACACTCATTGCTCTTGGCTCATTGATCCACTCAGCAGCTGTGCACCTTAATTATATGACGTTAATCAGCTTGCATGTGTGTGCGCGTGCATTTGTTGAACTCATATTCTGGGACGCATCTTTGCGTGTTGCAGGTCCTTGTGGAGCGCCCTGTGGCAGCCACTGAATTCCCTGATGTAAGTGCTGATAGGCAGTGCAGAGATGCTGAAACAAGGTGCAAGGGTAGGGGAAGTGCGGTGTCACAGGCACTGGGCACCCTGACTGAAATGCTGAGTGTTAAAATTAAGTAAGCAAGTATTACTTGCCAAACATGCTGCCGCAGCTACTAGAATTCCTTGTGATGCGACCGCAGAGGGTGTGCAATGGTATGGATGATGCGTTGTGCAGTAACCTATTGCAGGTAGGCGTTTGCAGGAGGTAGATTGTATGGAGGTGGCCATGAGGTGGAGAAAAGCGGCAGCAGCAGCAGTAGCTCCCACAGCTCACACAGTAGACAAGGATGTTTCTAAATTACTTCGGATATGACACTTCATAAACTAATCTTTGCAATACGGGAGCTTTTATATTTGCAATGCGGCCATGACACTTCATAAACTTACATTTGCAATACGGGAGCTCTTATATTTGCAGTGCGGGTACGACACTTCATAAACTTATCTTTGCAATGCGGGAGCTCGGTGCAGACGAGAGTAATCAAGGGCAAGCACAGCAGAGAGGGTGCTGCCAGTAAGCAGCAGGAGGCATTCTCCCTGCATGTGCACTGCGTGGCTTCAAGTCCTTGACTTTCAAAAGATTGATTTCTGTTTGGACGGCCCGACTGCTAGCCTGACTGACAAAATGGTCGGCAGAACGATTGCCCATTTGATAAGCTACCTGCCTGCTTGCCTACCTGCTTGGCTACCTACCTGCTTGCCTACCTGCTTGGCTACCTACCTGCTTGCCTACCTGCTTGGCTACCTACCTGCTTGGTTACCTACCTGCTTGGCTGGCTACCTGCCTGCTTGCCTGCCTGCCGATCTGCCTGTCTGACCGGGTTGATTGTCGCTGCCATTGCAGCTGGAGGCATTTGACCCGCAAGAACACTGCGTGGACTTCTGCGTGACCTTGGGAGGCGATGGCACGGTGCTTCACCTGGCCTCTCTTTTTGAGCGCGATGCCCCACTGCCACCTATCATCTCCTTTGCCATGGGCTCCTTGTGAGTTTGGGTGACGAGCCTAACAGCGTTGTTGCCCCTGGCCCTTGTTCCTCAGATCCAGACACTTATACACAAGGAATCACATCCACCGCGCACCATCTTCTCTGCCCATACTCTTACTCTTATTCTCCACTGTCCCATGTGGCTCTGCCGTGTCCAAGTATGTGCCTGTTCAGCCTGGGCGTTTACGCACCCCATGCATCACTCTTGACCATTTTTTTACCACTGGCACATTCTCTTTCGTCTATTACATTCCCTTTTGGTCATTTGTCCATTCCCTTTTTTCACTTGTCCATTCTCTTTTATCCACTTGTCCTGAGTCATGGAATCTCCGTCGGCTTTGTCTTTTGTACCTGCTTAATAATTGCGTGCTTGGCCCATCAGTGCCATCACATTCTTAGAACCTTGGCCTCCACTGTTCTGAGTGTTTGAATGGGCTCACACCAGTTACCGTGCTGATGTAGAGACACAATACTGTTTTGGTTTCCTGTTAGGGCACAATGGTGTTGTGCTCTCTTGTCAAGACACTGGTGTTATGCTTTGCTAGGGCGGGCTCACCTCCCACCATTTGGTGCGCTGATTCAGGGACACAAATGACGCCTTTCCGTGAGTAGGCTGGAAGGCTGGAGCGAGCTACCTGCATACGCATGCGCCTGCATGCATTTTTGTGCGCCCTGTTAGGGAAGTATAGCTTGGAATGAAGAAGGTGTCAATTGGAAGAAAGGACACACAGATCCAAGGGCAGCCTTAAGCAAGGCCACATGTCCGGACTATGCGTGGCTGTGTGTGTGTGTGTGTGTGTGTGTGTGTGTGTGTGTGTGTGCGTGTGCGCAGGGGCTTCCCCACCCACTTTGACTCCCCAAGCTATCCCTATCGCTGACTGCGTGTGGCCTCATGTGCGCGCAGGGGCTTCCTCACCCCCTTTGACTCCGCTGACTTTGCCTACTACCTGAGTCGCGTGCTGAGTGCGGACAACCCTCTGGCTCCGTTGTACATCACGCTGCGCTCCCGGAGGCAGTGCAAACTGAAGCATTCAGGAGGCAGGATGCAGAGCTTCAATGCGCTGAATGAGGTGAGGGCCGGCCTTTGGTGTGTCCGGTTGCTGCAAGCGCAAGAGCGCGTGAGTGCGTAGCAGTTTGATTGTGGGCTTGGTGTGTTCAATGCGCTGAATGAGGGCCGCCCTTGGTGTGTTCAATGCGCTGAATGTTCTTCAATGCGCTGAGTGAGGTGAGGGTCGGCCTTGGTGTGTCCGTGTGCTGCAAGCGCATGTGCACATGAGTGTGTAGGGGGCTTGGTGTCTTCAATGCGCTGAGTGAGGTGAGGGCCGGCCTTGGTGTGTCCATGTGCTGCAAGCGCATGTGCACATGAGTGTGTAGGGGTGTGTTTGTGGGCTTTTGCGTGTTTTTAAAGTGTGACTTTGCATGTGCATGTGCAAGTGGGGGCTCCAGTGCGCATTGATGTTGCTCTGGAATCGCCTTGACGGGTGATATCCTGACTGTCTAAATAGTGTGCCAGGGAGGGACCGTAGCCAATTAAGTCTGCGTTACTGGGTGACCACCTTAACGGCCTTGACGGATGCGCCCATCAAAGCAGACATGGTACCCATGTGCAGCTGACAGCGCGCGCATGACGCGTGCCTAGCGCTAGCACACCCTGTTGCTAGCGCACAGGCTGGCAAAGAGGGTTATGCATTCATCCTTGAGGCACTCAAGCGGCCTTGAGCACCAACTGGCTGAAGTCACCAAAGCGGACAGCACCCTTGCATGCTGAGCTCTTGCATCCCTTTGTGCTGTGCTGTGTCTATTTTGCATCATGTGCACTTGCATCCCCTCATGCTGTGTCTATTATGGATACTGTGCACTTGGATCCCTTTGTGCTGTGCTGTGTCTATTATGTATGCTGTGCACTTGGATCCCTTTATGCTGTGTCTGTTACTGCGTCAGGCAGGTGCGCAGCAGCATTGCATCCTGGGGCCGCACACAGGCAACTGATTGATGCACGTGCAACCTTTGAGCATATGCCTCATGGGGCACAAGTCACTGATCAGTGCACATCACCCCGGCATGACGTGCTTCTTGCACCTCCCCCTGGCATAAGCCATCCTGCACCATCTCATGCTGCATGGGGACCATGCCGCTCCCTTGCTTGAATTCCAATCATGATACAAGCACCAACACTGGCACCTGCACCTGCCACATCCATCACCCGAAGAGCACATTCTAACTGCCACATCTCACTGCAAACCGCATCTCACTGCCACATTTCACTGCTACTGCCGCATCCATCACCGCCAACGGCCACATCCATCATGCACAACAACGGCCACATCCATCATGCATCATGCCAACTGCCATGCACAACAACGGCCACATCCATCATGCATCATGCCAACTGCCACATCCATCATCTGAAGTGCACATTCTCACTGCCGCATCTCACTGCCACATCAAAACCGCCACATTCATCACCTGAAGAGCACATTCTCACGGTTATTGCCCGAACATCACACTTGGGTGCATGCACCTCCAGATGGTTAATGTGTTGCGCAGCATGCAGTATGTAACGTTTGACAGTGGCCACAACACTATGATTCCACAGGTGGTCATTGATCGAGGGTCATCCCCAGGAGCTGTACTTCTGTCTGTTTTCACTGATGGCACTTTTTTGACCACAATTGAGGTACGGACATATGACGGGCGCGCAGTGCGTGATGGTTAGTGTGGAAGTGTGAGTGAGCGTACGCAAGACAAGGTCATCGGCCGTCTCGTACGTGCAGAACAAGGCCACCGACCGTCATGTATGCGCTGAAGTTTTTCATGTGTTGCAGGTGCTGGCCTAGCAGCCTATTTCATGTGTGAGGACCTTTGCCAGCCTGGGCGCACAAGGCTTTTGACTTGCTTCGCAGCCAGTGTGTTTGTGCAACCTGTGGCCTGCCTATTTATGGTGTGGCCAAAACCCCTCCAAGCCGAGGGAATGCTAGAAAGTGTAAGGGTATGGGTTGCAGGCATGGGCATGCATGGTCAACACATAGGCGCTGTATGGTCAACGCATGGGTGTTCTGGGTCCTAGACACATTGGAAGGGCACGCCGTCAGTCTGCTTTGCTTGATTTCTCCACACTCTGGCCTGTGCCTGCTTGATTTCTCCACACACGGCCTGTGCCTGCTTGATTTCTCCACACTCTGGCCTGTGCCTGTGGGTTGGAGCATCGGCTGTGTGTGGCTGCCTGGCGTGCCTTTCTGTAAATGGCCCTTGATGTGCCATTTCTGTGGGTTGGTGCATCGGCTGTGTGTGGCTGCCTGGCGTGCCTCTGTGAATGGCCTTGATGTGCCAACACCGGCGCATGCCATCCGAGCACCAAGCAGCTTGCCACACCCCTTCCCTGCGCGCTGTCACTGGTGAGCTTGCCATGCTCGTGGCGGCGCCCCGCACCCCCCAGGCCGCCTGCGGGCCTTACTGTGTTGGACCCTTGATTCCATTGCACCTTTTACTCACAATCACAGCACATGCCGTCTGGTGCCGTGCTCGATGGACACCTGAAGGGCTCGCACCCCTCCGCTGCCTGCCTGGCCCCACGCAGGCAGACGGCCTCATCATCTCCACGCCCTCAGGCAGCACCGCGTACTCCATGAGCGCAGGGGGCCCTATGGTGGCGCCCAGCGTGCCCTGCTCCATCCTCACTCCCATCGCGCCGCTGTCGCTGTCGTTCAGGCGCGTGGCATGCTGCACTGTGCCAGGGCCCACACGTGGCAGTCCAATCACGTGGCAGGGTCCACACATGGCAGTCTGATCACATGGCAGTCCAATCATGTGGCAGGGTCCACACATGGCAGTGTCCACATGTGGCAGTTTGATCACATGGCAGTCCAATCACGTGGCAGGGTCCACACGTGGCAGTCTGATCATGTGGCAGTCCAATCATGTGGCAGGGTCCACACATGGCAGTGTCCACACGTGGCAGTTTGATCACATGGCAGTCCAATCACGTGGCAGGGTCCACACATAGCAGTTTGATCACGTGGCAGTCCAATCACGTGGTAGGGTCCACACATAGCAGGGTCCACACATGGCAGGGTCCACACCTAGCAGTCCAATCACATGGCAGTCCAATCACGTGGCAGGGTCCACACGTGGCAGTCTGATCACGTGGCAGTCCAATCACGTGACAGGGTCCACACATAGCAGGGTCCACACGTGGCAGGGTCCACACCTAGCAGTCCAATCACATGGCAGTCCAATCACGTGGCAGGGTCCACACGTGGTAGTCTGATCACGTGGCAGTCCGATCGCGTGGCAGGGTCCACACATGGCAGTGTCCACACGCGGCAGTCCGATCACGTGGCAGGGTCCACACTTGGCAGGGTCCACACGTGGCAGTCCAATCATGTGGCAGTCCAATCACGTGGCATGCCATCAACTCGGGGTCGCAGCCCATTTGACACGGCATTATGTGCGCTCGCAGGCCGCAGGTCATCCCTAAGGGCAGATACAGAGCCTTCTGCATGCGCACACCAAATCATCCTTCGCGTGGCAGTCTGGTCATGTGGCATGCCATCCACATGGGATCGTGGTCCATGTCACATGGCATGATGTGCGCTTGCAGGCCGCTGGTCATCCCTGAGAGCAGCGACATCGTCATCCACCTGCCAGACCAAGCCAGGGTCAACTCCGCGCGCGTGAGCTTTGACGGCAAAGGCGGCCTCCGCATGCGAAAGGTTTGTGAGCGTGAGCTGTGAGAGTGTGTACCCGAGCGGACATGTTGTGTGTATGTGAGTTCGCACATGCTTGCGCGTCTGCACACACAGCTTGATCCTCCTAGTTCAACTGTGGTGCAGCTGTGGTGTAAATGCTCTCTGCTTTCGCCAAGCGCCCCTGGTGCATGCCCCTGTGCATGTGCGAGGGCGTATGCCTGTGCGCTGGACTCCATCCTATCCTGCGGGTGATGCCAGTGGTGAACTCCATCTCCATGGTCCCCAAGAGCGCCAGTGTGCATGCGTGCGTTTGTGTCTGTGAGCATGCACAGGGCTCCATCTCGCAGGTGACTCCCACAGTGTTCCCCTTCCCCCATGCTCTCCATGGACATACATGCACACACACACACACACGCACGCACATGTATTTGTGTGCGCGTGTGCAGGGCTCCATCTTGCGGGTGACGCCTGCCGTGTACCCCATCCCGATGATCTCCATGGGCATGCTGGACAGCGATTGGTATGAGGCCATCACCGACAAGCTGAAATGGTGGGTGCTGGACAGCAATTGATATGAGGCTGGCTGGACAGCGATTAGTATGAGGCCATCACCGACAAGCTGAAATGGTGGGTGCTGGACAGCAATTGATATGAGGCTGGACAGCGATTGGTATGGGGATGGACAGCGATTGGTATTAGGCCATCACTGACAAGCTGAAATGTTGGGTGCGGCAGGGGTGTGGCGGGGGATGCAGCAGGGCGTGGCAGGGAGCGCGTCTGAGGTACTTTGTCAGGGGTGCGGCAGGGTGCATGGAGGTGCTTCAAGGGGTGCATCATAAGAGGTGCGGCAGGGTGCATGAAGTGCTTCAAGGGGTGCATAAGAAAAGGTGCGGCAGGGTGCGCGAAGGGGCATCAAGGGGTGCGTCAGGGGGTGCATCACAAGAGGTGCGGCAGGGTGCGTGGAGGGGCCTCAAGGGGTGCATCATAAGAGGTGCTGCAAGGGGTGCGCCAGGGGGTGTGCCAGGGGCTGTATCCGGGCTTTCCTAGGTGAGGGCTATGCTGAAGGTTAGGTGCATGCAGGGCGTGCTGAATTTTGCACCAGGGACGGGAAAGGGGGGGGTCGCTGTGGCCTGCAGGACCCGGAAAGCTGAGAGAAGGGCGTGCTGAGTGTGCGCTCTGCTTCGGGCATGCGCCTGTGCACGCGGCAAGTATTCCCATGCAGTTATTTATCTCTGTGCAAGCTCTTTGTGCCTGCGCAGATGAAGGCAGCCGCTGCCTCGTGCTCCTGCTCTGCATCCCGCCCTGCCCTCCACAGGAACCAGCCGCAGCCTCACACCGCACATCCCGCACCTGCATCATGCCCTAGACCTTGAACCCTAACCCCCAAAGCCTGCCTTGATCTTTCACCCTCATCTCTGATACCCAACTACCCTGCCCTGTGCAGGAACCAGACACTGTCTCAAACCTCACATCCCTCATTGCATCCCACCCTAAACTCCAACCCCCAAGCCTGCCTTGACACAGAACCCTGAGCCCTGCCTGCCCTGCACTCTGCAGGAACCAGTCGCTGCGCGAGTTCCCGCGCATCCCAGCCACAGCAACTGTGGATGAGGAGCAAGCGTTCAGTAGCAATGGCAGGCCGCCAGCATCCGTGCACCAATCCAGCAGCGCGTCCGCCGCCCCCCCTAGAAGGCAGAGCCCCAAGGCGCGCTCGCCTGGCAGGTGCGCGTGCTGAAGCAGCTCTGGGCGTTTTCATGAAGGCTTAGCACAAGGCGTGCTGGCCTTAATAGCAGGCATTATTAATGCCGCAACTGCGTCGAAGAGCAATTTTGGCTTGCTTTTTAGGGCGTTTGACCCCTAAGGATTTTTCAGGCTGTACACGCATAAAGCCGCTGCCTCGCGCCTAGTGTATGCATTTGCAGTGCATGGCCGTCGCCTTCTTGATACATGCGCGCCATCGCTGCGTGCAGCCCAGCATGCTTCACTGACGCACGCACGCCACTGCTGCATGTGCTCTCCTGCCCTTCTGGTACATGTGACGGTTGTGTGCGTGAGGGCCTTTTGCCTCCATTGATGCGCGTTCCGGCAGCACGAGGCCCCAAGCCTTACGCACATTTACACATCTGCTGCGCGCGGCCTCTTGCGTCATTAACATGTGTCCCGGCAGCATGTGTCCCCATGCCTAGCTGTCAATGATGACATGATTGCATGTGACTTAGTGAGGCAGCGTGTGTCCCCATGCCTAGCTGTCAATGATGACATGATTGCATGTGACTTAGTGAGGCAGCATGTGTTCCCATGCCTAGCTGTCAATGATGACATGAT
>LFCJ01001915.1_pt1 | contig 14838 bp, 13 predicted proteins | sample 643141 | NCBI WGS metagenome assembly LFCJ01 (sample SAMN03766243, study PRJNA286221) | soda lake metagenome | biome: soda lake; feature: Kulunda steppe; material: water; isolation source: sample B1-Br-g2 brine of Lake Bitter-1 | place: Russia: Kulunda steppe | collected 2010-07 | reverse complement strand
TAGAGTTAAAGAATGAATTTAACAAGATTATTTTAGCTGTTGGAGCTAGAAAGGCTAGAGATTTGCCAATAGCAGGAAATAATTTAAAAGGAATTCATTATGCTATGGAGTTTTTAACTGAGCAAAATAAGGCACTAACTCAAGGAGAAGAGCCAGAAATTATTGCCCAAGATAAAAATGTATTAGTAATTGGTGGAGGAGATACTGGAGCTGATTGTGTTGGTACTGCTATTAGACAAGGAGCTAAGGAGGTCTATCAGATTGAGTTATTGGAGAAACCACCTGAAGATAGAAGTGCTGATAACCCTTGGCCCGAATACCCACAAACCTTAAAAGTTAATAGTTCGCATAAAGAGGCTGAAAAAATAACAGGACAAGAAATGGATCAATTTAGAATCTGGTCAGTGTTGAGCAAAGAATTTATCGGTGATGAGGATAATAATGTAAAAAAGTATCGAGCTAATAAGGTAGAATGGGTTAAAGATGAAGCTGCTAAGCCAAAAATGAAAGAGTTAGATAGCAGAATAGAATTGGATGTAGATATGGTAATTATAGCAATTGGTTTTACAGGAAGTAATGAAGAAGAATTATTACAAGAGCTAGATGTAGAAGTAGATTCGGGAAGAATAAAGAGTACAGAATATCAGACATCTAATCCAAAAGTCTTTGCTGCTGGGGATGTTAGAAAAGGGCCATCTTTGATAGTTTGGGCAATACAGGAAGGAAGAGAAGTTGCAAAAAGAGTGAGTGATAAGTTGAAATAAGACCTTAACAACAAATAACCCTGCCAATTAAATTGCCGGGGTTATTTGTCCAAAAACTAAATTAATTAAATTAATTTAGTTTTTATGCAGGAATAACATATTTTATTATAGAAGTAATATAATGCGTGTCGAATAAAGAGGGGTAATGGAAGAGAAAGGTAGTAAAATAAGGGAGTAAAAGAAATAAGGGGGGCTAAAAAATGAGAGAGCTTATGGCCGAGAGAAAAGAGAAGTTGAATTTAAGAAGGGCACTTAATCGTTCACCAAAAGCAGGGTATTTGTCTTTTGAAATTTGTGAAAATCTGCTCAAAAATATTGACTTAGAGAAGCAAATTAGATGTTATGGAGTAGTAAAGCAGGGGGGAGTTCCTTCTGGTAGTGGGGTTGTAGCTAGTGATATTTTTGAGGATAAGGATGATAAGTTAGTCTTATTTAGCATTAAGAGTTTGGTGCAAAATGATTACTTTACCTGTGATACTGAAGAGTTGTTGATTAAAGTTGATGGACGGGAGGCATTTCGTAAGCGAGTAGACTTTTGCCCATCAATGTTTATTGGGTAAGCTATGGATAATTTAGCAAAAATGAATAAGACTAACTAAGAAGCCCAAGAAATATTAAACAAGAGGGCTTCTTATTGCTTTTATTTAAAAGGCTTAGCTAGTGAATTTGAAATTTAAATTTTTATAAAAAAATTTAAAATAAGCAGGAGAATTAATCTTTATAAATAATAGTATATATAGTGTATAAAAATTTAGAAAAAGCAGTCCTTAAAAGGGGGGGTTTAACTATTGTTTTTAACAGAGCTAAGCCTAAGATTGTGATTAGTAAATGTATCAACTTTGCTGCTTGTCGCTATGATGGTGCTAAAATTAATGATGAATTTATAAATCGACTGACCGAATTTATAGATGTAATAACTGTCTGTCCAGAGGTAGAAATTGGGCTTGGTGTACCTCGTGATTCTTTAAGGTTAGTCCAAGAAGATGAGGAAATTAGATTGATTCAATCTGCAACTGGGCAAGATTACACTGTTGAAATGAAAAATTTTTCAAGAGATTTTTTGGCTAATTTAGCAGAGGTTGATGGATTTATTTTAAAGAATAGATCTCCTTCTTGTGCCATTAAGGATGCAAAGTATTATTCAAATCAGATTCCTTCCGGAACTACAGCTGGTCTTTTTGGTCTAGAGGTAAAAAAATTTTACCCAAATGTTACAATTGAGAATGAAGGTCGATTAAAGAACTTTCAAATTAGAGAAAATTTCTTAAGAAATATTTTTCTCTTAGCCGACTTTCGTAGCATAGAGAGTAGTGAGCAGATGAAGGAATTAGTAGCTTTTCATAGTCGCCATAAATATTTATTTATGGCTTATAATCAACAAATCTTAAAAAAACTAGGCAGAATTGTAGCTAACCATAATAATATCGGATCTAATAAAGTAATTACTAATTATAAGCAAGAATTATTTAAATTATTGGCAGACAGCCCAAGTTATAAAGATAATATAAATGTTTTAATGCATTTGATGGGTTATTTTTCTAATGATTTATTGAGTGAAGAGAAAGAATACTTTTTGGGAATAATTGAAAAATATAGAGCTAATCAACTTCCTTTAAGTGTTCCTTTAGGAATAATTAATAGTTGGATTATAAAATATAAAAAAGATTATTTGTCCCAACAGAGTTTTTTAAATCCTTACCCTGAAGAGCTAGTTGATATAAAAGATTCTGGTAAGGGAAGAGGAAGCTGAATTAAGCCGTTCTCTTTTTCTGAGGGCGGCTTTTATCTTTTAAAAGTCATTCCTGTAATATAAATGTCAACTACTCCACCTAAATCAAAGTTAAGATTAGGATGGAGTTTTCTTGAGACATTTTAGATAAAAAAATGTAAAAAAACTTACTAATAAGAAGGTTTATTAAAATAAAACTAGAATTAGGTATAAGTATGTAGTGAATATGTTAGTTAAATGGCTGGGTTTTGCTCTTAGCAATATATCAAAGTCATAAAGGAATGATAATTATGGAGGGGATTTCAGATAGTATAAATAGTCTGATTGGCGAAATAGATGGATTGCTTATAGAGATTGAAGATATTTATACTTCTATTTATGAGCATCTGCCACAAATAGAAGAAGAGATTGATTTGACTCTAGATGAGATGAATGTTTTACTAGATTACTTTATTGTTTCGCAACAAGCTGATGATCAAGGTTATAGAATTACTGATGTATTACATGAGATATCAGAACAGTTTGAGAGTAATCGCAAGAAAATGGTCAATAAAGATGAGCTTAAAGTGCTAACCCGACATTTTAATCAACAAGAACAGGGAGAAGAAATATATATTAGCACTTTAATAAGTAGTATTGAAGATGTACAGGATCGAATTGAAGATATTGAGTTGATTTCATTAAATGCAATTATCTATGCTGCCAAATTAGGAAAACAAGGACGAGCTTTTAGTGTAATTGCTAATAATATTATTGACTTATCAAATGGTTTATCTAAATTATATCAAGAGATTCTGTTAAAGAGTAAAAGTTTAAAGCAATGGAATGATAACTTTGCTGAGGATTTGGAAGAATTAATAAATCATAATCAAGAGCTTAAAGAGCAACAGACAGCCGAGTTTGAAAAACTATTTACTATGATGTTTGATTCTTTAAACTCTGTAGAAGAAATCTTAACTAATATGGTAGAAAATATAAAACAGGCTTTAGCTCCAATTGGAGAGTTAATGACTTCGATTCAAGTACAAGATATTATTAAACAGAATATGGAGTTTTTAGCTGATGTATTATTAGATTTAGAAGAAAAATTAGCCGATTACCAAAGTTTAGATGAGAAGGCTGATAGATTGGATAGAATAGTTTTTGGAGTTAATATTTTAGATCTTGTGATTGATGCTGTAGAGTCAGTAGAGGATAGTTTTGTTGAGTCATTATATGATTTAAATAGTTTTTTAACTGAAATTGAGACTGATTTGACTGATTTTGAGCAAGAAGGAGAGTTAATAGTAGACTTATTAAGTGGTGAGGATAGTGGGAGTACAGTTAAAGAAATATTTGCTCGAGTCTCTAATTTCATTAGTGATTTTGAGGATAATTTAAGTAATTTTAAGAATAAAACTGATCAGTTAACAACCTCAAATGATCAATTATATGATTTGATTTCTGATCTTGAAGTTAAGATTGAAGTAATAGAGGGAGAGATGGATTTTTTAAATAAGTTAGAATTAGTCAGCAAGATTGAATTAGCTAGAATAGACTTAAAAAATGATAGCTTTGCTATTGAATTAGAAGAGATTGCTGATGAATTAACATTCGATATTAAAGAGAATAAAAAGGCTGTAGATTTTTTGAAAGAAAGGTTAGTGGATGATTTAGCTAACTTTAAGAGTCTGCTTGAAAGTAATAGAGAAAACATTAACAAGATGGGAGAAACAATTACTAGCTCAAAAGATAAATTCAATCTAATTGAGGGTTTAGTCAATGATGCCATTACTGCTTTAGGCCATAATAGTAATCAATTGATTAATGAAGTATATAATTTACAAGAGAAGGTAAATGCTGGGCTTGAAGTTGCAGATTTGATTACAGAGGTTAAAGAAGTATTGTATCAGTTAAAAAGTAGTATCAAAAGTGAGCTTAAAAGTGTAGACCAAGAGATGAAATTTGCTGAAATTGATATTTTTGATCAGGAATTAATAGCTTTATTAACTGAGTTTGAACGACGTTTTCATGGTATTAATAAAGAAGAAAAATCTCAGGCTGAAAAAGAAGATGAAGGGGATTTAGTACTTTTTTAGTTAGGAGGTGGTTTAATGTTTACCTTACCCCAGGATATGACTATTCATAATGTTAAGAGTATACAGACTGAGTTATTAGATTATATTGAAAGAGAAATAGCAGAAGATCAATCTGAACTGATTTTAGATGCAAAAAAGGTAGATGATATTGATGCAGCTGGTTTAGAGATTTTATTATCTGCTTATTTGACTGCTCAAGAAGAAGGACTTTCCTTTAAATTAAAAAATAATGATGGTTATTTCAATGAGGTACTTAATTTATCAGGTGCTGGTGATGTATTGGATTTAAGAAAAGGAGGATCAAATTAAGATGAATAAGTTAATTTTTGCTGTAGACGATTCTAAGACTGTTAGAGCATCAGTAAAGTATACTTTAGAAAAGAATAATTATGAGATAGTGTTAGCTGAGGATGGTAAAGATGGATTAGAAAAGTTGGATAGTTTAAAAGCAAAGGGCAAAAAACCGGCAATGATTATTACGGATATTAATATGCCGCGTATGGGAGGAATTGAATTTATTAAGTCAGTAAAGCAGAAGTCAGATTTTAAATTTATTCCTGTTTTAGTCTTAACTACTGAATCACAAGATCAAAAGAAGATGGAAGGTAAGAAGGCTGGGGCTGCTGGTTGGTTAGTCAAACCATTTGAGCCTAAGCAATTGATTGGAGTAGTAGAAAAATTTGTGAAATAGGGGGTGAGTAGTAATGGCAGAGGGAGATTTAATTGAGACTTTTATTGAAGAATGCGAGGAGCATTTACAGACTTTAGAAGAGGGCTTATTAGAGTTAGAAAAGAGCCCGGATGATAAAGCATTAATTGATAATCTTTTTCGTGCTATGCATAGTATCAAAGGTGGTGCTGGATTAGTAGGCTTAAGTAAAGTTAATGATATATCCCACCAATTAGAAAATTTATTAGAGGAAGTTAGACAGGGAGTTTTAACTCCGAGTGAAGAAATAATCAGTATTTTATTAGCTGGAACTGATCTTTTGCGTCAGATGATTTTAGAGGGTAATTTTGAGGCGAAGGGGTTAGAAGAAAAGATAGAAGACCTTAGTGAAAAGATTCTATATTTCGATCAAGATATTTCTGATACTGACCAAGATGATGTGGTAAGTGAAACAGAGTCAAAAAATAAGGCAAATACTGATAAAAGATATTTTAAATTAAATTTGAAATTCCGTAAGGATATATTTGAAACAGGCACTGATCCCTTAATGTTATTATTTGAGTTAAGTGAGAACACAAATGTTTTGGAGTCATATATAAATATCTCTGAATTAGATAATTTGTATCAATTAGACCCGTATGAATTAAAGATATTTTGGACGGTCTTTATTGAGACTGAGCTGAGTCAAGCAGAGATAGAAGAAATCTTTATTTTTGTCATGGAAGATAATGAGATTGAGATAGATGAAATTACAGGTGAGTTAGATAGATGGTTTGATGATAGTAAAAAGACGGGAGAGCTTTTACTCGACCGAGGTTTGATTTCAAAAGAAGATATTGATCAAGCTTTAGCAAGTCAGAAGCGAATTGGTGACATCTTAGCCGAGAGTGGAAAGATAAGTAAAGGACAAGTAGAAACAGTTGTTAGTAAGCAAAAAGAGTTTCGCAAGGAACAAAAGACTAATACTGTGCGAGTTGAATCAGACCGTTTGGAGAATATTTTAAATGATATTGCTGAGTTATTAATTGCTCAATCTAGAGTTAAGGAGATGACTTCTACCTCTGATATAGATAGATCAATGCAGGCTGAGATAGAAAATTCTTTTGAGGAAGTAGATAAGATTATTAGGCGGGTTCAAGAGCAGGTTATGAGTGCTAGTATGATTCCCATCAGCGGCACCTTTACTAGAATGCAGAGAATGGTACGTGATGTATCGCGTGAGAAGGGTAAGGATATCGAGTTAGAGATTGAGGGAAAAGATACTGAGCTAGATCGTAAAATTATTGAACAGTTAGCTGATCCACTAAAACATTTAGTTAGAAATGCTATTGATCATGGGATTGAAACTCCTGAGGAGCGAGAGAAAGCTGGCAAAGATCCTACTGGAACTATTGAGTTAAATGCTTATCACCAAGAAGGTAATATCATTATTGAAATTGCTGATGATGGTGGTGGAATTGATAAAGAGGCTGTTTTAAATAAAGCAATAGATCGTGGTATTGTTTCTGGTGATAGGGAGTTAGATGATAGTGAGATATATAACTTATTATTTAAGCCGGGTTTTTCTACTGCGCAAGAGGTGACTGACATTTCTGGGCGTGGAGTTGGTTTAGATGTAGTGATGAGTAATATTAAGAATATTCGTGGTGATATAGAGACTTTTTCTCGTGAAGGAGAAGGGACTAAGTTTGTGATTAAACTGCCATTGACTTTGGCTATTATAGATGGGATGATAATTCAATTAGGAGAAGAGAGATTAGTTGTTCCACTTAATTCTATTTTAGAGTTTGTTGATGCGAGAAAGCAATCAATTAAACAAGTAGAAGGTAAAGGGATTATAGTAAATTTACGTGATGAGTATATTCCTTTGATTAAGTTAGAGGATATTGTAGATGTTAAGGCAGAAAGTTCTGATATCAATCAAGGTATCTTAATTATTGTTAAGGATGGGCAAAAGAAGTTGGCTTTACAAGTAGATAATATAATTGGGCAAGAACAGGTAGTAATTAAAAATGTTAAGCGTAATATGGGCCAAGCTGAAGGAGTTGCTGGAGCGACTATTTTAGGTGATGGTAATGTATCTTTAATTGTTGATGTTCCATCGATGTTTAAGTTGGCTAGAAAACAGACTAAGTTTAATGAAAATGAATTATATTAATTAAAAATTGTAGTCTTTAAGAATAAAGCAGGTGATTTTATGAATGCTAAAAAAAGAATATCGGATAAGAATTTTAAGGCAATACAGGATTTAGTCTATGATAATATTGGAGTTAATCTGACAGATACTAAACGCTCTCTAGTTATTTCAAGGCTTTCAAAGCGTTTGCGTAAGTTAAATCTCTCTGATTTTGGTCAGTATATAGATTATTTAAATCAAAATGAGTCTGAATTAGAGGTAATGTTTAATCTAATCACTACTAATGTAACCAGATTCTTTCGTGAACAGCATCATTTTGATTATTTAAAGGAAGAATACTTTCCGTGTGTACTAAAGGAGGCTAAAAAGAATAATCGCCCTAAAAAGCTAAGACTCTGGTCAGCAGCCTGTTCAACAGGTGAAGAGCCTTATAGTTTGGCGATTTTGGCCCATGATTTTTTCAAGGGTAAAGACTGGGAGATAGAGATTTTAGCTTCAGATATCAATACTGAAGTATTAAACATAGCTCAAAAGGGGATTTATATTAGAGAGAAAGTAGAAAAGATACCTTATAAATTATTAAAAGAGTATTTTAGATTAGGTACTGGTGATAATCAAGGTCTGTTTAAGGTCAAAGATAAGATAAAGAATTTAATTAAATTCCGCAAATTGAATTTATCAAGCAATAAATCTTATCCAATTAGAGATCCATTAGATATTATATTCTGTCGGAATGTATTTATTTATTTTAACAAAGAGACACAGAATCGTATTTTAAATAAGTTTCATCGCAATTTGATAAAACAGGGTATTTTATTTATGGGTCATTCTGAAAAGATAGATGTTATTAATCAACAAAAAAAGAAATGGAAGTTGCTACAACCGACCATTTATCAGCGGGCAGAATAAGGAAGTGATTTAGGTGGTAAAGAAATTTTTTGAAAAGAAAATAAATCGAAATGTATATGAGATTTTTGCTGGTGAGTATCATGTTTCTACTAATCGAAAGATTGCTTTTAAGACTCTATTAGGTTCTTGTGTTTCAGTCTGTATGCTTGATTTGAAGTTGGGTATTGCAGGGATGAATCACTTTATGCTACCTAGTACGAGAAAAGTAGAAGATATTGTTTTTAATCAAGATGCTCGCTATGGAATTAATGCTATGGAAATGATGATTAATGAGATGATGAAAAAAGGAGCCAAAAGAGAGAATTTAGCAGCTAAGGTCTTTGGTGGTGGTAAGGTTATGGCAAATGAGCTAACTAATGTGGCTCACTCTAACGTAGAGTTTGTTTTATCCTATCTGAAGATGGAAGATATAAGAATCAAAGCTAAAGATCTTGGTGGGACTCAAGGTAGAAAAGTTTACTTTTTCCCTGATACCTTTGAGATTTATCTAAAAAAGATTGGGGAGGAAAGAAAGATCAAAACTGCTGTTGCTAAAGAGAAGGTGTTATTAAATAAGATGAATCAAAAGAAGAAAGAGGAAGGCGAGTTGACGTTGTTTGACTAAGTAGGAGGTGACTAAGATCAAAAAGATAAAAGTATTGGTAATCGATGATTCTGCGTTGGTTAGAGAGGTTTTAACTAATTTATTAAAAGAAGATCAGCAGATTGAAGTAGTTGGGACTGCTAAAAATCCTATTGCTGCGATAGAAAAGATAAAACAGGAAAAACCTGATGTATTGACTCTTGATTTACAGATGCCTAGGATGGATGGTCTAACATTTTTAAAAAGATTAATGTCTAGCTATCCTTTACCAGTGATTGTAATTAGCTCTTTAACCAGACAAGGGAGTAAAGAGACGATTAAAGCTTTGGAATTGGGAGCTTTAGATTTTGTGGCCAAGCCTAAGGTTGGAATTAATCGTGGTTTAAAAGAGCTAGGAGCAGAGATAATCAAAAAGGTAAAAAATGCTGCTGGAGTATCAGTGAAAAAGATTAATAAGCAGTTAAGAGAAAGCAAAAGTGATCAAAGTGAAGGAAAAGTAGCTAAAGTAAGTAATGAAAAGGTTGATAGTACTATAGAATTAATTGCTATTGGAGCCTCTACTGGTGGTACTGTTGCAGTTAGAAGTATCTTAACTAAGCTGCCAGATGGTCTGCCTGGAATAGTTATTGTATTGCATATGCCAGCTAACTTTACTAAATCTTATGCAGAAAATCTAAATGATAAATGTAGTTTTAAGGTTAAAGAGGCTGAAGACGGAGAAAAGATAGAATCAGGTCATGCCTATATAGCTCAGGGTGGAAAACATTTGCTAGTAGAAAAGGGTGTTACAGATTATTTTCTTAAATTAAATAATGATCCACCTCTAGGACATCATCGACCTGCAGTAGATAAGACCTTTGCTTCGATAACCGATATAATTGCTCCAAACTGTATCGGTGTTATCTTAACTGGAATGGGAAGTGATGGTGCTAAGAGTTTAAAGGCGATGAATAAACGAGGTAGTTTTACTATTGCACAAGATGAAGAGAGTTCAGTAGTCTTTGGAATGCCAAAACAGGCAATTAATCTTGGGGCTGTTGATTCAGTCTTATCAATTAATGAGATTCCACAGGCAATTATTAAAGCCTTAGAATAAAGGGGGTAAAAAATGAAGCTAACTATTAGAAAAAAATTATTGGGTGGTTTTGCTTTAGTCTTAATTTTGATGATTATCATAGGCTTTGTTTCTTTTAACGGTACTAATGAAATGGAAGAGGCCAATTATCAAGTAAGAGATACTATGGATGAAGTACAGGATTTAACTCAGTTAGAGCTAGATCATATTGAATGGCTAGGAGAGTTATCAGAAGCAATTTTGATGGGTGAGAGTTTTGAGGGAGAATTAGATTATGCTGAGTGTAATTTTGGTGAATGGTATTATGATCTTTTAGAAAGTGAAGAGTTTGATAACTTAAGTTCTAGTATGCAAGATGATTTATTAGAGATTGAAGAACCACATAGGTTATTGCACCAATCAGCAGGAGATATTGTAGAGATTTTAGAGAATGATGATTTAACTACAGAAGAGAGACAAGAACAGGCATTAGAGATTTACCAAGTTGAAAGTCAAGTTTATATCGCAGAGGTTGCAAGTCTTTTAGGTGATATCAGAACTGAATTAGATCTTCAAAATCAAGAAGTTATAGCTACTGCTGAAGAGCAAGCTGATTTTGCGAGAAGAATGATATTAATTATTTCTGTAGTGGCTATATTATTAGGCTTTATTATTGCCTTATTGCTTAATCGTGGTATCACTAATCCAATTAATGAGGTAGTAGACTTCTTAGAAGAATTGACCGAAAGAGATGGTGATTTAACTAGAAGGCTAAATGTTGATAGTAATGATGAAATTGGTGATTTAGCTTATTGGTTTAATCGCTTTATTAAAAATTTACAGGATATTATTGGTGATGTGAAAGATTCTGCGGTGATGGTCAATAATTCGGCAGAAGAGATCTCTAATGGTAATCAGGATTTATCACAGCGGACTGAAGAGCAGGCATCATCGGTTGAGGAGTTCTCTGCTACTATTGAAGAGATGACTTCTTCAATGCAGGCTTCGGCATCTAATGCTACTGAGGCTGATAACTTATCGACTGAGACTGTTGGTAGTGTAGAAAAGGGCCAAGATGTAGTACAAGATATGAAAGGTGCTATGGAGGATATAACTAAAAGTAGTCAAGATATTGCTGAGATTATCTCTAAGGTAAATGATATTGCTTTCCAGACTAATCTTTTAGCCTTAAATGCAGCAGTAGAGGCAGCTAGAGCAGGAGAGGCTGGACAAGGTTTTGCAGTTGTAGCAGCCGAAGTTAGAAACTTAGCTGGACGAGCAGCCGAATCTGCCGATGAGATTGAGAAGTTAATTAATAAGAGTATTAATCGAATTGAAAATGGTAATGACTTAATGGAAGATACGGGTAATGTCTTAGATGAGATTGTAGAGAATACCCAAAAGACGACTGATTTAGTTGGTGAGATTGCGGCATCTTTAAAGGAGCAGAATACTGCTGCTGATGAGATAAGAGATACAATTGAGGAGCTAAATCAAGTAACTCAACAAAACTCTTCTTTAGTAGAAGAGATTGCAAGCTCAAGTGAGAATATGAGTAGTGAAGCAATGAACTTATCTGATTTAGTTGACAAGTTTAAGGTTGAAGAAAATGGAAGTAATGCAGCGAGAAAATCGAGAAGAAAGAATACTCAACAGAGCAAAAAGGTTAGTAGCAACAGTAGTGATCGTGAAGATAGTGTGAAATCAAATCAGCAACAAGAGAGTGCAGCAGATGATTTGTTTGCTGAGGATGATTTTGAAAAGTTTTAAGTTTTTTAAGGTGCTTAAAAAAAAGGGAGTGTAAAATTGAATAAACTAAAAAATCTAAGCATAGGGGCCAAACTAACTGCTGTATTTGTCTTAATTCTATTATTGAGTGTAGGGGCTACTGGAATTATCAGTTATCAACAGGCAAGGGATGAACTAATAGTTGAAGCAGAGAATAGGATGATAGTGGTTCGGGACTTAAAACGGGCTCAGATAGAGCAGTATTTTGCTGATACTGTTGGTGATGTAGAGTTATTAGCAGATTTACCCTTAGCAGAAAATAGTCTACCATTATTTAGTGAGGCTTATGAACAAGGATTTGATAGTCAAGCCTTTCAAGAAGTTGAAGCTGAATATGGTGATGATATTGTCGGCTTTCAAGAAAGATTAGGTTTATACGATGTATTTTTAATTGATACTGCAGGTGAGGTAATTTATTCAGCTGAAAAAGAGTCTGATTTAGGGACTAATTTAGAAACAGGTCGCTATAGTGATTCTGGTTTGGCTGAGGCTTATCAAGCGGGAAGAGATGAGAGTTATTTAACTGATTTTGCTATTTATGATGTGCATGACCAAGCTGCTAGTTTTACCGCAGCACCTGTGTTAGATGATGAGACTGGAGAGTTATTAGGTGTTGTTGCTTTTGAAATGCCAATTACTGAAATAAATGCAATCATGCAAGAACAAAGCGGAATGGGAGAGACTGGTGAGAGTTATCTAGTTGGAGCTGATTATTTAATGCGTTCTGACTCTCGCTTCCAGCGTGAGAGCACTATTTTAGATTTAGAAGTCAGGACGGATTCTGTTAATGCTGCTTTAGCTGGTGATATAGGAGTTGATATTGTAACTGATTATCGTGGTGAAGAGGTTGTTAGTGCTTATACTCCTTTAGATATTATGGGCCAAGACTGGGTAATGCTAGCTGATATTGATGAGGCAGAGATTATGGCTCCAGTATATACTTTACGGAATATAATTTTTGTTATTGTAGCTTTGGCCCTAATTATTGCTACAGTAGTTAGCTTATTTTTAATTAGAGGAATGATTGTAAATCCAATTGCTAAGGTCAATCGTGTTATTTCTAATCTGAGCCAGAGAGATTTAACTAGCAAGGTAGATCATAAATCTGGTGATGAAGTTGGGCAGATGGCCCAGAATTTGAATGATACAATTGATAAATTAAATAATTCTCTAGCTGATGTAGCTGAAAGTTCTGATGCTGTCTCTATGGGTTCAGAAGAGATTGCTAATGGTAATCAGGATTTATCACAGCGGACTGAAGAGCAGGCATCATCGGTTGAGGAGTTCTCAGCTACAATTGAAGAGATGACTTCATCGATGCAGGCTTCCGCATCTAATGCTACTGAGGCTGATAATCTATCAACTGAGACTGTCCACAGTGTAGAAAAGGGCCAAGATGTGGTGCAAGATATGAAAGGTGCTATGGAGGACATAACTGAAAGTAGTCAAGATATTGCTGAGATTATCTCTAAGGTAAATGATATTGCTTTCCAGACTAATCTTTTGGCCTTAAATGCTGCAGTAGAGGCAGCTAGAGCAGGAGAGGCTGGACAAGGATTTGCAGTTGTAGCAGCAGAGGTTAGAAACTTAGCGGGACGAGCTGCTGAATCAGCCGAAGAGATTGAGAAGTTAATCAATAAGAGTATTAATCGAATTGAGAATGGTAATGACCTAATGGAAGATACAGGGAATGTATTAGATGAAATTGTAGAAAATACTCAAAAGACAACTGATTTAGTAGGTGAGATTGCAGCCTCTTTAAAAGAGCAAAATACTGCTGCTGATGAGATAAGAGATACAATTGAGGAGTTAAATCAAGTAACTCAACAAAACTCATCTTTAGTTGAAGAAATTGCAAGCTCAAGTGAGAATATGAGTGGTGAAGCAATGGAATTAGCTGATTTAGTAGCAGAATTTAATTTAGCAACTAGTAATTTAAATCTTAGTAGCAAGAAAATAAAAAGAAAAACTAAGCAAGCTAGAAGTAATAATCAATCCAGTTCTAAATCACAAACAAGAAATACAAATTCTGAGTCTGAACCAGATATGTTTGAAGATGACTTTGAAAAGTTTTAAGCAATAGAAAGGAGGTCTTAATTATGTCTGATAGAAATATTAGTAGTGATGATAATGCTTTAAATATTTTAAATCAGCAGTTAACCAGTATTTCGGCTGAGAATCAGTATGTTACCTTTGAAATAGGTGATGAAACCTATGGGATAGATATTATGTTAGTTCAAGAGATAATTCGCTATCAAGAACCAACTAAAGTATTTAATGCTAATCCTGTGATTAAGGGCTTAATTAATTTTAGAGGTCAAGTTATTCCAATTATAGATATGCATAAAAAGTTTAAGATTCCTGAGATTGAATATGATAAATTTACAGTTGTAATTGTATTTGAGGTAAAAAATAAGACAATGGGGATGATTGTTGACCGAGTTTCTGATATAATGAGTTTTACAAAGGATGATATTCAGGTTGTGGATAAAGAGTTTGCTGATGATATCAAGACAGAGCACTTAAAAGGAATTGCTAAAAATGAGCAAGATATAGTCTTGTTATTAGAACCAGAACGAGTTTTATCCTTTGAAGAGTTACAAGAAGTTGAAGATGTTAAAGAATCTGAGGTTGAAGTTTTAACAGAAGAGAAATAATAATTAAAAATTATGCTTAGGAGGGATAGTTGTGAGAGTGAAAAGAAATGGTAATCAGGCTGTAGTAATTCCAGATGGAAGAATTGATATTACTAATTCTCAAGACTTAAAAAAGAAGCTATTGGATATTTTTGATGAGGGTTTTGATGAAATTGTGATTGATTTTAGTAATATTAGTAGTATTGATAGTTCTGGGTTAGGAAAATTATTGTTGTTTCACAAGAAGTTAAAAGAGCGTGGTGGTGAATTAAGAATTATTAATGTTGGCAGTGATTATGTTAAAAAAATGTTTAGTATGATTCATTTAAATAAGGTAATTAATATTGAAGGGTTAGAATAATTAATCTACGGTCAGGGTTTAACTCCTGGCCGTAAACTATAGTATTTTAAATTCTAGGGAGTTGATCTTTATGGAAAGAAATTTAGCTCAATTAATTGATGCTCAATTAGAGAATGATATTAAAGAGCT
>LFCJ01001913.1_pt1 | contig 14847 bp, 18 predicted proteins | sample 643141 | NCBI WGS metagenome assembly LFCJ01 (sample SAMN03766243, study PRJNA286221) | soda lake metagenome | biome: soda lake; feature: Kulunda steppe; material: water; isolation source: sample B1-Br-g2 brine of Lake Bitter-1 | place: Russia: Kulunda steppe | collected 2010-07 | reverse complement strand
TGTGTGTGTGTGTGTGTGTGTGTGTGTGTGTGTGTGTGTGCGCGCGCATGTGCATGTGTGTCACACGGTGCACGCGTAGGTGTGAGTGTGTGCGTGCGTGCGAGTTAAAATAATGTGGGCTAAATTATAAAACAATGAAACTATGCATTATATTATGTATTAATATGATCTATTGTTTGATCATCAAAGAATAATGACGATACTTTGCGCGCACTGGTTGAGGGCTCTGTCATGCAGGCTTAAGCTTGCTAACATTGCCCGATGCTGACCAGTTCTCGAGGAAGAACTGTGTTGCATGCACTTCCCCAAGGGCCAAGAGTTATAGAGGGGGAACACGCAGGCTTAAAATGTGTATGCTTTTAAAACGTTTTTAAGGTGTGATCCCCATGACTGGAAGTTATCAAGCTCAGCACTACTTTGGTCCTCTTTCCAAGGTTCCTACAGCAGTAGAGCTTGAAATCTGCCATTCATGGGGCACATACAAGATCGGCCGCCGCGTGACCCCTACTTTTGCCCCCCATATCTCCACATAAGATCACCCAAGGCACCGAATTACATGATTTTTGTGCAATTTTTGTTTAAGTGACAACTTCATTTGAAATTCATTTGAATTGGATATCATTGCACAAATAATGGAGTGAAAAGCCGCAGTGGTTGGTGAACATTTGGCTTGAAGAAAAATCAGAGTCTGGGGTGCCAAAATGGAACCAAAACTGTACACCTTTGAATCTGGTTTTGAGCATCCAGGACTTGTACCATAGATTATGCTTCATAACTGAAGTACACTGGTAGTGTTTTAAAGGCAAAATTAGCTCTGGTTATGTCATTTCGCCTCAATACCTAAGCCATTTATGCCAAGAATATTGGCAGCGCACCCACCCAGGCCACCAGAGTCAATAATTATCTCAGCCAACTTCTCCAAGTGCATCCTCGAGTTCAATGCTGCTGCTGTTCCAGTGTACAAGAATCTCATCATGCACATTAATTATGCAAGTTTGCTCTGCTCTAAATAAAGCTGCATGCAAGAGCCTGGCGTCAAACCCTCACCGACAGACCACCTGGGTGGCTTTCTGCCACACAGCAGCGCAAACAAAACGGCAAAAGCAATGAATGAAAGGAGCAAACCTCCTTGACCAAATGACATAAAGTAGTGTGGACAAGTCTTGTCCTAACTTGGTTTCAATTGAAGCATACTTGATAGACCAACATAAAATAGCCTCGACAGCCCTTGAGCCAGGTCATTACGCCCTTATCAAGCCTTCTCGATAGCTATACACCTGTTGCGAGTATGCAATGCATGCACTTTTCACAATACAAAAATAGGCAGCACCGAATAAAGTTACAGTCAGGCCGAAAAGAAGACGAGGCATTGTAACCAACAAAATATTAGTGTGTTAAGGACATGGTATGCCTGAAGGCAGGAGCAAGGAAACTATTACAGAGTGACCACAGATACTCCAGTTTATGCATATTTGTTACACAAGTGTACACAGCAAATGGATGTCCATAGCTGCGCTGACAGTGAGCCCAACCGTAGCTGACAGTGAGCCCCACCATAGCTGCGCTGACAGTGAGCCCCTCCATAGCTGACAGTGAGCCCCACCATAGCTGATAGTGAGCCCCACCATACCTGCGCTGACAGTGAGTCCCAACATAGCTGCGCTGGCAGTGAGCCCCACTGGTACATTTGACTCCTGGCAAGGACTTGGAAGCAAGGATGAGTTGCTTGTGAGACCCAAGATGCATCCATTGCTCTCATAGCGCTACTACGGGTCATGGCTTCGGTGGGGTGGTGATTGATGGCCACATGAGCCACATTCTGGGCTGCTCCATGAAGAACCCAGCAGAACGCTTGGACCAAGATCCTGGTTTTCCTGCAGGCAGTGCGCATTTTCATTGCCAGTATGACAAGGGAGCGTGGCCAGCGCAGGAAAGGAGCTGACCGCGCCAGCACAAACAATGGCATACAAACCTAGCAGGTCCAAACCTCGCACTTATACACACAACCACTACCAACATTACCACCACTACCAACATTACCACCACTACCGCCACCATGCACCGCAACAGCAAGTGGAACAGGCTGCAGGGGTATGAACACACACTTACACACACACGTTTTTCACACCTGCACCTATCCGCATAAGCGCCTCCTCATCCCTGTAAGGATCAGCATACCGCTCTGAGAGGGCCCTGAGGAAGCACACACAGAGGCAGGAGGGTGCCACGCGAATGACTTGCGCAAGAACTGACTTGGCCAGGAGGGTGCGCTGACTTGGCCAGGAGGGTGCGCTGACTTGGCCAGGAGGGTGCACTGACTTGGCCAGGAGGGTGCACTGACTTGGCCAGGAGGGTGCCACGCGACTGACTTGCGAAAGAACTTAGAAAAACAAGGGATGCCTCTACCCTCTTATCCTGCATGCGAGTGTGCCGTGCAATATGCTAGGCGCCGCCTGGCAGGCATGGTAGGGGTTCCGCAAGCAACAAGCAAGTTCTGGCGCTAGGAGGGCACAAGCTAAAACGTCCAATTTAACCTCAGGCTAGCAGGAACACACAGTCATCTATTTGAGCCAGGTGAAAATGAAGGTCTTTCCACGCCAGCCAGGATGTTGAAGGACATAGCCCATCAGTGCAGGAAGAGCCTGTTTGCACAAGAGGAGGCGCATGGAGGCATGTATGCAGAACCAGTGTTCACCTGACTCCTTCCCCTCACCCCTCTCAAACCCACCTGTCCCCTTGAGAGAGATACATCAGGCACCGCGAGTTGGGCACCACGGCAATGAGCTCTTCCCTATCCCGAGGTTGCATCTGCTGCTGCTGCTGCTGCTGCTGCTGCTGAGCATGACCTTGCGCAGGCGGATGGCTGTCCCCCTGGCTGCCCCGACACGCCGCGTAGATGGCCACCGCCGAGCCGGGCAGCGAAAGCTGCGCCAGGCTTGTGGCCGCGTGGTTGCCCCCGCTCCCCGAAGGCCCGCTGTTGGCACGGTCCCCCCTCATCCTCCTTGCCTGGCCACCCCCTACGACGGCACTGCTGCTGACGGAGTCAATGCTGCTCCTACTGCCCACAGGCCCGCTGCTGAGCGGCCCGGGCACCCCTTGATCTGATGGAAGGAGGACCGCGCGCACCCCTTGGCCAATGACCACCACATCGCCCGCGCGCGCCACGCTCTCCTTTGTCAGCTCCTGCTCCCAGCCTGTGACCAAGAGCTCGGGGATTGCCCTGCATGGCACAAGGCAGGCAACACAGCAGCTGCGCCCTGCTGGTGCTACCATGGCGGCGCTTGGTCCTAAACCTTGCTGCAATGGGAAGCTACCATCCCTGCCACTGGCACACTGATCCGCGGGTCCTCACGGCAGGCATGCGGCTTTTTGTTCTTGCGCATCATGTGAGCTGCATGCGTGCAGGTATGTATGCAAGTGCATGGAAATGCCAGCTCCTTCTCTCCATACGTAGGCAGGCTACTCGCATGTGTGTGTGTGTGTGCGCTTGTGCCTTTGTGTGTATACATATTTTTGAGGCGCACAACTGATCCGTGTGCTTGTGTGCTCATGCATGTGAGCGTGTTTCCAGGTGGTGCACCTGAAGACAGAGGAGGGTAAGAACTCGGGGCACAGCTCTGTCAGCCTGTCAGCCCTGCGCCGCAGCGCGCCAGGCGGAGCCTCCAGTAAGGGCACAATGCAGGGTGCTACAGCTACCTGCACGGAAGCAAGGGCAGGGCGATCACTGCATGTGCTGTGGTACAGGGTGCTGCAGAGGACTGCGCGGAAGCAAGGGCTGGGCTTCCGCGGCACGTCCTGTGGTACAGGGCACTGCAGCAGCCTGCACAGGCATGAAGGATGGTCAATCACTACACAACCCCCAGGCGCTGCGGCCATGTGCACAAACGAATAACACAGGTGGTTGATGCCTGCATGCGTGCAGCAAGGTCGCTACATGCATGGCACCATGTATGCACAGGCAGCAGGTTTGGCAACAAGCAGGGGCTGCATCATATATGCAGCATGAAACACAGGCGAATAGCACGCCATGACGTACCAGCAAGTCTGCCCCCTGCACAGATGTCAGCGCGGCCCTGACCTCCGTGTCATACCAGCATACCAGCTAGTCAGCAACAACCTCTTTGTCATACCAACATACCAGCAAGTCTGCGCCTTGCACAGACGTCAGCGCGGCCTTGACCTCCGCGTCCAGCTTGTGCAGGAGCTTGGAGAGCGTGCCAGGCGCGTAGCGCTTGTGCACGTCTAGCAGGTTGGTGTGGGGCAGCAGCAAGGGGGACGAGCTGCAGATGAGTGGTGCACATCCAGCTGGTTGGTGCGGGGCAGCAGCGGGAGAGACGCATGGCACGTGAGAGGGTGGGGGCGGTAGGGGCAGAACCCTGTACCACTGGGGGACCTTGCCCATGGCAGCAATGGGGCGTGCCTCGCTCAACCAGGGTGCAGGGTTGCAGGCACCGAGGTATGGGGACTTGCAGGTTAGCAGGACGCGCAGGCTCCTGTGTTTGATCTGCAGTGTGTGCAATAACTTATTGCCAATGAGTGGGATGCGGCTTTTGAATTAGGTGAGTGATGAGATCCCCCTGGTGCCAGCAAAAGTTCCCATCTTTGCCTGCCACAGTACCCTGCCCATAGGCACTGCAGGTGTTCCTGACTGTTCTGGTCCCTGCATCTGCACCTGTGCTGGTCAGAGACACGCCTAAAGTGTTTGCAAAGGAGGAGGAGATCCAAACCCCAGACTCTCTAAGCCCAGAAGCAGGCCCTAGGAGGCCTCAACAATGAGGCCCCAAGCCTAGACCCTCAGCCCAGAAGTCACCTGGCCAATCTTTCTGCTCAAAGAACTAACCCCAACATTCAACAACCATCCAGTATCAAGCACATTCCCTCCCTGCATCCATGCTGCTCACCTCAGTGCTTCACGCTTGCGTACCTGTACATGCGCTGCAGCTTGGTATATTGGTAGAGCAGGCGCACAATTTCCTTAACTTCAGCGGGCTCATGGTACACTGCACTTGGCTCCGCAACTGCAAAAGCAAAAGTGGATTGGAAAGCCTGGCCCTTGCCCCTCATGCTCCATGGCAGGACGCACAGCGCACTACCTTGCCATGAAAATGGAGGCTACCGCAAGTAGCTTGTCATAAAGACTGTCTCCACATGAAGTTGTACATCACGGCGCTTCAAGTTGGCATGAAGATGATGATCACTACAGATCAAATTAACCATTTGTATGAAGCCTTCCTTGTAGCCCACCTAGCAGCTCCGCGCAAATGTTCCGCAGCCCTTGGTTGGGCTCACCATCTAGCATAAGCTTCCACTCCTCCTGCACAGAACCAAGCAGCAGCCCACGTGCATGACGTCACGCAGGTTGTGCGCATTCTGGTTCCCTGTGAGATTGCATGGCTTGCCCAGAATTTGTTTGTATGATCTGAGCGCACACTTCAACATTTATGAACACTGTGGCCCCTTGCATATGCACGTGTGTTTTTGTGTGTGTATGTGTGTTCGTGCATGTGTGGGTGTGTATGTAGAGAGAGAAAGAGTGTGCGCGAGTATGTGTGTGCATTTGAGCAACTCCACCTGCCAGCCCCGCATGCGCACCTATGGAACCTGTCTGGGATTTTTTCTGGAACGCTACAAAGTACTGAGGAACCAAATTAATATCAAAACTTACGGGGGAGGAACCTGTGCTTCCCACTCATGTGCACCTAACATAGCAAATGAACACTTGCTCACCACCATGGGGGCAGCTGAGGACACGGGGGATGCTCGCACAGTCCCCAGCTGCCGCAAACACTTGCATTCTTTAATCCATCTTGCTGAGCACAATGAAGGTCTTGCAGTGGAGCACAATGAAGGTAGTTGAGCATGGTGGTTGAGGATCATACAGGATGCCTCTCTTCTGCAATATTACAAAGTATAAATGCGTGTTGGAAGAAGTGTTATGAAGTAACAAGGGGAGGAAGGAGAGTGGGGGGTGAATATGTTGCCGATGGCGAGCCATGGGCGCTCGTAAGTCTGCATGCACACATTCGCTATGTGACCCTCACGGGAAATCTTGCGTCGCCAGCGCTGCATGTCTGCTGCGCATGTCAATTGCCTCGTTGCCCCTTTTTTGACTTGCAGGAAGCGGGGTGGAGCAATTCCCGTCCAGTACCTTTACACAGCCATATTTGTGAGTTAAATTACTGATCTTGGGATTCAGGGACCATGGGTCCCAGGGTGGTTTGCACTCATGGCTGCACACCAGTCCAGGCTCTGAACACCCTTGCTCACGCGAGTGCTTTTCTGTGCCATGGATGCACATTCATATTAACACAATACTTCTATGCTTATATATTATGGTGTGGACCGTGTAGACGTGCATTGGGAAGCTGATGGTATCACAAGGACAGGTGCACTACTCAGATTCCCTGAAGTTGGTTTGCACGCTCGTCTGGATACGCGCATGTGTGAAAGCAGGCGTACATGAAGCAGGTACACAAGAGCTCGAGCATGCATGCACAAGCGTGTGCGTGCGCGTGCGCGCGCGCGCACACACACACACACACACACACACACACACACACACACGCTCGCATGTACACACCCTCAAACACATGTGGGAACACGCACACGCACACACAGCCACACTTTCATTCTTGCATTTCCGCAGCACTCATCTTCTCACATAGCTCGGGGCATACGTGCCTGCATGCACACAGGTTCTGGGTGGCCTGCTGCTCTTTGTTGGATCCAGCCTCTGGCATACTCGGTCAACACTAGTTTCCCATGCAGATGAAGTCGGGCAACTGAATCGCAAGCTGCGCACGTCCGAGGTACAGCATGTTTGCAAATGGTTTGGGGTTGGCTTAACCTGTCCTGTGTGAGCTGCTTGATGCTCTCTAAGCGGGTTAGCGCTGCATGTGCAGTGTTTCTGCCTGTCATGCACATTCATATAGGCAGGAGCCACTGGAGCTGAGCACAAACAGTCCCGTGAGCGAGTGCTTGGATTGGTGCTGAAGTTGGTAGGCGTCTTGTACCCCGCTTGCTCGCTTTGCCTGCTGTGGCAATAGTGTGCTCTTACTCTCCTCACAATTGCGCACAGAATTGCAAGTGTGACAACTGTGTCCTTGTGAACAGAGGCACCATCATACAGAGGAACGGGTGCTGGTTAGCTACATAGAGCAATCCTGCACACAGAGCAATCCTGTTTTCTACCGATGCGCGCAATGGCGCAAGCCACATCACAATGTATGCTTCAGCATGGTGTCCCTCCTTGGCCGAGCATGGTCATGGCCTGAGCTGGCCTGGGCAGCGTGTCAGTGGATGGGCCATGCTTCCAGAAGAATGAGCGGGGATGAATACTAGGTGCCGACAATGTGCATGGACTCTCTCAAGAGAGTCTGTGGGGCACATGCATACCATGACACGTATCCGTGAGTCACCATCTGGTTGCCACCGCTTGGGGTAACAGCTGAGGTGCTGGGTGGTTGTCCCTGGTCAACACGTGATGGGTCGACACGTGAAAGAGTGCACTGTGATGGGCACAAGTGTTTTCCTTAGCAAGTTCATTGTGTGTTCCCCGATTAGGAAGTCTGTTGGAGCCAAGCCTGTGCGCCTTGCGTGCATGCCACAGGGCAGGCGTGCTGTCACTTGTTTGTTGGCTGTGGATGCCGGTATGTGTGTCATTTGTGCCAGCGCATGTGTGTGTGTGTTTCGTGCATGTATGTGTGCATTGTGTTCCTTGTGCTTGCCGCTGTGCGATGTGCCAGCATGCCTGTCGTCTCTGCGCATGTGTCATGTTTGCAGGGCTAGCTCATGTGTGCAGGACCGGTGCAAGCAGCCTCTGGCGCTGGCACCGCACCTGGCAGCTGCCTGCGGTCGTGTGTGCCTGCCGCCGTGCACGCCATTGTTTGTGTGTACACTGTACGTGCAGGGCCAGGTCAAGCAGCAGCGGGCACTGGTGTCGCAGCTGGAGGCCAAGAATCGCCAACTGGAGGGGAGCCTGGCGGACGCGACGCGCGACCTGCGCCTGCGGGATGCGGACCTCAAGCTGCTAGTGGAGCAGAAGGAGCAGAAGGTGGGCCGCTGTGGTTGGGTCTGCGCGTATGTGCAGATGTGTGCGTGCGTGTGCGAGCGTGTGTGTATACAGGCATGCAGACATGCAGGCACGCAGGCAGGCTGTGTTTACATGTGAGTGCATGCGCGGCTGCTTCGGTGCTTGTGTACCCACAGGCGCCTGGGTGCACCTACGCCTTCGTCTCCTGTGCCACAGGGCACACAGGGCACAGAGCTGGGCAGCATGAGGATGATGCTTGTGGCCAACAGGGCCTTCCTCGAGTGATGAGCTGCTGTGTGTGCGTTTGCTGCGACATCCTCGGGCAGTTCGACAAACTGAGGATGGCTGTTGTAGGCTGTCACAGCCTATTGCTTGCCTGGACCTTTGCTTCTTCTTCTGCTCAGCACGACCAACAAGCAACCGAGATGACTGTGCTGCTGTCCTTCACCCCCTTCTTTCCCCCCTCTATATCCTTGCCCATGCTCGCCACTGTCTACGTGCCCATCCGCTGACTATCAGGGCTGCTGCCTCAGTGGCAGCACAGGCGCTTTGCCACCAGCATGGGAGTGCACGATAGGGGGTCCTCTGCTGACTGCCTAGGCTCACTTAGCAGCTGTCCAGTCTTGAGCCCTCGCCCTCAGCTCTCAGACCCATTGACTTGGTGAAACCTCCAGAGGCGGCCTGCTGCACGTCTTCCAATGTATGATTTGGATTGGCCAGGACGTGGCGCTGCAGCAAAAGCCACCCCACACCTCAGCGGGCCCACCTTCAGGACTCATGCGGGCCCACCTTTAGGACTCATGCGCCCCTCCAGGACATCTCCCCTGCGCTTTGCCTGCATCGTGCCTGCAGGAAGCTGCCCAGAGGACCAAGATGATTGAGCTGGAGGCGCAGTGAGTGTTTGGCCTGGGGAGCAATGCACACAGCACCTGCACTGCAGCCGCATTTGCGGGGAGCAGCACACAGAGCACCCCCGCTGCAGGCAATTTTGCTAGCAGCGCACCCCCGTCTTGCAAGCCTGCCCTGCATACACTGTGGCCCTTGTGCCAAAACCTGCGCTGCTTTGTGTGTCACTAGGCACTAGCTGTAATCAGGTCCATGCCCAGTCACTAGCTGTTACTAGCTGTCAATAGGCACTTGCTGCGGTCTGGTCCATGCCCAGTCACTAGCTGTCGCTAGCTGTCTGTCACTAGGCACTAGCTGTGATCAGGTCCTTGCCTGGTACGTCATGCACACCCAGAAAGGCTGCCCCAAAACCGATACATGCCCCGCAAAGCTGCCCAAAGGCCAATGCAAGCTCGGCAAAGCTGCCCAGAAACCAAGGGTGGCGCTGCTGTGTGTGCGCAGGCTGGAATTCGAGAAAACGGCGGTGCAGACACTGAACGCCACCATCTCACAGATGGAGGCAGCACACTCTGCCCGGGAGGCAGACTGGCACGAGCTGTCGGCGCGGTGGATGCAGTTCGAGAAGGAGTTGACCAGCGACAACGAGCGGTGGGTGCGCTGCCGTGCCTGCGTTCTTCAGCCGCAGAGGGCCCCCCCACGTTTTTGGCTGGCAGCCCGCTGTCACTGCGCAAGCGATGCCTATGTGCTTGTGTCGCGCACCTACACGCGCCTGCATGTGCTGAAACTCGGGGTAGTCCCATTTGGCACATTCCACCTTTTAAAGGCGCAACTAAGTTTGATGGAAGGCCAAGTTCGCGAATCATTTGGTTGCTTTCTCGTTCCGTGTTGGGGATGGGCCCTGGAGGGCCTGCTCCCTGCCAATCCCACCTAGTTCAAGACCCTCTCCTATACTTATTCACAGTCTGCTCGATCTTACTGCATGATTGTGCAGCAAGAAGAATGGCAGGTTAGTTTCTCTTTTGGTGGAAATGCGTTGTAAGGGCCAGCTGAAACTGCATGGAATGTCAGTGAAAATGCTCAGTGTCAATTGCCTTAGTATTAAGCTTGATATCAAATTTTCAAGAATATTCGGTGCTTATGAGGCAGAAAGGGATAGAATTGGGGCCAAAGAGGGACGTGAGGCCATAGAAGTCGCAGGCCATAGAAATCGCGAGCGCCATTTGCAAAATTCACAAATTTTTTGCTTGAAACGGAACCATCAGCATACACAAAATGAAAGACCCAACCCTACTGGAACTGCTCGGCTCCATAGCTTATACCCATCCGGGGCTTGCATGCGCCAGCAAGCTAGGTGGCAGGCATTGCCGGCACAATACGGCGATCCCCGGCTACTGGCCATGCCCGCAGAGAACATTGCAGTTGCGAGGACACTGTAGTTGCCATTAACTGGCAGAGCCCGCAGTAACATGGTGGGCACCATGGCTCCACCTGCGTGTGATCGGGCCCGCAACCTGCGCACATCTGGTGTGTGCATGCCTTGCAACCCCGTGCACGCCTTAGGCAGCAGAGCTTGCGGAGCAATTGAATGGCGACGCCTATGCCTTTATGTGGCGCGCATGACTGCGCTGCGTGCTCCTCCATGGCATGCGTGACAGCCTGGTGTGTGTGTGTGTGCTTGTTCACCTTGCACAGGTCGCCAGCAGGACGCGTGCAGCGCAAGGGTAGAAACAGCTGTGCTCCTCCACACATGCCACACACAACCACGCTGCGCGTGTGTTCTTGTCCACTCAACGCAGGCTGCTGGCAGAGCTGGCAAAGCACGAGGAGACCAAGAATGCAGTGGCGGAGGGTGGCTTTGCGCACGCACACACCATGCCCGGCGAAGAGCCCCTGGCGCGTGCAGAGACAGAGTTCAAGCCACGCACGCAGGTTCGTGTAGGTGCACGCACGCAGGTTCGTGTAGGTGCACGCGCGCACACAGACACATGTGCCCCTATTTATGCTCATGCGCGCGCTCGTGTGTGTGTGTGTGTGTGTGTGTGTGTGTGTGTGTAAGAAAGTTTGAGTGTTTTTTAGTTGCAAGCATGTGGCGAGTATCCGGAAGGATCATCATTGCTTCGGCAACCAAAGATGCAGTATGTATCTGTAGCTATCTGTGGCGCAAGCGCAAGTTTGGTGTGCCTGCGCACAAGCGCACATGTGCACAGCAGAGTGAAAGAACGCGCGCGCGCACATGTGAGCTACTATGTGCTGCAATCCCTCTTGCTCTTTGTACAGGTGTGCCGCCTGAAAGACAAACTCCTCTCAAATCACACATTCACGCACACATACAAACTTTCCTGCATGCAGCTGCCGCCTGAGGACGAATTCTGTCAAGTAATTTTGAACATTCACACACGCACACACGCACGCACGCACGCACACACACTTTCCTGCATGCAGCTGCCGCCTGAGGACGACTTCCTTGCGCGTCAGCGCCAGCTCATCCAGGAGCAGGAGCGGCTGCGGCGCGAGCAGGAGCGGCTGATTGAGGAGCGGCTGCGGCAGGAGCAGGGCGGCGCAGGCCGGCTGGAGATGGGCAGCATGGGCCGCAAGGGGGGCTTGGGCGGTGGCGGCGATTGGGACCGACCTGCGTACGAGAGGGGGCAGGAGCAGGTGCGTGCGCGTGCGGAGGCAGGCATGAGTGTGCGTCTGTGCATAGGTGTGTGCCTTGAACCCCGGCCGCAGCCTGCGGAGGTGCATGCTGAATATGTGCTGGTGCGCGCGCGCATCCACCTCCGTTTCCTTGTGTACCTTATCGTGTGTGTCCGCATGTGCGATTGTGTAGGTGTGCGTGTGCTTGTATGCGCAGCGCGCGCGTGTGTGCCCGCTGTGGGTGTCAGGTGCATGTGAGTGCCTGCGTATGCCCGAGTGTGTGCATGCGCGCTCAGTGCAGGGTGGCCCAGAGGCTGTGGGGGGGCCCAGAGGCTGTGGGGGGGCCTCTAGCGCTATGTGCGTGCATAGGCATTGCCTCACGTGAGCGGCGCGCGCCGCTGCATCCTCTGTGCAGGGGCTGGGCGAGCCCCTGGGCAGCAGTGGGGCCTCTGGCGGCCATGGGCACCAGGGCGTGCAGGACGCGCCAGCGCCCGACCTCGGCCACTCCCACCACGACGCCCACTATGACGAGGCGCACGGAGGGCACAGGGACTGGTGCGTGCGTGTGCGCGCGAGCTGAGGCATGCAGAGGCACCAAGGCGGGCCTTGAGGAGCTTGCTGTGTGAGGGGGATGGGCCAGGACGTGTGCGTGAGTGTGTGGGTGTGTGTGTGCAGACAGACAGGCACTAGAGCACTAGGGCCGCAAGGAATATGTGCGTGACGTGTATGGGCCACGATGTGCGCGCATGGGGGCATGCAGGTACCAAAACTGGGCCACGGGAACTAAGTGTGTGGGAGGGATGGGCCACTGGAGAGCAGGGGACAGGACAAACGGGGCCGCATGCCTGCATATGGGGATCAGGTGCACGATTGCACAAGCTGGCGCGCGGCAGCAACTGCGCGTGCCTGCGGCCGCCTGTGCCAAAGCCACGAGCACGCATGCTCAGGGCTTTTTCCATTTTCGGCACGTGCGCACAGCGTGCACACAACCGTGCACTGGCCAGGGAGGTCTCCTTCACTATACTTCAATCGCTTGTACGTGTTTGATGTGTCGAATTTCTAGCAGCAGGACTGGCTGTCTGGTTTGGTGGGGACTGCGTGCACAGGCGTGCCATGAAGCGCCAGTGGCTGAGCATACACGTACACACACAAGCGCGCGCACGCACACACGCACACACACATACACACACAAGCACACACACACACATATGCACGCACACACATACACACACACGCACGCGCAAACACGCGCGCATGCACACACACGCACGCATGCACACACAAGCTGCCCAAGAGGCACAACAGACAGCTGTTGTGCGTGGGAACTCCCTGGGGCTGCGTGTGTGTGCAACGCGCACGCAATTGCACACGCCTGTGCGCGTGCACTGGCGCTGCAGGGACGACTGGGATGGCGCGCACAGGCACTGGGACGACGACTACCACCCGGGCGCATGGGACTATGATGATTACCACCACGGTGTGTGTGTGTGTGTGTGTGTGTGTGCATTTCTATGTCCGCAGCATGTATGTCGTGCGTGTACATGTTTGCGCGCAAGACAGGTTCATGTATGTGCAGACACGCCAACGTGCATGCGAGCGCAGATGTTTGCACACGCGCATGAATGCACACGTTTGTGTCTGCGCACGTACACGCACGCACCCTCTTGAGTTCCTGAGCGCACGTCCTTGTACCATCAAGTGCACAAGTGAGAGCGCAGCGTGGCGTGCATACCTCGCAAGCCATGGAAGTGTGGCAGGGCCTTGCAAGCCATGGAAGTGTGGCAGGTCCTTGCAAGCCTTAGTAGTGTGGCAGGGCCTAGCAAGTCTAGTTTTGCAAGCCTTGAGAAGTGAGGCAGAGCTGCCGAGGATGCAGCTTCAATCCTCGCAGGGTGATCTGCAGTCACCGGAGGCGTGAGTTGCAGCCCCTTGCGGTGTTAGCCTTGTGGTGTCTGCCGCCGCCTTCCGGCGAGAGTTGCAGCCCCTTGCGGTGCAAGCCGCAGCCTGGGGGCTGGAGGGAGGTGGAGGGGAGGCCAACAGGGGGCCGCAGAAGGAAAGCCGCCCAAAATGCTTGTACTTTTGCGCACCACTGCCTATGACAACAATTGACTGAAGATTTGTTTAGTGTACTTTCATGATTCATTGCTCGATTCAGTTTCAAAGTCGATATAATCACTATCCAAAAAATTTACGAAATTATATATGTCAACCGTGTATTGGAGGCCTTCCGGGGCCTCTGTGTGGCGCACGCTGACCTCTGACTGGATGCGTGCTGCGTGCATGCCAACACTGCAAGTGTGTGGCATGCACAACGAGTGGAGCGCGCGCTCACGCAACGCAGGCAAGTGTGTTCTGCCTGTGTGCATGTGCTCGTAGGCGACTGGGACCACCATGGATGGGATGACTATGGCGGGCACCTGGACCCCCTGGACCAGGTGTGTGCATGTAAGGTGGCTGCGTGCATGTGATCGAGTGCATGCTGTGGGCTGAAACCCCCAGACCAGGTGCCCCCCGGACCCCCTAGACCAGGTGCGCGAATCGCCTGGGCCACAAGGGGCGCTTGTGCGGGGCGGTCGCATGCGTGCGATCATGTGCATATGCTGTGGGCACAAGGACTGAGCCCCAGCCGACAGGTGCTTGCGCGAGGCACCACATCAGCGTGTGCACTTGCAGCTGGAGAGCACTTGTGCAGTCGCAACTCACATGCACGCGCCCGCGTGCGGGCGCTTCTCAACGGCTGTGAGCGTATGGCCGTGTGCGCGCCCCTTCTGGCCCAGGCAGTTTGCGCACCGCCTATGCATGCTGCTGCCGTGCACGCCGTGTACTGTGGCCGCCACGTGCGCAGCCCACGGCTGCTGCGCTACGCTACTGCCGGCCCTCAGAGCACAGGCCCCCGATGTCGCCATGCCTTGCTGCCAATCCACTGTGTGTGCCGCCCACCGCTGCCGCGGTACGCCTCTGTTTTAAGCATGCCCCGCGCTCCCCGCGCCGCCGTTGCCGCGCACGTGATGCGTGCCCGAGGCCTTTTGCGCATGAGGGCACACTCAGTTGCGTGGGCGCGTGCGTGCATGCACACGTGTGTGTGTGTGTGTGTGTGTGTGCAGGCGTGGATTGGCGACAGCCTCGAGGGGGATGACGGCCCCTGGCCGGGCAGCCACCCGGTTGAAGGCGGGCACCACCACGGCCACGACCACCTTCACGCGCCCCACCATGGCGAGCAGCTGTACGGCGCTGCAGGCGGGGCGGGCCCGGAGGCAGCAGCGGCGGAGACCGGTGGCAGGCTGCCGGTGCTGGGCAGGGATGAGGATCCGCCGGTGCTAGGCAGGGGTGTGCCCCCG
>LFCJ01001912.1_pt1 | contig 14849 bp, 16 predicted proteins | sample 643141 | NCBI WGS metagenome assembly LFCJ01 (sample SAMN03766243, study PRJNA286221) | soda lake metagenome | biome: soda lake; feature: Kulunda steppe; material: water; isolation source: sample B1-Br-g2 brine of Lake Bitter-1 | place: Russia: Kulunda steppe | collected 2010-07 | reverse complement strand
GGGGGTCCTGCTGGGGGGGTGTGCTGCGAGTCGGCTGAGGTAGTCGTCGGGATAGAGGCGGGGTGAAGGAGGGGGGAATCTAACGAGGGGTCGGAAAGGAGGGGCACAGGCGGATGGGTGAGCGCAGCCATGTGTTTGAGCGAGGGCGGGGGTGAGGAGTCCACAACTGGGACCGCCAAAGATGGGGGGGCCCCAGAGGACACAGAGGACACCGGAAGTATGCAAGCGGTGGCGGTGTGCCGCCCCTGCCCCTCACCCCAGCACCCCCTCTCCCCGCCCAGCGCACGCGCGGCGGGCACGACCGGATGGCACAACGCGGCCACGACGCGCGCGCAGGCCGCGGCGTACTGCTGGGCAGGCAGCAGCGTGGCGGCGGCGTCCAGGCAGCAGGGCAGCAGGCCCCTGCACAGTTCGGAGCGCGGCGCGGCGCCTGCAGCGCAGGTTTTGCAGAGGCATGAGCAATGGGTGTACACTTTCGCAGACATGGGGTGCGCACAGGGCAATTATGGAGGCAAGGGGTGCACATTCATGAACGCGTGGGGGGCACCTTTACAGAGGCACAGATGCTTGCTTCCATTCAAGCAGTGCACACAAACAGAGGCGTGGGGGCGGGTGCACGTGCTCAAATGGACAGTGCACATTGATATAGGTGGTGCATTTCTGGGATGAATGGGGCATTTGGAGATACAATGGGCCCCCAAATGCTGTGTGGACTCCTTGAGATCACGCACCCTGGCCACCAGCTGCGGCGTGAGGGTGTGCAACAGCTGCCAAGAGGCTGGGCACACAGCCAGCGCAGGGGCAGCGGTGCGCGAGGGACTGCAGCTGCCCCAAGGTCAGGCAGCTGCTACATGAGGACGCGGCATCATGCCCTACAAGCAAGCAACCACCCACCAATGAACATATACGCACGCCTGGCACGCCCAGCCTGCCTGGCGCCCCCCTGGCACGCCTGGCCTGGCACGCCTGGCCCGGCCTGCCTGGCGCCTTATCCTAGAGCCCCCCTGGCACAGTCGACACCATGCACTCACTCACTCGGCGACGGCAATCAAGGGATGCCGGCCCTTTTTTGAGCACTCAGTGACCCTCTGCACTCAGCGACCCATCTTTGAGCACGCAGTGACCCTCTTCTTTGAGCGTTCAGTGGCCTTTTTTTGAGCACTCAGTGACCCTTTTTGAGCACTCAGTGACCCTCTGCACTCAGCGACCCATCTTTGAGCACTCTGTGACCCTCTTCTTTGAGCACTCAGTGGCCTTTCTTTGAGCACTCAGTGGCCTTTCTTTGAGCACCCAGTGACCCTTTTTGAGCACTCAGTGACCCTCTGCGCTTTGCCAGCTCTACCATTGCACGCCCCAGCCTGCACGCTCCAGTGCGCCAGACCGTGCATGGGCGGCAAGCCGCGCGCTACAGCCCAGAACAGGCCACGGGCCAACTCAGGCCAGCAAAGTGTGGAGGCCCTCCCAATGAATATTGTCGCTTGCTCTGCAATTGCGTGCATGGCCCTTGCGAGCTTAGCCTGCCATTGTTCATCCAAGCATGACGTGGAGGCTTCCAAAAGCAGTGCTGCGCCAGTTCCACCCAAACCGTGACAAGCCGAGTGCCCTAGCTCGGCAGGCACAGGTGTGCAGCACTTCACTCACGGAGCAGAGGGCTAAGCTGCCCTCGCTGGGCAAGTACAGCTGTGCAGCCCTTGACCCACCAGGCAGAGGTTAAGGTAGCAGAGCGGGCATGCACACTGCAGGTCACACCCCTGTCTTGCCCTCATCCTTTCCAACACATTAACGTAGGGTCATTACGGCACAAACATGAACAGGATCTGTATGAAAGGTCAGGCTCCCAATGTCTGATTTTTCTAAATCTGACGCCTTTTCATCTGAACGTGTGTGGCTGCGGCCGCTGCCGGACTCTCACTCACCCCAGTGCACCAGGCCATGGACCACCAAGGCTAGCACAGCCTCCAGACCCTCCAGGTGCGCGTGCGAGGAAGCAGATGCCCCATGCGGGAGTGCGGCGCTGGCGCCAGGCCATCCCCGCGCCTACAGGGCAGTGTTTTTGGTGCAACTTTGCGCGGCAGTTGTGCTTCAGCGGTCTGCTACTGATGCGGCACAGCACGTGCCTCTGCAAGCAATGGTGAGCTTGCAGGTGCATGCGCGCCGCGCGGCAGCAGCCCCAAAGCTGTGCAAGCGTTGGATGCATGGGCTGTGCACGGGCTGCAAGCGGCGCGCACTGCACCATAGGCCGCAGAAGTAGAGCGCACCGCACCGTGGGCCGCAAAAGCAGAGTGCACTGCACCATGAGCCACAAAAGTGGAGTGCACTGCACCATGCGCTGCACAGAAGAGTGTACTGCAGCAAAGAAATCGGAGCGGGTCCCGGCTGACCTTGCATGAGGGGCAGTGTATGCATCACCGACAATAAGGGTCCTTTACTACAGGCTGGCCAGGGAAGGATCCCAGGCTTATGAGCCGGCCAATCCCCAGTACAGCCCAAGCCTGGGCCTCTGATGATGATGTAGCTGTTGGGTTGATCGAGGGAACAAGCCTGGCTTCCTCAGATCCAGGCCGGCCAACGCCACAGACCACTGTGGGACGTTGATTGTGCCATGGGGGGGGGGACTGACACACTGTGGGATACTCTGTTGAGGCGGATAGTCAGTTGGCCAGCACCCCAGCAAGAAGACGCACACACGGCGACGGTGCGCACTGCTGGCGACCCTCACTCCAGCCAATCGAAAGCGCTCGGCGGCGAGGAGGGTGTACGCCAGCGACTAAGGGGGCCATGCAACCCGGAGAGGCTGGGCTATTGTTGTGAGTGGCGCATCTTTTGCAGCCACAGGCCCAGCGGCGAGAGTGGCGGTGGGGAGACAGAAGGCCTATGGCCTGAGCTCTGAGAGGTTGGGAAAGGGCGAAGGCAAATAGCAGCCTTCTACTTTTGCAACAGGGTTGCGCTGCCACATGTGGCCGAGGCTCGTGCAACTGTGCAGGTCATCCGGCAGTGGTCCAAGGCCAGGGCTTGCTAATCAACAGGTGGCCGGGCGCTCTACGCCCTATCCGTAGTTCATAGAATAAGAGCCTCCTCTGTACTGCTGGGTCTTGCAAGCAGTGTCATGAGGCCTGCCAGGGCATGGCATGCATGAAGGCCTTTTTAGGATTCTTAGGGAGAGCGTTAAGATGAGTGAGCGCCCGCGCAGTTCAAGAGGCGCAACACAGACTGTCCATCCATTCCCTTGTAGTGAGCAGGCCGCACTGGTAGTGCGGCCAGGTGCCATCACATCATGCGTGTGTTCCACATGAGTTAGCGCATCTTGGCGCCTGCAGCAGCACCTGGAGACTCACAAGCTCTTGTCTTGGTGCCCGCCAGGTCAAGCTGCGTCTCGCAACTTACAAGTTGTGCCATGAGGTCCGTCAGGAGGTCCAAGCAGGCAGATAGGCCCAGCGTGAGACGATGCAAGCCCCCGTGTGCTGCGGCAGCAGTAACGCAGCGCTGCACGAGTCCCCTGGCCAGGTTACCCCCATGTCCAGCAGCCGCCCCTGGAGGAGGCTGGTCGCGCGCATGTTGCGCAGCGGCGGCAGCAGCCACACAGAGGGGGCGCGCTACGGGGTGGCTGTGCAGGGGGTCGAGGCTTGAGGCGGCCAGCACGCGGGGCAAAAGCGTGTCCAAGAGGTGCTGTACCAGGTACTGGTGGAGATGCTTGTCACCCTGCCTTGAGACGAGCGTTTGGAGCGCGGCTGCCAGGCACGCTTGCAGGTGCAGAGGAACATGCTGACCGGATGCCCCTTCTGATTTTGCCTTGAACAAGCCTGTCGCCTCGTCCACAGTGTCTGCATGGATGCTGAGGCCAGCGACGGCGTCCTCTGGGAAGGTGGTGCTTGTCTGGGAAGACAGCAGAGGGGGACGGGGGAGGGAGGTGATTTAAGGAGCTATGCTGGCCGTGTACATGGTTTACGCCTTGCACAACTAGCCTGCATGCGTGAAACACATGAACCATGAATACGCAGAATATACCTGACATAGCAGTTCTACAGCCTCGTGCAGCCCAACAAGCGGAATGTGCATGCAGGCACGCTCAAAAGCTCTGCAGCTCATTTCCGACAGCCTTGCTGCTTTAAGTTCAAGTGGTCAAACTGCGGCTCAGTCAACATTCAGCAGGAAAAATCATGTTTACTCAAACTAAGCACACGAGGAGAGATACAGAGAAATTCATAAAATCTAGAGACTACCCAATAGTTCACAGTCTTGAAAAGACATGTCCAGCCGCACAATCTTCAAGAAGATAATCTTATAATGTTTTAAAAGTATTATACATTTGGAGATGACGCCTGATTGATCGCACGTGACATGAGCGATATTTGATGTTCCAAGAAAATATTGCGACACGTATCCTCATAAAATTGCACAAGATAGCACACACCCCAAGATGAGTGCTCAGGAACACGAGGGGACGCTCCCTCGCAGAGCTACCGGTGGCCAGGCCATTGGCGAGGCTATTGCAGAAAAGCTCAACCCGGTTCTTCCCAGGTATGTCTGATTGTACGAGGGTGATTGCAAGCACTACGAGACCCCTTACACGCGGTCTCGCCTTCATGTGGCGAGCTCGAGACTGGAAATCCTGCGAGAAGGAACGTTCCTTTCAGTTAACCGGACTGAGCTGTGTTAACCCCTGCAATGCGCAGAGCAGCGGTCTGCTGCTCAGCCGTCTTTCCACAATTGCATACTCATTCGCCGCACGCGCAGTGTCGACATTGAGAAAGTGAACGACCTTGCGGATCAATCCGTCCTGGCAAAGCACCAGGACTCGCGCGGTCCCTGGGGAGCCTACTGCAGGTGGCACGTCTCCCTCAACAAGTGAGTCTAGCAGCAGAAAGTGCTTCCAATGCAACGCTCTAGTCCGGGCACGTGTCTGATGACAACCCCGGATGACACCCCCACGTCTTACGACATAAAAATCACGAGAGTCCCCGTGTGTGAACTTCTTCGGGATGAGGCCAGGTGCTCGTGCTCGCTGTTATATACAGCGGATAGGACGCATTAATTAGCTGCAAGCACAAACAAAGGCACAAGGAGTGCAAGCAAAGGTTAAATGTGCACACCTCAAGCACAAGCTCGTGCCCTCGAGGGCTAGTATAGACATTTATGGACAGCGTAGCATGCTGCCCCTGCCTGCTTTTGCTTGCAGGAAGGTGACATCATCATGGTTTGGGCGCTACTTTGAATGCGACAAGAGGAACACCACGTTTTTTGCAGAAATAAGGGCTGGCCTCATCTGCTTCCTGACAGTGGCTTACATCATTCCTGTGAGTGCAGTGCATACGCAGTGCTATGCACATGGCCATGCTGATGAACTCTAATTTCATGATAGCTACTAGATCATCACAGGAACAGCAGCACTGGAGCATTAATGCATATGCAAGCCAGGGCTGGCTCTGCACAGGATCGTTGACTTGCGGAGGCATGCCCTTTTACCCGGGCATGACAGGTGCACACGACAGGTGTGCACAACAGGTGCACCTTAAGTGGGCCCACATTGCGCACATTCGTTGGGGCCCTGCTTTGCAATCGTAGCGACAGCTATAGCTCGCAAGATTCCTGCTATGATTAATTGTCTGCATGCCCTTGGTATGCCTTCATATCAGCTTTGATCTTGATGCATTCAACTTCGGGAATTATGCCGCTGTCACGTGTGGGTTGATCTCAGTTTGACCCCGAATGGTGTAAAATTGTGGCAAAGCAGTTGAACTGAACTTTCATGAACCAGATGGAATTATTGATTGCTGATCAGGTCCAAGTTTGTGCCATGAAAGCATTTTATGATTGCTTTCCATGAGCTTAGAGGCTGGGGCCTCAGTTGAGTATGCTCTGCTGCGGAATTGACTGAGGCCTCTGGCACAAGATCTTTTCATTCTTTGGCGGTGCGCCTGCCTGTCTGAGTGCACACCCTCGCTCAGTGCGTCCATTGTTCTTGTGTCTCACCTTGAGGGTTTGCAATGCATGTCCTGCAGGTGAACTCGGGCATTCTGGCGGACACTGGTGGCAGCTGTGAGCCTAAGGACGAGTGCAGCCCTGGGGCGTACGAGGATGCGGGCGATGAATGCAAGTTCTTTGATGCTGGGTACCTGGCCTGCGTGGCAGACGTTCGACAGCAACGTAAGTGAGCAGATTAGTGACGGTCCATTGTTTAGGGGATTTTGTGTTGCAAAAGCATGTAAAATCTATTGCTTTGCTCTCACTCACTCTGGTGATGAAGACGCAGCATGCCTGCACTTCAAACTTGGTTCCTGCCCTTGCCTGCAGTGATTGCTTCGACTTGTATAGCCGCCTTCCTTTCGACTACGATCATGTCCCTGGTTGCTCGCATGCCTATGGCCGTTGCGCCAGCGATGGGTAAGAGGTTTGCAGTAGCTTGATAAGAGTTCCAAGAGTGATCGCATTCGCTCATGAGCAGCTGAGTCCTAGTATCCCTGCTCTTTCTGTAATTTTGTGCCAAATTGGGAGCAGACAATGAATTTACACCAGCCAGGAGGCGTGAACCAGAAACAAAGTGAATGTTACAGTTACTTACTTCATGACATTTTCTGGCAACTTAAACACTTAAGCCTGTCCAAACATCCTGAACCAACAAGCAACATCATCTCAAACCTGCACTAGCTCGCTCTCTCTCTCTCTCTCTCTCTCTCTCTGTGTGTGTGTGTCTCTGTGTCTGTGTTTGAAAGCAGGAATTGTTTTAGTTTGTTATGCAGCCTGCACTGCTAGTCACGCAAGTCATCATAATACTTAAGCTTTTTGTGCACTTTGACTTGCACAGCCAATCATCATGAGCACTTGCTAAAATCCTTGCAAAATGAACAAAAACGCATTGCTGCAATGATTGCTGCCACAGGCATCAATGCCTACTTTGCGTACACTGTCGTGGGCTTCCGTGCAACGGGCCTGATCGGCTACAAGCAAGCTTTGGCGGCCGTCTTCATTGAGGTGAGATTAGCTTATGAACTTAGGTGTTTGGGTTGCACACACGCTCGGCTCTGCAGGTCTTCTTTTTGTCTGCAATGGAGAATTGTGCATTTTCAAAGGTGTAATCTTTAAGTTTGTCTGAAGGAATGCCTGCTCATTGTGCAACCCGAACATTTTAGTTCCTTAGCTCAGAGGCTCTGAGGGGTTCCTTTGCGTCAATGTGGCACGCATTTCCTAACTTCCTAGCTAGCCCTCTGCTTCATACCTGCAGGGAGGCAAAGGCCACCAAAATTTATTATCATCACCCTGCCGCTGTTCCTCACAACTGCTCTGCTATCATTCCTCATAGACACTCTGCCACCTCGCCATGCAGGGAATTATCTTCCTGTTCCTCTCCATTTGTGGCCTGCGCGTCAAGTTCCTTGAGCTAATTCCCAAGTAAGTTGTGTGCCTTTTTAATAGCATACAGTCTGTTGAGTCTTGTGCTTGTTTTCAAGCATACGGTCTGCTTGGGACCTCTCGAGCGAGTCGTGTGTCTTTTCGTAGCATGCGGTCTTGCCTGGGACCTCCCGACAGGGAGCCTTTGGAAAGGTTGTGAATTGTGCTGGCTGGGAAAGGATCTCGGCACCACAATTTGTCCTGCCCTGCTGCTGGCCAGAGTCCAGGGGTTGTTCAGGTAGTTGATGGTTTGGTGGTTGGGGAAAGCCTGGTCTAGGAAATCCCACGGCATCGTGACACCTAGCATGTGCAAGGCTACTAAGTGAGCAAGGAGATTGGCAGGCTAGTACTGCGTATCCTGCAATATGTCAGGAATAACACAAACGTAGGAAAGCACAGAACAGAAATATACCCACTTTGTAAGATGCACAACTCGTCTAGTAAATGGCCAAAGGTCTTTGTGCTGATTTTGGCGCAAATATCCTTCTTTAGAGAGCCAGTTAGAGGGCAACCCATTAACCTGCCACCTTCTTCACACAACAGTATGATCACTCTCTTGTATGTCCTGCTTGCTCAGGCACATTCTGTACTCCACTGCCGTCGGCATTGGAATTTTCCTGTCGTTTATTGGTCTGCAATTTGAGGTGAGGCAATGCAATCATGGCACACAACAATTAGGAGGCTGGTCTGTGCCTCATCAAGGCTTCGCATAGCATGTTTCTACTGTAGAGCTGGACAGCACACTCCCAAGACTTCTCCTCCACAAGTACTGCTTGGAGCTTAGCTAGGTTAAAAACTTCAACTGAGCTGGCAATCAAGATTTGTTCCTGTGCCAATCTTTGCAGAATGGTGTTGGCCTTGTAACGGGAGACTATGCTACGTTGGTCACATTAGGAGGTAAGGAAAGCTAGAGGGTTTCTGAACACTGAAAGCTACCTCGAAATGGTTAATTTGGCGGGTTGTTGGAGGTTTTGGTACTTGGTTTGAACCACTAGGACCTTACTCGAACAGGCTTGTGAACACGCTCTGAAGCCTGCACCTCCAGGACCTGTGAGAAAGTGCACTCTCGAAACCTGATGAAGGCTTCCTCTCCATCTTCTGAATTGCAGGTTGCGACCTGGAGTACCAAAAGCCCTTGTATGCAATCCACCCCTCTGAGGCCAACTTTGAGACAATTTGGTGGGTGATGTCTGCAAACTGGCCTGAGTTTGTTACCAATGAACCAAAACATTGATACCTTCCATCATGAAACTCTGCTGTACCTCGGATGTGCAGCATTTTCTAAGCATCAGCCCTTCCCACTTCCTCATCTACATGTGTCTATGGTAGCTGTCTTCATCAAATACTTCCTGGCTTGTGATTCCTGCCTTTATCCGTGGCTTGTTTCCTTCTGTTGTCTCCTTGCCAGTCTATCCCTTGAGCTTTCTTTTTCTGCTACGGCCCACAAGGAGCTGCTATTCTTTGGGCCCCTTGCACAACAAAACCATGAGCAATGGCCAACATGTTGCCTGCAGTGGTGGCGGGCCTGATGCACCTCTTGGCCTTCCTCCTGGTGGTCCCAACTACGCATGTGGTGCGCTTGCGACTCCTGTTTACATCATCCCTCAATCCATCCATGTTGGGATGTCATTGGAGCCTATGTCGTGCCTGAGAGTCCCACCATGGACAACCTTATCTTGTGTATCTTATCTTGTGTTATCTCCAAAAAAATGGGTGTTAAAGCCCTTCACAAGTTTCCTTGCCACCTTGCGTGTGCTTTGGGCATGGGCGTGGTAGCTTGGAGGTTGTTCAGGCTTCTGCGCTGTCCATAAGCATCTGAGCAGCACTTCTGTACAGGAACTCTAGTTCCAAGTGCATACTTAGAAATCCATGTTTTTTTGTGTTTCAATTTACTAGCACACCTCCAACCATATGTCCGCAGGAGGAGGTCAGCTCAAAGCAGGAACCCTTTGGCTAGGATTCATGTCTGGGTGAGTCACACGCTGGAAGCAGACAGGCTCCACACTGAGTCGGAGCACTCCTTGTCGATTTGGCACACCACTTGATATCACAGATGGGCCCTGCCAGTCAATATCACTAGAGCCACCACACTTGATATTCCAGTGAGCTTTTCCTTTTTTTGCAAAAGCGTCAGTCCCTTGTGGACTCGCACAAGGACAAGCTTGTGATCAGACCAGCTCAGCGCATCCTGCTGCAGCCGGCCTGCTGTCTGTTGCTGGCTGCATGTTCACCAAACCCGAGCTTGCCTGGATGTGCTGTTTGCTCTGCAGGATTATGATGACAGTGCTCTTGATGAAGGGAATTCACGGCTCCATCCTGTTTGGCCTCCTGTTCTGTACTTTTGTGTCGTGGATCCCTGGCCACTCTGCCTCCTTCTTCTCCAAGGATGGCTACTCGGAGAGCAAGATTGGTGTGCGTGTGGGCTTGGATGGGCACCAACGCTATGACTTCTTCAGGAAGGTGGGCACAGCGACATGCTGCCTGTACTGAAGATAGCGTGTGAATGGAGAAAGGCATGCGATCGCCGAAGCAGAGGAGGGATATTAGCTTAGACGGGGTCCTCTACAAGTTGAAATGTATGCTCAGCGTGGACGGGGGATATCATGTGGGGGTTTTGAGGAAGTGTTTAATTGGACGAATCCCTTTTGTCACAGCGCGCTCCTTGGGATAGCCTCAAGTTGAATAGCCTTACCTCACTTGCTGCAAAGATTTTGTTAAAGCAAGCTGCCATCTGAGCATAAAGTTGTTGCTTCATTCATGGGCGTGCTGGCTGACCTACAGCAGTTTTAGTTGCCTGTGGGGCAGATGCTGTACAGACTAAGTGCTTGAGCAGTGCAATCGGCGAGATAGATGTGCGTTCTAAGAAGCAGCCTACCCAGATTTGTTTTACACTGGGGGGCAAGCAGGATCATTTGAATGATCCCCTGCCTGAACCAAGCGCACTAGCTGACACAGCCGTTGTATGCATGTGCCCTGGTTGTGCAGGGTGCAGATCTGCCATACACATCGCGTACTGGCGCCGTCCTGGACTTCAGTGCTCTCAACAGGGGCGACGTGTGGGCCGCCCTCATCACGTTCCTATACTTGGACTTCCTGGATGCAACCGCGACGGCCTTTGCGCTGGCCCAGCTGGTAGCCAAGCAGGTACGCTCACTTAGTTTCTCATGACTCGATCCATTTCTTGATCAGAATGTTCAATATGTAAAACCCTGATGAGATCAGTGGTCGAGCTAGATGGAGATCCTGCTAGTCCATGCTTCATGGGCTAGATGTGCGCACATGTGCACCAAGCTAACATGCCCCTGACCACCTCTTTTTATGCAGGCCCTACTGGCTTCATGAGCCCAATGTGCGCATGCATGATTTGCGTGGCTGACAGGCTCTTGTCCTCCTCGGTGTGTGCAGGTTCCTGGCTTCATGAACCAGATGGGCCACTGGCCGCGCCAGACTCTCACCCTCGCCACTGATGGCGTGGCAACCATCATCGGTGGGTGCAAGCGCAGACTGCCAAGCATCAGGCATGCGAATGCGTACATGTTAATGTATGTATGCAAATATATATAGAAATAGGACTGACAAGCGAGGTGGATGGCGCCCCCGTTCAGGGGCTGGAGCAGCTGTAGTTCCTCCAGGGAGCCTCCCCCGGGCTGGCTGCCTGCCTTGCAGGCTCCCTGCACCGCGGCCTTCATGGTTTATGATGCCACACATGGTTGTCCTCACCTCCATCATGCTGTCCATGGCGGACACCAACACCCAGCAGGCATGGGCATGCCAGTGCTTATCTGCAGGACCCTTGCCGCCTTGTGTTGCATTGCAGGCTCCCTCCTTGGCACATCCCCGCTCACCATTTTTGCTGAGAGTGCCGTGGGCATCAGGGCGGGCGGCCGTACAGGGATTACGGCTGGTGTGGTTGCTTTTGGTGAGTGTGCAGAACGCAGAATTTTTTTTCAGCCCATGGCCACACTAAGTTGGGTCATGTGGAAGGCAGAGGAGGTGCTATCCTCAAACTCTCGTCTCGCCGAGCAGCCTCGCAGGTTCGCCAGGCTGAGAGCTTAATTCTCAGGTCTTGCTGTACAGAACACGCACACAATTGCCAAGCAGGTCACTCATCAGTGCCAGACATGGGTGGCACATTGTGTTGCCTGCAGGCTTCTTCTGCAGCATGTTCCTGGCCCCAATTTTTGGAAGCATTCCCCCCTACGCCACCGGGCCGGCAATCATCATGGTTGGCGCCCTCATGATGGTCAGTGGGTGTATCACTGTGATGTGCTTAACTTTGGATGTGAGCATGCATGCGCGTGAGAGTCCTGGTACAATTGGTCAGAAACAAGCATCCTGCCCTGCCCAGACTTCAGTGTGCATGTTCATGCACACAGTAGTGTCAAACCAAGCCGGCAGTGTGCCTTAGCCAAGGTCTGCACCTGACCCAAGGTCCCTTGCTGGTGTTCACAGGAGCGTGTCTGGTTCATTGAATGGGATGAGCTGCGCATTGCCATCCCCGCGATCCTGACCATCATAACCATGCCCCTGACCTAAGGTCCCTTACTGGTGTTCACAGGAGCGTGTCCGGTTCATTGAATGGGATGAGCCGCGCATTGCCATCCCCGCGTTCCTGACCATTATCACCATGCCCCTGACCTACTCCATCGCGTACGGCCTGGTCATCGGCCTGCTGTCCTGCGGCCTGCTGTGGTTCTGCGACCTGCTGTGGGAGGTGCGTCAACCACCTTTTGCTGTCCCGCGGCCTGCACTGTGGGATGTGCTCCACCCACCGTACTGTCCTGCAACCTGCTGTAGTTCAAGTTGTACTTTGTTGATGGGGGCTCTTGAAAGGTATGCGCGCTCACCGTGGGTGAGAGGTGCCATGTGAAGAGAGAGAACACTGAGGAGCTGGCTGCTTACTGCTCACCTGCTGCGCCTGTGCCTGGAGACTTGCCTGGTAAGGCGCACCAGCTGTCATTAGGTACTTGGAGGTGCTAGACAGAAAACACATCTTGGCTGTGATGCAGTTGTGACCATGGTGCTGAGCATGCGCACGCATGTGCTCATTGCGCTGCCTGCCGGACGCATGCACCCTTGCAGACGACCCGAGTGCTGAGTGGCCAGGGTGACGGGAAGACAATGCGCCACGTTATGCTGGACTCATGGTCAAATTGGATTGTGGCTTTTGGCTATGAGGAGGTGGGTGGAGGACACGGCGGCTGGGTTGTGGTAGTGACCAACAACTGTGGTGGTTGAATAAGGGTGCCATCGCAGTACGCATGACTAGCAATGGGAGTGCCTTCCCAGGATAGTGAGTGTCCCTGGGCCATTGCGCCAGCAGCCTGCACTTCAAGGGCCAGCGCAGTTTCTACTTCCTAGTGCTCCACTCCTACAGGGCTTGTCCTTTGTCAAGTGAGGAACTGGGAACTGTAGACACAAATTGCTCGTGAGTCAGGCGGCTCAGAGCGCTGCCCTCGCACTCATTTGGCACACACATATACACACACTGCTAGTTGCTCTGATTGTTACTACAGAATCCTTTGGTCAATCATTTGTATGTGTGCGTGAGCAAGCAGGCAGGCTTGGAGCTTGCATTACGGGCTTACCCCTGCCCTGGGATGCCTGTGCACGTATTGCCCCTGTGTGCACTAATGCACTCAAGTACATGCACACACACCACAGGTGCTGATCCGCGACCTGCCTGGCTATGTACCTGGAGATGCCCGGGAGAAGGACCCCTCCGTCCCCATGAATGATGCCAGCATCAAGAAACTGAATGCTGCCCTTGACCAGGCTCAGGATGAGGAGCATGTCAATGAGCAAAGGGCCCTCCCAGGCAACCCTTGAGAGTGTCAGTGGGCCTAATCACAAGGATCCTTGGCAGAGTGTGGGAGGTAAATAAGCCCATACTGGCCTCAACAAAGCGCACAGCGTGCTGGTAGTCAGGGCAGCTGAAGGAGGGCATTCCTGCCTACGGGTGTCAGTGGGCCTTATCATAAGAGCCTTTGCCAGGGTGTGAGAGGCATATAAGCCCATACTGGCCTTAACAAAGCGCACGGCATGCTGGTAGTCAGGACAGGTGAAGGAGGGCATCCCTGCCTGCAGGGTACTCCCGCTATGCTCCTGAGCAGCTTATGGCACACAGCGCGTGGTATTCCATGCTCATGTAAACCGCATCTACTGTTCATAATAGCCCATAAATTTTGTTTGTCATGCTTGCCTACATGCTGAGCCTCCTTTGCCCTTCAAAATTCAGTGAGCAAGTGTGCACCGCCTGGACGCTGAGAGCCAGTGATGGACAAGCTTGTATTCCATGCATGCAGCCGCTGCGACGCCCTGAGTATGTCGTAAGTGATTTCGTGACTGTCCAAAAATCTGGTGCTGTGTTTCATGCGCCTTGATGCACCATGTGCTGGTGAGTGGTGCACATGATCCCCTTATTAGTTTTGACTGGTCCATGCATTGCATATTCAACCAGCTGCTGTGACTCATGTCTTAGTTGATCTGATGTGAAGTCTCCTGGTGCCATGAGTTTGTCAGGACACCTACAGTAGAGCACCAATATTGTGTCTGTTGACTGCAGAGCCCCGAAGCCTTAGATATGAGGAACTCGTCCCATTACAATTTGTGCCTTCAGCATCTGCATTAAGCAGGGTGCCCTTCCAGTTGTGCAGTATATTATGAGAGCATGGGTCTATTTTTTTCATTTCAGCTGCAGTCCCTGGTGACAAAGAATAATACAATGTCCATGTACATCCGACATGGCCTGCTGACCCCATGCAAGGAGTGGCAGATCGTTTTGACTTACTATGTGCTGTGTTGAAATGACCAAGCACAATTGTTGATTGCAACAGTGAATGGCCATGGTCCCACGTGGCTTGTTTCTGAGTATTCCAGGCTTCCTTTCATAGTATATTTGGCTTGAATGACTAATATCATTGCAATGGAGTTGTAATTTTACGGGGTCTTGCGTCAAATTTGCATGGAGTGTCATCAGCCAAGTTTACAAGTTGGCAGGTGCCCCGCCGCCTGCTCGAGAATCCGGAGCTCTTGGGAGAAATAAGAAGCTCCAGTCTGATTGACAGTAATGTTGTTGCACGATTTACCACTGGCAGACAAGTCTGCAAATTGAAGCCTCAACGAAGACACTTGCATGCAAGGGCTCAGGAAAAGAGCGTGCTTTTTGTGCCAGCAGCCAAGCCAGCCAAAGAATTGGTGCGTGCCACGTTTGGGCAAGTAAGGTTAGGGTCTTAAAGTAATAAGTTTACAAGTTTAAGTAATAGAAGAACAGAAGTTTGACCTTCAGCCAGGTAGTTTGACTGATCAGGTTGCTGGTGAACACCAGCCATCATAAAAACATCCATAAGCTTTGAAATAAAACGATAGGAATCATTAGTTTGTTTCTGGATAAAATTGAAGACATCTTCAGAACAAGCTTGAGAGAAATAAAAAGCTCCAGTCTGATTGACAGTAATTTTGTG
>LFCJ01001911.1_pt1 | contig 14850 bp, 17 predicted proteins | sample 643141 | NCBI WGS metagenome assembly LFCJ01 (sample SAMN03766243, study PRJNA286221) | soda lake metagenome | biome: soda lake; feature: Kulunda steppe; material: water; isolation source: sample B1-Br-g2 brine of Lake Bitter-1 | place: Russia: Kulunda steppe | collected 2010-07 | reverse complement strand
GGGTGGAGAAGGGGCCGGGCGGGGGAGGCGGCGGCTGTGGGGGCAATGTCTCCGTGCTGCTGCCGCTGGATTTGGTAGGGGTGGCAGTGGTGACAAAGATGGCGGCGGTGGTGGTGTCAGAGGGGGCGGCAAGGGTGCCACAGACTGGTATGGCAGGCAGCAGGTGGCCCAGTACGCAGGCCACGCTGGCAATGCCCTGAGGGTCCAGGGCGCCCAGCCCCCCCATGCATGCCAGCCGCTGCATCAGGCAGTCCAGGGTGTCAGTCATTAGCTTCAGCGGGCTGGGCGGGGCTGCTGCGCCCAGCGCAGCGCCAGTGCCATCACTGCTGCTGCCGCCTGGGTGGGCAGGGTCGGCGCTACCTGCCTGGGCTGCCTGTGTGCGGGCGTGGGGACTGTGCGCGCCCTCGGTCTGCTGACTGAACAGGCGGTGCAGCTGCCACAGTGCCGTGCACAGGCACTCTGCGCTGAAGGCATGGCCCACGTGCCTGCAAGCGCTGCGCAGTGCCCACAGGCTGTCCGCCGTTGCGATGCGCCTCATCATGACCCCGGGACGGAGCTTGAAGGGCAGTGAGGCCTGCGCAAGGTAGCATCCACAGCGCACAAGAACAAAGCCACTTCCTCTGCAATGTGAGTTGCCAGAGGCCCGGCCGCAGGCAGTGCCAGCCGGCAGGGCTGAACATCTGTCACTAGGCTGCCGCGGCAGGGAAGCAGCTCCATGGATGCCACAGAGCGCGCTTATTTTTGGTGCACTCTAGGGTTGCAGGCGTTGACTCACTGCAGCCTACAGCGAGACCTGTCTTGCCTTGGTCTTCCGTGCACTGTGCGGTTGTCGACACCCATGCGGGCTTTCCAGGGTTGCACACAAGTGTACCCATGCTGCTGGGCTGGTTCATCAGGTTGAGGCATGCGCATGCATGCACACCTGTGCATGCGCACGTGCATCCAGGCCCACCCTGCCAAGTCCTCCTGCTCCACAGCCCTCAGCACTGCAAGCTCCCCAGTGCATCACCTTCGGCTCAGACGTTGAGCGCTCCTCTCCAGGTGGTGATTCTGGTACACAGTGCTGATTCAGAGCTCGAGCATGGCTTGTGCTGCAAATGAGCTTGGGTGGCAGTGATGAGGACCTGAACAGCATGAAATGTGTGGGATGGTGCTTGACATGCCCAAACAGGAAAGCGATGCTCCAGACCCTAGCAATACAGCTGCACACATCCTGATATCTCAAAGGGTGAGGCCAATTGCATCCTGAGCAAGCCAACCCGCCTAAAGGGCGCTTCGATACCAACCTGGTGGCTGCAGGTGACCATAGCAGCAGGCAAGACCACTGTGCTGGACATAGAGATCCCAGTCTACCTCTTTTATCCGCATCCAAACTTATCCAACCAGCCCTCTGGAGGCCCAGCATGGCTCAAGCGCCCATGCTTGCTTAGCCGTCACAAATATGCACTCTTCGACATTGATTATTTATTTCTTATTGCGTTCGAGTGAAGGCACATGGACCGTAATGCCTCGATCAGTCAACAAGCCCAGAATTTGAAGCGTTCCCTGGAGAATAGGCAGCAGCGCAGACAAGCTGACAAGTTTCAACGCCAGCAGGAAAGCCAAGATGTTTATGAGCGCAGGCAGAACCACAGCTCACAGCCTGGGGCAGCATCTTTGGCCTCTCTTGCAGCCATCTCTGCCCTTCCAGAGCCGCAGCAAGAGATCTTTAGATGTGAGCTGTGCCAGGTGAGTGGTGATGAGGGACAGCTGCCTCACGATACATTTGTTTGGTGCCTACCATAGCAAAGGTGACTTTGCCTCATTTGGCAGGCAAGCTTTGTGACTGATGCCACCTGGAAGCAGCATGTTGAAGGGCCTGTTCACCGCAAAGCTCTGGAGAGGCAGGAGGCTGAGCGCGTGCGACAAGAGCGAATGCAACAGTGAGTACAGGACGCATGCGCGCGCGCATGCGTTCGCGCGCGCGCGCGTGCGTGTGTGTGTGTGTGTGTGTGTGTGTGTGTGTGAATATGTGTGAATCTATGTGTGTGTGCATGTGTGCTTACCCCTAGTGCTCAGGTATCTATCCATTGTCACCTTATTGTCACATTACTTGGCTGCATCGGCAAGCTTGCTTGACGCTTCTGTTGATGGCTTCAACTTGCAGGGCTGGCTTGAATGACATGGCTGAGATGGCATTGGGTGCGGCTGGCTGGCACAGTCAATGGAGCGCAGGTGTGCAGCTTTGCACTTTCCCTGCTCACTCACAACTTGCCAGTGCACTGACCAAAGTGAAACTGTGCATGTTGTGGTTGCTGCAGCCTATTTGCCATCCTTGCGACAATGCATCTTCTCTTGTGCCTCTCCCTCATGCAGATTCAAGGCGCGCCTCAGGCAGTAAGCCAGCTAGTTCAGCCCCTGTGCCGCATCATCCCAGGCCTCAGCAACAGCAGCAGCAGCAGCAGCAAGCCAGGTCTGGGGTGCATGGTCTGAGTATAAGGCAGCAGCGGCAGCGACAGCAAGAACAGCAGGCTGAGGAGCTGCGGAGGCAGGGAGAGATCATGTCACACGAGCAAGTCCTTTCAGCTGCCAGGCAGGAGGAAGAGGAGGTGCCCAACATAGATGGTGTGTTGTAGATCGCATGCTTCTCATGTTGGTCCAAAAGAAGATCATGCAGCCCAACTTTTAGTCCTCTCACTGTACCCTCCGCTCGGCTGTCTATGCGCAAAAGCAGCTCTGCCAGCATGGATTGCCATTGAGGCATGTGTTGATCAAGGCGGTGTGCATTCTTCTGCGGAAGCTTTTGGGGAATCATCCGCCTCCCATGCTCTGATCAACCATGCTTGCTTTTGAATCATCTGTTTCTTTAGGCTGGGTTCCTCCGGGCATCTCCTTCAACCCGGCCCTGCCTTCTTCCCCCCCTCAGCACCGACAGCAGCAGCGCACCAGCCATGCCCAGATGGACATCAGAGAGCCTGCTGCTGCAGCAGCAACTGCTGCAGCGCAGTGTGCAGGTGCGCTCAGAACTGCTGTGTGCCAATTTGGTTTTGACATATGGCTTAAACAGAGCACAGTACAAAGCAGGTGCATCCGGTGTGCGTGATGGCCTGACACCTGGCAACATGCAATTGCACAAAGGGTTGTACGCTGAATAATGAACAGTGCACTGGAATAAGTGTGGATCTGGTGTGGAGGGATACGAGAATCTGAAGGCAGGCTTCTAGACTAGTCATATGTTTGAGCCCCTGGCCTGTCCTTGTACAGGAGAGCCATCTTCATCGCCTTCCTCCTCTGCCGGTGGCAGCAGCAGCAGCAGCCAGCAAGACACAGGAGTTGTGCAGAGAGACATGCATGTGGGCATCAATCACTTTGGCTTGCCGCATGGTGGTGATGGCACGGCCCCGTCTGCTCCAGCAACAGAGGCAAGAACAGGCCCAGGGCAACCAGACGTGACAGCAGGGGATTTACTGGGGCTGGCAAACTATGGGGATGGGGAGGATGACACAAGCAGCAGCAGCTCCTCGTCCTCTGATTCTGATGCAAACGACCAGCCCATCACATCCTTTTTTTGAAGGACTAACTGTATCTCATACTGCACAGCCCTATTGGTTGAAGTTGCAAGGGAGCTACGTCCTCAAATCCTGATGTCAAATAACGAGTGCCGGTGCTTTAGGGTGCGACGCATTAGGCCATTGATATGTCTGGGGACGGATGGCATGCAGCCCCATGTCCAGGGCAGTGCCACTCCTGCAGACCTCTTCAAGAGTACGACAGAAGGTCCCCTAGGGAAGTGGTCTGACAGGTTAACAATGAAGATTTAGCCAGAGTGGGGCTGTGTGATGGAGTGCATATGTTGCAAGGCAACCTCAGCCCCTCAAACCCCAGGACGATGCAGTGTCACAACTGCATGCAGCAAGCACTGGTAGCAGCAGAGGTTTAGCACAATCCCCAAGGAGCATGCCAAGGAGGAGGAGGAGACCGTGTTGGGAAGCCAGTGGCCAAAAAGCAGGGTATCAAGTCCTTCTCAATGGGGCCCACAGAGCACAAGCACTTCCATCGTCTCATGGTCATTTATTTCATCAATTATGAGGTCCTTCATCAAGCTGAAGTGCCCTGCGCTTGAGTGAGTTGGGTCCACGCAAGCAGCTCCATGCAAGCAGCCATGCAGCGAGCAGTAGTTAATTAGGTTAGGTTGCAAAGCTGTACTTGTCAAACAAGGGCAGCTTAGCTGAAGCCAAATAGGCCTGCAACCGTAACAAAAAAAAGGCAAGCTAGGTTGTGTCCTGAAATCTAGGCACAGTATTCCAGGCACTCATGCACATACAAGGCCAGGCCTTTGGTGTCTGCTTGGCTAATAAAGTCTCTTAGTCTGTTTAAGTTTCTAGAGGGGGAGCGGAACAGTTGACGGTGCTTGACGCGCAAGTTTGCCAAGTCAGCACTCGGGCAATCTAAGAGGACATGCTCTTCATCTTGCACACAGTGCCAGTTGCATCTAGTGCAGATTCTAAGCTCGTAAGGAACTCTGTGTTGTTGTTGCCGGAGAAGCTCGACATTCAAGTTGTGACCAGAGAGTCTGAGTCTGGAAAGAGCACGCGAAAGATGGTTAAGGATGTTGTGTCGAAGGTGTGAAGGCAGAGTTGGCTTGGTTGCGTGTTTCTGATTGTCCCACCAGCCAGGCTGACTCCCTATGAGCACTCCAAAATGGAGCAGTAGTAGCACCAGCACCAGCAGAAGATTTTGAAGAGCAGACAGTGACACTTTCTTGCAGTGGAGCTATTACTTTGAGTCAAAGGATTGTACAGCCTCTTTGCTGCACAGAAGTAGCTGAACTGTCAAGATTCCAGACCAGACTCGCGCGTAACGCACCGTGACGGGGTAGAGAGTGCGTTCAAATCAATGATACGTAATATGTCCTACTTATAGTACAACGATGACACTCGCTCAGATGCACAACTTCAAAATGTTAGATATCAGGGAGCATTGCTCAAAGCTAAGACACTTAAGAGCGCAGGAGCCTTTGTCCAGGGTCCGGAACTCCAGTCAGCTCACACCCAATTGGCAGCCTATCCATCTCGTGGTAGTGAAGTACCGCAAAGATACCAGGCATCTCGTGGTAGTGAAGTGCGGCAAAGAACTTTGAAACTTCAGATAAAATTGCAACAAAACATCAGCAAGGCCAGGAGTGGGGTACTGCTAGTCACCCTCCTGATCCCCACTGAATTCTTTTGTTTCTACTTCGATGGTGGCCCTGACCCCTTTTCCTTAATTGATGTAGGGAATGTTTCACTGCCTTCAAGACAAGTTGTCACGCCGAGAGACTGCATCCACACTAGACTCGTAGCATGGAAATAATAACCCCCCTTCAAGTTGTCTTTGAAGTGAGGCAGGGCTCAACGAAATTGTATTTGAGCAAATGCAGTTTGTTGACTGGCTGCGGACAGTGACAGTGTACACCAAGCAGACAACAGGTTGCCTGTGATGAGACTGAGTACTACTAGGCTAGTAGCCTCTGATACCCTTATCCTACCCTACACGTTCTCTCCCTTGCTTCAGCCTGCAAATAGGCAAGGTCAGCGCTGCATGCAGCTGCTGCCGAATGCACTCACACTGGACGTTGGACTGGACTGGGCGCTGCCATGCCTGTTAACCCCCCCAAGGGCTAGAGGGGTCTACTGCCTGGCGTACATGATACTGGTCACTAGGAGCAAACAAGGTATTACTGCGAGTTTTGTCTTTGAAGTGCTCAAATACAGCTATAGCTGAGCTGACAAAGGGATCAAATACTCCTCTACCTGACTCAACCGACCTCCAGGTCACAATGCAGCATAAATCTGGCACTGCATAAATCTGGCGTGACAGCCTACGTGGTTTTCCATTTCTTTCCTTTCTTTTTACTTTCATCCATTTGGGTTCAATCCCAATGATTGAATTTAACTTATTCAATTAAGTTAAATTATTCATTAAGGCTGTAACTGACCGGCACCCCACTGAGTAGATCCGGGTTTGACCGTAATCAAGGAATATCTTTGAATTCAAGGAAACCACAAACTAAACTACCACTCCATTCAGCATCCAAGTAGAATGATAAGCACACGCCGCTTGTAATATGAGTCATCTACTTTGAGAGCCACCATTCAATTCAGAGCACCTCAGGGAAGATGTGGGCTCGTCCCAGAGCTCTCCTGCCACACACTTATTTACGTTGCCCCTCTCCCAGGAGAGTAGCCTACGGAGTGGATTGCCTGGTGCTTGTACTGGGTGTATGCCTCTTCCTCAATTCATGCCACCAGGGAATACCAATCGGAAAATAAACATCAGCTTGGTCAAGGCTAAATAACACGCAACAATTACACCTAACACCACCCCTTCTAGTTACAAGAGTAAGCGGTAATCCATAATGTGTACACATGTGATGTAGGCTGACGATTACAATTACTCCTTGCACCAACAGAAAAATGATAAGTAGTACATTTCTCCCATGCCAAAAAATTGACATAGAAGTTGGTAAACACAACGGTGTGAAGGACCCCAAGCTAGCCCAGGGCAATAGCCACTTACAAACAAAAATATGATGAGTTTGTCAGATTTAATGGAAATCCTCAACAGTCCTGTGATTACCCTTCCTTTCTGAAATATCTTGGGACCAGATAGCCAGCTAAGTCAGCACATTTGGACAGCTACCACGAGGCACACTGCCATGTCATACAGAGCCAAGGGTGCACTCTTGAGCAAGCAACAGGCGCAGAAGCAGATTAAGCATGCCATTATAACAGAACATAACACCAAATCGTTTGAAGCATATCACATTTTTGAGGACAATTTAATCACTGGCATATCACGCATCACACAAAATGTGCATATTCATACCTGTAGGCCTAAGTATGGGAAACCTCACCTGACCAACGGATGGCTAACAAGTCTACATTGTGGAGGGGCCCCGATTTTAAATTATTTGTGCTACTCTCTTTCTACACTGCCAATCAAGCCTACTGCGATTACAATTGCCACAAGGCTGGCAATTACTGACGTGAAAACGTACTTTGCGGTTCCTCTCTGCTCAGCAGGCTCTGATGTGGCAGGTTGTGATGGATCCATGGCAGTACCCTGCATGCCTCTTTGCTGCAGCACCTTCTGCTCCTGTTGCTGCTGCTGCCTTCTTGCGTGCAGCTCGACAAGATCAGGAAACAGCTTTCTGCGCACACAGTGCAGTGAATAACTTGGCATCCGCAAGTGTACCTCCTTAAAATGATGGCCAACATACCTATGCTCCTCATTAAAGTTATTAACCAAGAAACTCACCTGAACATAGGACTTTTCATGTTGTGGTCAAGGCTTGAAGCTGCCAACGCCACCTTCTCTGCCTTAGTGGTGGTAATGCTGCCAGTGCTGACTTGCCCCTCCTGTTAAATATTAGCAAAAGGCAATCAGGGGACTGAGCTTGAAGATTGACACATAAGGCCACATCAACTAAATAAAATATGCTGTTCCCTGTGAGCAATGACGTTTCCAAGCTGGATAGCAAGCAGCTTTGCCTGTATGCAAGGGTAGACATAGCTGTGTGGCAAAGCAGTCACGTGATTAACTATTACTTGATAAAAATGCATATGTGAGTGTAAAGCTCTTGTCCATTTGCAAGAAAACATGGGTGTACTCCTGAATTCCCTCCTTACCCATGAAAAGATGCATTGCTGTTTTTTTTACAACCAGGGATATAAACAGCGATGCTTATCGCATTTTCTCGCTGAGGACATATTACATTGTGGACATATTGCCATTTAAAGTACAATTAAATTCAAAAATCCGGGGGGTGGGGGCTGGCAGCCAAAGACCCGCTCAGGGACACCCTCCCATGCTGTTTCGCTGCATTTTTACATCAACACGAATGGAATGCATCCATGCTGGACCACTCCTCCTCCTCCTCCTCCTCCTCTTTCTTTCTCTAAGAGTACCACCCAGGGCTGGGCCATGTCCTGCTCCTCTAGGGACTTGGTGCGCTTGGCCAACCGCAGGTTGCTGTACAACCAAACCAAGTCAGTGACATGCTTGGTGGTCATGTGGTTGCGTGCACCGCACCGCACCTCCCTTCGTCCATTTTGTCCACTAAGTCACTAGAATGGTAATGCAGTCCCATTCAGGGCCCTTAGGTGGAGGCCTTTTATGTTGTATGGCCATGCTGATCAATTGGAGGGCAGTTAGGGGGGTTAGTTGGGCTTCCCCAGACCCCCCTGTCCCAGCTTCTGTTTTTGCCAGGTCCGTTTGAGGTTTTATACATATATAGCATGTTAACTGCGTATTTTGTCGCTGTGGACTTCCCAAACTGGCACTGCTTACATCCCTCTTAACAACCCTTCTGCAGTAGAGCACCATACAAGAAAGAACATGCAGACATGCACATACTAGCCTTATGGGAAAGCTGCTTTCTGGTATGTCTTGCCAGGCTTGTGAGCTGGCCCATCTTTGAGCGTTAACTACAGGCAAAATTTGCTAGGTGCTGAGGAAGCTCATTAGCAGCATAAACTCGAAGCCAACACGAGCGTCTGCTCACCTCATTGAAAAACGAGAGGAAGGCACAGAGTATAGTAGACACGCTCCACATTGGGCTCCATGATTCAGGGTGATAATTCTGCGGGTACATGTAGCACATGGTTGCCATCAGGCATTTTAATAGTGTAAAGCATGCAGCTTGAAAGTTTCTCCAAATTGCTCACTTGAGGTCCTTCGTTTGAAATACTTACTGTCCTTTGTTGAAATACTTACTGTCATGGACATGCACAGGTGTTGATTGACTGCAAACCGGCCGCTGGGTGTCATCATTGAAATTGAGGGGGGCTTGAAAGGAAATTGGGGCGGGAAGACAATCTGTACAAAATGGAAGGACAGAAATTGACTGTGTTCGGATGCATCATGATCACGCTCAGCTGCGCGCAGGCCTTTCCAGACATTTATAGGGGATTACCTTGCCCATGTAGTATCCTCCAGCATAGGGCGTATTCTCAACACCTTCAAGCACAAAAATCCATTCTAGGAGGCTCGCCGGAGATGGGTGTATTTGGCAGTGCGGCACAGGTTCCTGCACACATCCGCCATTGACATTTTGTTTGTGATGAGAGTACAATCTGGATCAAGAATTATACCTTTGACAGCACTCGGCATGAGAACGATTAAGTTGCGGAAGGAAGGACAGAACACCCAGACAACCTAGGTTCACCTTGAGGATTGCCCGATACTCCTTTTGCAACCTGAAACAATAACAAAGATGGGTGAATTCTACATGTGTGTGTTTTTGTGCATGTAGTTAATGGGGCCATGGGGATGAGGGTTTCGGTGCTCTTCTGCAGGGCCCGTATCTCTTTCAGAGCCAGGCACAAAGGCTCTAAATGAGATGCGGGCCGGGATATAAAGAGATATTAGTGTATGTTTGTGCACACATGCGTGCAAGTGTGCATGTGTGCATTGTGTTGTGTACATGTCTATGTGCATGCGTGTGTTGTATAATATGCATGAATGCATGCATGTGTGTCTGCGCGTGTGTGTGTGTGCGCGCTTGCCTGGCTAGACATTGCTTGGACGCCATGCCGCCCTTCCCGACTACTCATAAAGTTGAATGACAATAAATTAAAATTTTCATTTATACTTCAATTTGGATCATTTTGGTGTTCTCCTCTGGATCCTCATTCTGTACGGGTTAATCGTAACTACCTACCTGCACGGGATGATCTCAAGCCCATAACATTACTCGCCCAGCAAAGTTCGTCAACCATGCTGCACATGGCATGCGAACTGAGGCCAACTATTCCTAAATTGATATAGGGCTTTTGTCTCGATGGAGCCAAATAGTGGCTTTGCGGTCACCTGGTGACTTAAGCTTGTGCATGGTTGCAGAGAACACTGTCCGCCCAGGCGATGATGTCCCACACCCGTTTTGGGGAGGGTCAGGGACAAAAGCTTGGTAGCAGATAATGATTTCTCAGAGGGGACTCACTGAGGCCCAAAATGGGTATGGTTTTCAAATGTCCCTAATGGCCATGGTTAGTACACTATACTCTGACTTTTGGTTTGTAGCCTCACTCACATAAATTTTAAGATCTGAGCTGCAGTCCACCGACCATGGCCACTTTCAAGATCAGTTTAATTGCAAAAGAAATGGAGTGAAAAGACCCAGTGGCTTGAGAGATGTCTTCCTGAAAAAAGATCCGGAGAAAGGGTGCCAAAATTGGTCCCCAACTGACCCCTCAAAACCTGAAACCTGGGTTTCAGCGTCCATACTTGTTCTTGGAACATAATGGTGAACCTAGCCCTAACCCTGGAAGATACTATGGTGGTGTTTTAAGGGTTGACAGGGCTCTGGTTGGGGAGAAGTGGCTCATTATGTGAGCGAATTAGGGGGGGGGGATCAGAAACTGATCACCCATCATGGTCACAACAGTCATCGGTTTCAGCCCAAACTTCATCAGTCTAGTATTACTGATCATCAGATTATAAAGAAGGAGCTTACTCATCAAAGTGATGAGAAATCAATGACATGTTGGACGAGAGGAGGGCTGGGCTGTGTGAGAAGTTGCCGGGGTGCGTCCATCTTGACATCCATGGACGAATACGGCCAACCCACTTCAAAGCAACTCTTAAACCTCGCAGGCTTTTTGCGTCAGCATCAGCCACGTGCCCCACATGCGTGATTGGAGCTGGATGCGGCAATATTATCAGGTAATGACCTGGACCCTGGGCCACCTTAAGAAAAGGAAACTAAGTAGCTAGGGTTAGGGTTAGGGTTAGGGTTAGCCTAAACCCTGAACCTAAGCCTGTAGGCAGTGAAACCACTCCCTACATCAATTAAGAAAAAGGAGACATTGGCCCAAAGAGCCATGAGTCTCCTTCAACAAGGAAAAGGAGGAATTAGTGATCTGGAGGGTGACAAGCCGCCCCCTGCCCTTGACCAAAACCTTGAAGCAACTAGATTTTTTAAGAGAGCGGTCATATATGACTATATATGCTCTATATAGAGCATAGAGCACAGAATGAGCACGTAATTTGAGTGCAGTCTTGGGCTTTTTGTGTATCAAGGCCGAGCTCTCTAAGATGATTTAAAGTATGCGAGGTACAGTTAGAGCCTCCCACACCAATAATTGTGAAGGATGATATTCTTGGCCTTCAAGTGCTTACAAAGAACCTCATTTTGTTTTCTAGAGCCCTCAAGGCCTTGGTGTCTAGGCCGTGTATCTTCACAATATTCAACTTCAACAAGGTGTATCTCCCTCATGTTGGCATTGAGCTCGTGGACTCCTCAAGTTGTGAACACGTGTCTCAGGGTTAACATGACATACTACGCAGATGATGCCAACTACACCTTAAGATATACAACAGCTCATGCTGCAACTGTCTCTCGGCCTGAAGATCTTGAAACCAGACCAAACCAAAGAAAGGCCTGAACAAGAGCGCCGACGACAAGTTTTTGGGGAATTGTTCTTAAACGTGTCTTATATCTTGTAACTTGACAAGATGTTGTTGAATTTGAGATCTATCTGCGATCGGCGATTGTGAATTGTGACGCCGGTGCATTGTGTTAGCGTAGGATTTAACTGTGCAATTATATAATTTACTGTTTTGTTCACTGCCTACTGGCGCGTCCACGACGTTCCTTCTCACTCAGTGTGACAATAAGTTCGATTGTTGTCCATGTCTGAGTGCAGTCCCTACATATTGTGAAAGCAGTGCCTGTTTATTTCAAAAGACAGACGGAATGCAGACCATCGCCAACAAGACTGCCGTGAGGTCCGTCATCCTGATGCTTGCACCCATGCGAAATGAGTTGACGCACATACCGCTCGCACCCGCTAAGCCACCCCCTCGCACGCCAATGCTTTCAACGCAGGGCCCCAGTGGCTGCCAGGCCCAGCCGCGCCAGCAGGTGCGCTTGTGTGTGACCCCGTCTCCCCAATAAGTGTGCGATTTTGTCACACAATCCTGCAAGCGGCCCCATCGCCACGCAGCTGACCCCCTGCCCCCCGTTGCTTTGATCTTCCGCAGGGTCGTGGTCCACGCCACCGCTGATCGCCGCGCGGTGAGTGCTGGTGTGGGGGAGAGGAGGAGCTTCTCCTGCATGCGCGCCTGTTCTTGTTGGGGGCCAGCGATCCTGAAGCAGAAGTAGTTGGTAGTTCTCATCAGCCGGCATGGTAGCGTGTCCACGCGCGTCAGAATGTCCGCAACGGAACAATTTGGGACTCGTCTTCTCCTGGGGTCTGAAGTTGCGAGCCTCGTTCTTCTCCCCCCTCTCCCCTTTCCTTCGCAGGTGCTGTCCGGTGTCCTGGCGGGCGTCGCTGCCCTGTCTGTCCCTCAGCAGGTGCTGGCCGCTGGTGATTCTCCCATCGACATCAAAGACTTCAGGGACCAGAGGAACAAGGGATTTGACATCATCTACGAGGCACGCGACCTGGACCTGGATCAGGACACCCGCGATGGCCTCACCCAGGCCCGCAAGGACCTCAACTTCACCAAGAACCGTGTGAAGGAGAGCGAGAAGATCATTGACGAGACCCTGGAACCCTTGATCAAGAAGAACTACTGGTAGGCCAGGGCCCCTAAAGACAGGGAGGGGAATGGAAGATCCCCACCCCCAGTGGATCTCTGTGCTCTGCTCATTTGATGAAATTGGGGCAAGAGGGTGCATACTGATGCATGAGCAAGCCCTGTCTACTTCCGTCCCGGCCCGCAAGCAGTGCCAGGAAATGCATGCACTGGCAGTGTATTTGTCATGTCATACAGCCTGGACTTAGGTCTGACTCCCTTTTGAGCAGGGTTTTGTCTGCGCAAAGCTTGAACATCTGATGACTACGGGATGCGCTTATTCTAAGCATCAAAGCATCCATTCCTTTTTGTGCATCCCTCAAGTTTTGTCAGTCATTGCGTCCACACTTCAACACTGCCTCAATCAGGTCTAGGTCAGTTACATGGCTGTATCCGAGCTGTATGCGCTGAACGAGGGCAGCTGTGCTGAATCTTGAAAGTTTGTTACCTGAACCAAAACTGAAAACATGCTCAAATGCCAGCCTGGGGCAGCACCTGGCCACTTGGTCAGTGGTCATTGCATTTGCTGCAAATTAGACATGTGGAAAGATTCATGTCTTGTCAACACGCGCTGTGCTGTGTGCAGGCCATCAGCTCGCACAGATCTGCGCCGCCAAGTGGGCACCCTGCGCTTTGACCTGACTGCCTTGGCCGAGACCAAGCCCAAGGAGGAGAAGAAGAAGGCGTTTGCTGCCAAGAAGGAGTTCTTTGTTAAGGTGAACTACCCGTGCTGGATATGGACAAATGCATATGGTGCATATCCATCTTGGGTGCAGATGCAGTCCAGTCCTGCTGTGACGTAGAAGTTTGCTTCTTCGAATTGTATGTCATCTTTTCGCTGGAAAGCTCAGCTGCAGGTCCTCGCTCCCCAGCATAGTTGGTTCCTCCATCTGATTTTCAAAGGCCTGCCACACAAGCACCTTAGTACCTGTGTGTCTTGTCAAAGATTTGCTGCTCTTAACCTTGCTTGAAAACTTGCTGCCCCAACAAGAATTGCATGTTACATTTAGCGTTGATGACTGTGCCACTCTGCTCAACCAATTCACTCATCGCCCAGCCACTGAAAATGGGTGACGAAGAGTGTGGAAAGTAGCTGAGGAAAGTAGCTTTGAGCCAATGAGAGTATACACCACCTAGGTGAAGGGTGGAAATTGATTTTGACTCCCAAGAGTTCTCATTCTGGGGCTGTTTCTGATAACTTGCCGCCGACATGTTTCTCTGTCTCCTGTTTGATGTAGGTTGAGGAGCTTGACTTCCAGCTGCGCTCAAAGAACGAGGCCAAGGCTCTTGAAGCCCTAGCTGCTGTAAGGGGCTCTCTTGACGATACCCTAGCCACCGTTGGGGTGTAATTGGAGGAGAAGTTGCGGGATTCCGGGTCATAGGCAGTTTCTTTCACATTCTTGGCCAAGAGAGGCCACACCCAGTTTTGATCAACCTCGGCTTCTGTTCCTTTGTCTGATAGATGTAGGGGAAATGTTTGTTTTTGGTCGGCCGGGCCAAGCAACACCTCGGATTGCACACCGAACCATAGTGCTGCACAGCAATCACGCGCTTACATTGCTTTGTAGCTCTAATATGAAGGGACCTCTGCACCCATATGAGCAGCTTTTGTACTTCCATTCCATCCATGCATCCATAGAACACTTACTTTCATGCATACAATTTATTGCCGCTGTAAAGCTGGCTTCCTCTCAAGATTTGCTGTGTATTTATGGCAGGGAAGGGGGGTGGTTGCATGGCCGCAACTGAACCCTGACCAAAACAAATGGAATAGTGATGGTTTACAAGGGTTACAAGAAAAAAGGCCTTCAGTCAAGAAGTGCATGTAAGCCTGCTTATAAAAAAACTATCAGTGCATGCAGGAAGAAATATAGCTCATTGTTTTCCTGGCCCAGAAAAGCATACACAAGGGTTTGAAGGGGTACAAGATAAGGGTCAACCGCCAGCCAGGTCGTTAGGCTGATTGGTCTGTTGATGGTCTTCGCCAGCCAAAAAATAGTCCATAAGGTCCAAAATGATGTGGCAGAGTCAATTGTGCCGTTGAGAAAGAAAAGACTGTCTGACTAGGCAAGGGCTATAAAGGGCCTCCATAGAAAAGGATTGGCAGAAAGGGAAGGAAAGAAAAGAGTACTTTCTTCTGAGAGAGCACACAAACAAGTCTTGACAGTGAAAAAGAACATGCGCCTCATTTTGAACAGCAGCACAGGGACACTTGTCACAGTGGCCATTTCCACCGCGCCAGATGGAGGATTCCACTGCTAGAGTATGAGCTCGCAAGCGAAACCTGCTCACATTCCTCATAACATGCTT
>LFCJ01001910.1_pt1 | contig 14850 bp, 18 predicted proteins | sample 643141 | NCBI WGS metagenome assembly LFCJ01 (sample SAMN03766243, study PRJNA286221) | soda lake metagenome | biome: soda lake; feature: Kulunda steppe; material: water; isolation source: sample B1-Br-g2 brine of Lake Bitter-1 | place: Russia: Kulunda steppe | collected 2010-07 | reverse complement strand
GAAGAAAAGCCCCTTCACCAGAAAAGAAAAGGGGGTGTCAGTGAGGATCAGGAGGGTTGCGGGCAGACAAGCCAGCAGACCTCTCCTGATTGGTTTGAAGGTGGGGAGAACGCTCAAGAGAACGTCTGGTCTGGACAAGCTCACGAGCATAGTGCACAGAATGAGCATGGAGTTTGAGAGCAAGTTTCTTGACTCTTTGTGAATCAAGGCCGAGACTCTTCAGAGGAACCAAAGTGTGAGGAATTTAAATTACACCCCCTACACCTTAGAGAAAAACATGAAGAACATTGTCTCCTGCAATGCTGCGTCTAAGGCGACCATGCTGAGCATGGGCAGCTTGGAGCTGCTGCTCAGGGCGAGTGTCTTCACAGTACTTGATCTCAATGAGATGCATCTCATATGGGTGGTACGACGCTGCCAAGGGAGGTTCTCGGGGCGAGTCTGTCTAGGCTGGTAAGCCGTGGCTGGTGTTGGGGGTCTGCCTCCAGCTGCGGTGGCTGCCGCTAAAGAACCCTGCCCCCCACCCATGACCACCCTCCTTCCACTCCTTTAACTAAGGCCTTGATCATTGGGATGGTTCTGTTGATTTTGGGAATTGATCTTGTGTGTTTTCTTCGGAGTCACTACGATGGCATTAGGGCGAGAAGTGAGTCTGTCTCTTTGATTGTGGTTTATAGCAAAAATCCAAGCCGGAGGAATTCTGAATTCTGCTGTCACAGGAATTTGAAGATCTTGCATACGATGCTTGTCAGCATTGCCCACATCTGTAGATACAAAACAGGAGCCTAGAGAACCTTTACTTATGGCTTTTGTTACAAGTCTGCCTGCGATATTGTGGCGTTCAAACACCTTGTTTTTAATGATGGGGTGCTGGCATTCTGAGAGGATGCCGAGTGCACTGCCTTCTAGACAGTGTCTTGGCAGGAGCAGATGGGGCAACTGAGGCTGTTGGACTGCTTGAAACGGACAGCACGTTTTGGGTTGTAGATTGTGCCAGACTGGTATCTGATCACTGTCTCTTTTTCCTTGTGAGAGATGCCAGGCATAGACCAGAAGGCATTATTGATTTTGATGTGGGCACTCTTATTCTTGATTGAATTCTGGTAGTAGGTGTAGTAGCTGGTATCAGTGTGTACGTTGCCTACTCGGTTGCAAACTAGTAGTTTGTGGACCTTATGCATGTGTGCTTTCAGCGCGTCGCGTTTGTTGGGGAGGTAGCGCATATGGGGGTGGTAAGGCTTTCTCATTGGCAAAGATGATTTTGGAGGAAACATCATTTTCACAGATATTGGAGGTGAAGCATGGATGGCTCAACAGGAAAGTCTGGTCTTGCAGGCACATACAGCCAACAAGACTTTACCCAATGGCTTCTACCAAATTTTTCAGCAGATGAACTTCGATCCTGCCCTACACCAGATGCTACTAGTGATAGTATCGCATACTGCCAGTTGGACCGAAAAATGGCCATCAAAGGCACATACAGGCCATACACCCATCACACTTGGATGTGCACCTTATTGAAGTCAAATATTGTGATGACTCATCATCGTGTATCGGACACACGACCAGAGCAACAATTAGCAAAAGCAACTGAAAAGCATATAAGATTGATGCACGCCCTTCAAGGGCAAGTTGCACAGCGATGCCACAAGGCAAGCCTACATACCATCCTAATTGGAGTGATGGGGACCATCTATAAATATTGCACTGAATTACCCCCCAGTAAGCTTGGCCTAGACCTGTAGAGTAAGACAACTTTCTCATGATCTAAACATTCATTCTAAACAATATACCAATATAACAAAAATCATACAAGCAGGAGGTTGAAGTGAAGGCTTACCTGCCGCTCGCACCAGGTGTAAGCGTTTTCCATAATTCACACAAATAGGGTTTACCTGTTGGCGTAGTCTTTTCTCTTCTTTGCATGTTTGCACCTCTTTAGGTTAGGTCCAGGCTGCAGGCCTTCAAGCTCTTTAATCTAGAAGTTTTAGTTTCCAGCTCAGCTGCCCTTGTTCGGCGGGTACAGCTATGTCACATAGATTATGGTTTGGTATGTCACTGCGCTATGTCACATATCTTATGTGACATATGTAACGGTAACCTTACCTTTTTTTTCGCCAGCCCAGCCTGAGGAGGCCATGATATCTGATGTACAAATTTGTTCTTCAAAAGAACAGACCTGTTTGCGGAGCGCAGGGGGACGCAACTTGCGTGAATTGAATACAAATTTCCCAAACTTCCCCTTGGACGCAGGGGGACGCAACTTGTGTGCATTGAATACAAATTTCCAAATTTCCCCTTGGGTCTGAAACACTCCTCCAAGTGTTCAAGTTGCTTTCTTTTGCTAGCCAGTATGTGGGCTTCTTCTTTTAGTGTTTGCAGGGGGTCAACACATGGCGAAAAGGGGAATGATGGGTCCACTTATGACATGGACTTCAATCCTTTCCATAGTGCAAGCGGATAGGTGAGCCACTTGTGCGGCCTGCGTGTGCCGTCAGTCTGAGCTAAGTCAGGGTTGCGCAAACAGGTTTGAAAGCCAGGCCGCATAGCTTTGCCAGCTAGCCCTCCCTCTGACAGCTGCTAGCTCTGCAGCTAGGCGAGAACTCTGGGGGCCAGACCACTCCTTTTCCTAATAATTCGGAATTTTTTATTCCTCAATAAGTTGGTATCTCGATAAAGCAAATAGCGACAGCAATGGCCCATCACTAATGGAGCTTTGAGAGGTCTCAGCCAGTCCTCTCTCTTCATCAACGGCTGGACAAGAGGTAAATCAAGTCTGTCAGGGATTTCCTGTATGCACTGATCCCATGGTCATCCACACAGCTGTCCTTGATCAAAACACGCTGAAACTGGGATGCAGGGACGTCCTTGAAAAGGTAGCACATACTGCCTGAAAGGGAGGACAAGACACACAGGTGCTTCTTGCATGAGACGAGGCTGCCGTATTTGACATGATGGCCGAGTGGGTGGCGCTGTGTGAATGCATGCCTGCACGCGCTCATGCATGTCTGTGCACATAGCCATGCACATGCTAGTCTGCGTGCACACGCAGGCTGCAGGTTTGAGCTTGCGCAAGAACAAAACCATGCAAACACCTGTAAGCCGCACAGCAAGTTCATAACATAACGAAATAAGTTATGCCAACAGAATGATTCATGGCAAAAATGACAAGTTGTACAGCTGTCAGGAGCCAAACCAAAACATGGCTGTCAAAGTGCTGGGACGCATCCCCTTCATCCACCCTCAGCTGCTTATATGGCTGTCTAGGTGCAGGCACGGATCCACCTCATCAGCCCTCAGCTGTCCAGATGTTGGTAACCCCCCCCCCCCTCGTCAATCCCAACAACAGCATCCAAGGAAAAAGCATCTTATGCCTGAGCATGCATGGGCAACGCACCCTCGCGCTTGATGTAGTGCAGCGTGCCAGGGTTGTAGAGGTGGTGCAGCTTCTGGCCTGGCTGCTCCTGGTCGGCCCTCATGCCAGGCACAGCAGTTGGCGTCGAGGGCGCTGCCCCTGCAGCGGCCCTTGTACCTGCTGAGGAATCAGCGGGTGATGAAGGGGCAGCATCAGATTTGGCGGGCGGATGCTGGCTACTCTCCCGTGCTGCAGCTGCTTCCGCATCATCCATGTCAGCACAAGCCTGGAGCAGGTCGTGGGTTTGGGCATCCACCTCCAACGGGCCCGAAGTGGACGGAGGGGTGCTCAAATCCGTGCCAGGCGTGATGCGTGGGAGTCCAGAAGTGGCAGCGTCTGTGTCGGCAGCAGAGGCCAGAGCAGCTGTAGGCACAGGCGCTGGGGGCGGCGGAGTCGCAGCGGCGGCCCCAGCTCCAGGGCCTGCCTGCGGCTTGTGCTGCTGCCCGCATGTAGCAGCGCCCGCGCCGTCAGAAGCAAGGTAAGCGGAGGGCGCGGGTGCAGGTGCTGCAAGGTCTATGCTGTCTCTTGAGCTATGGGAGTCAGGCAAGCCCTCAGGCCTTGCGCCGGCCGCGCCCACGGGACCGACCTGGTGCCCCCTGCTCCTGGCTGCAGCCAAGGCCTGGCTGCGCTGGGCGGCTGCCACACGCTTGCTATCCTCAGGGAATGCGGCGTCGATGAAGCCGGCAGCTGTGGAGGCAAACAGGTTGTAGATACTGGACCCTTTGCTGCTGTCACCGCCCCCCCTGGTAGCGCTCAGCCCTCGGGCCTGCCGCTGCTGCTCGCGCCGCTGCTCCAGCTGCTGCTGCTCTTTCCACTCCAGCGCCGAGCGCTTCAGCGTGTCCAGCAAGGTGTTGGACACAGCCTCCACGTGCTTCCCAAACGTCTGGCCAAGCACCTTGCCCTCCTGCACGCACCCATTGTGAGGCGCCCACACACCCTGTCACAGGGGCTCTCTCGTGTGGCTGGAACCTGCCAGGCATGAAGCTGCACAGGTTGAGAAGTGGCAGCAACTATGCGCCTTAGCACTGCTTGTAAAGGGGGGCAAGAGGCAGCACACCAAGCGTATTCACACCACCACCACCACCATCCACTCACACCAACCGCATCCACACGATGGGGCGGTCAGCGACGAAGGGAGCCTCGCCAGCAGCCAAGCCACAGGTTTTGCACCAGGCCACAGTCTTGCATTAGGCCACTGGCCACAGGCACAGACAGGCCACAGGCTTGCACCAGGCTATGCAAGATACGCACACATACGCACACACATGCACACACAGACATGACATGATTGGTTGGGCTGCAGGCTGGTTTGCGCCAATCGCACCTGTAAAGCCTTTACAGCGCCTCCAGCCACGTAAGCAGTGACCTACAAGGAGACAGCGCAGATATTACAGAGGGAGCATGGAGGAGCTGACAAAATGACGACTGCACATGGGCGCGTGCTTGAGTTTCACGAGTATGTAGTCCTGCAACACAAACAACAGAACCAGTGTTTCAAAGCAGCTTGTGTTGCCATGCGTGCTTTAACCATAGCGCTCTGTCCTGAGGGCCTGAGGCCTTTATTCCTTTTTTTACTACCTGTGAGTTTATTGATCCTCAGCCCTTAATCCAGCATAGGTTCTTAATTTCATGGGGCCTTTGAGTGAGGAGCTTGCACGTTATGTGTGCTTCAGCGCAAGGACTGCAAAGCTTTTAAGTTTGCTGACTATTTGCTTGCCTGCTTGCAAGCAAGACGAGGCTGACATGTCTGTACGTCTTGTGAACTCCTTAAATCATATATCATGTCTGCTCCAATCATCAGACATGTCAGCACGTCTTGAAGTCCTCCAATCAATGACTGACAAGAGCAAGGAAATGTGCGCCAAGCGCAGTGATGAGTCAAATACTCAACTCATGCAAGCTGGAGCTTGCAGGTGGGTTAGACCACTCAGAGATCCAGGGCCTGAGAAATGCTGGCACAGCGCCACGAGGCCTGTGCCTGGAGTGCCGTGCCCCACCCACACACCTTGTGGTCCTCACAGAGCTGTTCTTTTGCGGCCAGGATCTCGTTCGCAAGGTCCACCATGCTAGCCATGCTCGCCCGTGGCACCACATCGTTCTGCACGCCCACGCGCGGCGCCAACAGAGATGTGCCAGACGCGCACGCAGGATGAGGGCTTGCAAAGGAGCGTGCAGGGCTGCGTGGTCACGCATGTGGCGCGCGGGCAAGGCCGTCCAGATGGGTGGCAAAGCAGCATGGGGCCATGCTTTGTTTGAGTTGCCACGCTCGCAGAAGGCAGAGGCCTCCAGGCAGTAGGCAGTCCAGGACCAGCAGCAGCATCAAGCAGCCGTGCCATGCACTCACGTTATTGATGAGGGCGTTAATGAATCCTCCGGCCTTCAGCGCGAGCTCCCGAGTCTGCAGGGCGGGCCAAAGATTTTGATCGTTAAGGCTGGGGAAGGCTGGAGAAGGCTTCCTGACTCTAGGTCGGTGGAAGGCTTCAAAAGTGGATTGGACTGGATTGCTTACAGAACGAGAGCCATCAGCCTGATGGCGCGCTTGCCAGGCGGTGCTTGCTCATTTGTGCTACAAGCACAGTCGCAGGGTGAGGTCATCGCTGCCGACAAAATAGCCTACAACTCTCGCGCTCTTCTGGGTGCACTGCCTGCTTTGCCCCAACCGCTCTCTTGATCCCCACTTGTCGCGCTAGCAGGCCTCGCGCCTGTGGACTCCCACACACGTCGTGCAAAAGCAGGCGTCGCGCAGAATTCGAGCCTCCGCTGCCGGGTCCCCATCGCGGCTTGCGCACCGGGCCAAGAGCTGGCAAGCACTCGCGCAACAGCACACTCTGGCCACTGAGGAGCCGGCAGTCAGAGACAGCGCGACGCATGAGCCATGCATGCGGCCTTCCCTTGCTCCTGTGCTAGCCATGCAGCTGCTGCAGCGGTGACCCTAGAAGGCGCGTCTTCCAGCCATGTAGCCACAGAGTGATGCCGTGGCGCGGGGGTGCAGGCAGCTGCCGGCCTGATGCCAGAGGGCCATCAGTGCCATATGCGCAGCAACGAGACACATCCCTACCGATTGGCAAGCGCGGCATCCAGGAGTGTCTTTCACAGCTTGGTATTGGATGGGGTGCTCAAGGTCCTGGAGCCCCAGAACAAACCAGACCAGATGCGCAATACGACTTGGATTTGATCCTTGCTGACCAAACCGTTTTGCCGATCCCTATCAGACCCAGACACATCCCTTGGGCATGGATGCAAGACCAAGACATATGACCGATACATCCCTTGGGCAAGGATGCAAAAAGATCGACTCTCTCTGCGGCCGGGACCTCAATTTCCAGACAGAGAATGTAATGATACGTGCCCCTACCAATTGGCAAGTGCGAAAACCAAGACCGAGCTCTGTCTTTCACGTGCGCTGATTTGGACCCATGGAGGGTAGGTGCCCCAGGGGGCGCACTGGAGTGGAGTGCTCAAGTGCTCAATGCTCTCACCAAAACAGGAGGGGAGGCAAAGGTCATGGCAGTCACTTTAGTGCCTTGGCTCACGAGAGGCAACTGCTCGTCCCAGGTGAGGATGCAGGCTGACAGTGCTGCTATGCCTCCGCCCAAAGAGTGCCCTACGAGCTGGACCTGGTACCTGCATGACGGAGGCAGCTGGCGCTCGTGGTTGCTTATTGCTTGCAGTGAGGTGAATGGGGGCAAGACAAGGCTGAGAATGACAGACTCTGCAACAACAGGAGTCGCTTCCAGTTCTACAGGCACTAGCGTGCGCTGTGTGCATGTGGAGAGGGCACGAAAGCAAGAGACAAAAGAGTGAAGGGGAAACATACAAAGGACGGGCATGAGGAGCTCTCACAGGAACGACACATCAGAGGCACACTGACACGCAGTGCAACCTCCGAGTGCAACCACCGACACACATTGCAACCACTAACACACATTGCAACCACCGACACGCAGTGCAACCACCGAGTGCAACCACCGACACGCAGTGCAACCACCGAGTGCAACCACCGACACACATTGCAACCACTGACACACATTGCAACCACTGACACGCGTTGCAACCACCAACACACATTGCAACCACCGACACACATTGCAACCACTGACACACATTGCAACCACTGACACGCGTTGCAACCACTGACACGCGTTGCAACCACATGCTCCCACCCTGGATGCCTTCGGAGCACATCGCCCAGGCGTGGGAGCTCCTCCTCCACCAGCGCCCTGGCCGCTTGTGCCATTCCAGCGTGCGCATGGCCTGAAAGAAGGCAGGAGGGATGAGGTATGCTTTTGACTGTTCATGACCATTCCGGTGAGCCGTCATTAAGCAGCTCTTACAACCACAACCATTGCACAAAAACAGAAATCCCTAGCTTAAGTAGCTTGTATGGGGACAGGACTAACAAAGCTACCGGGGCGAACCGCTGACAGAATTGCTGCGGCTGAATAGGCACTCAGACCCCAAACCAATGTGTGTACCCACCGGACATGAAGGGCGCCGCTACCCCTTTAAAGTCAGTGAGCAAGTCTTTTAAAACTGAGGTGCCTCGAATCACGATGCGCACCGCCTGAGCATCATGATCAAGGCTAACGTAGTACGCTGCCAAGCACGAGCAAGCGAGGTGGGTAGCTCACAAGAGACCTCGAAGCTGTGCTGTGAGGAGAGCAAGGATCATAGAAACTGTGTGTGCATGTGTGAGGTTAGGCTGGCAAGTGGTGGTACATCTGCTGGTATAACGGTAGTTAAACAGGCCAAGGACGCATGTCTTGGGCAGACCAAGATGGTCGTGGCTCAAAAATGCGCCCTCTGCAGGCACTGTGCGCGCCCACTTCAGAGTGATTGCACACCCCCTGCAGCCGTTTGCGTTGGGAGAAGAAATGGAGCGGGCCCAGCCCTCACCAGGAAGGCAGTCTGTCCACCCAGCGGGCTTGCCACGGAAGGCGTCAGCGGGCAGCTCGCACTCCTCATTGTGCACATGAAGGACATCATCAAGCTGCAGCGGTGAGGTAGAGCAGGGCGATCAGAGGCTTGGGGACGCTGCAGCAGCATTCATTATCTGAAGTGAATTCGTTACCTAACCTATGGTGATAAATAATGGCGCACTGGAAGCTGGGGTGCATGACAGCACAGCACACGGTAGGCAAGCGAAATGAGACGGCGGCCACAAGAAATAAGGCGTGATATCAGGGCTTTTGATTGTTGTGGCCAAAGGGGGGAAACCGGTAACAAAAGGGCAATACCAGTAACCAGATAAAGAAAGGACAGCACCAGTGACAGAACAACAGGAGAAGGGCAAGGACGGCAGCTGCATGTCTGCCCACATGGCTGATGATATCTGAGCACAGAAGAGGATCTGAAGTACCTGGACGCCCAAGGTTGCCGCCAGCTTCAATCGCGTCTTTGCGTCATATGCAGCCTTTGCCCAGTTGCACATGTCCAGCCATCTCATGACTTCGGCACTGCATGCAGGAGCAGCAAAGTGCCCCAAAACTGGATTTGGAGACAGAGTAGCAACTGACAGACTGCTGTCCATAGGTTCGACCCACATTTGTCTCTCACTCACTGGTCATGAGACTTTGTGCTTTCACAGCAATGAACAACCTCCTGCTCATGCTGCCTCTTCACAGTGAACCTGGAGGTAATAGGAGGTATAAGGACACATGGTTTTAGGCACTGTCCATCAGTGCAACACAATTATGCAGCAGCTGAGGCCTCTAGCACTCCGTCCTCACCATCCAACTCCCAACTCGCGCCAGGAGGGTGCCCTGGACTGCGGCAAGTAGGGACGCGTTTGCTCGAGTGCTGTGTGGAGCACCTGCAGAGGGAAGCAGGTTTAGATAGTTCTGCTGCATTGATCCTTCTTGTCAGTTTCTAGAATATTGTGCTGTTTCCAATGGGCCACCATATCAGTAATCCTTCAGCACAGGTGTGCACAGGTTTTCGGCTGCACCTGGAGAAGGGAGTAGTTTTGGTTCTCACAAAGGCTAGCAAGCTTATCCATGCCTAAGGAGATATATATCAGGTCAGTCAAGAGGTACCCTAGTTACCCTAGTGTCATTTCTTTTGCTCGAACAATCTAAAACAACGTTTATGGATTTCAGAAAATTATTATGATAACATATAAGCAATCATGAAAGGAGCTATCCCCTCACAATATTCGGGCCATTTCTATTAAGATTTGCGTGACGTAGATTTCATCTCAATCGTTCATTGAGATGGAAAAAACAAAAAAAGGGACATACTGCTGTTCTTTGTTTTGCTTACATTTAAAGCCAATAGGACCTGCTTTAGATGAAGGAAGAGGGCTACAATTTGAGCTCCATACTGGGCTTCACTCACATGGGCAGAGAGCAAGCAGCACGCACTGGTGGCGCGTAAAAGAGGAGCCACCAGTAAAAGATGCAGATTTTGCTGGCAGGGCCTGCCAAGAACAACAACCACTCGGTTACAACCACCTCATGCGCTCCCAACAAAGGCCTCAGCACTGTCCCACAAGGCATCAAGTTGATGTCTGCTGGCAGGACCTTAAGCAGGCATGGCCTTGGGCTGAGATGATTGGCAGTATTGGTCAAGAATTTACATTGTGGCTGCCGTCAGTTTCGCAGAGCCTAAGTGGGCAGTTCCAGCTAGATCTGCGTGGGAAGGTCAGCGGGGTGGGGCGTACCCATGTTGCTTTTGCCGCTGTCAGCAGCATGCACGGGCATGCCTGCGGCCTGCAGCACCGCGTCTGTGGGGGTCACTGCCTCTTTAAGGGCCTTCAAGCTGGGTACCAGCTGTGGCTGCAGGTCAAACTTGGCAGCCTGAGCACTGTACTCCTGGACGTCCAAGTACAGCTGCAGCGTGATCTTGTCAGAGTCCGACATGCCGGACTCGTTACCTGCAGGGACAAGACAGGGCTAGTGGAATGACCATCGCATCTACATGACATTAGATTACTATTCAGCTCTGAGGCAGGAAGTTGACAACAACGACCCACCAGGACACACACACACACAGAGAAAAAGAGAGAGAGAGAGAGAGAGAGAGAGAGAGAGAGAGAGGAAGAGGTTTTCTTGGCCATTCCTAAAATGCTTCCCCTTCATGACCCTGCTACCCACCCTCTGCCTCCCCGGGGCGCGCTTTCTTCAAACGCTTCAGGCTGGACTCTGTCTTCCGCACAGTGGTCAGCAGTTCAACAGCAAGCTCCTGCATGGAAAGAGTCAAAAAAGAACGTTGAACCAAAGCAGGGGCCAAATATTTGTCATCAACTCCTGCATAGCACCACCTCACTCAAAAGCACAGCATGAGCTAGTCCATGACAACACCTACCTTGTAACGAATCGTCACAGCATCAATCACAGCAGCTGCTAGCCTCTGTGCCACCGGGGCTGGAATTTGGCGGTCAAGTACCGAGCGCAGCGGACCGAGCACACCTACATGTACGCGAACATTTGTCAGTGCACGTGTGTGAAAGGGGCATGTGTGTCAGAGCGCACATGAGCTTGCATACAGAGACCTGTGCATTTGTGCAGGTGAAGGAAGGTCAGGAAGTAGAAGCTGCAGGTGGGCGGTGTGTGCCGCGCAGACCGTCCAGCCAGGAACTGCCAGGACTGTTTCTGCACAAAATTGCATGCTCTTCAAGCGTTCAGGGTGAAAACTTAGACATCTTACTTGCGAACCTTGGCAAGGCATGCAGGCTACCCATGTAACTTTTGGAGGTTTTCCTTGCTTTGACGGATAATCAATTTCAGCACATAGTTTTGTTCAAGCACACTTTATGTTTCTCTCCTCCTGCAGAACTATTCTTTGTGCAGTACATCACTCGGCACTCGGGAGACAAAAAGGCCACCAAGAATTCGGAATCATGCGCTGCGAGTGCCTGTTCATGTGCATGCGTGTGCGTATATAAATGATGTGTTTGCGCACTTGTGACGTAATGGCTGTGGCGCAAGGGCGGGCCCTTGCTGGTCATCCGGTAGGTTGCGGTGATGCCCTTGAGCTGCTTCACCAATGCCACACAGGCGTCCACGACTTCACCACACACCGCATCCAACAGCTCCCCTGCCTGCATGTGCATGTGTGAGCTTTCCTGCTTTTGCGTGCGTGCGCAAGCGTGCAGAACGCAAACATGTGTTCAATGAAACATCGCAATGTCAAGTGTGTGCAAGATGGCCTACTCCCCAGCTGATGGCAGACAACTTCAAAGCGCAGTGGTGCAGACAGTGTTAAAGGTTGATCTGAGAACTTAAGAAAGTGTTTTCAGGCATTACTTACATGTTGCTGTACTTTGTTTGCAATCCTTTGTAAAGCACTGGTGTAACCAACTAATCAATCACCTCGTGGTCAATGATGACCAACGACCCTGCAGTGGGAGTTCCTGGCGGTCGCTCTAACTCGTACATGATGGTACACATGACATCTATGCATTCACCACTCTCCCTACTTTGAACCCACCTGCACTTGAATGTCCTTGCCCAGCTGCTGCAACGCACTGCGTACAGCACCTTGCAAACTCGTATCCTCTTGCTGCTGCCCTGAAGCACCGTCTTTTTGGGAGAGCAGAAGCACAAATGCATCCGAGCAAGGTCCTGTTTACAAGTGCAGGCAAGCAGCAAGTCAGATCCGGTAGTGCATGCACAGAAGTGCGCATTCCCCCAAAATGGTCGATGTTTCGTTTTCTTTGTCATGTGCCAGCATGCAAGCAGGGGCACAATCACTCATTTTATGCAACAGTATGGTACTATGAGAGAGGGAACATGAGGGAACAGATTCCTCCTCTCAGGGAACAGCATACAGCATTCCCGTGCACCAGCACCCCTACAGGTGCATTGCCAAAACGCACCTGCCAAGTATGATCCCGTAGTCTCGATATCTTGCTGCACAGTCACAACCTCTTCAATGGCCAAGGGCATCACCCAAGCTGTGCTGGAGGTGAGACTGCAGCAACATAGCACTGGCATGGCATTATCACACACACCACCAGGCAGAACAACACACACACATCTGGAAGCATTGCATTGTAAACGTGAGCACACAGTCAAGCCACGGCTGTGAGTTGCGCCCATTGAGGGTATGGGGTGCAGCAAGCGCACAGCAGCTTGGTGAGCGATTGCTGCGGGAAAAGAGGCAGTCAAGGCTCGAGCAGGGGCACATCCGGGTACCCACCCCTTCCCACTTTGCGCACAGGCCAGCAGCACTAAGACACGGTTGGAACGTGGCTGCGCTCATGGCCTCGCACCTGGGCACATCTGTTTTTGCAGGGCTTGATGTGTTTGCAGCATCTGCGTGTAGGTGCTTTGGCCCAGGTGATGCATTGGGCGCTGCATGCAAGGCCGGAGCAGCCGCCGGAGGAGGGTGGGACTTGCTCTTGCGGGAGGCAACAGCAGCAGCTGCCCAGGTCTTGTAACGCTGGCCCAGCTGGAGTGCAAGGCGCAGAAACCTGGAGAGGTTGAGGAGCAGGAGGGGAGCTCTGTGCAGAGGGTTACATGGAAAGACAAGTGTGGGGGGGGGCAAAGGCAGCATGTGCTGGGACCGACATGTACATCCCCCAAACCATGCTGATAATTACCAGAAACAGGATTTAGATATCCAATTCAGGTCCTCAGCTTTGAGAATCAGCAGCTTGCCAACAACTAGAGGGCCTGCCACATAAATATGGCTGCTCTTGATGACTTTCTAATCAATCCTCCCACTCATTGACCCCCCCACAATTAAGGAAGTACAAGCATGCTTTCTCCTGACGTACTCCCACACAATTAACACAAGCTGCACATGGATAAGCTCAAGCAAACTAGCTACACTAGCTGTGCACGGTAATGAATTCACACGACAAAAGGAGAAATATGTACAAGCACTGCATCCCACACAACACGCGCCATGCACGCACCTGTCTCCAAGCTGTGGCAGGAACACATGCCTCGCCATGATGCGGTCCAAGCAAGACACAAGCGCAGCGCTGGCAGGTAGACGCACAGCGGCAGATCCAGACTGTGGGGCGTTTATATCAGGCCTGGCCGCAGCCATTGAGTCCTCAAGCTCGCCTGCAGGAGGCGAGAAATCAGGATTGCGCGGGATCGGAGACGGAAGTGTGTTGCGCATGAGTTCCCTTTAGATGTGCCAATTGCATGCACTTAAGACGTCATGACTTGTGGGAGGCCCCTCTTCTCAAGCGCCACACACAGCTGGGGAGTGGTGCTGAAAATGGAGCGCAGCACAACTGTGCTAGCTTGCAAATCCAGGATTTAGAGGGTGTAGTGCAGCTGTGCTTCGGTACATTATATCAAAGGACAAAGGAATTGGATCATGTGGCATACAAAGTCAGATGCAAATTTTTGCAACACAATGGTGATACAGCATGGAGCATACAGGTGGCATGCAGCAGGCCGAGCTGAATGTCCATATGCGCGTGCTCACATGTTTGTACATGACACGCACGCACACAGTCACGCACGCTTGCACATGCACAGGCACGCGCGCGCGCACACACAAACACACACACAAACATACACCCAGGCACGTATACACACATGAGCACACACAAGGGCACACACACGCAAACACTTGCGCAATCACACGCACCTGCAACCTCCTGGTAGATGAGTGAGAAGTACACACTGGTGTTCCAGCGCCTGATGAAGGAAGCATAAGCGGGGGAGGCACGCAGGCGGCCAAGGGCGGCCCTGCTGGAGCACTGGGCTTCTAGTGATTCCAAGAACGACTGCGCACGCACAAGCAAGCATGAGTGCGTTTATGTGCGCCAGCGGTAGCAGGAGAGGGGAGTGTGAGTGGTGTTTGCAGTGCGCGTGCTGTGTTTGCATATGCTGCACGTGAGGATGTACATGTGCACGCATTCTGCGCCAAACACACATAGTCACATCAATGCGTTGCCCCAGGCAGAGGTGCATGTGCAGCCCTGCACGTGCACGTGCACATTCATGCCGATGGAGCGACGTGCTGCAATGCGGATGCTGCTTTTCTACATCAGAGTGCGCACCTGAGCAGCAAGATAGTTTGCATGGAAGGCCGGAGGCACTCCGGGGGAGAAGGCGCCAGGCAGAGCGGCCGCCATGGACTCATCGACCTCGGCAAGCACGGCATTGCCTAGGAAGTCAAAGCCTCTGCGTATGCAACAAATGCAGTGCGGCACTGGCCACACGACTCTGATGAATTGCGCTGCTTGCAAACAGCAGCTGCATCAACCGAAGCAGTTGAGCTCAGCTGTGGTCACTGCACTGATGCGCAGCAGGAGTGATGGCCATGGCTGCGGTCGAGCTTGCAACACATGCGCAAGGGTTCCTGGAGACCTTCTTGATGCCAGGCGTGCCAGGCAGGCAGGCAGGCAGGCACACCCGCTGGGGGCCATGGAAGCAGCGCAGCACATAAACAGGCAGGGGCACAGTCAGGCGGCGGCAGCACCTGCTTTGTACTATGGCTTAGTTGAGCCGTCTGTCAGAGCCAAT